>Ga0136611_10003335_pt1 | contig 11241 bp, 8 predicted proteins | sample AntDrymUQ2232306_2_FD_106645 | JGI IMG/M metagenome (GOLD analysis project Ga0136611, IMG submission 106645) | Polar desert sand microbial communities from Dry Valleys, Antarctica - metaG UQ223 (23.06) | ecosystem: Environmental > Terrestrial > Soil > Desert | place: Antarctica: Dry Valley... | reverse complement strand
GATCAAACTCTCCATCAGGATCCCATAAGGATCGATGTTCTGGCTATGTTTAGTTCGATACCATCACTGGCATCGGACCCTCAAGCACGTGTGAATCACGTCTCAGTTGGTAAGGTGCGACTGGGGTCGGCCCCCGAAACTACGCGCTCAGTTTCCTGAGAGCATCGGGTAGTGTATCAACCCCGCTTGTCAGTGTCAAGGAACTCATCACGAATCCCAATCTCTCTGACATCCTTTCTGTGGTGTCCCTTTCGGGCCATCAGCAGGCAGGACTCGGGAGTATACACACCTCTCCATCCGCTGTCTACCCCAATTTCTGAATACGCGTTACGATAGGCGATCGGATCTGATTTGGAACCGGCGAACAGCCGAACATAGGAGACAACACACAATGGCGCATCTCAACCGCAAACCAATCATTGGAATCACGCCCTCGCCGATGGAGGATTCTCAGGCGCATGGCTCGTTTACTCGGTATGCAGCGGCAACGACGTACACCGAGGCGATCGAAGCCGCTGGCGGCGTTCCAGTCGTCATCCCGCCACAAGTCGGCAATATCGACGAGATACTCTCAGTCGTCGACGGACTGCTCATCAGTGGTGGCGGAGATATTGATCCAGAACGTTACGGCGATACCCAAGTCCACGACAAGACCTATGGCATCCACTTTCTTCGCGACGAGCTTGAGATCGCGCTCGTGAAAGAGGCCGTCGAACGTGACATCCCCATGCTGTGCATTTGTCGTGGTATTCAGGTGCTGAACGTTGCTCTCGGAGGCACGCTCATTCAGGACGTTCCAGACCAGTATTCAACCGAAGTTGAGCACGCTCAGCAGAACGACGGAGTGACGAAAGAGAATCCAAGTCATCGAGTCAACACCACGCCAGGGAGCCTGCTGGAGCAGACGTATGGGGCCAGCAGCATCGAAGTTAATTCATTCCATCACCAGGCGATCAAGGACCTTGCTCCCGATCTTGAGATAAATGGGGTCGCTGCTGACGAAGTCATTGAATCGGTCAACCGACCGGGCAACGGCTGGATTCTCGGCGTCCAATGGCATCCAGAGATGATGTTTCGCGCGCATCCTGAACATCTCAAGCCATTCTCCGCGTTAGTAGCACAGGCTGCTCAGAACAGAGAACTCGTTCCGTCCTGAGCGTTACAGCGCGCAGACATGGAACGGGACGGCCACATGGCCGTCCCGTTCTCGGTGCGTCTACCAAAGGTGTTAGACGTGAGCTCCCGCCGCGATTCTTTCTCGGGTTTCACCGATCGGTTTCTCTATGACCTGCGACCGGCGCAGGTGGAACTCGTCCGGGAGAGCCACCTCCAGCGCCTCATCGATGGTGCTGGCCAACACGATCCTGAGCTCGTCCCGCAGGATTGCCGGTAGATCGTCAAGATCGACCTCGTTGCGGCGCGGGATGATGATCGTCTTCACGCCAGCGCGATGCGCCGCTAGAGCCTTCTCCTTGATGCCACCGACGGGAAGCACCTGACCGCGCAGGGTCACCTCCCCCGTCATGGCAACATCCTCACGCGCTGGGATCCCCGTCAACAGCGACACAAGCGCCGTTGTCAGTGCCACACCAGCTGACGGACCATCCTTCGGCGTGGCTCCAGCCGGAACGTGAACATGAATGTCGGAGTTCGCCAACTGCGCGGGATCGATACCCAGATCAACGGCACGCGAGCGCACAAACGACATTGCCGCCTGAGCCGACTCTCGCATGACATCGCCGAGCTGGCCGGTGATCGTCAGTCCGCCTTTGCCTGGCGATTGCGATGTCTCGATGAACATGATGTCACCACCGACGGCTGTGACACCTAGCCCAATCGACACACCTGGCAACGATGTCCGAGTTTCCAGTTCCTCATAGAAGTAACGCGGACGGCCGAGATACTCTCGAATCTCGATCGGCGTGATGATCTCAGGCAATTCGTCGCCCGACGCCAGCCGCGTCGCGAGCTTGCGCGCGACGGACCCGATCTCACGTTCGAGATTACGAACACCGCTCTCACGCGTATACTGCTGGATGATGCGCAAGATCGCGGCATCTTCCCAGACTGGCGCATCCGCAGGCAGTGCGTGCGATCGCAATTGGCGCGGAACCAGGTAGCGCTTCGCGATATTGAGTTTTTCGTCGTCTGTGTAGCCCGACAGGTTGATGATCTCCATCCGGTCCCGCAGCGGTCCGGGGATCGGGTCGAGCAAGTTCGCGGTCGTAATGAACATCACGTTCGAGAGATCGAACGGCACGTCCAGATAGTGGTCCCGGAACGTATCGTTCTGCTCCGGATCGAGCACTTCCAACAATGCTGACGATGGATCGCCCCGCCAGTCATTGCCGAGCTTGTCGATCTCGTCGAGTACGAACACCGGGTCATTCGCGCCCGTCCGTCGAATCGCCTGGATAATGCGGCCAGGCATGGCTCCGACGTAGGTTCGTCGGTGTCCGCGAATCTCCGCTTCGTCCCGCACGCCACCTAGAGACATGCGCGTGAATTTCCGACCGACAGCCTCTGCAATCGCCTGGGCCAGTGATGTCTTCCCGACACCCGGAGGCCCAACGAAGCACAGGATCGGCTCTCGGCCCTCGACCGGTTCGCCTTTTGCGGCCAGTTCCTGACGCAGTCGCCGAACAGCGAGATACTCCAGAATGCGATCCTTGACCCGCTCCATGCCGAAATGGTCGCGCTCGAGAATCTCACGCGCTCCCTTAACATCGATCTCGGACTCAGTCGAGACGTTCCACGGCATCGACACGAGCCAATCGAGGTACGACTTGATGACTCCGTATTCCGCAGCCGCAGGCGGGAGCTTCGAAAGCCGGTCAAGTTCGCGATGCGCTTCCTTCAGTGCCTCCTCCGGCATGCCCGCCTGCTCGATCTGCTCGCGTAACGCGGTCAATTCAGCCTCTTGGCCATCTGACTCGCCGAGTTCGCGCTGGATCGCCTTCATCTGCTCGCGTAGGTAATACTCGCGCTGGCTCTTGCCAAACTCCTCCTGCACGTCGCCCTGAATCTTCTTGCCGAGTTCGAGTAGATCCAGTTCCTTGGTCATGTAGCGAGTCAGGTGTTCGAGCTTCTCACGCACGGTATCGTGTTCGAGTAGCTGCTGACGCTCTTCCGGGTCCATGCGTAGGTTCGTCGCGATCAGATATACGAGTTGAAGCGGCTGATCGATGTTCAGCGCAGCAGTGACCAGTTCGTCTGGAAGATTTGAGACCAGACTGACGAGACGTTGGAACAGGTCGACCGTTGAGCGCATCAGCGCCTTCGTCTCGATGTCGTCGTCCTCGACTTCGGGAATCTCTTCGACAACCGCCGTAAGATACGGTTCTTCCTCAAGCCACTCAATGATGCGCACGCGACGAACACCCTGCACCGCCAGGCGCACGCTACCGTCGGGAACTCGCATCATCTGATGAATTGTCGCCAGCGTTCCGATTTCGCTGGTTTCGCCTGGGCCGGCACCTTCCTGGTCGGCGCTGTTCTGCAGGACCAGAGCGACGGTACGGTCGCCAGACGCGACGGCATCGATCAGTCTGAGTGATCGGGGTTGGGCAGCAGCGAGCGGCACGACAGTCATCGGAAAGACTACGGTTCCCCGCAACGGCAGGACGGGCACCGTCAGCCGGACTGGACCTTGATCGTCAGTGGGTGGCGCATCCGCAGGCGCATCGTCAACAGTAATGGCGATTCGTTGTTCTTCAGCCACACAGGGCTCCTTTGCAAAACACGTGGTACGGTCCGGTGTACGTCGGAAATAGCTTGCTATCGAACCCGGAAATTGAGCGTTAGCTTTTCGATGCGGTACCAGCGCCGATACCGATCTGGACGCGCGTTGCAGCCTCACGCGGCAGCTTGATACGCAGTAACCCAGCGGAATACGTTGCTTCAATGGCGTCATGATCGACTGAAAAAGGAAGGAACACGTCCGCCGCGAACGAACCGTACATGATGCCCATCGCGTGGACCGTCCGAGGATCCACGTAGTGAGTTGGTTGACGATCGCCACGGATCGTCAGAACAGCTTCGTCCACGACGACTTCAATCTGTTCTTCGGTAAGTCCGGCGAGTTCAACCACGACGACCAATTCTCGCGCGGTTTCGTAGACCTCAACCGGAGGACGCCATGCCGGCGCTCCTTCGCTGTTGATTCGGACGCGAATAGGACGTCCTGCTCCCACGAGCGACTGAAACACGTCTTCCATCTCATACTGAATTCGTTCGATGTTGCGGATGCCCCGCCTGCGGACCACAAACATGCACGCCATCTCTCTACCGTGTCACGACGCTCCGAACAGTTCGGTCGATTGAAGCTAATCTGGTTGTAACTGAACGTGGCGGACCAGAATACTATTCTACCATGTAGCTAGAAGGTTGACGACTACCGACTCAAGGTTATAGCGTCGAAAGTTTAACTTGCACTATAGAGAATACCAACGGCAAGCAGTCCCCACGCTGTAATCCCCGCAAGGAGGGGGCCGTCAGTCAACAGTAATTGCTCGGGTGAGCCGCCACCGTCTCGTCGATGAATCAAGAACAAATAGCGGAAGATCGCGTATACGACGAATGGGATCGTCAACATCATCGCATGGTTCGTCGGGAGGTTCGGCGACGTGAAGGTATAGAGCGAATACGCCATGACCGTCGCGGACGCAGTAATGAGGATGAAGTGGTCCAGAAGTTCCACAGAATACTCTTCCAGATTCCGGCGGTGATCCGCAGCATCAGAGCTCAGCAACTGAAGTTCGTGCCGACGTTTCCCAAAGCCGAGAAATAACGCCAGTAGCACCGTACAGACATAGAGCCACGGACTGATGGGCACGGTTAAAACCAATCCCCCACCTGCTGCTCGCAGGACGAACCCCGCTGCGATAGCAAACACGTCGAGGATGACCAAATGCTTCAGCCAGAACGTGTAGCCGACCATCAGCATTAAATAACCAACGATGACAGCGGCGAATTCCATCCGTAGCCACAGCGCGAATGGCAGACTCACGGCTACCAGCAGGCCGCTGATGCCCCAGCCCGCGGAACGCGATACAACTCCCGACGCGATTGGCCGATGCCGTTTCCGTGGATGTAATCGGTCAGACGAAATGTCGTTGATGTCGTTGATGAGATAGATCGCACTGCTTGCAAGGCAGAAACAGATGAACGCTCCAAGCGTCACGAAGAACCGACTGGCTTCGAACAGCTTGTGGTCGAACACCAGCGCCGCGAAGACGACCGCATTCTTGGTCCATTGCTTCGGGCGTAACGCGACCACGACGGTGATAAGGATCGAACGCAGTTCAACGTCCGGTCGCGATCCATGGGACGGTTCATCGGTCATCGGGACATCCTGGGTTGCGGTCCAACAGTGGGAATGAGATGCAAATTACGATGGATCAGGTTGGAGTGCACCTTCATGATAATCATTGCTCGGACTCCAGAGCATCCATCCGTTCGCACCGAAGTCTTTAGAGGCCTGGATCTGGGCAGCCACTTCAGTGTCGCCATACTCGATGCCCTCGCCATAGGAAAAATCCTGCAACCAGGGTCTCAACTTGTCAGCCCCTTCGGGGACCATCTCAGCACCATTACGGAGACTGTTCAGTATGACGTCATACGGATGGTTGTTAGGGATATCGAAGCCCTGCGCACCCGGATTGAAATGTGACGGGTAGATCATCGGGCAGACGATATCCACAACTGGAGCTATCGCAGCGAAGTTCTGACCGATGTCGTTGTCGTCCCCGCCCCACATAGCGAAACCGAAGACATTGACGGCCAGCAGTGCTCCGCTAGGCTCCAATGCGTCGTGCATCCTCGACAGCACGCCGATTATCGCGTCCACAGGCGTTTCCGTCGAATACTCCGCACCGTAATCGACGAGGTCGAGATCGCCGTCTGACGCGAATTGAACGAAGTCGAGCTGAATTTCATCAAACCCAAGGTCTGCGGCTTCTGCTGCAATATCGATGTTGTACTGCCACACTTCGCGATGATGCGGGTTCACCCAGGCCGACCCATCCCACGTCGTCCAGGCACTCCCAGTGATGGCGTCCTTAATCGCGAATTCGGGACGAGCTGCCGCAAGCAACGGATCCTCGAACACGACAATCCGCGCAATCGCATAGATGTCACGTTCCTGCAAATCATTGAGACGTTCCTGAACGTCGAAGGTCGACTTTACCGCGCCTATTTCCTGGGCCAATGGGACACCAGACGCATACAGGATGCTTCCGCTCGCGTCCTTTAGATCGAGAACAACGGCATTGACTTCAGTGCGATCGGCGATGCCCACCATGGTATTCCACAGTTCATCGGAAGCGGCAGTACTCTCATTAACATAGATCGCATTGACCTTGAACTCCTCTAAAGTTGCGTCAACGCGCAATGACTCGGACAACTCACGCGATTGATCGGCATACCCGGCCTTTCGCACCTCAACCGTTCCCGATTCTGGGACTGCGGCGATGCTGTACGTACCATCTGGGCCGGTCGTCGTCGTGGCTGCGCCGACTGAAACCGTCGCTCCGCTAATCGGCTGGCCTTCCGTGTCCGTAATCGTTCCGGTCAGTCGGTCAGGACGTATCTCAAAATCCAGATGGACGTTCGTGCCAAGCGGTTTCGAGTCGACAGTAAAACCGTCGTACGCGACGGCGATCTCAGAGCCGTCTGGCACGTTCTCCAGTGTGTATGCACCATTCGCATCACTGGTTGACGTGATGTTCTCGCCATTTGGCCCGGTCGCGGTCACGACGACACCAGCCATCGGGTCACCGGTCTGCTTGTTTTTGACTTCCCCACGTATGGTTGTTGGTCGCAACTCGATATCAAGCGCCTCGTCGATCGTTCCGACGGCAACCTGAGTTGCCGCGTACTCGGCCCGTGAAATGTCTAATTGAGTAGCAGTCAGATCATCCAGTGAGAATTTTCCTTCGTCATTCGTCGTATCGCTGGTGTTAGCGCTTGAGACGGTTGCCCCGGATACAGGATCGCCTGTGTACGCGTCGCGTACGGTACCGCGAAGGCCGGTATCGTCGTCGGGAGATGTCAGGGCGTACGCGGCGACGAATCCGATGAGGGGGAGAATCAGGACGAGGCTGTACCACCAGCTCACCTGTTCCCATCGGCGTCGTCGCTGGCGTAAGCTGCGATCGGGAATCAACCCATTCCTCCTGTTTACCCTCTTTGATCAACCAACGCTGTCAGTTCGATTGATCGCCGTAGTGCCAGACTGGAATCACGCGGAAACATCTGGCATGGTGCCTGACTGCTCACCGTAACGCGCTTGAGCGGTGTTGAGGAAAGTGTACATCCTGAGGATGCGAACGAACGACGCATCCCCGTTGACGATTTCTGGTTGCTGCGGTCGGATTGGCGGGCCTTTATTCCAGTTCGTGTCCAACCGTATAATGATACGCGTGTGACGAATCTCACGAAGTGTGAGTTCGCAACGCGCCGTCATGACCGCGCGTACCGTGAAGTGAATGGTTTGCCAGAATCGTGGAATTCGTTAGCGTTACGCAGAATCTGCAGTCTGACATGGAACTCGTTGAGAATCGCGTCCGACGGGCCGCTGATGTTGACTATCCCGTGCTTGGCGAGTTTCTTCAGGCGATCGTCGGGGCGGGCGGCAAACGACTCCGGCCGATACTCCTCCTGCTTAGCGCACAGGCATACGATTACGACATCGCCAATCTCGTTCCAGCAGCTGCGGGCGTCGAAATGCTGCATACGGCGTCACTCGTCCATGACGACACGATTGACAAGTCGCAGCTTAGACGTGGGCAACCAACATTGAACTCCATGTTTGACAGCGGCACCGTGATTCTGATCGGCGACTACCTGTTCGCTCAATCCGCGATTCTTGCCGCCGAGACGATGAATCCACGAGCGGTTTCAATCTTCGCGTCAACGCTAGCGGACATCTGCGACGGTCAGTTGCAGGAGGTGTTCAACGCGCACCGCCTGGATCAGACTCGCGAAGACTACAACCGGCGGATCTACGGTAAGACTGCCTCGCTGTTCGCAGGTGCCGCCGAAATGGGAGCGGTCATCGGCAAGGCTCCTGAAGATGCGGTCCAGAATCTCCGGGGATTCGGCGCTGATGTGGGCATGGCGTTCCAGATCGTCGACGACATCCTCGATCTGCGATCCACAACCGCGTCGATCGGAAAGCCTGCCAACCTCGACCTCCGTCAGGGAACAATCACTCTTCCGACCATGCTCTACCTCGCGCAGGCGAACGGTAGTTCTGGATCACAATCGCTCCAGCGCATGGTCGATGGTGAGGACGTCAGCGACGACGAATACTCCGCAGTAGCAACATTGATCGAGGAGTCCGGGGCAATCGACTCGGCGCTTGCTATGGCAACGGAATACGTCGCAGGGGCGATCCGCCGACTGAACGAACTTCCCGATCCCATGGTAGCGGGAGCGTTGGAGTCATTCGCGAACCTGGCGCTCGAACGGACCTCGTGACCACGTCCGTCAACGTGCAACGGCAGGTCTAATAGCTGCGCAACAACCCTGAAGTGTCGCTGATCAAAGTGCGATCAGGCTCGTCGCATACAGACGAGTCGCGAGTCGTTCCCAGCGCTCGCGGCTCTCGCCCAGACGTGTCATGTCATGCGCCAGTTCATGCGGCTGTTCAGGAGTCAGAAGAATGGTCGCAAGACGGTTATCGCTACGTCGGTCGATTGTCTGTTCGAGATAGTTCACTTCGTGTCCGTGCTGCGGCAGCAGGCCACTCAGGATCAAGAGGTCAGCCGTAACCATGCGGGCTAACGTCTGCCGTGAAACACGCGCCGCCATCTCGTATTCGGCACGGGATCGGTCCGACAGCGTGTCCTGCCGCTGTGAGAGGTGGTGCATTTCGACCTCGACGAGATACGATGTCAGCGCGAAATCACGCCAGGGCAGGAAGTAATGACTGAATGGAATATCGGTCGCTTGCAACTGGGCATCCATGAACTGAGTGATTCGATTAGCCCGCTTGCCCTTGGCGTTGTAGATGACCCAACCCTGCCCCTGGCGAAGTCGGATATCCAGCGTCTCAAAGTACTGATTAAGTCGCTGGAGTAGATCAACATCCTGAAGTGGTGGCTGTTCGATGAAGTGGGTTCCGTCAGGCATGCCGCGCTCCCTTCACAAGATTACTTTCTACCGACGTAATTGAAGGCGTCGCATCCTGCGTTCATACTGTACGTTTGCCTGTTATTCCGTCAAGATCCATCGGTTCTGGATCTAGATAGCCGACTCATAAGACTGCTGAATACTCAGTCAAACGTTTCCTGATGTACCGCCCGCGCTACTACTGCGCCAGAACTATTCTGAATCCCGAGAGTGCAGCGGGTCTGGCCCCGTCGAACCTCACCGACATCAATGACGACATCTCCTCGTTCGCTCTCGATGCAGCCCTCGTTCGCCACGACTGCGACTGCCAGCGGGTCATGCAGATGGAACGCGGGCTTTCCCAGTTCCGTCAACGATCGGCGCGTGCCCTCCCGCACGAGGATTTCAGCAGCATCGCTGGAATCCGACAGGTCGCTCCAATCCTCCCACGTGAGTGTTGCCTGATGCGTTGCGTCCAGTCCAACCCAGGTCGCGTTGAACCCAGTCTGTGCAACGATCGCTGCGGCTTCTGGATCGACGTAGATGTTGAACTCGGCATGTTCCGGCACGTTGCCTCGACCAAAGAACGCCCCGCCCATAATGACGAGCCGGTCGACCCATTCGGAAATGCGTGGCTCGAGCTTGACTGCAACCGCGAGATTTGCCAGCGGGCCAACAAACACAAACGCTATTTCTCCACGGTGTCGCTCTGCTGTCTCGATGATCGCCTGAGGCGCAAACCCGGCGGCGAGCGGCACTGGACCAACAGGAGGCTGCCAACCTCCGAGACCGTCGAAACCGTGATGTTCGCGCGCGTCCCAGAGCGGCCTGACCAGCGGCTCGCGCATTCCCTGGTAGATTGGCACCTTGAGGTCGAGCCAGGCTGCCACTCGCTGCGTATTGTTGGTCGCATACTCAAGCGGAACGTTGCCAGCCACCGTCGTCAAAGCGATGAGTTCGTGCGATTTCAGACGTGACGCCAGCGCAATCGCTATCGCGTCGTCAACCCCTGTGTCAACATCAAGCAGCAGCGGACGAGCCATAGGTGTACCTCCGGTCTACCATGAGTGAAGGAGCCTAATGGCGCGCGCCGCTGCCCGCAACCGCTTCGAGCCAGGCATGCACCGGCGGAGTCTCTGTGAGTTGCGACGCCGTAACGATGTCGATGAAACATGGCCCACCGTCCGCTAAAGCCTCCTGCATGGCACGTTCAAGATCGGCAGGATCGCTGACATGCCACGCTTTTAAGCCGAATCCGCGGGCGATAGCAGAGTAATCGACCGGATTGAAATCGACGGAGAAGTAGCGTTGGTCGTGATAGAGGTGTTGCAGTTCCTTGATCCAGCCGAACGTGCCATTGTTGAAGTGCAGGAGAACGATTGGAAGGTTAAGGCGTGTGATCGTTTCGAGTTCGCCGACTGACATGCCGAATGACCCGTCTCCGAGCAGCCCAATGGTCCGTCCACCGGGCCGGGCGTAATGCGCCCCGACAACGGCCGGCAACGCGTAGCCAAGCCCGCCGTGCGCGCGCGGAATAACGGTCCATCTGCCGGGCTGCGTCAACTCATACTGTGCGCCAATATACGGTGTTGGAGTGCCCGGATCGGCGACGAGGAGAGCGTTTTCCGGAACGAGCTTCTTGAGGGTCGCGATGACTCGTTGCGGCAGGATTGGCATCATCGTTGATGCAGCTTCGCGGGCAACCTGCTCGAAATACTCACGCTTGCGGTCCGCGATCGCAGCAAGCCATTCCCGGCGCTCGCTATCAACTGAAATCGTTCCGAGTGCTGTATGGAGATCATTGAGCACTGCCTGCGCGTCACCGATGATACCAACCGCTGTTCGGTAGTTGTTACCAATCTGCCAGGCGTCAACATCGATGTGGACAATTGTTGGTGATGTATCGCGTGCAGGGAGTGTCCAATGATTCGTGGTCGTCGAATCGGTGCGAGTGCCGATGAGAATCAGCAGATCGCTGTCAGCGACCACTTCGTTTGCGTAGGGCCGCGCACCGTTCCCGCCGATGATTCCCAGGCTCAGCGGATGTGTCTCCGCGATACTACCCTTGCCGTTGATCGACGTGCCTACCGGAATCGTGCCTGCCTCCGCGAATGAGGTTAGCGCGTC
>Ga0136611_10003334_pt1 | contig 11245 bp, 8 predicted proteins | sample AntDrymUQ2232306_2_FD_106645 | JGI IMG/M metagenome (GOLD analysis project Ga0136611, IMG submission 106645) | Polar desert sand microbial communities from Dry Valleys, Antarctica - metaG UQ223 (23.06) | ecosystem: Environmental > Terrestrial > Soil > Desert | place: Antarctica: Dry Valley... | reverse complement strand
GCTCCGCTGTGGGCGACCGTGCTGCTGGTCTGGACCGGCGCCGGGCTGGGGCTGCTCAGCGGTCGTCCGGGGCTGTCCCGGATCGGGTGGGCCGCCGTGGCGCTTTCCGGGGTGGGGCTGGCCATCGACCTGCCGCTGGAGCTGCGCCGCCAGCACCTGGTGCTTCTCATCGGGGTTGCGCTCGCCGCCGCGGTGGCCCGCGACCCGGCCGAACGGCTGCTGCTGTGGCGGGTGCAGCTGCTCGCCCTGTACGGCACGGCGGCCCTGGCCAAGCTGAACGAGTCCTTCCTCGGCGGGGACGTCCTGGGGCTGGCTGTGACCGCCGGCCCGCTCGGCCGGCTGGGTGCGCCGCCCACCGCGGTCCTCGTCGCCACCGGGGTGGGCCTCATCGCGGCCGAGGCCGTCCTGGCGGCCGCGATGCTGCTGCGCCGGCTGCGCCGGCCGGCCACCGCCCTGGCCGCCGTGCTGCACGCGGGCGCCCTGCTGGTCGCCGGCGCGTCCCCGCTGGTCGCGCTGCGGCTGGTCGTGTTCGGCGGGACCGCAGTGGTCGTGTACGCAGCGTGCGCCGGCCTGCTGCGCGTGCCGGTCCCTGCCGCCCCGGTCAGGCCGAGCGGGCCGAGCCGTCCCGCAGGTCGATGACGACGGCCGGGGCCGACACGGGCGCCGGCACCGGTGGCGCCACAGGCAGGCGGCCCTCGGCGAAGGCCCAGACGAGCTCCTCGCGCAGCGCCGCCAGCTCCTGCCGCATGACCGCCAGCTGCTCCTGCGCCCGGCGGGCCCGCACGTCCGCGGACGCGGCGGCGGCGGCGTGCGCGATGCCCAGCACGCGCAGGCGGGACAGCTCCCCCTCGAGGGCGTGGAGCCGGCCCGCGTCAGCCACCGCAGACCGGGGCGGGGCGGTCGTGCTGTGGCGGGCCGGTCGCGACCGTCTCACCCACGCCCGCGACGGCCAGAGCCTCGCGAGCAGGCCCGAGCGCTTGGCGTGCCGTCCTGTGGACATGCGCGCAGGCTAGGCACCGGCGTGCTGCGCGCACGCTCGCCACGCCGGTACCGTCCCGGCAGTGACTCGAGACCGCCGCGTCCTGGGCATCGCCCTCGCGCTCGTCAGCGCGGCGTCGTTCGGGGTCATGCCGGTGCTGACCAAGGTCGTCTACGACGACGGCGCCGACCCGGTGGCCGTCCTTGCGGTGCGCTTCGCGATCGCGGCGGTGGTGCTGCAGCTGCTCGCCCGGACCCGTCCCGAACCACGACCCACCGGCAGGACGCTGGCTCTGCTGGCCGGGCTCGGCGGGATCGGCTACGTCGGCCAGGCCCTCTGCTACTTCTTCGCCCTCGAGCGCATCTCGGCCGGGCTGACCTCGCTGCTGCTCTACGTCTACCCGGCGCTGGTCGTCGTGCTGGGGGCGGTGGTCCTCAGGGACCGACCGCGGCCGTTTGCGGTCGGCTGCGTCGTGGTCGCGACGCTGGGCACGGCCCTCACGATCGGACCGGTCGCCGGCGGGCAGGCCTCCGGTGTGCTGCTCGGCCTGTCCGCCGCCCTCGTCTACGCGGTCTACATCCTGGTGTCCAGCCAGGTGTCCGGTGTGGGGGCGTTCGCCACGGCCGCCTGGGTCCTGACCGCGAGCGCCGTGGTCATGGGGGCGCTGGCGCTGGCGACCGGCCCGCGGTTCCCGTCGTCGGCCACGGCCTGGCTCGCCCTGGTCGGGGTGGCGCTGGTCGGGACGGTGGTCGCCGTGACGACGTTCTTCGCCGCGCTCGCGCTGCTCGGCCCCTCCGACACGGCGGTGGTCAGCACCGTCGAGCCGGTGGTGAGCATCGCGGTCGCGGGCCTGGTCCTGGGTGAGCGGCTCGGAGCGCTGCAGCTCGCGGGGGGCGTGGTGGTCCTGCTCGCCGTCGGCGTCCTGGCGCGCACCCGCCCCGCCCCCGAGCCGGTGCCGGTGTGAGCAGCGGCGACGGTGCGGACCAGCCCTCCGCCCGGGACCTGGTGCGCAAGCGGTCGAGGTCGTACGCCCGCGACGAGACCGGGCGCCACCACCACATCGGTGCCGCCCCCGAGCTGCAGCCGATGCTCGGGGAGGACGGCAGCGAGTACGTCACGACCGCCGACGTGCAGCTGGCCCAGCGCACGGTCGCCCAGCTCGAGCAGCAGCAGGCCCGGGTCGCGCGGGACATGGCCGCCGCCGCCGCCGAGCTCCGCTTCGAGGACGCCGCCCGCCTGCGCGACGACCTGATTCGGGTCGAGGCCGAGCTGGCCCGGCGGGCCTGAGCGGGCGCCGGCGGTCGACCTACGCTGGTGCGCATGGCGAGCCTGCTGCTGAACCGGCGTGACCTGGAGTTCCTGCTGTACGAGTGGCTGGACGTCGAGACGCTGACCAAGCGCGAGCGGCACGCCGAGCACAGCCGCGAGACCTTCGACGACGTGCTCGACCTGGCCGAGCGGATCGCCACCGAGCACTTCGCGACGCACAACCGCGCGAGCGACGACCAGGAGCCCCGCTTCGACGGCGAGCGGGTGCACCTCATCCCGCAGATCAAGGCAGCGCTCGACGTGTTCGCCGAGGCCGGTCTGCTGGCGGGGACCCTGGCCGCCGAGCTCGGCGGCCTGCAGCTGCCGCTCGTGGTGGGCAACGCGGTGTTCGCCTACTTCCAGGCCGCCAACGTCGGCACCAGCAGCTACCCGTTCCTGTCGATCGCCAACGCCAACCTGCTGATGGCCCACGGGACCCCGGAGCAGGTCGAGACCTACGTCCGACCGATGCTGGAGGGCCGCTACTTCGGCACCATGTGCCTGTCCGAGCCGCAGGCCGGCAGCTCGCTGTCGGACGTGACGACCAAGGCGGTGCCGCAGGCCGACGGGACCTACCGGCTGTTCGGCAACAAGATGTGGATCTCGGGCGGCGACCACGGCCTGAGCGAGAACATCATCCACCTCGTGCTGGCCAAGGTCCCCGGCGGACCGGCGGGGGTGAAGGGCATCTCGCTGTTCATCGTGCCGAAGGTGGTGGTGGAGACCGGCGAGCGCAACGACGTCGTGCTGGCCGGCCTGAACCACAAGATGGGTTTTCGCGGCACCGTCAACACGCTGCTGAACTTCGGCGAGGGCAAGCACCTGCCGGGCGGTCAGGCCGGGGCGGTCGGCCACCTCGTCGGCGGGCTGCACCAGGGCCTGAAGCACATGTTCCACATGATGAACGAGGCTCGGGTGGGCGTGGGGCTGGGCGCGACCGCCCTGGGCTACACCGGCTACCTGCACTCCCTGGACTACGCCAAGGGGCGACCGCAGGGGCGACCGGTCAGCGCGAAGGACCCGGCCAGCCCGCAGGTGCCGATCATCGAGCACGCTGACGTGCGCCGCATGCTGCTGGCGCAGAAGGCGTACGTGGAGGGCGCGCTTGCGCTGAACCTGTACTGCGGTCGGCTGCTCGACGAGCAGGCCACCGGCGACAGCCAGGAGGTCCGGGACCGGTCGACGCTGCTGCTGGACGTGCTCACCCCGATCGCCAAGAGCTGGCCGTCGCAGTGGTGCCTGGAGGCCAACAGCCTGGCGATCCAGGTGCTGGGCGGCTACGGCTACACCCGCGAGTACCCGGTCGAGCAGCTCTACCGCGACAACCGTCTCAACCCGATCCACGAGGGCACGCACGGCATCCAGGGCCTGGACCTGCTGGGCCGCAAGGTCGTCATGCAGGGCGGGGAGGGCCTGGCCCTGCTCACGCAGACCATGGGCCGCACCACCTCCCTGGCGCAGGCGGCGGGCGGCGAGCTGGCAGCGCTCGGCGCGCAGCTGGCCGTGGTCGTCGAGCGCATCCCGGCCACCACCGCGCGGCTGTTCTCCGCCGACAGCATCGAGGTGTCGCTCGCCAACTCCTCGGTCTACCTGGAGGCGGTCGGGCACACCGTGCTGGCCTGGATCTGGCTGGAGCAGCTGCTGGCCGCAGACGGGCGCACCGGCGACTTCTACGACGGCAAGCGTCAGGCGGGCCGCTACTTCTTCCGCTGGGAGCTGCCCAAGGTCACCACGTCCCTGACGCTGCTGGAGTCGCTCGACACGACGACGCTGGACACCTCCCCCGCCTGGTTCTGAGTGCGCTGGTCCCACCACACGAGGACCCTCGGCGTCAGGTAGAGCGCTGCCGCGTCGAACCAGGCGTAGCCGCCCGCGATCCCGCTCGGCGGGTTGCCGATGCTGATCAGCCCGGTGGGGTCGGTGCTCTGCCACTCCCACGTCCCCAGCGACGTCCCGACGACCTCGAGGTAGCTGACGACGAAGAACGCGCCGGCGTACAGCAGGGGGTTGCGCCCCTTCCACACGAACAGCGCCAGGCAGGCGAACCAGAAGGCACCGAGGGCGTCGGGCTGAGGGGACAGCGTCACCCCCCAGAGCGCCCACGCGCCGCACAGCACCAGGGCGGCGCCGAGCAGCGCCCGTGCGTGCCGGTGCGCCCAGGCGCTGCGGCCGATGGCGAACGCCGCGAGGTAGACCAGGCCGTGACCCGGCGGGACGAACGCCGGCACGTTCTCGAGGCGGTAGACGTAGACGCCGAGCGCGTCGGCGAAGACGTACTCGACGAGCGTTGCGTACGCCACGACGACGGCGACCTGCACGCGCGCGAACCGGTCCTCGCCGCGCAGTGCCAGCAGGAGCAGCAGCCACGTCCCGACACCGAGCAGGCGCTGCTGCGCCAGCGAGGCGCCGACGTCCAGGCCGAGCACGACCAGCACCCACAGGGCCACACCGCCGGCGAGGGCGCCGTCACGCGTGGGACGCATACGACGAGCCTGCCACGGCGTTCGGCTGAGGACTCGGCGGACATCCTGCACACTGGAGGCCGACCGACAGGGGGGCCACCATGACCACAGTGCGAGCACTTGCGCGGCTGCTGCGTGACGCCCAGAACAACTCCCCCGAGGACGTCGTCGCCACCCTCGTGGGCGGCGCCAGGACGCTGGGCGGTCGCGGGCTCGTGCTGTACCTCATCGACTACGAGCAGCAGGTGCTGCAGCCCAGCCCTGAGCACCAGGGCGGCGAGGCGGTCCCGCCGGCCACCGTCCTGGGCACCATGGCCGGGCGCTGCTTCTCCACGCAGTCGCTCCTGGAGTCCCCTGCCGAGGACGGCACCCAGCTGTGGGTGCCGGTGACCGAGCGGGCCGAGCGCCTGGGCGTGCTGTCCATGACGGTCGACTCGCTGGACGAGTCGGGTCGTGAGTTCGCCGAGGAACTCGGCCTGCTCGCCGCCCTGCTCGTCATGGCGGCCTCCCCGTACACCGACCGCTACCACCTGCAGCGGCGTCGCAAGGAGCTGGACCTGGCCGCGGAGATGCAGTGGTCCCTGCTGCCGCCGCTCGCCTTCAGCTCGGACGGCACCACCGTCGCCGGTCTGCTCGAGCCGGCCTACGAGGTCGGCGGGGACTGCTTCGACTACGCCATGAACGCCACCACGCTGTCCCTGGCCGTGTTCGACGCGATGGGCCACGGCCTGCCGAGCAGTGTCATCAGCAGCCTCGCCCTCGGCGCGTACCGGCACGCCCGGCGCAAGCAGGTGCCCCTGGACGACCTGTTCCGCACGATGGACCACGCCGTCGCCGGGTTGATGGGTGACACCTTCGTCACCGCGCTGGCCGCCGAGCTCGACGTGCGCACCGGGTTGCTGCGGTGGGCCACCGCGGGCCACCCCTGCCCGGTCGTCGTCCGCAACGGCAGCGTCCTGCCCGACGCGGCGCAGGTGCCCAGCCTGCCGCTGGGCCTCGGGCTCATCGCGCACGAGGACTCCACCCCGGCCGAGCTGTCCCTGCAGCCCGGTGACCGGGTCCTGCTCTACACCGACGGGGTCGTCGAGGCCCGGTCGCCGGAGGGCGAGGAGTTCGGGCTGGACCGGCTCATGGACATGTTCGTCCGGGAGAGCGGCTCCGGGATGCTGGCCACTGAGGTGCTGCGGCGGCTGGTGCACACGTGCCTGGAGTTCCAGGGCGGGCGGCTGCGCGACGACGCGACCCTGCTGCTGCTGGAGTGGAGCGGCCCGTCGCTGCAGATCGTCCCGCAGCCGCGGCCCGAGCTCAGCTAGCAGGGGATCCCCCCGTTCGGCCCTGGCCATTCCCGGCCGCCGGGGGCAGACTGCGAGGCGGCCCGAGCGACCGGGGGGAACTGGTCGGTCGGGTCGGGGGCTGCGTCGTGCACGCCCCGCTGGGGCCACGGCGGCTCCCGGACCCCCTCGACCCGGGGCACGACGGAGGTCGCCGGGAGGGGTGGACCACGTGGTGCGACGACCGGGCGCGAACGGCATCCCGTACGACGCGCTGGTCCACAGCAGCACCGACCTGCTGAGCGTCCACGACGCCCAGGGAGCCGTCCGCTACGTCAGCGGCGCCTGCGAGCAGGTGCTCGGTCTCCCGGCGGCAGAGCTCGTCGGGGCCAACCCGTTCCGGCTGGTCCACCCCGACGACCGCGCCGGGCTGCTGGCCCGCATGAACCGACTCCTGTCGCAGCCGGGCGACGTCGACGTCGTCCAGGTGCGCGCGCTGCACGCCGACGGCACCTACCGACGCCTCGAGTCACGGGTGCAGAACGGGCTGCAGGACCCCTCGTTGCAGGCCCTGCTGGTCACCACCCGCGACCTGTCCGAGCGCATCGAGTCCGCCGCGGTGCTGAGGGCCAGCGAGTCCCGCTACCGCCAGCTCGTCGACAGCGTGCCCGTGGGCCTCGTCGTCGTGGACGCCGACGGGTTCGTGCGCTTCGCCAACCCGGCAGCGCACCGACTGACCGGCCTGGCCGTCCTCGACGACCTGCTCGGCCAACCTGTCGCCGCCTTCGTGCGCCCGGACGAACGGGAGCGCTGCGCCACCGCGATCCGACGGGCCCTGGTGGACCGGGTGGCGCCGGGTCCGGCGCTCTACCACCTGGACCGCGACGGAGGTCCCGACACCGTCCTCACCTCGGCGCCGCTGCCGTACGAGTGGGCGGGGCTGCCGGCGGCGCTGCTCATGCTCCAGGACGTGACCGAGCTGCTGGGGGCCCGCGACGAGAGCAGCCGCGTCACCGACCAGGTGCGCGGGATCCTGGAAGCCACCGCCGATGGCGTGGTCGGTGTCGACCCGAACGGTCTGATCACCTTCCTGAACCCGGCCGCCGCGAAGATGCTCGGGCTCGACCCCGACCAGGTCCTGGGTCGCCCGGGTCACGACGTCTACCACCACAGCCGCGCCGACGGGACGCCCTCGCCCGCTGCGGACTGCCCGTGCCTGCGGGCGTGCCGGGGCGGTGAGCCCGTCACCCTGCCCGGTGAGGTCCTGTGGCGGTCGGACGGCACGGCGCTGCCGGTCGACTACCGCGCGTTGCCCGTGCCCGGCGACGGGTCCGCCGGCGCGGTCGTGACCTTCCACGACGTGTCCGAGCGGCTGCGCCACCGCGAGCGGCTCGCCCGCCTCGCCGCCTTCCAGAGTGCGGTTCTGGACTCGATGCTGTCCCTGACGGCGGTCGTCGACGGCAGCGGGCGCATCGTGGCGGTCAACGAGGCCTGGACCCGGCACGCGATCAGCGGCGGCGGCACCCCGGCAGGGTGCGGCACCGGCGTCGACTTCCTCGCCCTCTGCGAGGCGGTGACCGGACCGTCGCGCCCGGAGGCCCTGGCCGTGGCCGCCGGGCTGCGGGCCGTGCTGGCCGGGACGTCGCGCGAGTTCCAGCAGGACGTGCCGTGCGAGTGGGCGGAGGGCCACGTGTACCTCTCGCTCAGCATGGTGCCGCTGCAGAGCCCCGAGGGGGGCGTGGTCATCAGCTACACCGACATCACGCGGCGCAAGTCCCTCGAGGTCGCGGCCGCGCACCGCGCCACCCACGACGTCCTGACCGGCCTTCCTAACCGCACGCTGCTGCTCGACCGGCTCCAGCACGCGATGAGCGGCCGCGGGCTCAGGCACCTGGCCGTGCTGTTCCTGGACCTGGACGCGTTCAAGCTCGTCAACGACGGCTACGGCCACGAAACCGGCGACGGCGTGCTGCGTGAGCTGGCCACCCGGCTGCGCCGCCACGTGCGACCCTCGGACACGGTGGCGCGGCTGGCGGGCGACGAGTTCGTGGTGCTCTGCCAGGACCTGGTCACACCCGGCGAGGCCGACGCCCTCGCCGAGCGCCTGCTCGTCGCCATCGAAGAGCCGTTCACCGTCGGCCGCGAGGGCATCACCCTGGGAATGTCGATCGGCATCGCCGTGGCGAACGAGACGCTCAACCAGCCGGACGCGCTGCTCAACGCCGCAGACCAGGCGATGTTCGACGCCAAGGCCCGCGGTCGCAACCGCGTGAGCGTCTACGACGCGGGCGTGCACGGCCGCCACCACGTCCGCCTGGCGCAGGCGATGACCTTGCGCGGGATGGTCGAGCGCCGTGACCTGCTGGTGCACTACCAGCCACTGGTCGACCTGCGCGACCTCTCGCTCAAGGGGGCCGAGGCGCTGCTGCGCTGGCGCGGGCAGCACGCGCTGCCCGACACTGCGACCGCGATCGCCCTGGCCGAGGAGATCGGCCTGATCGGTCGCATCGGCCGCTTCGTGCTGCAGGAGGCGATCAGCCAGGCGTCGACGTTCGTCGACCGCGGCAGCACGCAGCTGCCGGTGTCGGTGAACCTCGCACCGCAGCAGCTCGAGCCGAGCCTGGTCGAGTTCGTCGAGCAGGCGGCGTCCGATGCCGGCTACCCCCTGACCTCGCTGACCGTGGAGCTGACCGAGCGCAGCCTCATGACCGACCCCGGTCGCGCGATCGACGTCCTGAAGGCGCTGCGCGCCCGAGGGGTCAGGGTCGCCCTCGACGACTTCGGCGTCGGCTACAGCTCGCTGGCCTCGCTGCGCGACCTCCCGCTCGACATCCTCAAGATCGACGCCGGCTTCGTCCGGGGCCTGCTCGGCCCGCAGCCCAACGGCCGGATCATCAGCGCCATCATCGAGATGGCCCGGGCACTCGACCTCGACATCGTCGCCGAGGGCATCGAGCAGGACGAGCAGCGGGACCTCCTGCTGGGGCTGGGCTGCGAGCACGGACAGGGCTTCCTGTTCAGCCCCGCCCGCAGCCACCGCGAGATGCGCACCCTGGCCCAGTAGGGGCGCGCCAGGAGAGCCTCTACGACGTGGGCAGCTCCACCCGGGTCGGGTCCTGACGGTCGTAGGCCACCTGGCAGAAGCCGTGGTTGCAGTAGCCGCCGGGGTTCTTGTGCAGGTACTGCTGGTGGTGGGCCTCGGCGTAGTAGAACGGGCCGGCCTGCGCGAACGGCTTCACCTCGCTGGTGATGCGGCCGTACCCGGCGGCGGTGAGCGCCCGCTGGTAGCGCTCCTTGGACTCCTGGACCGCAGTCAGCTGCGCCTCGGTCGAGGTGTACACGGCGGTGCGGTACTGCGTGCCGTGGTCGTTGCCCTGGCCGTCCTCCTGCGTCGGGTCGTGGTTCTCCCAGAACGCCTTGAGCAGCGTCTCCACCTCCACCTGCGCCGGGTCGTAGACGACCAGGACGGCCTCGGTGTGGCCGGTGCGCCCGGTGCAGGTCTGCTCGTAAGACGGGTTGGCGGTGAAGCCACCGGCGTAGCCGGCCGCGGTCGTGATGACCCCGGGCAGCGTCCAGAAGATCCGCTCGGCGCCCCAGAAGCAGCCCATCCCGACGACGAGCTGCTCGCTGCCCTCGGGGAACGGCCCGACCATCGAGGTCAAGAGGACCTCGTGGCGCGCGGGCACGGTCACCGGGGTGTCGCGGCCCGCCAGGGCGGTCTCGGCGGTAGGCATCGCTGGCTTGGAGAACAGTCGCATGCCCTGTGCAACTACCCGCCCCGACCGCTCGTTCCCGCCCTCATGACCCCTGCTCACCGTTCCAGCGGGCCAGCTTGCCGCCGCGAGCCACGGCGCGCAGCCGGGCCTCGGCCGCGTCGCGGACCCCGGTGGTCGCGACGACCAGCAGCTGGTCGCCCGTGACGAACTGGGTGTGCTGGACAGGCACGAGGCCCTGGCCGTCGCGCACGACGAGCGTGACGTGGGCGCCGGCGGGCAAGCGCAGCTCCTCCACGTAGACGCCGTGGAGCCGGGAGCCCGGCCCGACCCGTACCTGCAGCAGATCGGCGTCCATCTCCTCCAGCGGTGCGGTCTCCACCTCGACGTCGAGCGCCTGACCGGCTTCGACGACCCTGAGCCGGCGGCCCACCCACGGCAGGGTCGGGGCCTGGACGAGGGTGTAGACGACGACGAGCACGAAGACGACGTCGAGGACCTGCTCGGCGCCCGGCAGCCCCTCGGTGATGGGGATGGTGGCGATGACGATGGGCACCGCGCCGCGCAGGCCGGCCCAGGACAGGAACAGCTGCTCGCGCCACGGCAGCCGGAACGGCGCCGCCGACAGCACCACGGCCAGCGGACGGGCCAGGAAGGTCGCGACCGCACCGATGAACAGTGCCTCGGGAACCGAGGCCAGCAGCCGTTCCGGGGACGCCAGCAGGCCGAGCAGCATGAACAGCCCGGCCTCTGCCAGCAGGGCGGTCGAGCTGGCGAAGCCCAGCACGGCCCGGCGGTGCGGCAGCGGGCTGTTGCCGAGCACCAGCGCTGCCAGGTAGACCGACAGGAAGCCGCTGACGTGCAGGGCCTGACCGCTGGCGAAGGCCAGCAGGCACAGTGCGACCGTGGCGAGCGGGTACAGCCCTGCCGAGGGCAGCGCCGCGCGGGCGAGCAGCTCGCGACCCACCCGACCCACCACGACGCCGAGCAGGGCCCCACCGACCAGCTCCAGCAGGACCGTGCCCAGCGCCGTCGCGGCCGAGGTTGTGCCCCAGGCGTCGGAGGAGGCGAGCACGACGAGCACGACGACCGGCGCGTCGTTGAGACCGGACTCGGCCTCCAGCGCCGCCCTGACCCGGCCCTTGAGCGGAAGCCGGCGCAGGACGGAGAACACGGCCGCTGCGTCGGTCGAGGCGACGACGCTGCCCAGGATGACCGCGGTGCGCCCGTCGACACCCAGCACCAGGTGGGCCAGCCCGGCCACGACGGCCACGCTGATCGCGACGCCGAGGGTCGCCAGCACCGCGGCGAAGGGCAGGACAGGGCGCACGACCGACCAGCGCGTGGTGAGGCCGCCCTCGGCCAGGATCAGGGCGAGCGCGACCAGCCCCAGCTCGGAGGTCAAGGCGTAGTCGGAGAACTGCACCCCGAGCCCGGCCTCCCCGACCCCCAGTCCGACGGCGAGGTAGATGAGCAGCGCCGGTAGCCCGGTGCGGCTGGCCAGCCGCACCG
>Ga0136611_10003333_pt1 | contig 11246 bp, 10 predicted proteins | sample AntDrymUQ2232306_2_FD_106645 | JGI IMG/M metagenome (GOLD analysis project Ga0136611, IMG submission 106645) | Polar desert sand microbial communities from Dry Valleys, Antarctica - metaG UQ223 (23.06) | ecosystem: Environmental > Terrestrial > Soil > Desert | place: Antarctica: Dry Valley... | reverse complement strand
GGGCTGAGTTGCCCAGGGTTTCAACGGGTGTTTACGACGTAAGGAGAGGAAAGACTGTTGGATCGCAAACAAGGTCAGGGAGAGCCGCCGCTGGACGGCGTGCTGGACGGCTTGGAGGTGCCATCAGCGGCACCGGGCCGACGGAGCAGGAACCGGGAGGAGAAGCCGCTGACGACGGCGCAGCGGCTCGGCAGCCTGGTCAAGTCGGCGCGCGACATCATGCGCAAGGACAAGGGACTGAGCGGCGACCTGGACCGCCTGCCCATGCTCACCTGGGTCATGTTCCTCAAGTTCGTGGACGACCTGGACGCCGAGCGCGAACTGTTCGCCTCCGATGGGACGTTTGTGCCCATCGTTCCCGCGCCGTACCGCTGGCGCGACTGGGCGGCCAGGGACAGCGGGCTGACCGGGGACGACCTGCTTGAGTTCCTGTCGAACCAGCAGACGCGGCTGCCCGATGGCACGGACGGGCCGGGGCTGTTCCCGTACCTGCGCTCGCTCGCCGGCAGCGATCATCCCCGGCGGGCCGTGGTCGGCAACATCTTCCGCACGCTTCAAAACCGGATGGCCGACGGCTACCTGCTGCGTTCGGTGGTCAGCCTCGTGGACGGCATTCACTTTGACGCATCCGACGAGATTCACACGCTGGGCAACCTGTACGAAACGCTGCTCAAGGAGATGCGCGACGCGGCCGGCGACGCGGGCGAGTTTTACACGCCGCGCCCGGTCGTGCGCTGCATTGTGGAGGCGCTGAACCCGCGCCTGGGCGAAACCGTGTATGACCCGGCGTGCGGCACGGGCGGCTTTCTGGTCGAGGCGTTCCGGCACATGGAGGCGCAAGCCCGAACCGTCGAGGACCGGCGCGTGTTGCAGGAGCGCAGCCTTGTGGGCGGTGAGGCAAAGGGCCTGCCCTACCTGCTTGCGCAGATGAACCTGCTGCTGCACGGCGTCGAATCCCCAAACGTCACGCTGGACAACTCGCTCACGGTGCGCCTGGGCGAGATCGGCGACAAGGACCGGATGGACATCATCCTGACGAACCCACCGTTCGGGGGCGAGGAGGAGCCGAGTATCCAGAACAACTTTCCGCCGGACCGCCGCACGTCCGAGACGGCCCTGTTGTTTCTGCAACTCATCATGCGCAAACTGCGGCGCGGTCCGAAGCCGGGACGGGCCGGCGTGGTCGTGCCGAACGGGACGCTGTTCGCGGGCGGGGTGGCGGCGCGTATCAAGGAAGACCTGCTCAAGGAGTTCAACCTGCACACGGTCGTACGACTGCCCAACGGCGTGTTCGCGCCCTACACGTCCATCCCGACGAACATCCTGTTCTTTGACCGCTCTGGGCCGACAGGCGACATCTGGTACTACGAGCAGCCGCTCCCGGAAGGCCGCAAAAACTACACCAAGACGCAGCCGGTTCAGTTCGAGGAGTTTGCGCCGCTGCTGGCCTGGTGGAGCGTCCGCGAGGAAACCGAGCGCGCCTGGAAGGTGCCGGTTGCCGACGTGCTGCGCTACGACGCGGCGGGCCTGCTCGTGTCGGCGAACCTGGACATCAAGAACCCGGCCGCGCAGACCGACTTCGAGCACCTGCCGCCGGAGCAGTTGGTCGAGGACATTATCGCCAAAGAACGGCGCATTCTGGACCTGCTGGGCGAGGTGCGCGCTGTGCTCGCCGGGGGTGTCAAGTGAGCGAGGGCTGGCCGCAAGTTTCGCTTGGGGCTGTCCTGACACATCGAAAAGAGTTCATCGAGATTGACGACACGGCGACGTATAAACGCTGTCGGGTGCAACTCCACGCTCAAGGTATTGTGCTGCGCGACCTTGTGACGGGCGCGGAGGTTAAGACCAAACGGCAGCAGGTCTGCCGAACCGGCGACTTCCTGGTTGCCGAGATTGATGCAAAGGTAGGTGGCTTCGGCCTCGTTCCAGCGGAACTGGAACGGGCAATCGTCAGCAGTCACTACTTCCTGTTTGAGGTGAACGACGCGCTGCTTGACCGCCGTTTTCTGGACTTCTACTGTCGGACGCCCGCGTTCCGCGAGCAAGTGTCGGCGCAAGGTTCAACGAACTATGCGGCCATTCGACCAAGCCATGTGCTGGGCTACGTCATGCCCCTCCCGCCGCTTCACGAGCAGCGCCGCATCGTCGCGCGAATCGAGGAGTTGGCCGGCAAGGTGGAGGAGGCGCGGGGGCTGCGGCGGGAGGCGGTAGAGGAAACGAAGCGCGTTGTAACTGCAGCGAGAACCACATTCTTTGATAAAGCCAGTGATGAAGGATGGCAAGTAGCCGATCTGAACGATGTTGCGCCTATCAATATGGGGCAAAGCCCACCCGGTGAAACCTACAACGAGCAGGGTTTAGGCATACCTCTTCTTAATGGCCCGACAGAGTTCGGACAGGACCATCCCAAAGCAGTTCAATGGACGACCGCGCCCACAAAGTTATGCCAGCCAAATGATATTCTCCTCTGCGTGAGGGGGGCAACCACGGGCAGAATGAACCGTGCAGACCAGCCATATTGCATTGGGCGCGGTTTGGCAGCACTATCGCCCATCCCTGGCCTCTGCGAATCCCGTTACTTATTTCATTTCGTGGCAACCCAGACACAGACCATGCTCGCACTCACGGCTGGGAGCACCTTTCCGAACCTACCAGGCGACAAATTGAAGCGCCTCAAAATTCCTCTGCCACCAATTGGGGAACAGCAGCGTATTGTGGAGGAACTTGATAACCTTCAGTGCAAATTCGATGCGCTCAAGCGGCTTCAGGCCGAGACCTCGCAGGAGTTGGACGCACTGCTACCGTCCGTGCTGGACAAGGCGTTTCGGGGCGAGTTGTAGCGACACGGGCAGGTATGTTCGTCCCGTGTACGCTGTGTCGTCACTGTTACCCCGCGAACGCACCGCTACAAGTCACGAACCGTTGCTCGTCGGGGGCGGCTGCAAGTCGCCCCCGACGTTCACCTGCTGCCCGCCCTGGGCCGCAATGTTGACATGGAGGCTCAGCGGTATCTGAAGCCGGCGCACCTGCGCCAGCGTCTTAATGGTTGCCAGGTAACGCCGGTTCACCAGGTCAATGCGCTTCTGATGCGGCAGGGAACTGACCACGTTGTTCGCGCCGAAACTGACGGCGTACAGTGCCTCGTACAACTTGACCTGAAGCCAGCACACCGCGATACGCTCGGCCAGCAGCGCCTCCAGCGGAGACGGGTCCGGCCCCGCCGCCTGCTTGCGCACCGCCATCACCTCGCGCCGCAGGCACTCCTGGCGCACCAGGTTGTTCTTGGCCAGAAACGTGACCAGGTGGTCTACCGCCCCTGTGCCCAGGCTCGTCTGGGGCGGGTTCGGCAGGCGCTCCAAAGCCCCCCGAACTTGCCCGCGTGTGACGGACTTATCGCCGGCCTCGGCACGTTCAAGCAGTTGCCGGTCCCGCTGCTCCGGCGTGAGAAGAGCCGTCTGCTCGTCCGGTAGTGTCGCCGTCCGTTTCGTCGCCGCCGCTGCTGATGGTTTTCGTGCCACGTTGTTTCCTCCAGGCTCCCCGGTCATGCCGGTGATAGCCGGCCGCTGTGAGGACGGCCACGAGCGCCGCCTCCGTTTCCTGATAAAGCGCGGCCACCGCCGCGTCAAGTGCGTCCACGCGGTCCCGCTCCGCGCTGCGTGCGCACCGCTCGTTCTTTTCCGTTTCCCGGTCGCGCCCGTCCAGCCATACCGCCGACTCGACCCACGCCGCACAGCCCAGGTACTCCTTGACCACCCGCCCCTCGACCCGCTTGGATCGGTAGTAGTAGCAGCGGCCGTTCCGTCGTGTCTCCCATGCCATTGGTTGTTGTGCTACACCTTTTCGTTTGCGCCGCTTCCGGGTGCTTGGCCCAGGATGACGGCCTGTAGGCCATTAAGAAAAGAGTTGTTCTGCACCGTCTTTTGCGTCCCTTGCGTCCCATTCGTGCTCAGAACGAGTCTGATTCGACGTTCCGCCGCCCCGATTTGCGTCCCTGTTTGCGTCCCTGCTGGCGTGGTTTGCGTCCCTCTTGGCGCATTTTGCGTCCCAACCGGAGCCGGGTTTCCCTCGTGAGTGGGACGATAGAGACGTAAAAGACGCACGTTTACAGGCTTTTTCTTAAGGTGATTAGCCGGCGCGCGCCGGCCTTGTCGAAGCACACGTCCAGCCCCCCACCGGCAGCTCGCAGGTTGGGCGCGATCCGGCGCAGTTGCCCGGACAGCGCCCGCCCGTTCTTGGGCCACTCCGTCGGCGCCGCCTTGCCCGCCTCCCGCCGCGCGTCCAAAGCGCGCAGCAGGTCCGAGGCCGAGCCGCTCCACACACTTTGATCGGCCAGGAAGTTCTGTACGGCTTCCCCGACCGGCGAGGCCGCCAGCGCCTCCTCGTTCTGCGCCCCCACGTTTCCGGTGTAGGCCGACAGGAACGACCCGTCCGGCCAGTTCAGCGCCCGCTCCACGGCAACACCGACGCGCGCAAAGTCGGCCATGCGCGGCAGTTCGGTCAGCCGCACGTTCGGCAACGCGCGCAGGGCGCCGGACACGGCCGAAAGCAACGCGCCCAGGATCGCGGGGCGGGCCGCCTCGAACTCAGCAAGTACGTCACGTTCGGGCCGGCGCTTGTTCGGCGCGATCGGCTCCAAGGCATGCAGGATCGCCCGGTCCAAAAGGTCCGCTCGCTGCGCCACCACCTCGATCCCGGTGATCGCCACGACGCGGCGAAAGGACAGGATCACGTCCTCGGCGTCGGTGTAGAGTTGACGCTTGCTGAAGCCCTCGCCCGTGACCGCCCGGCAGATCGCGTCGGACAGCCAACCCGGCAGGTCCGACACGTTGTCCAGCGTGACCAGCCAACTATGGTCGGCGGCCTGCACCCACGCTTCCAGATTGCGAGGCTCGGAGCGCAGCGGCGTCAAGGAAGGGTCCACCAAGAGCGAAAGCAGGCGCATGTGGGTGCTCTTGGCGCTGCCCTGCTCGCCATGAACGACCAGCACGGGATGGGCGATTTCGGGGAAGAAGGCGGCCACGAGCCAGGCCACGACCAGGTACCAGGCGCTCTCGTCCTTGACGTTCAGGAACGGGCGCAGCGCCTCCAGGCTGCCACCGGGCACCGGTTCCACCTGCGGGGCGAGGGCGGCATAGCGGCGAAACAGGGGAGGAAATGGCGTGTTCTGCACCGCCTCTTGCGTCCCATTCGACTCGCCGGTGGATGGGAGCACGCTCCACCCGTCCCGGTCAATCCGCACGACGCGCCAGTGCTCATCACACAGGTCGAAGTACAAGACACTTTCCCGGACTGTTGCACGGACGGTGAGCGGGTGCTGCTTGCCCTCGAACTGGCAGCGCGCTTCCAGCACGTGCAGGGCGTCGTCTACGGCCTGGCTGCCGGGAGGCTTGCCGGTCTGAGCATAGAACTGGTGCGACAGCCAGTTGCGGAACGAGCGCGAGCGCACCTTCCAGGTCTCCCGGTGCCCCTGCGCCTGGTGTCCTTGCACGGCGAAGCGGGCGAACGCCTCCTCCCGATCCGAGCGAAACAGTTCGGCCGTTTGCCCGATCTCGACCAGGCGCTGCGCCGCCGAGGGCTTTTTGCTTTCTTCTTCCTCCTCGTCGTCCGGACCGGCTTCACTGCGGACTGTTTTGCCCTCGCCGGCCGCTGGTGCGTTTAAGCCAAGCCAATCGGCGAGTTTGTCCACCACCCTGGGATCGAGCAGTTCTTTGAGCGTCGGGATACCGGTCGCCTTGCCGCCCTGCCGCAGTCGGGCCGCGGTCGAGGTCACGTCCCGCAGCCGCTCGAATGTCTCCTCGTCGCCCGCGATCCGGGCCGCCGTGCCCACGAACGTCTCGGCTGCCTTTTCCGTGAAGCCGTGCCGGAGCAACGTTCCCGCGACCGCGAGCGCGCAGTCATGGCGGCTGCCGGTCCGGGGCCAGTGGCGGGCGAGCAGGGCCACGGCCGCCACCTGCCGCACCGCCTTTTGCAGTTCGACGCCATCCACCGGGGCCGGCTTCCCGTCGGCGTCCCAGACAATCGGCTCACCGCCCGGATGAACGCTCGGCGGCACGATGGTCTGCCCTCCGGTCGAACGCAGTTCAACCAGGGTGGCGCGGGTGTTCGTCTGTTTCTCCGTGATGTCCTGGTACCGTTCAACCTTGGTGGGTAGGGCGGTCGTGACCCGGTACCACCAATGCGAGTCGGGACTGCTCGCCCGCCCGTGCCGGCGCAAGGTCGTGGGCAGGTACACCGTGGCAGCGGTACGCGCTTCGGTACAATCAAGGTCCACGTCCACCAGGCCGCCCGATGGCTCGCCGCACAGCAGGCCGATGTTCTGGGCGTGGCCGTTGAAGTGGGCGGGGATGCTGCCGGCGTCGAGGCGCAGGCGCTCCCATCCGGGCAGGGTCGGCGCCTTGGTTCGGTACGGGACGGGCACGACGGCCGCGCGGTCGTTTTCAAAGTAGCGCAGGGCAACGGCACAGAGTTCGGTGGTCGTTGCCGGGTTAGTCGTGGGCATTCGCTTTTTGGTGCCTCCTTTCTGGGCGCGGGCACAGGCCGATCGGTCACTGAACCGATCGGCCTGTGCTTGGACCCTTTGCTCGTGTTACTCCTGGAACGGATCGTTCAGGTCGGACAGGTCATCGGCATCCGGAACGACCGCCGTTGCGGAAGCCACTGGCCTTTGCTGCCGCTGGGCAACGGCGACCGACGCACCGGCGGCAGAGAGAGTCGGCGCGGGAGGCGGGGCGGGACGCGACAACAGGTTTGCGCCCGCGTCTTCCTTGCTGCCGCCCATGCCCGTGACCTTGAGCACCTTGTTGCGCGGCTTGCCGCTGCTGTCGCGCTGCTCGACAAGCACCTTGTAGGTGCGGGTGAGCAGTTCGTCCAGGTCCAGGTTCTCGAACTCCTCGGCGCTGAGTCGGCGGCCCAGCATGCCGTCGAGCAGTTTGGTAAGCGCCGCCCGCTCGTTTCCGTAGGTGCCGCCCCCGTCCTTGGCGATTCGTTTGGGCGAGACGAAGAAGCGGAACGGGCGCCCGTTGCTGTCCTTCTCTTCCAGAGTCTCAAAGACGAACTTGTACACCTGCTCGGTGGTACTGGGGTCTTCGTAGGCGGGGCGCTCTTCGGGGGTGACCTCCTTGAGGCGGCACCGGTACAGCCCGTCCGGGGCTGCGTCAAAATTAGTCTGGGCATAACTCCCGTGGGTGGCGAAGAAGCCAGGCATGGTTACGCTCCTCCTTCGCGCTTGCGAGCGCCCCGACCAGCGCGGTACAGGCGGATGAGCACGGCGGCTTCGTCGTCGTGCAGGTAGCAGGGGCCGGTGTAGCCCAAGCCCTTGAGGGCGCGCAGCTGGCCGGCAGATAGAACCGGGCGAGTGCTGCGCGGTCGCCAAGAGCCGCCACTACCGCCGTTCTGGTAAGATGACATCGTTTGTTTGTCCTTTCGGCTGTGCGGCGAGCTGTTCCACGAGAGCGCCGCGTGCCGGGGTAAATGAGGGGGCCAGGGTTCGTCAAAGCCCTGGCCCCTTCGTCGTTGGTCAGGTCTGGCTCGAAGATGTTTTCGATCCAGGATTGATTCGGTGCGATGTGGGCGACGCCTCTTGGGACGAGCGGTCGCCTTGTCGCTTTCGGGCCTGTCAGCGCCCATCGTCATTTTTGCGCCAGGCTTTTTCGTCTGCGGGCAGGCGTAACGGCTCACCATCATCGCCGCGTGTCGCCCTGCATCTGCTCGCCTTGGCTTTGGCGTTTGGCGGCTCGCCGTTCCAAAAGCACGGCGTGGAGGCGGAACGCCTCCGACCAGAAGGCGAACCAGGCGGGGTTATCTGGTGCCCGTCGTGCTGTCGTCTGTCGGTTGTCGCTCGCGCCGTGCTTCATTGCGTCGCTCCGGTGACGAGGCGCAACGCGCGGCGGCGGCCCTGCCCGATGGCTCGGAGCACAGGGTCGTCGGTCGCACTTGCCGCAGGGGGATTCTCTCGCAACATTTCGCCTGCAACCTGCGCGACGATCTGCGGGTTTGCTGAAACGGCGACGACTTTGGCATCGCTGAGGCTCGCTCCGTGATAAAGGACGACGTAACTGGTCATGAAAAAACCTCCTCCGACTGCTCTCAACCTATAAGCAGTCCGAGGAGGCCAAAAAGTAGACAACCGCTGAAAAATGTTTTAGGAGGGTTCAGACTTGGGTCGGACCCGTTTACGTGCGCGATATAGCCGCTGGCTCACGGCGGCTTCCTTTTCCCCACGGATTCGGGCAATTTCCTCGTAGGTTAAACCGTCTTGATCCAGGAGTAAGGTGTCCAACTCTTCGGGGGTGAATTGCTTCTCCAACTCCTCGCGAGCGATCAGGCGCGCGAGAACAGCCTCTGCCGGATCGAACTCCGCCGGACGGAACTCTTCGATTGCTGTCAGGTCTGTGACAGATTCCTCGCGCCGACCGTACTCGAACGTCCGCGTCCCCTCGACCGCGCGGTAAGGCAATTTCTCGATCTCTTCGGACTCATCGGTCGCTGGCTTGGCGATGAGGGACAGCACTTGGGCCGGCAATTCACGCAAGATTTCCTCGCGCCGCTCATTGCGCACTGCGGCACACCAACCAGCCAAGCGGAAAAGGAACAGCCTACTTATCCCGCTCTCTTTGGAGCTCAGGGCGGACACAGCGGTGGTGCGCATGAAACCGAGGTCAGTCGCTCGGTTCAGAACGCGCAGCAGTTTTACTCCTCTCAGGTTCTGTTCGCGGGCCGTCTGTATAGCCTTGCTGTACTCGCGATGTTCGATCAAAATACATACGAAGTCGCCTAACGTTTTGGTGTGTAGAGCAGCCTTCTTGCCCGTGTACTTCCCAATTTGTTCAATGGAAACGTCGATCCCGTGTCCGAACTGCTGTTGGTAAAATTGTCGGCTTCGGTTCAAACCATGCAGGTTTTTCCTCATCAACCCAACGACGAATGTTCCGGCAACCCGAACACCGTCTTCGCTCTGGTAATCGCGCTCTCGCACTTTCAGACAGCAGTCACGATAAAACCTAGCCCAATCGGCGACTCGTTCCCAATCTTGCATCGGGTCATCTCCAATCGACCAGCAACAGGCCGGTGTGGGCGCTCGGCAATCCTCCCGAGATTCAGAGCGCCCTTCGCCACAGTATAGCGGGCGGCTACGGAACCCGTGCGGCTCCGGCCCGGTGCTTCACTTCGACGCGAACAATTCGGGGTGGGGCAACTGTTACCCACATGCAAACGTGGGTAACAGTTTGCCGTGAGGACGGCTTGAGTTCGATCCGAACCTTTTCTTCGCCGGGGACGACGGCCTCGATGATGCGGGTCAGCAGACCGTGCTTCTCGGCGTTGGTCAGGTCGGCGCTCGCCAGCAATTCCTCCACGATTGCGGCAAGTCGCCCGGCGAGTTCGGCCGCCTCGGTCTGAACATTCGCCTCCGGGATGGGTGGGGCCAGGGAAGCCAATTCCGCCAATCGCTTTTGCAAGGCTGCCCGCCGGTCTCGTATCTGCCCGAACACGGCTTTGTAGGCAGCCGGGTCGGCTCCTGACTGAACACCGGCGATCTGCGCTTCAATCACGGCTTGCTCTCGGGACGCGAGGGCCGTGAGTTCGGCCTGAAGGCTTTGGCGCTCCTGCGCCGCCGCGTTCGGTGCGCTGCGGCGCTGCTCGTCATACACGGCATAGGCGGACGCGACTGACTCTGGGCCGCTGGCAACCAACCGCAACGCCTCGACCACGCACGCCTCGACTTCATCGGCGCGGAAGTGCTTGGGGCTACAGACAAGACCGGCGGAACAGGCGGAAGCGTTGTTGTACACGCAGCGATAGTAGGTGTATCCGCCGCGCCCGGTGCGAATGCCGCGCATTCGGCGGCCACACTTCGGGCAGCGTAGCAGGCCCGTCAGAAGGTAGCGACGCTCCGGGTTGCCGCTGAGCAGGTTTCGGTTTCCCCGCAGGCGCTCCTGGCAAAGATCCCAGGTGTGCTCGTCCACAAGGGCCGGTGCCTTGATGTGAACCCACCGCTCCTCCGGGGTGGCGCGGTTGAAGTCCATGCGCTTGTAGCCCCGTTCGAGCCGGGATTCGTCTACCTGCCGCTCGAATTTCCCGAAGGTCGCCATCCCCTTGTGGACCGGGTTTTCCAGAATCCACTTGATGGTTTTGGGCCGCCAGCACACCCCCCCGCGCGGGGTGGGAAGACCGTGATCCTGAAGGCGTTGCGCGACCTGCCGAAGAGACAGGCCGGCGGCGTACCAGCCGAATATTTCCCGAACCCAGCGCGCCTCCGCCTCGACAATCTGGTACGTCCCCACGGTTCCGGCCGGGTAAAGGCCCGCCAGCACATCCCGCTCGGACACGACATGGTAGCCGAAGGGACTCATGTTGCGGCAGGGTTGAACCCCTTCCTCGGCACGGCGCCGGCGGCCTTTCACGGTCCGTTCCCGGATCACCTTGCGCTCGTAGTCCGCGAACGTGCCCATGATGCCAAAGGCGAGGTCGCCTTCCGGCGTGTCGGCGAAGTCCATGTCGCAGAACACGAGCCGCCCGCCAGCCGCTTGCACGCGCTTCTTGATGGCGCTCTGGTGCTCGCGGTCGCGGGAAAAGCGGCTCAGGTTGGCGATGATGAGCGTATCGGCTTGCCCGGCCTCTATCGTGGCGAGGGAGGCTTGCAGTCCGTCGCGGCTCGCGTACAGGCCGCCGCTCACGCCCGCGTCTTCTTCATGCCCGACGATCTGGGCGCCGAGTTGTCCGGCCTTCTTCGTACAGGCGGCCAACTGCTCGTCAAGGCTGGTGCCGTGTTCGGCCTGGCCGAAGGTGGAAACGCGGGTGTAAAGTATCGCTTTCGGAAAGGTGTTCATGGTGTCCTGTGCTCGGTCGGTATCGTTTCGGCGTTGCTGGCGTTTCGCCTACTGCTGGGCGGGGTGAGTTTCCCCATGTGTCAATTATAGCCTAACGTTTGCCTTTTAGTCAATAGGGCGCGCCTCTATTTTCACCGGGTCAACGGCGGCCGAAAATAGTTTGAAAAAAGGCTAACGTTTAGCCCTCTTTTGCTTGCGTATAGCCTAACGTTAGGGTATATTATAGACAGAACAAACGAGCGGAGCGGACAAAGGAAACCACCCCATGAAGACCATCACGATCCAGACCGAGCGCATCGCCCAAGCCGGCGCCAACAAGATGAGCGCGCAAGGCTACACCTTCACCCCGGCCGACGACGCGGGCGCTTTCTACGTGCAGAAGCCCGGCGCGGCAAAGCCTTACCTGACCGACCCCAACGC
>Ga0136611_10003332_pt1 | contig 11246 bp, 8 predicted proteins | sample AntDrymUQ2232306_2_FD_106645 | JGI IMG/M metagenome (GOLD analysis project Ga0136611, IMG submission 106645) | Polar desert sand microbial communities from Dry Valleys, Antarctica - metaG UQ223 (23.06) | ecosystem: Environmental > Terrestrial > Soil > Desert | place: Antarctica: Dry Valley... | reverse complement strand
TATGCATCGCACCATCGAGATCACTGTGCCCCCGACCACGACAAACAGCCTCATCAGCGAGCTGGAGAAACTGGAGGGCGTGGTCGGACTATCTGTTCACCGGGGCTCTTCCGTTCTGCCTCCCGGTGATGTGGTGATCGTTCACGCGCTCAACCGCGATACGGACGAGGTGCTTTCTGCCGTCGAGAGCGCGCGCCAGCTCGGTCCCGTCTCCGTGGTCACCGCCGAGGTGGCGAGCATCATTGATCCCGAACGCAAGGAGTTAATCGACCGCGATGTGGACGAGGCAGTATGGGAGGAGGCGGAGACGGGGCTGCGGCACCAGGGGCGGGTGACGGCGAACTTCCTGACGCTTATGGCGCTGGGCGGGGCGATCGGGGCCGCGGGACTGGTTTTGGAGTCCAGCGCTCAGTCTATCGCGTTTGTGGCGGCCTCAATCATCGCACCGGGGTTCGAGCCGCTGGCGAAGCTGCCGCTGGGCTTGACTCTGCGCAACTGGGCGGTGGTTCGGCGTGGCCTGTACTCGGTAAGCGTTGGATACTCGGTGCTGATGATCGCGGCCGCAGCCATGTTCGGGTTCCTACGGTTGACGGACACGACGACGGTCCAGGCGCTATTGGAGAATTCGGAAGTACACAAGATAGCGCACCCGACCCTGATAGAGTACGCCATCTCAGCGTGCGCTGCCGCAGCGGGTGTGACGATGATTATGGCATTCCGCCGTAGTGTCATCGCGGGTCCGCTGCTCGCGCTCGTTTTGATACCGGCAGCTGCGGCGGTGGGTGCGGGCCTCGCTGCCGGGGAAGTGGGTCTCGCGCTCGACGCGCTCCAGCGCCTGCTGGTTGACGCCATGCTCGTCGTCGTACTCGGCGCGATCGTCATCGCACTCAAGCAGCGGACGGTGCACCACCGCAAGCCCATGGTGTAGCTCATCCCCCCTGCACTTCCCGCTCGACTGGCTTGCCCCGACCGAGGAGCCCGCCATTGATGGTGAAGAATCCGTGGCAATCGGACGCAGTGACTTGACAGGCTATGCGAACCGCACGTAGACTGCACTCCTTGATACTGGGGAAGAGGTATGAGAGAAGAGAGCCGCTCCGGAAGCAAAGACTGCGGAGTAGCCTCCTGGACTGGCACATATGAGGTGGGAAGCCGAGCCACCATCATCCGAACGATGGGTGGCAGCAGGCGCAAGTCGCCCGGCGTGGGCGTGAAGAAAGGTTCAAGCCAGATGTCAGCAGCACAATACGGGCGAATGTTCCATAAATTGCTCATCATCGTGATGCTCGCGACCACCTTTGGGGTCGGCGGCGCATCGAGGGCGAGCGCGGCGGCCACGGCGATCCCTGAAGGCCAGGGAACGACCGGAGCCACATTCCGCAACGAGATTCTCCCCACCATTCCGGGGAGCGCGCAGAGGGTGGAGAGCTTCGCCGATCCCTCGATCATCAAGGCGAAGGACGGCTTTTACTACGCTTATGCCACGAAGGACCCACGCTTCGATGGCGATACGTTCCACGTCATCCCGATAATCCGGTCGAACGACCTGGTCAACTGGACGTATGTGGGCGACGCCTTCCCGAACGGGAACCCGCCCAGCGCGGACCCGAGCGCGGGGATCTTTGCGCCGGATATCCGGTACATCAATGACCAGTACTACCTGTACTACAGCATCACGAACGTCGCGGGGACGACGACGAACACGTTCGGGACTCCCGGTGGCGACGACTCCGCAATCGGGGTGGCGACGAGCTCCAATCCGGCAGGTCCATTCACCGACCGCGGCATCGTCGTGGAGCCGACGACCAACCCGTGCTGCCCACCGGGACCCGGCAACCCCAGCTTCTTCCGGGCTACGATAGACCCCGCGATCCTGCCCCTGCCCGACGGCCGGCGGCTGATTTACTACGGGAGCTACAACGGTGGCCTGGACGTGCGTGAGCTGACCTCCGACGGCCTGCGGACCGTCCCCGGCACCCAGCGCCGGATCGCGATTGATAACCGGTACGAGGGGCCGTTCGTTGTCAAGCGCGGCCAATACTACTACATGTTCGTCTCGGCCACCGACTGCTGCAACTTTGAGCTCACCGGCTACCTTGTGTTCGCCGGACGCTCCACCAGCCCGTTCGGCCCGTTCCAGGACCGGGAGGGTAAGTCGTTCCTCGATACGCGCACAGGTGGTGAGATCGCCCTAGTGCAGAACGGTAACCAGTTCGTCGGCGTTGGTCATAACGCGGTCATCACTGACGACACAGGGCAAGACTACATTGTGTACCACGGCATCGACCAGCGCAACCCGGAGATCATCGAGCAGAGCGGCATACCGATCAACCGCCGGTCGCTGATGATGGACCGGCTCGACTACATCAATGGCTTCCCGGTCGCCCGGGCAGGCGCCGGTCCGTCAAACACGGCCCAGCCCGCACCGGTCACTCGCGGAGTCGTGGACGACGAGTTCAATCGCACGACGGGTGTCGGCGCCAGCTTCACACAGATAGGCGGCAAGTGGACCATCTTCGACCCCGCCGGTACGAACCGCGGGGCGGTCCGGCAGAACTGGGCGGGCACGAAATCGGCGCTGCTGATCAGCGACGGCTCAACCACAGTCAATTATCGCGCCGAAGGTGATCTGAGGTTGAACCGCCTGGGAACGGCCACACCGCGCCGCTACGGCCTGATCACGTCGTACATCGACAAGAACAACTTCATCGCTGCGTACCTACAGCCGAACGCGGACGGTATGGGCGGTTCTCTGGTGACGAACATCCGCACGAACGGGATCAACTCGTTCAAGACGACAGCCCTCCCGGCGAACTTCAAGCACCGGGACTTCCACAACATATCGGTCACCAAGCGCGGCCACCAGGTGCGGTTCGAGCTGACCGAGTCGCGGCTGGAGGATCCGATCGAGATTCAGGAACGCCAGCTCCCGTTGCCGACGCAGCAGGGCGTGGCGCTCGGCGCGGGCAGGGTCGGCTTCGCCACCCAGAACGTCTCCGCGGACTTCGACAATATCAGCGCGGCCCGGCTCTTCACGCCGGTGACGCGGCTCGTGCCCAACGATGCACGCGGGACGCGCGAAGAGCGGTACTCGGACGAGTTCAACGGCAACCTGGACCCGGAGAACGGCTGGAGCTACGCACAAGGCCGCCAACCCGACCCGGGCCAGACCAGCCTGACCCAGCGGCCCGGCTACTATCGGCAACGCACAGATGCCAGGGAGATCACGGGAGACAACCCCCCACCGGAGGACCGCACGCGTATCCTGATTCAGAACGCGCCCGCGGGCGACTTCACCGTCGACGTGAAGCTCGACTTCCAGTTGCCTGACGACGGCAGTATCTTCAACTTCCAGCAGGCTGGGTTGTTCATCTACGAGAACGACGACAAGTACGTCCGGCTCGACCACGTGGCGATCTTCAACACGAGGCAGATCGAGTTCGGCAAGGAGAAGCCGGACCGGAACGGCGGCGACAACCCGCCACGAGAGCGCCAGTTTGGCGGCACGGTGCTGCAGAGCCAGCGCAAGTCACGATACTGCGCATCGTGGCAAGGAGCGGCGCAGGGGGCGCGCAGACGTACCGCGCCTACCGCAGCATTGACAACGGCAGGACGTTCGAGCGTGGAGGCACGTGGACGTTCGGCAAGACCAACAACCCGGGCGACGGCCCGATGTACAACCGCAAGATCGGGATCACGGCGTTTGGCGCCCAGGATCCGGGTCAGCCGAGGTTCAACGCGGACTTCGACTACGTGCGGGTGTACCGGCCATAGGCGCGAGCCGCAGCCGGTAGGCCCGCCCCACACCGGGCGGGCAGGGGCGGAGCGTTCGTACGAATGCTCCGCCCCTCCGCATGTCCGGTGGGAGGCAGATCCGTAGGGGCGTTCAACTGAACGCCCATAACCGCCCACTTCAACCGGCCGTGATATCAGCAGCGATTGCAACCCAACTCCTCCCATCCCATGATTGAGACATGATTCGACCTGCAATCAGGGTATTCGGGAGGACCATGCCGGTGATCAATCACATCCACTCCGCGACCATTGTCGTCCGCGACCAGGACCGGGCCGTGGACTTCTACGTCAACACACTCGGCTTCGAGAAGCGGCGCGACGATTCGTTCATGTCGGAAAGCCGCTGGATCGAGGTTGTGCCGCCGAATACCAGCACCGCGCTGGCGCTCGTCACTCCAGCAGCCATGTCCGGACACTGGCCGGAGGAGACGGGTGACCACACCGATGTCTCGCTGGTGACACACGACATCGGCGCCACATACGAGGAACTGATTGGCCGGGGAGTCGAGTTCACCGGTCCGCCCGAGCAGATGCCCTGGGGCGCGAAGGCGACCTGGTTCAACGACCCTGACGGCAACCGCTTCTTCCTTGCCGAGGAGTAGCAGAGGACGGTAGGCTGGGGCGTTCAACTGAACGCCCCAGCCTACCGTACCCCTTATGCCGGTTTGCGCGCCAGGAGGATGAGACCGAACGCCTTCTCGGCGTGATCCCGGAGGAGCATCGGCGGGCCGCATTCTTCGGGGACATCCGTGACCAACTGGTCCTCAACCACAACCAGCTCCAGGCCAGCCTCGGTCACGGCGGCCAGGTAGCCGACCCGCGTATGGGCATAGCTGGGGAGCAGGTAAGCTGTCCCTGGCGCCCAGAACACGGTTCGCCAGCCCCGCTCCACGGCGTCCGGGTGAAAGTCCGTGATCAGCAGGTGGCCGCCTGGCCGCAACACCCGCGCGCACTCCCCGACGGCCGGACGGTGGTCCGGCATGTGGCACAGCATCAGCGCGCTGACGACCAGGTCAAACGATGCTGGACCGAAAGGCAGCCCGTCGTCGATCGACGCCTCGTGAAACGCGATGTCCAACCCTTCTGCGGTCGCGGCGGTGCGTGCCACGCCGAGCATTCCCGCCGACTGATCTATCGCCATCACCTGCACACCTCGGCGCGCGAGCCGCAGCGCGTGTCTGCCCGTGCCGGCGCCGACGTCGAGCGCGTTCCCGATCAGCAGGCCGTCCAGGAGCTTCTCGACGCGGGGCTCCTCGATGGCGATCAGGGGGTTCTTCTCGATGTCGTAGGTTCGAGCCCAGGCGTCGTACCCTTCCACCATGCCGACCTCCCGATCCTCGTACTCAGAATCGAGAAGCACGCGCGTGCAGGAGCGATCGAGCGCGGTGATGACGAGGAGAACCGCGCCGCCGGGAAGGGGGTACTCGGAGGTGACCTCGTGGCCGTAGCGCGCCGCCCACTCGTTGCCCTCCCGGTCCGCATCAGAGCAGTCCCCGGTCTGATGCCGGGTAAGGAACGTGGCTGCATCAAGACTTGCAGCGGCCAGGGCGGCGGCCGCGCCAGGGGAGACGTCGACGCTGCCCAACGGGAAGCGACTGATTGTCTGTACCATAGGAACAAGACCTCACAAAGCGCCGTGGCGTATGAAAGCCACGACGACCATTCAGGCGGCGAAGACCGCCGGATTGTGTTTCGTTGAGGTCTAGCTCGGCACTGGTCGCGCTCCTGTGCTGCTCGCGGCGTCGGGGCCGCCTAGTCTACCAACCGCTGACTGATGGGAGTCTACCACGTTCTGTGCGGGCAGTCCAGTCGTGAGCTCATTGTGCCGAGGCGTCAGGTATTCGCGGTCAGGTCTTCAGGACTCGATACGCGGGGCAAGCGTTTCTCACCACGCTGCCGACGTATTGTGCGCCACCGACACGCCGCATGGGAAACGCCGCGCGCTATGCCGGGGCATCCACGGACGGCTGGATGCACAGATCGCGAAGGGTACTGAGCAACCCTTCCAGGCTCTCTGGTGCGTTCTCACCCATCGTGCAGATCTGGATCCAGTTGCGCCGGACCAGGTACTCGCTCTTGTAGCTCAACAGATAGCCCTTCTCTTCGAGCTTGCTACCCAACCACACAGAGTTCAACGCCTCCGGCAGCGCGATCGTCGTCACGACCGGGGAGGTCTGCGGACCGGAACCGACGATAACCATGCCCAGTTCGTGCAACTGGGCGCGCAGCCAGGCAGAGCGCTCGGCCGCCGCCGTGCCAAGCTCGCTCGCCTTCACCCGCTCGATGGCGGCCTGCAACGCGTACAAGAGGTTGCTGGAATGGGTGAACGGAATACCATCCGACACCGCATACAACCCGAGGTCGAGATAACGGGGCAGGACCTTGGATGGCAGCATCTCGTGATTGTAGAACACCATGCACAGCCCCGGAAAAGCGCCGAGGCCCTTGCCGCTCACACCCGACGCCATATGCACACCCGAGAGATCGACCGGTATCGTCCCGATGGAGCTTATGCAGTCCGCGCAGAGGGCGACGCCTTGCTCATTGCAGAGGCGTTGTAGTCCTTCCAGATCGTTGAGCATCCCACTCGACGTCTCGCAGTGAACCGCCCAAAGCCACTTGATTTCGGGGCTTGTCTCGATGGCCCTTGCCACTTCCTCGTGCGGAAGCGGTTCTCCCCAGGGTGCGCGAACCACATTGAACTGGAGGCCAGCGCGGGTCGCGTGGTCGATCAGCCGGTCGCCGAACTCGCCGTTGGAGAGCACAAGGCCCCTGCCCGTGCGCAGCGATAACTGCCCGGCGATGGCGTCGTTCGCGAGCGTGCCCGATCCGAGCAGTATCTCAACGCGCCGCGAACCGGTCAGCTCGCACAGTAGCTGCTTGACGTGCTGGAAGTCCTCCTTGAAGCCGTCTGCTCGGTGGGAAACCGGTGGTCGGCCAAACGCCTCGCGAACATCGGGCGCGATCCCGACAGGCCCCGGAAGCAGATTCACCGGCTCGCGCAGCATCCCGATGGTTCCCGCAGAGGGAGCGAAGATTCGGGCACGCTCACCGAACGACTCGGGGGTGAGGTACATCGGCTGAAACGGTGTCTCCTCTGTGCCGACCATCGGGCCAAACTCCACGAACCCCAGGTGGTCATACAGCTTTCGCTGCAGCACAGTCGCAGAGACGACCGCGAGGTCGTATCGCTGCTGGGCACAGTAGCGGAAGAGCAGCTTGCCCAGCCCCTTGAACACAACACCGTTACGATGTCCCGGCTTGATGGAGAGCAGCCGAATCTCCACAATTTTCTTGTGCTTCGGCAGGAAGCTGTCGAGGTTGCCCAGCTTCAGGTCCAGGGAGAACGGGCGTCGGTCGCGCAGCGCCATCATGCCGACGAGTTCCTCACCGCGCAGCGCGATCAGATACGCATTCTCACTGTGGTACTGATCGACGAGTCGACGGGCTGAGTTCACCTCGTGTTGCGGAATCTCTTCCACAAAGGTGCTGTAGTTCAGCTCATGGACCTGCTCGAACTCCCGTTCTTCGGATGCGACCTTGAAGGTCATTTGCGCCGTGGCTATCATCGCCAGATTCCTTTCGAGGCGTGCGACCTTGTTTTCTGGTCGTCCTGGTCGGGCTGTCTGGCCCTCCATATCTCTATGACATTCTCCCTGTGTGCGAAGAGCACCAACGCCGCGAGCACAGCGATCTGCAACACACGTTGTGTCGGCCCGCGCAACGTTAACGCGACGACCGGCGCCAGAGCGACGCAGACAACCCCACTACGGGTGAACCGTCGGAGCACGGCGAGCACCGGCAGGAACAATGCGATGATGCCCAGCGCCACCTGGAAATCGAGCACCATAATCGTCCCGCCCGCAGTCGCGGCTCCCTTCCCTCCGCGGAAGCCCAGTTGCACCGGCCAGACGTGTCCCGCGATGACCGCCAGCGCGACGAGCGTGACTTCCCACGCTTGTAGCCCGTAGTATACCGCGATTGCACAGGCGAGCGCACCTTTCGCCATGTCCGCAGCCAGTGTGAGCAGCGCACCCCGTGTACCCAGCTCGCGGCGCACGTTCAGCGTACCGGCGCTCCTGCTGCCCACATGACGGATGTCCGTGCCAGCTCGGAAGTACACCAGGTAGTAGCCCGTGACGAAGCAACCGATAGCATAGCCCAGGACGATCAGGGCTGGCAGGGCCAGGCTATCCATGCGCGGACCTCCCAGCGAGATCCTGCAGGCGGCGGTCGAGCTTTTGCAGGAGCGGCTCTGGCAGCGCCAGAGCGTGCCGCGACCCGAGGTCGGCCATCAACTCCCTGCCCCACGCCCACGCACTACGATATGCCAGCCGCAGCGCGCCTTCATCGAGCGCGGCGGTACACCGGCGGTATCGGGCGAGCGCGGCGGGGGAGATGTCCCGCTCGACGAGGCGCGAGGGCGTCGGCCAGTGCGCGACGCTGTGCTCTTGCAGGCGCACCAGCCACAGCAGGTAGCGCCCCATAATGCCGAGGATCTCGAGCGCGCGGACCAGCTCACCACGCTCCAGAACGTGCGAGCCGAAGAGCGTCCAGTTCACGAAGCTGTCGCACAGAAAGCGCGTCCGCTGCGCGGTATCACGCTCCGGCACGAGGCCCACAACCTTGCACAGGTGCTTCGTCAGCCGCCCGGTGCGGTCCAGCAGAAGCGTGAGATCGAGGGACGGCAGCATATCCGTCTCGCCCCAGGTCTCCACCTGCGCCATGTCCGACGCCCGCTCGAAATGGAACTCCCCGCGGACGAGGTGTTCGTAGATGGCGGTGCCGTTGCCGAACTCGTTCGTGAAGTACAGCGCGACGGGCGCGATCCTGCTCGCCCACTCCCGCTGATCGACGCCCGCGAGCGCATGGTCGTGAAAGAAGAGCGCGAATTCGATGTCGGAGTGCGCATCTCCCTCGTCGCGCGCCCACGAGCCGTACATCATCGCGGCCTCAAGGCGCTCGTCCGCGCTGCACGCCACGCGCGCCCGCTCGATCATCGCCTGCTGGATACTCATCCACCCATTATAGGTAGGACGCTGAGTTTCATGACAACCCGAAACTCGGCCAGGGAAGCCCGGTGTCCGCAGACGGGAGCTACTGTTCTCCGCGACACTTCCGCGTGCCGGGAGCGTGCGGCTACGAATAAGTCAGCACCTCGCCAGAGGTATCCGTGGAGGAGACGGGCGAGAACTCGAAGCCACCGAGGCGCGGATCGAGCACTGTGTGGCCGAGCCGTGCGCCCGCCTCCATTCGGCGTATAAAGTCCACCGACTCCTCCAAGTCTGCGGCGGGCTCCAGCGGCGCGGGGGAGTGCGCGCGCAGGTCTTCGAGGGTCACCCCGTCGAGCAGGCGCCGACCGTCGTTGTCGAGCGCGACCCGCGGGATGAGCACCAGGTCCGCACCATCCGTACTCGGCAAGGCGGCGAGCAGGTCTGCCCCGACGAGGAGTCCCGAGACGTTCGTATCGGCGCCGTAGAACGAGTTCTCGATGGCCAGCACCCGAATGGTCAGGCCGGCGCACGTCTCCTCCATCTCCCGCGCGACGCGTTCGAGCACTGGCGCGGTGAGCGTGCCGCAGAGCACAATGATCGTGTGCGGGCGCGAGAGCCGGAGGGGCAGGGTTCGCCGGGCGTGTTTCCAGCCTTCGAGCATGTGCCGCACCATACCGATCCCGTTCTCGAGCTGCGGGAAGCCCTCGTATGTTGCCGCACCCGGCACCTTCCGGCCGGAAAGCAGATAAAACTCATCGGAGGCGAACACGAAGGTCGTGCCGTGCTCGCGGCGCATCCTCGTGCGCCGCTCCTCCACCTGCCGCACAACGCGGCGGGCCTCTTCCGGGGTATACGAGCGCACGGGGGTCGCCGTCTGCGCGGCGATGATTCGGTTGTGCCGCCCGCCTGCGTGTACGCTACCGCCGCGAAACTTGGTCAGCCCCACGGGCACGACCGCGACGGAAAGCACGGTGGGATACATGGCGGCGAGGTCGTCGAGCGTTTGCTCCAGCATCTCACCGTCGTTGAGGCCGGGGCAGGCGACGATCTGCGTGTGTACCTGGATGCCGATCTCCCGCAGCCGGGCAAGTTGCTCCAGGATGTCTGGGGCGGCGGGGTAGCCGAGCAGCTTGCGCCGCAGCTCCAGATCCGTCGCGTGCACCGACACATACAGCGGGCTGAGGCGTTGCTCGTTGAGTCTGTGCCAGTCCATCGGCGTCAGGTTCGTGAACGTCACGAAGTTCCCGAACAGAAAGCTGTAGCGAAAATCGTCGTCCCGGATGTACAGGCTCTCGCGCATACCCTCCTGGTTCTGGTCAACGAAGCAGAACGGGCAGGCGTTCGCGCACTGGCGAATGGGGTTGAAGGTCGGGCGCCCGAACTCGATGCCCAGCGACTCGTCCGGCTCTTTCTCCACCTCGCAGTAAAAGTGATCCTCGCCGCGCTCCACGAGCAACTCGACGGCGTCTGTCGCGGCGTAGAAGCGGTAGTCAATCACGTCGCGCAGGGGGCGCTTGTTCACAGTGCGCAGGATATCGCCCGGCTCGAGGCCCAGCTCCTCCGCGATGCTGCCTGACTGCACCCGCACGATCTCTCCGCCGTGTATCACGTGCGCCCCACTTTCTTCGCGACCTTCGCCCAGGTGCTGACGAAGTGCACAGGCCACGGGCTGAGCCCCCCGCCGATCATCCCGTCGCGCACGGCGTGGACGAAGTCGCGTGGTCCGTCGAACGGCCGCAGCGCGGTGTAGGCGGCGCCGAGCTCGCCGTACGAATGCGCGTCGGAGCCGCCGGTAACGGGCAGGTCGTGCTCCCGCGCGTACACGAGAGCCTGGTCGTTGTCTTCGGGGCGGGTCATGCGGGCGTTGAAGCCCTCGATCATGTCGATGAGCCCGAGGGACACCAGGCGGTCGAGCGCGGGCGTTGAAAGCCTGCCGCCCCGCAGGGTATCGAACGGGTGTGGCACGTTCACGACGCCGCCCTGCGCGCGGATGCGCTCCGCCGTCTCCTCGGGAGGGAGTCCACGGGGAATGTGGCGGTTCAGGAAGTACCCGATGATCTCGCCCTCGCTGGACTTGATCTCCTCGGAGGGGATGACGGTGAAGCCATCGGGCGCGGCGGCGGCGACTTCGAGCGCGCCGTCGAACTCATTGTGATCGGTGACGGCGAGCACGTTGATGCCTCGCTCTTGACAAGTGAGGATCATGCGCTCGGGGCGCATCCGGCAATCATGAGAATGGTAGGTGTGACAGTGCAACTCGGCACGCAGCGGCGACTCGGTAATCATACGCACCCATGGTAGGGAACGCCCCACCCCCACGTCAAACCGCGCGCCGCCCACGACGGGCAGGGAAAAGAGCCTCTACATGTTAATAGGCCATTATGCTAGATGTTGAAGGCCAATCGTTTGATGCGCAGGAAGTGTCGCTCGCCGAGCAGTCGGTTGAGGTAGATACAG
>Ga0136611_10003331_pt1 | contig 11249 bp, 8 predicted proteins | sample AntDrymUQ2232306_2_FD_106645 | JGI IMG/M metagenome (GOLD analysis project Ga0136611, IMG submission 106645) | Polar desert sand microbial communities from Dry Valleys, Antarctica - metaG UQ223 (23.06) | ecosystem: Environmental > Terrestrial > Soil > Desert | place: Antarctica: Dry Valley... | reverse complement strand
TACCAGTTTCATCCCGCAAATCGAACAATTCGCCGCCGCATCGCTGCTGGTAATCCACGCGTGCATCGGGCAGGCATAAACAATTGCGCCATCGCCGCCGGGAGTACTCCCGGCATCGCGCGCGCCGAAGAAAAACCATAAAGTGAACGCAATCAGCGAAACGCCTCCAATGAGTACTCCGATCTCTGCCGTATCCATCATGCCGCCTCCTTTTTGAGGTTGAAATTCCGCAGTCGCAAGGCGTTGGCGATGACGCTCACCGAGGAAAGCGCCATCGCTAATGATGCGATGATGGGCGAAAGCAGCCAGCCGGTAAAGGGATAAAGTACTCCCGCCGCGAGCGGAATGCCCAGCACGTTGTAGAAAAACGCGAAGAAGAGGTTTTGCCGAATGTTGCGAATCGTCGCTTTGGACAAAGCCAGGCTTGCCGCCACGCCGCGCAAATCGCCGCGCACTAATGTAATATCGGCGGCTTCCATCGCCACATCGGTTCCGCTTCCCATCGCGATGCCGATGTCGGCTTGCGCCAAAGCGGGCGCGTCGTTGATGCCGTCGCCGACCATCGCCACGCGTTTGCCCTCAGCCTGGAGCTTCTTGATTTCCGCGCTTTTGCCGTCGGGAAGTACTTCAGCTAATACGCGATCAATCCCAACTTGTCTGGCAATCGCTTCCGCTGTGGCGCGGTTGTCGCCGGTCATCATGGCGACTTCCAATCCCAATGCGTGCAGTTGTGCAATCGCTTCGCGCGATGATTCCTTGATCGGATCGGCGACTGAAATAATGCCCGCGAACTTTCCGTCAACGGCCACGAACATCGGCGTTTTAGCTTCGCTCGCCAATCGCTGCGCGGCTTCTTCATCAGGCGCGAGATTGCTGTCGCGCATCATTTTGATGTTGCCGATGAGTACTTTTTTGCCGTCAACTTCAGCTTCGATTCCGTGTCCGGCGACAGCGTTGAAATTTTGCGGTTGCGACAATTCCAGATTTTTCGCGCGCGCCGATTCGACAATCGCTTCGCCCAACGGATGCTCGCTGCCACGCTCGGCTGAAGCCACAAGGCGTAGAAGTTCGTTTTCTTCGATACCCTGCGGGAGTATGTTCGTGACGGCAGGTTTGCCAGAGGTAATGGTGCCGGTCTTGTCCAACACAATCGCAGTTAATTTGTGCGCGGTTTCCAGAGCTTCGGCGCTTTTGATGAGCACTCCCATCTGCGCGCCGCGTCCGGTTCCAACCATGATCGCCGTCGGCGTCGCCAATCCCAGCGCGCACGGACAAGCGATAATCAAAACTGAGACAAAGGCAATGAGGGCGAATGTTAAACGTGTGTCAACCGGCGCAAAAATGAACCACGCTGTGAAAGTCGCAATTGCAATGCAAATCACAATCGGCACGAAAACGCCCGACACGCTATCGGCCAATTTCTGAATCGGGGCTTTGCTTCCCTGCGCTTCCTGCACCAGGCGTACGATCTGTTGAAGCACCGTGTCCTTGCCGACTTTGGTCGCGCGCATCCGAAACGCTCCGGTTTTGTTGAGGGTCGCGCCGATGACAACGTCGCCCGCTTTCTTTTCGACCGGCAACGGCTCGCCCGTCAGCATAGATTCATCCACGCTTGATTTGCCGTCAATGACTTCACCGTCAATGGGGACTTTCTCGCCGGGACGCACGATCACGATGTCGCCGACCTGCACGTTTTCAATCGGAATATCCTGCTCGGTTCCAGCGCGTTCAACGCGTGCGGTTTTCGCCTGCAAGCCCATTAAGGCACGGATCGCGCCGCCCGTTTGCGAACGCGCTTTTGCTTCCAGCAAGCGCCCCATCAAAATCAAAGTCACGATAATCGCCGCGACTTCGTAATACACGCCTGTCATTCCGCCATGCTCGCCGCCATGAGTACTCGCCGCGCTTTGTAAAAGCTGTGGCGCGACCGTCGCCACCACGCTGTAAGCGAAAGCCGACAAAGTGCCGATAGCGACAAGGGTGTTCATGTCGGCGGCGCGATGTTTTGCCGCGCTCCATGCGCCGCTGAAAAACTCGCGTCCCGCCCAAAACAAAACGGGAAAGGTTAAAAACATTTCAACCCATGCCCTGCCAGGGAAATTCAAAGCCTCGCTGAGTGCCGGTATCGCGTGTCCCATTCCCAGAATCGCAACGGGAATGGTGAGCGCGAGGGCGATGAGGAACTTTGTTTTCTGAGCGGAGTACTCCGCTTCGCGCCTTTGCTGCTCGGCCTCAGATGTTTCACCCGGCGCGGTCTCGCCGCCTGAGGGAGTACTCTGCGGCAGGATCGCATCGTAGCCAATCTTTTTGACAACCTCGCGGAGCGCGGCGGGGTTGGTTTGCCTTTGATCGTAATGCACCGTCGCGCGGGTCGTGGCGAAATTCACATTCGCCGTTTCCACGCCGGGTGCTTTAGCTAAAGCCTTTTCTATGCGACCGGCGCAACTCGCGCAGTGCATCCCAACAAGGGGCAAATCGCAACGCGCGCTTTCATCCAATTCCTCTACCGGCGGCTCTCCATGATGGGCGTGATGATCCGCTTCTGCTTTATTCACGATAAATCGTGACGGCTCGGCCTCGAACTGCTTTTGGCACGAATCGGAACAAAAGTAATATGTTTGGCCTTCATGTTCGATTTGTCCGGCGGCTTCATGGCGGCTGATCTCCATCCCGCACACCGGGTCTTTCACTTTGGTTTTCATTTCTACTCGTAACATGGCATTTACCTCTTTGACCTTTGGGCTTAATAAATCAGCACGAAATTCCCGTCCGGCAAAGCCACGGCAGTCGGCAGGCCCCACACAGGCACACCATCCTCCCGGCCTTTTTTCATCAATGGTTTGCTTTCGGCATCATACACCTGCCACGAGAGCGAGCCGCCGCGCGCCCAGCCAGTGCCTTCCGTCCACGTCCAGAGGACTTCGCCGCGATTGTTGGTTGCCAGAGCCGGATGTTTGCGGTTCTGGCCTTTGTCGGGCGCAGCAACGGGCGGCGAAATCTGCAAAGTGGCAGCGGGCGTAATCGTTGAGCCGTAAACCTGTTGCTCGGTTTCCCAAGCCGCGAGAATGGGCGCGGTTTTGTCCGTGCCTTGCGCGAGCGCAAATGTACTCATCGGGCAGGCCATCAGTTTCCATTTATCTAAAACGGCGCTTGAAAATTTCTCGCCGCCATCGCGCGAAACCAAAAGCGTCGCGTCGCGGTTTTCGTTATTTCCAGCGGCGCGGTAAAGAACATACAGCGCGCCGTCTTTGCCGATCAATGCGCGCATCTGGCAGCAGGCGCACGCGCCGGTCGCATCGGGATTGATCTTCGTTTCCCGCCCGAAAGTACTCCCTTCATCGGAAGAGCGCGCCATGAAAACCGCGCGGTCAGCTTCATCGGTTACACCCGCGTTGGCGTGCCAGAAAACAAAGACATTGCCTTTGGCATCTGCGGCTAAAGTTCCGCCGCCGTCAATCTCGCTTGCCCAAGTGACGAGGTTGCGCTGCTCTTCAAAAGCATCGCCCGCGTCGTTGAGGCGCGCGTATAAAAGTGGTTCCGTTTTGTCTTTACTTTTGGGTTGCGCCACAGATGAGCCGTTCCACGAAACGTGAACGCGATTGTTTTTCCCCAACGCGATTTGCGCGCCGCGCACGGTTCCCGTAGCGATAACACTTCCCTGCTGGCTGTTGACGCGCAGAGGAGTACTCCACGCCGCGCCGCCATCAGCCGAGCGCACGTAAAACACGTCGCCCGCTATCGCCTCCCCCTTAAAATAGATGAGATGAATTGTGCCCTTTTCGTCCACGACAGCTTGTGGCTGAATCCCATCCTCCGGCGTGCGCTGCAAGGTGACTTTGGTTGCAAGTTGATCTTCGGCGAGCGCCTCATTGCCCGGCGTTGCTAAATGAAGCGCCGCCATCGTGAATGCCACGACGACAGGCCATATCTTTGAAAAGAGTCCCGAATGGTTCATGTGTTCTCCAGATGTCCGCCGCAAGGGAGTACTCTTCATGTGGAAAGGACTCCCTTGCGGCTCTACGTCGAGGCTGTATTTTCTGTAGCCTCAGCATCGTTTTATCCTGCTCCGACACCCAACGCCCGCAGGCTTGCTTCGTCCACGCCGCCCGTGCGGCAGCAGTCGGCAATTTTGCCGTCCACTACCACTGTCGGAACCGCCTTGACGCCGTATCGCTGCGCCAGATCGCGGCACTCATTCGTCGCGCATCCTTCGCGCAGATCGTAAACCTTTACTTCGCAACTGGGACATGCCAGCGCATTCACCAATTTCACGGTTTCGTCGCACAACGGGCAACCTGCCGTGAAGATTTCAACTTTTCTTTTCGCCATTTTGAGTGGCCTCCTTTGTGATTGGGAAACATTGAGAATCGGGCAAAAGGGAGCATCGCTGAGCAGGCCGGATTCCCACAGGCGAACCGCCTCGGTCAGTGCAGCGCGACGCTCCTGCAACTGCCTGATTCGTTTCTCAAGACGTTCGATCTTGCGACCAGCGGCCTTCGCTACGCCTGCACAGGGAGTACTCCCTGTGTCGCTCAGCTTGAGAACCGTCTTGATCTCCCGCAGTGAGAAACCACGCTCTTGCGCCCCAACGATGAAGCGCACGCGCTCGACGGTTTCCGGTGAGTACTCGCGATAGCCCGCCTCGGTGCGTTGCAATGGGACAAGTAATCCGACTTGCTCATAGTAACGCAAGGCCGCCACGCTTTTTCCGGTCAACCTCGCTAACTCTCCAATTCGCACAGCTCAATCATCTCCACCAAATAAAGGATAAAGCCTCAAGTCGCTGTAGAGTCAATGCCTATTTTTTGGTTACAGTTCCGGCAACATTCATCGGCAGCGAAGTACCTGGTGTGATGAGTGCTCCGCTGCCGGTGGATGGCTTTACTTCGCCACGACTTTACCTTTGTACATCTTCATGCTGCACGCGAAGTTAATGGTCTGGCCTTTTCTCGGCGTGAAAGCGATGGATTTTTTCTGGCCTTTTTTAAGCGTGAATGTTTTTTTCAAGGCCGGAATCGTGACCGCATTGCCGCAGCCGTCGCCTTTGGAAACAAACGTCAAGTGGACTTTCTGTCCGCCCTTGACATTGATGCTCGACGGACTGTAACCCTTGCTGGTAATGGTGACGGTCACGTCCTGCGTGCCGCCGTGAGCTTGGGCATTATGAGAAACGTCGCCGATGAACAGCCCGGCGCTCAGCAGTACTCCGGCGGCAAATCCGCCGATCTTTTTGGTTGTTGTGTTCATTGTTCTCCTTGAAATTGATGCGTCAAATTGGGTGGGAAAGATTGCCTTTCCCGGTCGTTGAGGCTGGCGTTAAAAGTGTTATTTAGAAACGCCGGTCGAGAATGTTTTGCATCTTGCCGATCTCGCGCGCTTGCGCGGCGATGATCTGGTGCGAGAGCGCGCGAATTTCCTTGCGCCCCGTGACATTGAGGGCTTCTTCGCCCATCAGGATCGCGCCCGCATGATGCGGGATCATCATCTTCAAAAACATCTTGTCGAAGTCGCGGCCTTTGGCATTTTTGAGATGGCCCATGTCCATTTCGCCTTTCATCGGCAAGCCCATCATGTTGCCCGGCATCATCATCTTGTCGCCGTCGTGCATCATAGAGGGCGTTTGCGCGCTGTTGTACCACGCTTTGCGCCACGCCTTCATTTGCGCGATTTCCTTTTTTTGATCAGAAACCATTTTGCGCGCCAAAGTGCGAACTTCGCTGGTATGCGCTTTTTTAACGGCCATGTTCGCCATCATCAAAGCGCCCTGATGATGTGGCACCATCGCGTCAATGAACGCCTGATCAAACGGCGCGGCGTGGGCGCGTCCGGCCAACAGCAGCAGCGCCATCAGCCCCGTCAACAACGACAAACGACTTTTCATATTTCGCATCATTCCGCTCCTGAAATTAAAGTTTGAACCGGCAGTCACATTACGCGATAGCCGGCTTTCAACAAACTACTACGCGCTCATCATACGGCATGATTCGGCGCACTTGCGGCAGGCCGCGACACAATCGTCCATGTCGCCGACGGCTTCGCAGGACTTTGCGCACTCTTCGCAGATTTCCGCGCATTCGGCGCAAACATGCTTGTGATGCGGCGTGCCGATGAGCATAAAGTTGGCGCTGGCCTGGCAAATCTCCGCGCAAGCCATCATCAGCTTGAAGTGATCCGGTTCGGTGTGTTTGCCGCCAACTTCCAAACAATGGTTCATCGCCATTTGCAAACAAGTCGCGTGGCACTTCGAGCAGTTCTCGATGCACTGCTGCATTTCGCTGTTCATTTGATGCATTTTATTCACCTCCTTTTTGGTGATTTGAAATTAGTTAGTGCGCGTGTGGTTCCGATTCCTCGCCCGGCGCGTGATCGTGCGCCGCAGTGGCGCCCGCTCCGACGTTGAGCACAAATCCGGCGGTGATGATTTTGCCTTTGTGCATGAACTGGCCCCAGGCTTTATAAAGTCCGGCTTTGGGAAAGGTGGTGTGAAACATCACGTCCGGCCCACCGCTTTTGGGCGGCGCGCCACTGTTCATGCCTTTCATGTCGCCCATTTTTCCTTTGTCCATTTTGCTCATGTCGTGTTTTGCGCCGCCTTCCATCGGATGCGAATGCAGATAGCCTTCGGTGTCTTCCGACAAAACTACGCAATGCCCCATCGCGCCCAGATACGGCTGTAAGTCTTTGATTGGCTTTCCCTTCGCATCGCGGATTTGGAAATGCAGCATCGCTTCCTTGCCCGCTTCAAGCTTCGCGGGCATCGGCATCAAGGCGACTTGATAAGCCGCGCCGCCTTTGGCGTCGGGTTGTGCTTCGGGATAGGCGGCGACATTTTTAACAAGCCACTTGCCCGTCATTTTGTCGGCGACTAATTTCGCGCCCTTCATCGAAACGCCTTCAACAGAAAGTTCGTGCGGCGCGACTTCCTGCTCGCCGCCTTTGGGCGTGTAATCAGCGTACAGCTTAAAGTCACCGCCCGAAGGCAGCTTGGCCGCGACGGTAAAAACGCCGTTACCCTCGTGTTTGGGATGTATATGGTTGAACCACGACAAGTCTTTTTTCACGACAATTAAATGCATCAGCTTGTCGTGAACAACTTCAAAATCTTTGACCGGCTCGCCGTTTTTGGAATCGAGTACTTTGATTGTCCAGACATCGCTTGCGCCGCCTGTGGGCGCGCCCGATTTGGCGCTGAATTCGATTTTGGTGGCGTGCGTGTGCGCCTTCAAATCGTGCTCGGCATCGCCGTGATCCCCGGTTTTTGCTCCCGATTCTTCCGCGCTGCTGTTTTCCGGCGCTTCGGTTTTAGTCGAGGTCTGCGCGCTATCGGGAGTACTCCCTCCGCCGCAACCCGCCACAATTAACGGTGTGCCCGCTGCGATGGCTGCGATACCAAAGCCCAACATCCAACGGCGATTGCTCGCTCCAACTTCGTTAGTGAGTGTTCTCATTTTTCTCCTTTGAAAAATTACGCGTTACACCGCCCGACGCTAAAGCGACGGGCTAAACCTACAAAGCCTCTTCGAGGCTGTTAGCCCCAGAAGGGCTTTGTATTTGAGCCGGTCGCTTTAGCGTCCGGTAATTTGAAGCTCCGATGCAAAACACCATCATGCCCCGCGCGCCGCCTGGGCGCGCAAGGCCGAACCGCCTGCTGTGACAATTTTTTCGCCCTGCTTCAAGCCACTCTTGATTTCGACGCGATTGCCGCTTTCCATTCCGAGCGAAACCTCGCGCCTTTCATAAGCGCCGCCCTTTTGCACGAAAACGATTTTGGCCGCGCCGTCATCGAGCACCGCGCCTGCCGGAACCACAATCGAAAGCGCCCCGACGCCGGTTTGAATCTGGCCTTTGGCGAACATTCCGGGCCGGAGTACTCCCGGATTGGAAATGATCGCCCGCGCCGTGAAAGTGCGCGTTTGAGAATCAAGCTGCGAACCGATAAACGAAATCCGCCCCGCGAAAGTGCGGCCCGCGATGGCGTCCATCGTCACTTTGACTGAAGAGCCAAAGCGCACCCGCGCGATGTCGGCCTCGAATAACTGGGCTTCTAATGCGACCGTGCTCAAATTGACAATCGTCATCAGCGGCGCGTCAGCTTGAACAAGTTCGCCCAACGCCGCCTCGCGGGTTTGCACCACGCCGCTTATCGGCGCGCGAACCGGAATCGAAACGCCTTCGCCGGGACTCGATTTGAAGAGCGCCAGAGTACTCCGCGCGGCGCGCAGATCGGCTTGCGCCTGTACGTAACCGGCGCGCGCCGCCTGCACGTTGGAAATGTTATTGAGGTTTTTGCGAAAAATACTTTGCTCGCGTGCCAGTTGCGAGTTGGCGACTTCGAGCGTCCGGCGCGCGCCGTAAAGTCCGGCTTGCGCCGCTTGAACATTGGCTTGCGCCGTCCCGACCTCGCGGCGGTTGGCGATGTTTTCGCGGAAGATTCGCTGCTCGCGCGCAAGCTGCGATGCAGCCAAACGCACGTTGGTGCGCCCTCGTTGCAGTTCGGCGTTGCGCGTCCTGACATCGGCTTGAGAGGTTGCCAGCGCGCTTTGCGCCTGCTGCACTTCGGCGATGTTATTGACGTTGCTGCCCGCGACTTCCTGCTGCCGCTCCAATTCCTGCCTTGCCGTTTGCTCATCCGACTGCGAGGTTTCCAGACGTGCTTCGGCGGTCTCGAACGCCTGCTGCGCAGATTCCAAATCGCGCTTGGAAACCAAACCTTCAGCGCTGAGAGAACGGGCGCGCTGCAAGTTGGCGCGCGTGGTAGCGACTTCGCTTTGCGCTGCCGCCCGCGCCGATTGAGCCGCGACCAATGAACGCCGCGCTTCCTCGACCGGACGCGAAGCATACGAGCCCGAAGCCGCCAACTGGCGGCGGCGCGCCAGCTCTGCTTCACCCGATTCGATTGCTGCTCGTGCGTTGGTCAAAGCCGCTTGCGCGCTGCGAACCGATTCATTGGCTTCGGCACTTTGGCGGCGCGCGGCTTCAAGTGCGGGAGCCGCGTAACCACCGGCCCGCGCGGTGCGAAGCGCGTTTTCGTAGGCTACGCGCGCCTGAGTGACTTCTGCCTGAGCTTTGCGCGCTTCACCGGCAGCTTGCGCCTGAGTTTGGCGAACCGCATCAACGGGAGCGCGCGAGAAAACACCGGCTCGCGCTTGCTGCTGCACCACGCTTAAATTGCTTTGGGCGTTGGCGAAACGCGCGAGCGATTGCTGATAGGCCGATTGGGCTTCGCCTACGGCGCGGCTTTCGACAACGGCAACGGTCTGGCCCTGCTGCACGGTATCGCCCTGCGCCACCAGTAATTTCGTGACGCGACCGGGAACAATCGAGGCCACGCGCACAATCGAGTTTGGATTTGGCGCGATCTGGCCGCTGAAATTGATGCCCGTCGAAAGCTGCGCGACCTGGACCGGCTGCGTTTTGATTTGCAGCAATTTCGCGGTTTCCTCTGGAAGCCGCACCTGGCCGGGCGCAAGAGTTTGTGTTGCGGAGGCTTTGGTGGTCGCCGTCAGCGCGATGCCGATGTTTCCGGCTTTCGATGAAACCGTGACTTCGCCAGAGGCGATATTCGACGTGCCGGTCGTCGGTGCGGTTACCGCTGTGTGCGCAGAGGCTTCTTCTTCATCTTCGTGAACTTCGCCTTCGTGCGCCCACGCCGGGAGTACTCGTAGCGCCATGATCGGTAGCAGCAAGCACAAGAGCGCAGCGACAACCGGCGCAGCGGGCGGCGATTTTTTGCGACGACGCCATTTTGAAAACGCCAGCAAAACAACGGCTAAGGCCAGCGCCCCGATTCCCAAAGGGAGTGCTCTGCGCCACAACGGAACCCTCTCGGCAGCCGGAGTTGGAGGCGCGGGCAAATTAAAGCCGATAACGGTTTCCACGCCGTTGCCGATTTCCGGCTCGATGTTGATGGCGAGTTGAAAGCGTCCGGGTTTGGGAAAAGAAAAGGCTTCGCGCTTTTCCTCGCCGAAATGAATCTTGTAAACGCCCGGCGTGCCTTCTTCCTCTCCGGTGACATTTCCCAGCGATTTCCCGGTCGCCGCGTCTTTAATTGTTCCCTCGATCAGCGCGCCTTTGAGCGGCGCGGGAGTACTCGCGCCGCCTTTGGTCAGGTCGGAAAGCCGCAGCGTGATTTCTGTTTGTGACGCGCCGCTCGTCACCGCGACGACCGGCGCGGTTTCCTCCTCTGGAGCGTGCGAGTGGCCGTCGGACGGATCGCCGCCTGCCCACGCCGGCTGTATTGCCAGCAGAAAGAAGAAGCCAATCAGTGCGCGCCGGATTAAGAACCTGTGACGAAAAAAGACTTGTGCCATTACTGATTCTCTCCCGTTCCCGGCGTGTTATTGGTATTAGTTGCAGGCAAATCAGCCGATGGCGGATTCAAGGGCGGTTGCTCGACCGGAGGAAATGTGCCTTTGGGAATGGTTCCCGACGCGGCCACGCCATCGGGAGTACTCGGCCCGGTCGGGTTGGTGATGGCGTCCAATAAACTTTCGGGTGGAGTCGCGCCCAACGCGCTTTCCAATTGCGCTTCACTGGTTCGCACGCCGACCAGCGCCTGCAAATATTCGGTTTGCACAACGCGCAAAGTGCGTTGCGCTTCCAGAACTTCCAGATACGTGCTCGCGCCGGCAGCGTAGCCGATCTGCGTTTTTCGGAGCAAATCCAAAGTCAGCGGCACGATGCCGCTTCGATAACGCTCGACGCTCGCGCGCTGTTGATCCAGTCGAATCAAAGCTTGCTCGACTTGAGAAGCAGCCTGGGAACGCATCAAAATAATTTGAGATTCCTGCGCGCGAACTTCAGCTTGCGCCGCGCGCTTTTCATTTTTGATGGAGCCGAAATCAAAAATCGGCGCGGTGATGACGGCGCGCAAAGCGAATTCCCCGCTTCCGAAAACCGCATTGCGCCGCGCCTGCAATTCAATTTGCGGCAGTCGCTGTTTGGAAATGGCGTCCACCTGCGCGCGGCGCGCTTCCAATGTGGCTTCGGCTCCAACAATATCCGGGCGGTTGATGAGACTCGAAAGCAGCACGCCGCGCTGCGAGAAAATCTGGTTGAAAACCGCTTCGCTTCCCGCTTGCGAGGACGCGGGAACCGGCGACACGAGCGGAGAAGTGCCGTCGCTCGGAACGGCAGCCGGAGTACTCGGCGCGCTGATGTTGGAAAGCAAGCCGGTCAAAGTGGAGTTAGTGGGCAAAGCCACACGCAGCGGCGTTTCCGGCGCCTGGCCGACGAGCTGATTCAGAACC
>Ga0136611_10003330_pt1 | contig 11250 bp, 12 predicted proteins | sample AntDrymUQ2232306_2_FD_106645 | JGI IMG/M metagenome (GOLD analysis project Ga0136611, IMG submission 106645) | Polar desert sand microbial communities from Dry Valleys, Antarctica - metaG UQ223 (23.06) | ecosystem: Environmental > Terrestrial > Soil > Desert | place: Antarctica: Dry Valley... | reverse complement strand
GTGCGTACACGCACCGCTTCGGCCAGGACCGATGCCGATGAGGACGAGCCGCGTCCGGCGGACATCACTACCACGCGGCCGGCAAGCTGCGCACCCCGCTGCGGGTGGTGCGCGTCGATCAGCCTGCCCGTCACCGGGTCCATGCCACCCCACAGGCTCAGCGGCTCGTCGAGCACCAGCGCGCGGCCGCGCAGCTCGGTCATTGCCACAGCGCTTCGTCGCGCACCACGCGCCCCGTCACGGCGGAGGCGACGCACTCCTCAACCGAGCCGATGACGACGTCCACGCCCACGTTCCCCGGGGCGTAGTAGGCCCACTTCCCGGAGTTGGTCATCACCGCGCCATCCACTTTCCGCAGGACCGGGGCGATGTAGCTGCACGTATCGACCAGCAGCTCGACGCCGGATTCCTGGAGGCGCGTGACGATGCCTCGCTCGGCCGCCTCTGCGAGCACGTCGCGCCCGGTGGAGATGAGGAACTGGATGCTCCCGTGGACTCGCCGGCCGACGAGGAGGGCCGCGGCCCGCTCCAGTTCAGGCAGCGAGGCGTGCGGCGTTCCGATCGAGACCGCCCCGAGCCGATCTCCGCCGGCAGTCGTCAGCTCGTCGCGCACCGCACGAAGCTCAGCCAGGCCGATCTGGTGGATCTCGGTCGGGCGGCGGCCGTGAAGCGCCGCGTCCAGGGTCCCCGCCTCAGGAGTCGACCCAACCACGTGGAACATCGCAACCGAGCCTGAGGAGGCGGCAGCGGCACCGAGCGCCTTGAGCCGGTCCTCGGACTGCCCGGGCTCGAGGCCGTCAATCACGGCCACGGCCGATCCGGCCCGCCGACCCAGCACGATACCGAGGAGCGGGAAGAGCTGGTCCGAATTACGCAGGGCGGGCGGCACGTCGGCGCCGATCCGCAGCACCAGGGTCGCGCGGCGGGCATCGGTCAGGTGCAGGCCAGCCTCTGGCACGCGACCCACGATGGCCGCCGCGACGTCGATGAAATCACCGTACCGGTTCGTGCGGGCGCCCAGGACGCTGTTGCAGAACGCGATGGCGTTCGACTCGCCCCACGCGACGTGCTCGCCGAGCGCAGGGCGCGAGTCCGCCAGCTGGTACGGAGCGCAGGTGAACGTCGGGCGCGCACCGAGCGCCCGGTAGCGCTCCATGAGCAGGCGGCCCCGTTCCGCAATGTGGGCTTCTCCGCGCCAGAGCTCGGGGTGCAGCAGGTCGAGCGCGCCAACGTTGAGGGTGGTGGGCACGGAGACGCGAGCCCCGCCATCGGCCAGCCGGTTCACGAAGTCCAGCGTCGCCTCGCCGTGATAGAGGCAGGAATCCACGTGAGCGCCTCCGATCTGCGTGAGGCGCTCGGCCCCGGTGACCTCGGCCGCCCGCACCACCAGGCGCATGGCGAACGCCACGCCGGCACCAGACCGGCCGTCGAGCAGCGACCGGTCGACATCGGTCAGGTTGAGGCTCAGGCGCCCGACTCCTCGGCCTCGATGCCTGCGATCTTCTCGATGCGTGGCGTGTGTCGCCCGCCCGCGAACTGCGCTGCGAGAAATGCGCGCAGGCACTCCCGAGCGATCTCGGTGCCCACGATCCGTGCCCCCATGGCCAGCACGTTCGCGTCGTTGTGCTCGCGGCCCAGGCGCGCGGTGACCGGGTCCGCAGCCTCCACGCAGCGGATGCCGCGCACCTTGTTGGCGACAATGGCCTCGCCGGTGCCGCTGCCGCCGAGCACGACGCCCAGCTCGAACTCGCCGCGCGCCACAGCCCGCGCCACCGGTGCGATCAGGTCGGGGTAGTCGACCGGCTCGGTGCCGAAGGCGCCGAAGTCGCGGTACTCCACGCGCAGCTCGTCGAGCAGCGTGCACAGCTCGCCCTTGAGGGCGAAACCCGCGTGATCGGAGCCGATGGCCACCCGCATGCGCGGAGTGTAAGCGGCGAGCCGACTCCTAGCCGCCCTCCAGCATCTGCTTGAGCGCGGTCAGCCGCTCGCGCCACATCGACTTGAGGCGGGCGGCCGAGGCTGCGTCCGGCAGCTTCACATGCCCGAGGCTGAGCTGCGTCTTCCCATCGCCCTTCGCCATCATGTTGAAGGCGACGAGCGACGGCGGGTCGTCCCAGTCGAAGCGCGCCGACTTCCCACGTTTCGACGTGCGAACCGAGATCGGCGCATCTGGAAGCCACCGCGCCCTGAGCGACGCATCGGTGAAGGCATCCGACACGCGTCCGGGATTCGCCTCGATCGTGCGCGTGACGCTCAGCTCGATCGCGCCCGGCAGCGGTTTCGTAGGGCGCATGCCGCGCGCCTTCTCATAGCCCACCGTCACCGACTGCGACCACCAGCCGCCGATGCCATGCTCGGCGACGAGCCACCGTGCGATCTCGGTGTGTCCGCGCTCCGACGCGCCCCAGGCGTCGAGGATCTCGAACCACTCGCGCAGGGCCTTGCCGGATCCACGCTTCAGGGCGGCGTCCGTCATGCCGGTGAGCTCCATGATGTCCGGCGCCCGCGCGGCTGCCTTGCGGAGCTGCTGCGATCGGGCCGTGGTGTACGACTCGCCAGTCTTCGCAGCTCGCGCGCGAACACCACGCTTGAAGGTCTTCTTGGTCGTCATCGTCTAGTCATCCTTCGCTTGTCGCGGCACGCGGGACACACGCTCCCCACGCCCCGCGCACGAAGGCGAGACGATTCGATCCCGAGGAATCAAGTTCCCCTTTGCCTCGTCGAGCCGGCGGCGTGAGCGCCGAACCGAGGTTGGGCGCGGGTGGCGCCACTGCGGTGCAGGATACGCCACGGGTCAAACGACGTTCAGCCCGCGAGCTCGACGGCCTCCGCCAGCTGCTCGCGCCGAAGGGGCCCCTCGCGAAGGATCCGCGCCGGCTCGACGGAGAGGTCCAGCACCGTCGACGGGACGCCCCCCGGGACGGAGCCTCCGTCCACCACCGCCGCCAGCTCGTCCTGCTGCGTCGCGAACGCGATGAGCACGTCGTCCGCGCTGCCCGTGTCCGGCTCGTTCGAAACGTTCGCGCTCGTCGCGAGGAGCGGGCCTGCGGCTTCGATGAGCGCCAGGGCGACCGGGTGGTCCGGTGCGCGGAAGGCCTGCGTGCGTGACCCGTCGGCGGAGGGGAGCACGAGCGTGAGGGGACCCGGCCAGAAACGATCCGCGAGGCGGCGTGCCCGGTCGTCGACCACCCACTCGGCGGCTGGGAGCTGAGCAAGGTCGGCGAGGAGGATCGGGATCAGACGGTCGAGCGGGCGGCGCTTGAGCGCAAAGAGGGCCGGGAGTCGCTCGGGCAGCGAGCCGGCGATCGCCACGCCGTAGACGGTGTCGGTCGGAAAGGCCACGATTCCCCCCTCCGCCAGGAGGGCGGCCGCCCGCGCGATCCCCTCGGCGGTCGGCGGCAGGCGGTCGGTCACGACGGCAGGCGCACGACGACGACTCGCGGCACGCCGCCCAGATCCGGCAACGCCTCGACCGCCGCGCCGAGAGGCGAAAGGCCCGCCACTGCGGCCGCCTGGCCGAGGGCCACCTCGAGAAGGACGGTCGCCCCGGCCGCGGCCCGGTCCGGAAGCTCCGAGAAGAGTCGGCGCAGCAGCTCGAGGCCCTCGGGCCCCCCCTCGAGCGCGACGCGCGGCTCGTGGGCGAGGGACCCGGCGGCTGCCTCGACCTCGGCCGTGGAGAGGTACGGCAGGTTCGCGACGACCACGTCAGGGCGCGGAAGCGTGACGCCGGCCGGAGCCAGGAGGTCCGCCGCCACGAGCCGGAGGAGCCGCTCGACGCCATGGTCGGCAACGTTCTCGGCGGCAAGGGCCAGCGCGTCGGCGGACGCGTCGCTGGCGATGAGCGTGAGCGGGCCCGCCTCGAGGGCCTCGCGGAAGCGGAGCGCCAGGGCCACGGCCACGGCGCCCGACCCGGTCGCGACCTCCCAGGCCACCACCGGCTCGCCGTCACGGTCCAGCCGCCCGGCGATCTCGGCCATCGCGGCGGCGGCGAGGACCTCGGTCTCGGGCCGCGGCACGAGGGCCCGGGCATCGGTCCGGATGCGAAGCGACAGCCACTCCTTGAAGCCGCGGATGTAGGCGATCGGCTCACCGGTCGCTCGCCGCTCAAAGCCATTGCGCAGCACCTCGACCGCGTCCGCTGAGATCTCCGATTCCGGGTGGGCGAGGACCCAGGCGCGCTCGCGCCCGGTGGCGTGGGCGATGAGGAGCTCGGCGTCCAGCCGGGGCGTGGGCGAGCCCGACGCCCGCAGCGCTGCCGCGGCCGCCGCCAGCAGCGAGCCGACGCTAGGCGGGGTCGCCGTCGTCATCGAGGTCGAGGGAGCCGAGGCGCCGGGTCTGCTCCGCGTCCACCAGCGGGTCGATGAGTCGATCGAGGTCGCCCTCGAGCAGGCCGGGGAGGTTGTGGACGGTGACGCCGATGCGGTGATCCGTCACGCGATCATCCGGTTGGTTGTAGGTCCGAATCTTCTCCGAGCGCTCACCCGAGCCAACCTGGGAGCGTCGTTCCTCGCCACGCTCGGCGGCCAGCCGCTCCTGCTGGGCCTCGTAGAGGCGCGCGCGCAGCACGCTCATCGCCTTCGCGCGGTTTTTGTGCTGGCTCTTCTCGTCTTGGATCGCGACCACCAGCCCGGTCGGCAGGTGCGTGATGCGCACGGCGCTGTCGGTGGTGTTGACGCTCTGGCCGCCAGGGCCGCTGGATCGGTAGACGTCGACCCGAAGGTCCTTCTCGTCGATCTGCACCTCCACCTCCTCCGCCTCGGGCAGGACGGAGACTGTCGCCGTGGAGGTGTGGATGCGTCCCGAGGCTTCGGTCACGGGGACGCGCTGCACGCGGTGGACGCCCGACTCGAACTTCATGCGCGAGAAGGCGCCGTCACCGCGCAGCTCCGCGATGATCTCCTTGAATCCTCCCGAGTCGTTCTCCGAGGCCGAGAGCACCTCCACCTTCCATCGGCGGCGCTCGGCGTAGCGGGCGTACATGCGGTACAGGTCGCCGGCGAAGAGGCTCGCCTCGTCCCCGCCCGCACCGGCGCGCACCTCCAGGATCACGTTGCGTTCGTCGCGCGGATCCTGCGGCACCAGCATGACGCGCAGCTCGGAGAGGATCTCCGCCTCCCGGGCGGCCAGGCGCTCAGCCTCCTCGCGCGCCATGACGCGCACTTCCTCCTCGGGATCGGCATCCATCGCGTGCGTCGCAACCAGCTGCTCGCGCAGCGCGGCCAGCTCACGAGCGGCGCTGACGATCGGCTCGAGCCTGGCCATCTCGCGGCCGACATCGGCCATGCGGTTCGAATCGTGCGCGACCTGCGGAGCGGAGAGCTCGGCGCTGAGCTCTCCGTATCGCGCCTCCAGCTCCGCGAGCCGGTCGATCATGCCCGCGCGGGCGTGGCGGCGGCCGCCTCCCGATCAGCGGCGAGACAGGACTCGAGGCTCGCAATGCTGACCTCCAGCATCGATCGGTCCGGCCGGCGCGTGGTCAGTGCCTGGAGCCACAGCCCCGGCTGGTAGATCGCGCGCACCACCGAGTTGCCGTAGTGCCGGGCACCGAAGCGCACCAGCTCGTAGGCGAAGGCGGCGATCACCGGCACGAGCACGATCCGCGACAGGAAGAGGAGCGGCAGCGGCACGCCCGCGCGTGGCACGAGGCTGAAGAAGAAGATGCTGATGACGACCACGATCAGGATGAACGTCGTCCCGCATCGGGTGTGAGCGGTCCCGAAGGCGCTGACCTCCTCGGGCGTGAGCGGCTTCTCCGCCTCGTAGGCGCTGATGGCCATGTGCTCGGCGCCGTGGTAGGCAAAGACGCGCTTGATGTCGCTCATGAGGCCGATGGCGAAGAGGTAGCCCACGAAGATCACCAGGCGAATGAGGCCCTCGACGGCGTTGGCCAGCACGTCCGACTGGGTGGCACCCTCCGCGAAGGTGGACAGGAAGAGCGGAAGGACGAAGAAGAGGCCGATGGCAAAGCCGATGCTCAAGGTCATCGTCACGGCCAACATCGGCTTGCTGAGCTCCACGTCCTCGCCCTCAGCCGCGATCGAGGCGGAGCGCATGAGCATGCGGGTGCCGATGATCAGCGTCTCGTACAGCAGGATGACGCCGCGCAGCAGCGGGATCTTGATGAGCCGCCGGTCCGCCTTGAGCGCGTCCGGCAGCGGCTCCGCCATGGTGCGGATCTCCCCGGACGGCGGACGCACGCTCATCGCCACGGTCGTGCGGCCGCGCATCATGACGCCCTCGATGAGCGCCTGCCCACCGTAGAAGAAGTCCGGCATGCGGAACTTGCGGCGTCCGCTGGCATCGGTCACCGACGCGATGACCAGCGGCCCGGCGGCAATCAGCAGCTCGGGTATGAGGAAGAAGAGGTGCGGCGCGAGAAGCGCCCGCCACCCGGTGGGCCGGGGCGGGCGCATTCGAGGTGTCAGCGCAGCGAGCGCTCGAGTCGCTTCTGGAAGCGCTCGACCTGGCCCGCGGTGTCGACGATGTTCTGGGTGCCGGTATAGAACGGGTGGCAGTTGCTGCACACCTCGACGCGAATCTGCTCCGCGGTCGATCCAACGGTGAATGTGTTGCCGCACGCGCAATGCACATTCGCCTGCTGGTACGTGGGGTGAATCTCAGCCTTCATGGAATGGTGCTCCTGCGTCAGGCCGACGGGGCTTCTGCCTCGATGCTGACGCGTTTCTTGGTCTTGGTCTGGTGGGTGAAACGAACCTTGCCCTCGGCGGTCGCGAAGAGCGTGTAATCGCGCCCCATGCCGACGTTCGCGCCGGGGTTGAAGGTGCTGCCGCGCTGCCGAACGATGATCGTTCCGGCGAGCACGTGCTGGCCGTCACCGCGCTTCACGCCGAGGCGCTTGCCGGCGCTGTCACGACCGTTCCTGCTGGATGAGCCAGCCTTCTTGTGTGCCATCGGTTACTCCTTGGGCTCGCTCTTCCTGGCGGCCGCGCTCCGTCGCTTTGCCGGGGGCTTGGCGTTCGGAGTATCAGTATCGCTTCCCGCGGCCTTCTTCGCCGTGCTCGTCCCGGCAGCCGCCGACTTCGCGGCCGGCTTCTTCGCGGCCGGCTTCTTCGCGGCCGGCTTCTTCGCGGCCGGCTTCTTCGCGGCCGGCTTCTTCGCGGTCGGCTTCTTCGCCGGGCTCGCCTTCGGAGCCGCCGACTTCGCGGATGCACGCTTCGGCGCCGGCTTCCTGCTGGCCGATGTCGCCGAGGCGGGCTTCGCGGGCCGCACTCGCACTCGCTTGGCCGGCGTCGTGGCCTCGGGAGCGGAGGCCGTCTTGCCGTTGGCCGTGATCCCGTCGATGCGGACGCTCACGAGGTGCTGGCGATGGCCGGTCCGGCGACGGTACTTCGCCTTCTGCTTGAACTTGAAGATGATGATCTTCGGCCCGAGGACCTCGCCGAGCACGGTGCCGCTGACGGACGCGCCGGAGACGGTGGGCGTGCCGACCGTCACGTCCTCGCCGTCACCGACGAGAAGCACGCGATCGAAGGTGATCGAGGTACCGTCGCCGGTCGCCAGCCGCTCCATTGTGAGCGTGCTGCCGGGCTCGACGCGGTATTGCTTCCCACCGCTGCTGACGACGGCGTACATGGTGAATCTCCTGGGCGATGGTCGTGCCCCAAAGCGCCCCTGGCGATGGTCGTGCCCCAAAGCGCCCCTGTAGATCGGTTGGCGGGGCAGGCCGGCGAGGCGCACGGAAGCGGGCCGAGTGCTCAGCCCGCTCGGGTCAAAGTCTATCGGGCGATGGGGGGAGTGTCAACGAAGAGCAGGCGCGTCCGGACCGCCCGGCGCACGCGGAGCGGGATGTCGAGCGAGTTCACCACGTCCTCGGGACGCCCGGATCCGACGGCTGTCAGCTGCAGCACGGTACGCAGGCGCGCGGTATGCGCCTCCTCGTCCACCTCCAGCGCCTCCACATCCTCGATGAGCGGCCGCAGGTCGCGCTCGCCCGCATCACTTCGGCGTTCGCTCTCACCGCGCCGTCGCTTCCCGGTGAGCTCGGTGGCCTGGAGGAGGCGCACGATCGACCCGCGGAGGGCATCCAGCGTCAGGGAGTCGTCGCCGCGGACCTCCACCTCGTACTCGGCGGCCCTGATCTGGGACGCCGCGGACGGGAAGCCGTGCCACACCTCCTTGGCATCGCGCAGCACGATGCCCGGCGGGAAGTTCTCGCCCGCACTCTGGATGCGGTCGAGCGGCACGAGCTCGTCGAAGTACGCCTCCACGAGCTCGCCGCGCAGCTCGATGCCGATGGGCAGATTCGCAGCGAGCTTGATCCTGGCCTTGGGCTTGGTGGCCTGGGTGTAGCTGAGCGGCAGCTCGGCCTCGCGGAAGGCGCGCTCGAGCTCCTCGATCAGCTCAGCCTGCCGCATGCGGAGCGCGGGCTCGGCGCGGCTGAAGAGAAGCTGCCAGCGCTGCCGGGGCGGGGCATCGGGAATTCGGGTGGTCATGCGGTCGATCCTACCCGTGATGCACCGGCGCGACCACCGCGGACCCCGCAACGCACACGTCAAACCTCAGAACGAGGGCCTCTGGCTCCGCATACGGATCGACTCGAGGATGCCGAGGCCGAAGAAGAGGCTGATGAGGCTCGACCCGCCGTATGTGATGAACGGCAATGGCATGCCGGTGACGGGCATGATCCCGATCACCATCCCCACGTTCACCACGACCTGGAAGACGATCACGCTGGCCAGGCCGCCGGCCACGAGCATGCCGAACGAGTCTCTTGCCTGCCAACCGATGACCAGCATGCGCCACAGCAACAGACCGAACAGCGCCAGCAGCACCACGGCGCCCACGAAGCCGAGATCCTCGGCAACCACCGTGAACACGAAATCGGTCGTCTGGACGGGCACGTAGCCGCGCTGCCCCTCGGCACCCACCGTCAGGCCACGCCCAAGCAGGCCGCCCGACCCGACCGCATTGAGGGCCTGCACCAGCTGGTAGCACGCTCCCTGGGCATCGGCGGAGGGGTCCAGGAAGCAGAGCAGCCGCTGGCGCTGGTAGTCGTGCAGCATGCCCACGACGAAGGGTGCCGCGGCCACTGTGGTTGCCGCGAAGAGCCCGAGCCACGCGACGCTGGCGCCCGCGAGGAAGAGCATCGAGACCAGGATCGCCGCGAAGACCAGGGCGGTTCCAAGGTCCGGCTGCCGGAACACGAGGAGCGCCGGCAGCGCGACCATCGCGCCCCCCAGCAGGATGGTCGAGAGTCTGCCCACCCGCGCTCCACGGCCCGCCAGAAAGGCCGCCAGCACCGACACCATCAGCACCTTGCCGATCTCACTGAACTGAAAGTCGAGGCCAAGCAGGGTCACGGACATCTGCGCGCCGAAGAGATCGGTGCCGGCGAGCATCGTGAACACCAACAGGCCCAGCAGCACGAGGTAGATGGGCAGCGCCAGGGTCCGCAGCCATTGATAGTCGACGCTCGCAACGATGAAGAAAATGGTCAGGCCGATACCGGCCCAGATGAGCGTCTTCGCTGTCTGGCCCAGACCCTGGGCGGCGGTGTTCCCAAAGCTCGCCGAGTAGCTCATGAGGACTCCGACGGCGACGAGCAGAAGCACATACAGCAGCAGCTGCACGTCGAAGTGCCGCCACCGGCCGACGGTCGCGCCTGCGGAATACGGGGTGGCGACAATCTCCATGGTCGGGCTCAGTTCGCAGTCACGAGGCTGAAGTCGTTGGGGTCGAGCCGCAGATCCTGGTCCAGGCCGAAGTGGAGCTGCAGGAAGTACTTGACCACCTCCGCGGAGACGTTCCCCGGGACGACGGCGGCATAGGTGAAGGTGACCACGGCAAGCTCGGCATCAGTGGCGCCGTCGCTGCTCGGAAGGTAGGCCACGAACCAGGAGTGGAAGGGCAGCGTCCCGTCCTCCCGCGCCTCGCCGAACTCGGCCGTCCCCGTCTTGCCCGCCAGTACCCCGGGCAGGCGCAGCTCACTGATGTTGTACGCGTGGCCGGAGGTGATGACCTCGCGGGCCGCCACACGCATCGTGTGGAGCGTGCCCGGGTCCACGTCAAGGGTGCGAAGCACCTCGGGCTCATACGGGCGAGTCAGCGCACCGGAGGCATCGGTCTCGCCGCGGACGATCATCGGCTTCATGAGGCGACCGCCGTTGGCGACCGCGGCATAAGCGTTGAGGAGCTGCAGCGGCGTCACCGCAATCACGTTCTGCCCAATCCCGGCCTGGGCGAGCTCGCCGGTGAAGACGCCCGAGCGACCCTGCCGCCTCGCCCACTCGGTGGAGGCGATGATTCCCGCCTCCTCGCCCGGCAGACGAATCCCGGTGAGCTGCCCGAAGCCGAGCTCATTGGCCCACGCCGCCAGCCTGTCGATGCCGGTCTCGATGGCGAGCTGGTAGTAGAAGGTGTCGGAGCTCTTGGCGAAGGCATCCACGAGGTCGAGCGGCCCGAAGCCCTGCCGGTTCCAATCGAAGAGGCACTGCCCCTCCGGTGCCCCGGGGATCTGGAAGCACCCATACGTGGGCCACTGGCGCTCGGCGGTGGTGATGCCCTCCTCCAGCGCCGCGATGCTCGTCACGAGCTTGTACGTGGAGCCGGGCGGATAGATGTCCGAGATTGCGTGGTTGCGAAGCGGAAGGTTCGGGTCGTCGAGATAGACCTGGAACTCGTCCTCGCCGATGCCGCGCGCGAACAGGTTGCTGTCGTAGGTCGGAAGCGAGGCCATCGCCAGAATCTCGCCGCTCTGCGGGTTCATCACCACCGTGACGCCCTGGCTGACCCCGGCCACCTCCATGCCCCATTCGAGGGCCTGTGTCGCCAGGCGCTGCGTGGCGGCGTCCACTGTCAGCATCAGGTTCGAGCCGGGTTGCGGCTCGCGGATCGTCTCGAGCACTCCGGTGACCCGGCCGGATGCATCCCGCTCGGCCAGCTGGGAGCCGTAGACGCCGCGGAGCTCCGCCTCGAAGGAGGCCTCCACTCCCGACTTACCGATGACGTCGGCGGGCAGGTAGCCCTTCCCGGCCAGCTCCGCGAGCTCGTCAGGGTCCACGCGGCCGGTGTACCCGACCACGTGCGCCAGGAGCCCGCCGGCGACGGTCCCCGTTTCGTCCAGGTATTGGCGCAATGGGTCAACGCCGATGACGACCCCCGGCAGCTGCTCACCCCTCTCCGCGACCAGCAACGCCGTCTCGCGGCTGAGACCGTGGACGATCGCGATCGCGTCGGTCGGTGACCCGCGATAACCCTCCAGAAGCGAGCCGGCGCCGGTAAGGTCCGCCC
>Ga0136611_10003329_pt1 | contig 11252 bp, 11 predicted proteins | sample AntDrymUQ2232306_2_FD_106645 | JGI IMG/M metagenome (GOLD analysis project Ga0136611, IMG submission 106645) | Polar desert sand microbial communities from Dry Valleys, Antarctica - metaG UQ223 (23.06) | ecosystem: Environmental > Terrestrial > Soil > Desert | place: Antarctica: Dry Valley... | reverse complement strand
CCGCCGCTTACTCCTCCACCTATGCACCGTTTGTCCGCTCTGGACTGTCTGGTCGCGCCAAGAGCTGGCTGGAGCGGCGGTCTGTGCGGCAGTTCTGGCAGCAGCTCGCGCCGCCGCAGCGTGTGCTGGACGTTGGCTGTGCGTCCGGGGAGCTGCTGGCCGCGATTCGGAGGGCGGGAAACCCGCATGTCGGTGGCGTCGAGCTGGATGCTGGGGCGGCTCAGCGCGCCCGATCACTCGGGATCGAAGTTCATACCGGCACGCTTGAGGACGCTGCGCTGCCAGCCGCGAGGATCGACACGGCGATCCTTTCGCACGCGATCGAGCACGTGCCCGACCCACTCGCGACGCTACGTGAACTGGGCCGCGTTCTGACGCCGGGCGGCAACCTCATCCTCTGGCTACCGAATGCAGATTCGATCGAAGCGCGGCTCCTGGGAAGCTACTGGATTGGCTACGACGCGCCGCGCCATCTAACAACCTTCAGCGTCGAGACGCTCTCGTTCGCACTACGTCAATCTGGGTTCAGCGTGACGGAAGTCACGCATGAGGCGGTCGGGCTGGAGTGGGCCTGGGCACTGCGACTCATTACCCGCGAACGCTGGCCCGCTGCCGAGCGTATCCTGCGCCCATTTCACCCGTTGCTCATCGTCGCCGCGACGCCGCTCGCGCTGATTGGCAAACTGACGCGGCGTTCCGGCCGCATCCGCGTTATCGCGCGACGATCGTCTGCATCAGAACTTGTGGCCGAAATCGGTTGAAAAGCTGTATTCGTCCGGACTCCACGGCTCCTGCCAGGCGTCATCTTCGAAGCGGCTGAGGCGGAATGGCGCGAGATCGACGGTCGTTGCCTGACCGTGGACGATCAGTTCCGCCAGACACTGCCCAATGGCTGGCCCCTTCTTGAAGCCCGCGCCAGAGAAGCCGAGCATCAGCGAGAGTCCGTCGATGCCATCGACGTTGCTGAGGATCGGGTGCGTGTCGGGAGTCATGTCGTAGATGCCAGCGTGGCCATAGAGCGGCGTGGCGAGGGCCATCGGCGGCATGCGGCGTTGGATGTAGTCAATAACGATGTTGCCGAAGCCGGGGTCGATGCGCTCGTCGTACGCGTCCGGGTCGACGATGTCGTGGAACTCGCCGCCGCCGACCCCGGCCAGCGTTCTGTTCGGCCCCCAGTTGCGGCAGAAGAAGCCAGCCGCCGTATCGACGTAGGTCATCGTCCCGTCACTCGGCATCGTCAGCGGGCGATTGAGAACGGCGACCTGCACCCGCTGCGCCTCGACCGGCAGCGCGACGCCAACGCCTGCCAGCAGCGGCACCGACCACGCACCCGCCGCGCAGACAACCGCGTCCGCATCGATCGGCCCTGTGTTCGTCTCGACGCCCGCGATCCGCCCGTTCGCGACGCGCAGGCCCGTCACCGCACGTCCTTCATATATACGTGCGCCACCTCGTATGGCTGCCTCCGCCATACCGCGTGTCGCCGCGAGCGAGTCGACGAAGCCGGAATCGCGCTCGTAGGCGGCGACGGCGATATCGTCGACGTTCGTGAAGGGCTGGAGCTCGAAGAGTTGGTCGGCGGAGATCACTTCGGAGCGAATACCGACGCAGTTCTGCATCGCGATGATCCGGTGCATGCGTTCAATGTTCACGCTATCTACACCACTCGTTGCGACGGTCACGATCGAGCCGGTGCGCTGAAAGCCGCAGTCACCGCCGACCGCATCATCCCAGTTGGCGAAGATCTGGAGCGACAGGTGCGCGAGTGTGGCCTCAGGGACATTGGAGTAGTGCTGACGCAGCAGTGCGCCGGTCTTACCGCTCGCGCCCGACGCGACCGTGCGTCGCTCGACGACGACGACATCGCGTACGCCCAGCTTCGTCAGCGCGAACGCCAGACTCGTCCCCATGATCCCGCCGCCGATAATGACGACATCCGCTCGCTCAGCCATTGTTCCCCCTGCGTCGTACGTCAGCGGCGCGCCCCGTAGGAACAATGCTCAGCCTTGTCCGGCGACCGCTGGCGCAGCGTTGGAAGACGTGATGTCTCCCCACGCGACAGCCAGACCCATCTGGCTACCGCAATGCCAGCCGCCGATCACCGCCGCTGCGCCAGCGTGCACCGGACAAGGCCGAGCATTGTCCCTACGAGGCGCGCCGCCTCCTACTTCCTGCGTCCTAGCCATGGTAGCACTGCGATACGCGATAATGTGTCAGTCAGCGAATGAAAGGGATGAATCACCCATGTACACTATCACCAGCGAAAAGCACTCCTTTGAGTTTCGGCTCGACGCGCCACCCGTTCTCCATGTACAACCCGGCGAAGTTGTGCGCTTCGAGACATCGCCGGACCCTGCCGAAAAGCTATTCGCGGCTGGCGAGGACTGGCTGGCGCAGCTCGATGTCCACCGGCTGAACGCCGTGACTGGCCCGGTCTTCATTGAAGGCGTCGAGCCAGGCGATACGGTGACGATCGAAATACTGGAGATCGAGACGGCGGGCTGGGGCTGGGGCATGTTCACGCCACGTGGCGGGCTGCTCGGCCACACGATGGTCGAGCCGTTGCTGCGCCGCATGCCGATCACGGACGGGCTGGTCTGGATCAGCGAGGCACTGACGGTGCCGGTGCGTCCGATGATTGGCTGCCTTGGCCTTGCTCCGGAGAGTGGCACGTCGTCCAGCCTCGCGCCGATCTTCCCATGGGGCGGCAACCTCGACCTGATCCAGATGACGGTTGGCAGCACAGCCCTCTTCCCGGCGCAGGTGGCGGGCGGCCTGTTCTCGCTCGGCGATCTGCACGCCGCGATGGGCGATGCCGAGGGGACGAGCGTGTCGATCGAGTGCGCCGGAGCGGCGACGGTACGGCTGGGCGTCCGCAAGGGGCTGCGATTGCAAACCCCACGCATCGAGACCGCCGACCGCCTCTACACCGTCGGAATCGGCGAGCGCGGCGACTACGGCTCGGCCAAGCGCCACGCCGCCAACCTGATGTTCGACTACCTCACAGAAGAACGCCTGCTGACGCCAGAAGACGCCTACCTGCTCTTCTCTGCAGCGGTCGATATCACGTTCGGTGGCCCGGCTGGCACCATCGCCCTCGCCAGCGTCCCGCTGGCAGTGCTAGCCGAGCGCGAGTCACGCATGCGGGCGTGATCACGGGACGGTTGCAATGATGCAGCAGGTGCTTCCTCGCGACCTCCCGCTCGCACGTCATGGTGCGTGGACCGCCACACCACCACGGCCACGCAACCGCAAACCGACCACGACGAGCAGGGTGAGAACGATCTTCACACAGCCAGCGAGGACAATCATCAGTCCCCAGCCGTGGTTGTCGGCCAGCCAGCCAGCCAGCGGGAAGACAACGATCATGAAGACGGAGAACAGCCACGAATCGAGCGAGAGCAGGGTGGCGCGCTGAGCGGACGGGAGCTGCTGGTTGAACCAGGTGAACAGCAGCGGTTCGAACAGGCCGGTCACGGCGTTCGAGAGCAGATACGCCAGCACCGCCAGCCAGATCGGGTCGAGTGCCGTCCCAGCGATCAGCACGCCGGTCAACAGACCCATGACGACGAGCTGCGTGCTGAACTTCCCACGCCGCTCGACCCGTCCGGCGAACGCCGCGCCGAGCGCGTTGAACGCGAATGCGCTGCCGAGCACCAAGCCGACCGTGCTGTTCGACAGACCGCGATCGGAGAAAGCGGCCTGGAGATAGAGAAAGACGACCGTGCTCGCCGTCCAGAAGCCAGCCGAGTAGAGCAACATGATCGCGACCTGCGGACGCTCGCGTAGTGCAGTCGCAACGTCGCGAATGTGCCGCAGCGGAGATCTGCTGCCATGCTCCCCTCTGCGGTCAACCTTTGGCTCAGCCAGGCCCGCCGCCAGCCACGCGCCGCCCAGCCCGACGCCAACCGCCAGTCCATACGGCCAGCCCCATGAGATGTCCGACAGGGCCGCGCCGATCCAGGTCGTCGCTCCAGCGATGATGTACGACGCGCCGAGCAGCTTGCCGAGGATGCCCGCGTAGCCGGATTGCTGCTCACCGAGCGAGTCGTACAGATAGGCCTGGTTCGCTCCGGAACGAAACGTGTACGACGCGCCGTTCAGGAACATCGCCAGCAACACCAGCGGCAGCGAATCGGCCACGAAGATGAGCGCGCTCGATAGTGCGATCAGAAGCGACCCAATCGCCAGCGACCAGCGCCGCCCGAACAGGTCGGCGAACGAGCCAGAGGGGATCTCCAGCAGCACCGGCGCGAGGTGAAAGAACGATTCCGACAGCCCGATCTCGCCGAGGCTGAAACCACGGCTGTTCAGATTCAGAATCCAGATACCGCCGGTGAACTGCGTCTCCGTGACAAGCTGGTAGGCGTAGAAGCGGCGGATGCCGTAACCATCAGGGCTTCCGTCGCCTGGTGGGATGTCTACTGTCACGTCCGGCAGCGTGACCGAGTCGGAAGTATTCGCGAGCATGGTTGAAGTGTTCCCATCAAACGATGGGGAGCGGGTGATGACGTTCGAGCACGCCACGACGCCCACTCCCGCTGTCCTCCTGCGTCAACATCAGGGTTCAGGACAGCGGTGCAGCAGCCGTTTCAGCGTTCTTCCAGGCAAACCAGCTCGCGTTCGGGTGAACGGCGGCTGGCGATCGGTTCATCACCGGGACGATCTCTTCAATCTCCATACGCACGCGGGCTCGACCGATGCTCGCCGTGTTAGTGCAGTGTCTCGCGAGACAATTCTAATGCTTCCTGGCGTGTTCCGTCGTCCAGAGACACACGCGGCTGTGGACGGCGGTTTGGAATAACCGTCGCGAGCAGGACGCCACCAAGGATGAGCGCGCCGCCGACCACAGTGCCGGTTCCGACAGGTTCGTCCAGCAGCAGCGTGCTGGCGACAACACCGAAGAGCGGGACGAGGTAGAGATACAGGCCCGCGCGCGATGCCAGCCCGCGACCGAGGCCGACCGCCCAGAGCATCGGCGCGGCCACGCTGGCCAGCAGCGAGAACTGCGCGACCGCCAACCAGCTGATTGCGTCGAGCTCCCCGGTCGCCGCGAGGAAGCCGGAGGCTCCCAATGGCAGCATCAGCGGCAGTCCTGCCAGCGACCCGAACATCGGGATGCTTGTCGGGGGGATCGGCCCGATCCACGGCTTCACCAGGACAGAGTAGATCGCCCAGAGGATTGACGAGAGCAACACGAGCAGCACTCCCACCGCCTGATCCCCTGCAATACCTATCTCCCCACCCGACATGACCGACACCACGACTGTCCCAACCAGCGCCAGCAACAGACCGACAGCGACACGTGGCTGCACGCGCTCGTGCAGCACCTTCGCAGCCAGCACGGCGATGAAGATCGACGACGTGCCGGAAACGAGCGCGGCAGTACCTGCCTCGACATGCTGGATACCGTAGGCCAGCGGCACATTGAAGCCGAGCTGGCCGAGCAGTCCAAAGCCAATCGTCTTCGGCCAGAGGCGTCGCTCCGGTATCGGCGCGTGCAGCAACCAGATCGCGATCGCAGCCGCGAGCGCCCCGACGAGAAAGCGCGCCAGGAGGATGTGGCCACCGCTCAGCGTCCCGACGACATGCCGCGTCGAGGTTGGCACAAAACCCCAGATGATCGCCGCCAGCAATAGCGCGACCGGCCCGAGCCACGTTCGATCGGTTTCTGTACCTGCGCGGGTCACTATAGCCGTATCTCCTTACGCATTTCCAGGCGCGGAACCTTAGCACGTTGCTGTACCGCCAAGGTTTCCTACCGCCGCAGGGTCCCCCCTTTTTTCATCCTGAGCGTAGCGGAGCGGAGTCCAAGGACCTGACGATTTGAATACTCGATGCGTTGGTCGATAGCCAGTCGCTTGGGTCAGTAGACTCTGCTCAGTAGGTGGCCACGATGACTGTGCCGACTGCGTGTAGGGGCGGGTTTCTTCCCCGAACGTCAGGAACGCGACCATCCGGTAACCCGCCCGGTCGGGGACGGGACGTGCTCGCAGGCGATCGACTCGTGGCGACGCAGGCGGGTTGCAGATTGGCCCGGTCGCCGAGGTTCGGGGAAGAAACCCGCCCCTACACGCAGCTGGCACAGTCACCGTGGCCTACTACCCAGGATGACAAACGGGGCGATCCTACGGCGATGGAGGCGACACCTGGCTAACTGTTCGTCCCACACAAGCCATCGGACGATCGTGCCATTCGGGTGATTGGCGCGCCGCTGTGGTTTACGTAGCCTGAGGTTGCGTGCGGACGATGTCGTCGGCGTGCCGTCCAGTTGCATCCACGTAAAGGCAAGGCGACCATGTCCACTCACACCGTAGCAGCCATCCGACGCCCCATGGCACTCCTCACCACGTTCGCGTTGCTGCTCGGACTGCTGGGACCGCTGGCGGCGGTCGGGACTGCGAGCGCGGCGACGGCAATTGCCTGTACAGACCAGGCGATCGGGCAAGCCGTTTCCAACGGTGGTGACTACACATTTTCATGCGGACCGAATCCCGTGACGATTATCGTCACTGGGCGCACCGTGTCGAAGGGCGTGTCGTTCAACGGCGGCGGATTCATCACATTGTCTGGAAACAACGCTAATCGACTCTTCAACGTCAACTCCGGCGTGACCGTCTCGTTTCGCAATATGACGCTGCGGAACGCAAAATACAGCCTCGGAGGCGGCGCACTGAATAACCTCGGCACGATCAATTTGACGAATGTGACGCTGACCGACAACACTGCGCAGCAGGGCGCAGCGGTCCTGAACGGTCCATCCGGCACACTCACGGTGACGGACAGCACGATTTCGGACAACCGGGTGACGGGCAACGGTGGCGGCATCTACAACAGTGGCGGGACGCTCACGATCGCGAACAGCGTCATCTCCGGGAACACTGCCGGCACAGGCGGCGGCATCTACGCCAGCGGGAGTACCACGATCAGAAACACGACGGTTGCCGGCAACACTGCCGCGACGGCTGGCGGCATGGCGATCTACTCCAGCTTCAGCAAGCCATCGACGATGACCGTCTCCAACTCCACGATCTCCGGCAACTCCGCAACGGGTGCCAGCGGAGGCGGCGGACTGTACGTCTTCAACTCGACGACTGCGACGCTCAATAACGTCACGATCTCCGACAACACGTCCGGTGGCGGCAGCGGCGGGATACGCTCGGATGGGACCTTGCATCTGAACGGTGCAACGATAGCCGGCAACCGCGCCAACGGCAGCGGCGGCGGACTGTACGTCTCTGGCCTGGCGGCCAACGTCGCCAATACGCTCATCGCTGAGAACACGGCGGCGATCGGACCGGATTGCTACTCGACCAGCACGAAGTTCGTCTCGCGTGGCTACAACCTGGTCGAGAACGCGACCGGCTGCCCGGTCACTGGTGACCCGACCGGCAACCTGATCGGCGTGGACCCGCTGCTCGGCGCGCTCGCCAACAATGGCGGCGCGGTCCAGACCCGCGCGCTCACGGGTGGCAGCCCGGCCATCAACGCGGGCAGTCCGGCGACGGCCAATGGCACGTTCCCAGCCTGCAACGCGACCGACGGACGGGGTGTCAGCCGAACCGCACCGGCCGCCGGTCGTTGCGATATTGGCGCATTCGAGACGCAAGGCACTAGTAGTCCGCCGGTCATGACCAAGCCTCTGACGACGCTCGTGCATGGCACGCTCGGCACTGGCTCCAGCGGGGCGGCGGGCGTCAAAGTCAAGTGGTCGGCCAGGGACGCGGACGGCATCGCCACCTATGCCGTGCAACGTAAGACGAACAGCGGCTCATGGACAACCGTCTCCCTGGCCACCCCGACCGACACGGAGATTGTCCTGCCCCTCGGCACCTCCAGCACCTACACGTTCCGCGTCCGCGCGACCGACGGATCTGGCGCAACGAGTGCCTGGAAGCCCTCCACCGCCTTCACGCTCCTCCTCCTGCAGGAAGCTGGCTCCAGCGTCTCAACAGCTGGTGCCTGGACATCCGAGACGCTGGCAGGCTCGTCGGGCGGGTCCGTGCGCTGGGCCGACACCGCCGGGGCCAGCACGACCCTGAGTGCCAGCAGCGTCAAGGGGCTGGCATGGGTGACGACCAAAGGGCCGGATCGCGGCAAGGCGCAGGTGTACGTCGACGGCATGCTCGCCGCGGCCGTCGACCTGTACGCATCCAGCTTCGCCACACGCCAGGTCGTATTCGTGGCCAACAACCTTGCGGCGGGCGCGCACACACTCGAGGTGCGCGCGCTGGGAACGCAACGCTCGATCTCGTTCGGCACGCGCGTCGACATCGACGGGTTTGTCATACTGCGCTGATGCTGACGCGGTGATGTTCTCACGCAATCAGCGTCATACTGGCGGTGGCCATTCCACTTTGCACCTCGGGTGTGCTCTGCATCTCAGCCGTACGGCGGCTCGTCTGACTCAACGACCGTATCAACGGGACATTTCCCCCGTCGATCGATGACGAACGAAATCAGTGGGACAGTCGCGATCAGGACGACCAGTACCAGCGCTCCGTCCCAGGAGAATCCGCCAGTATGAAACAGCGGCAGCATCGCACGCGTCCCCCACTCACCATTGGAACCGCACAGCCTCCAGAAGGATAGTCAGCGCCCGTGAGCTTCCATCCCGTCAAGTACGCTGCCACGTGCGGCGTGCCACGCATGCCCGGCACGCTTCGTGCATCCAGCCAACATCATGGATGTGGCGCGTTCACCGGTCGCGTCTCCAACCGGATGTCAGTGTTCCTCGCTGTACCCGCTTTGTCCGCCACCACAGGAAAGAGAAAGACAACCGTGATGCACCCTCGAACAACCTTCGTATTCTGGCGCAGACTTCCGCTGGCGCTTCTGCTCGTCATGCTCCTGATGCTTACAGCCGCATGCAGCGACGACAATTCGGATGAAGTCGCTGACGACATCGACACCGACTCGGCTGCATCCGGGTCACCGACCTCGGGTGGTGGGGTCGATGAGGATGTCCAGGAGGTCGAGATTTCCATCGAGGACGGTCAGTTCAGCGACGACCAGGTGGAGTTCCAGCAGGAGAGTCCGTCGGTGTTGCAAGTGACCAACAACGACGATGTGCGCTACATGCTGACCATCGGCGATCTGGTGGCTGAGTCGGCGTCAATCGTGCCTGGCGATTCGTCGGTTGTAGAGTTCACGACACCTGCGGATGGCGAGTACGAGGCTGAACTGACGGCGGAAGACGGCGGCGAAGTGCTCGATACGATGACTGTCGTCGTGCAGGCACCCGGCGGGGTTGATTGACCGACCGTATACTCCTGGGATGACTGCGGCGGATGGATCGAAACAGCAACAGAAGTGGAGAAGATGAGTATGCAGGAAGAACAAGCAGGCGGGCCACGCTTTATCGTCCCGATTGGTGCGATCGTTGCGGTAGTCGTACTACTGCTCGTTGTGCTGCGCATGCGCCGACCGTCGCAGGACGAACGCGCCCTTGCGCCGATCATCAACGCCATCAACGACTCGGACATTCCCGACGCCGCCAAGGAGATGCTGCGCGACTCCGTCGGTCAGGTTCGTTCCGGCCTTGCCTCGCTGCGCGCGATGGCGAGCGAACTGGCCCACGACTCGTAGACGGAGTCCAGATCGTCAGGACGCAACGGCGCTCGACAACGGGGAGGGTCATGGCCCTCCCCGTTCTGTATGCCCGCGCGCACGCGAGCCACTACATCATGACCGCGATAACACCGCCGACGATCAGGATAATGGCCGTCACGACGATCAACGTGGTGATCCCGACTGCCGTCTTCGACCCATCGGCGCGGTGCGTCTCCTCCAGTGGATCGCTGCCGCCCACATCTTTCTCAACATCCTTCACCATGTGACCTTCTTTCGTTATGTCGCGTGCAGATACCTTGCCACGACGCAATGACACAACAACCGATGCAGAAGGTGTGCCACCACCGAATAGGACCAGTGACGGGTGACGAGGTGGCCGTAGGGGCGATTCGGTGAATCGCCCGCGCCGGTGGCCGAACGCTGGCGGGTGCGACGTTGGAATCAGACCCACAGTGGCGCTCCGCGGTTCTGATCCATCCGAACGTTCGACCACCCACGCGGGCGATGCACCGCATCGCCCCTACGATCCCGTCCCACGTCCCACGTCCCACGTCCCAAAACTACGGCAACAGATACGTCCACTCCTGCGTTCCGAACTTCTCCTGCACCAATGTCTCTGCGTCGGCCATTTCCGTGTCGGTCACGCGGCCAGGCTGGCCGCCGGTCAAGGCAGTGAAGCGGTCGATGAGGAAGTCGATGATCGTGTCGCGCGGCAGGTTGGTCTGCTGGCGGAGCGGACCGACACGCTTGTCGGCCGAGCGCAGCCCCTTGTCGGAGAGCTTCTCCTGCCCGATGCGCAGCACCTGGAGCATCAAGGTCGGGTCCATATCGTAGGCCATCGTGGTGTGGTGCAGTACGCCGCCGAAACGGCGTGCCTGGGCCGCGCCGCCGATCTTGCCGCCCGCCGAGGTGATGTCGTTCAGCGGGATGTACCAGGCGTCGATGCCCAGTTCGCGCAGCGCCGACACGACCCACGAGTCGAGGAAGGCGTACGACTGCGGGAACGATAGCCCCTCGACGAACGAGGGCGGGACATGGATCGACCAGGTGATGGCGTTCTCCGGCTGGATGAACATGGCCCCACCGCCAGAGATGCGCCGCACGATCTGAACTCCCAGCCGCTCGGCGTTCTCGGCCTGCACCTCGTTCTGCACCGACTGGAAGCGCCCGATGACGATGCACGGAGCCGCCCAACGCCAGATGCGCAGCGTCGGAGTGCGCGCTCCCTGGCCGACCGTCTTCGTCAGCACCTCGTCCAGCGCGAGATTGACCGGCGGCGCAACCGGCTCACCGGGGATCACCTGCCAGTCATACTGCTTCCAGCGTTCGTCGGCCTCGGCGGGATAGGTGGCGACATTCATGTCAGCCGTGTCGCTATCGCTCTTGCTCATGCCAGCGCCCTCCGCACCGCGATCGCGATCGCCTCCGGGGAGAAGCCAAGCAGTTCTGTTCCCTTCGGGATGGCGCGCGCGACCGCCCGCGCCAGCTCGCCCTCATCTGATTCGATCGGCAGGCCTGTCAGTGCGGCGGTGATGCCCTCCAGCGCCTCCTCAGGGTAGAGGAAGAAATCGCCGGACACCATCACACGCGCCAGCCGCTTGTCCTCGACCTCAAGATCGACCACGACCAGCTTGCCGCCGGGTGTCTTGTACTCTCCGTGCATGAGAACCCCACCCCCT
>Ga0136611_10003328_pt1 | contig 11253 bp, 10 predicted proteins | sample AntDrymUQ2232306_2_FD_106645 | JGI IMG/M metagenome (GOLD analysis project Ga0136611, IMG submission 106645) | Polar desert sand microbial communities from Dry Valleys, Antarctica - metaG UQ223 (23.06) | ecosystem: Environmental > Terrestrial > Soil > Desert | place: Antarctica: Dry Valley... | reverse complement strand
GCTGCAAGGCGAGGCCGGAGAGCTCGGCGGCGGGGATCGTCGCGGTGCGGGTGCCGGGGAGTGCCCCCGCGGACGGCTCGCTGGGCGTGAAACCAGCGCTGCGCGCCTGGGCGACGGCCGCGGCCAGGTCCGCAACCTCGAAGGCGGCCATGCTCACTAACCCCGGCGGACGCTGGCGGATCGGGCTGTCCGCGGCGGCGGGGCCGAGCAGCTCGAGGATCGCATCCCCAACACGCATCTGGCGGATTACGAGCGCCGGTGTGCGTACCTCGCCCGCGACTGGAATGCCAAGCGTATCGGTCCAGTAGCGCGTCGTGGCCTCCAGGTCCGGGACGACAGCGGCGAGGTGGTCGAGGCGCTTGAGCGGGAAGGCGTGACTGAGGAGACCGGCCGAGAGATGGCGTTCGTGACGGGACGCGGCTGCCTCCGGGTATTGGATCATGTGCAGGTCAACGATGGCGTCGCTGATCTCTCCGAGCGCTGCCACCGTGCCGATTGGGCGGCCATCGGTCGCGGTGATTGGCACCGGGCCCGCGCTAAGGCCACGTTCGCCGAGTGCGCGTGTGGCCGTATCCATCTCCGGGACGCGCAGCATCACCGAGGAAAGGCCGCGTCCCGCCTCCGCCCACTCGACGTAGCGGCTGCGCCCGGCGTCTCGGGCCGCGGCGGCATCTTCGATCGCGACCAGTTCGACGTAGAACTCGTTTCCGGCGTCGTTGCCGACGAAGAAGCCGCCGTTGGCGATGCCGCGGCCCGCGAGGCGCGCGCCCGGAAAGAGTGTGAGGCCGAGGCGCTTGAATGGTGCGGCGGCGTCTTCGAGCGAGCGCACGGGGAGGACGATGTGGTCTATGCGTTCGTAGAGCATGGCACCATTGTACAAGGGATGAGGGATGAGGGAACGGCGCTTCCCGCCTGCGAACCCGATTGCATTGCCCGCGTGGTCGTGCTCGCCGATACTGCCCTCAATGCTGGGGCGGGAGGCTTGAAGCGATGCGAGGCGTAGGACGGCAGGCGAGCCGGAGGCGGTTGCTGGGTGTGGTGGCTGGTGGCGCGGCGCTCGCGGGCGTGGGCGGTGCAGCGACCGCGGCAGGTGGCGGTGGCGCGTTGACGGGAACCTGGCTCGGCAGTCTCCTGCGCGAGAACCCACCGCCCGGTTTTCCGCCGGTGCGCTTCGTCTTCACCTTTGGTAAGGACGGCGCGCTGAGCGCCTCCGGGCCGCCGGTGCTGGTGGAGAACGGGGTGACGTTGAATATCAACGCCGGTCATGGCTCGTGGCGCAGCGCGGGCACGGGTAGCTTCCTCCTCGACTTCACCTCGGCCGCATACGACGAAGCGGGGGTGTTTCGGAATGCGGTCGTGACACTGATCACGCTGACGTTGGGCGCGGACGGGGTCAGTTGGTCCGGTCTATACCGACGCGAAGATCAAACGGCAGATGGCACGGTGATTCGGACGGTGGGCGGCACGGTGAGCGCCGTGAGCGTGCCCGGGACGGCGTGAAGCGAGGGATGCCACATGACCTGGCAGAAGGAACTGGACGATCTGGCGCTCAAGCGCGAGCTGGGCCGGCGGATGGGCGGCGCGGAGGGGATCGCGCGGCAGCGGGCGCAGCGGCGTCTGACGGTGCGCGAGCGCGTGGACCTGCTCGTGGACCCCGGCTCGTTTCAGGAGCAATTCTCCTCGATGGGCGATGCGGAGTACGATGAGGCGGGGAACCTGGTTGGTTTCCGTCCGGCGAACACGATCGCCGGGTTCGCGGCGATTGACGGCCGTCCGGTGGCGCTGCGCGGCGATGACTTTTCGATTCGCGGCGGCTCCTCGGACAGCGCGGGGGCGGGCAAGCGCCGGATCGAACAGCAGGCGATGGACCGGCGCATTCCGCTGATCCTGCTGCTGGATGGCGCGGGCGGCAGCGTGCGCGAGGTGGCCGGGCCGCAGAACCCAAGCGGTGAGACGGGTCCGGCGCGACACGCGGTTGCAGACCTGGGCCCGCCGATCGTGCCCGTGCGTGAGTGGGGCACGCCCGGCCAGGCGGATGTGCCGCGCCGCCCGGACGTTGGACCATTGCCGACGCTGCCGCGCTATGACCTCGCCGCACAACTCGCGGCGGGGAATGAGCTGGCGCAGATCCCGGTGGCGACGGCGGTGCTCGGCTCGTGCGCGGGCTGGATCGCGATCGCGGCGGCGGACGCGCACTTCAGCGTGATGGTGAAGGAGACGAGCGAGTTGTTTGTGGCGGGGCCACCGCTCGTGAAGCAGGCGGTCAACCTTGATATCCACAAGCACGAGCTCGGCAACTACGAGATCCACGCCAAGCAGACGGGCGTAATCCACAACGTCGCGGAGGACGAAGCGGACGCGCTGCACCAGATCCGCGCCTTCCTTTCCTATCTTCCCCCGAACGTCTGGCAGCTACCACCACGCGCCGAGCCGCGCGACGACCCCAATCGGCGCGAGGAGGCGCTGGGCACGGTGATCCCGCGCAACCGCCGCCGCACCTATGACATCCGGAAGCTGATCGGGCTCGTTGTGGACCAGGACTCGACCTTTGAGATCCAACCACTCTTTGGCCGCGCCTTGGTGACGATGCTGGCGCGGGTTGATGGCTTCCCCGTGGCACTGATCGCGAACGACCCGCGCCAGGACGGCGGCGCGCAGACGGCGGCGGCGTGCCAGAAGTTCGAGCGGTTCGTGGATGTGGCGGATACCTTTCACTTGCCGGTGATCTATCTCTGCGATGTGCCGGGCTTCATGATTGGCCCGGAAGCGGAGAAGCAGGGGACGATCCGCTGGGCGTTGCGCGCGAACAAGGCGGTGAGTGAGGCGAGCGTACCCTATCTCACGATCCTGATGCGCCGCTTCTATGGTGTGGCGGTGGGCGGGAGCAAGCGCGGCCCCGGATTCAATCCGCGCTACGCGTGGCCGTCGGCGGAGTCCGGCTCACTGCCGGCGGCGGGCGGCGTGATGGCCGCGTACCGCCGCATCATTGAGGCAGCGCCGGACCCAGAGGCGATGCGGGTCGAGATCGAAGACCGGCTGAACGCGCTCGCGTCCGTGATGCGCCGGCCGCAGCTCGCGGATGAAATCATTGACCCGCGCGACACGCGTCCGGTACTGGTGGAATTCGTGCGCGCGGCGCAGCAGGTGATCGCGTCGCAACTGGGGCCGAAGCTGCGCGTGGGGATGCGGCCCTGACGATTGCGGATTGCGGATTGCGGATTGGGCCACGCCCGCGCGCCCGCCTCACCAGCAAGTACAGAGCGCGGGCGCTGCGTCGGTCAATCCGCAATCCGCAATTAGGTGGTGCGCTCGGCCCTGAGGCGCTTGAGGGCGCCGGCCACCCCACGGAAGCGGCGCTTGCCGGATTCCTCCTGCACGACACCGTTCTGCGTAGCCGTGCGCGGCGGGCCGCCGATCGGGCGGGCACCGTGGAAGCCATGCGCGACGGAGGCGGTGAAGCCCTGGTTGTCCAGCATCTGGCGCACGGCGTACTTGGCGGCGCGGGTGGCGTTGGGGTCGTTTTCGGCAACGCGTTGGGCGTAGGCGAGGGTGGCCGCTTCGAGTTCGGCACGCGGATAAACACGGTTGACGAAGCCGGCCGCCAGCGCCTCCTCCGCTTCCAGGAAGCGCTGCTCATAGAGCACTTCGAGCGCCTTGCGCGGGCCGAGGTCCCAGGGCACGGACCAGTAATCGCCGGGTGAACTGAGCGCGAGGAAGAGCGCGTCATCGGCGGCGAAGATCACGTCCATTGTTGAGGCGACCATCCAGCCACCGTAAATGCAGTAGCCTTGCACCATCGCCACCGGTCGGCTTGGGCACGTTGCGCCAGCGCAGGTGGCCGTCAATGTAGATGCGGCTCATGCGCGTATAGCGTTCGTAGGGTGTCTCCTTGCCCGCCTGCGCCGCGATCTCTTTCACGTCATGGCCAGAGGAGAAGTGCGGGCCGGCACCGGAGAGCACGATCACGCGCACATCCTCATCGCCGCCGGCCTCGGCAAAGGCGGCGTCCAGCTCGTTGAGCATCAGCCGGCTCTGGGCGTTGAAGGTTTCCGGCCGGTTGAGGATGATCCGGGCGACCGTCCCCGGCTCGTAGAGGATTGTCTCGTAGGTGATAGCGTGTCCCTCCCGCCCGCTTTGCCGCGCTGACTGGGAAGATTATACTCGCTGTACGGAAAGCGCACGCTCGGCAGGGAACAGGGAACAGTGATAAACGAGGTAGGCGGCGGGGAGGCCAGCGCGGCGGCAGAGGACGTGCGGCCGCTGGCGGGGTTGCGCGTGGTGGAGCTGGCGGTCTGGGTCGCGGCGCCGGTGGCCGCGTCGTTGCTCGGCAGCTTGGGCGCGGATGTGATCAAGATCGAGAACGCACGCGGCGGCGACCCCAGTCGCGGCGGCTCCGGCGCGGTCACGGCAGAGAGCGCACGCCAGGATGGTTTTATGTGGCGTGTCTGCAACCGCAACAAGCGCGTGATCACGCTGGACCTGGGCCACGAGGCGGCGCTCCCGATCTTTCATGACCTGCTCCGCAAGGCGGACGTATTCGTGACGAATCTCCAGAGCGAGGCGCTGGCACGGTTTCAGGCGGATGAGGCCGCCGTGCGCGCGCTCAACGCGGTGATCATTTACGGACGTGCTTCGGGCCTGGGCGAGCGCGGCCCCTGGGCGGACACACCGCATATGGACTCGACTGGCTCCTCGTATGCCGGCCTGCCGTTCACCTACACGGACACGGCGGATGACCCGTATCTCCCGGAAGGGTGGTATCACGATATCCTCACTGGCTCGATGATCGCGCTCGGCCTGCTGGCGGCGCTGATCGAGCGCGGGCGCAACGGTCTGGGCCAGTATGTGGGCGGCTCGCTACTCCAGACCGGCCTCTGGATGGGTGGCCTCAACCTCGCGCGCGCGGCGGAGGGGAGCGCGCCGGCACGTCCGCGCAGCCAGCTCAACCCACGCAGCGCGACAATGAATTGGTACCGCTGCGGCGACGGGCGGTGGATCACGATCGCCGGGTCGGGGCCGCGGATGTGGCCGCCCTTCAAGGTGGCGCTGGGGTTGGAGTCGCTCGCGGACGACGCACGCTTCGCATCCTATAACGCGATGCTCACCCATTCGGCCGAGCTCGTGGAGTTGCTCAACTTGCATTTTGCGACCGCGCCCGCCACGTACTGGATCGCGCGCCTGCGCACACACGGGGTGCTGGTGGCACCGATCAACCATCTGCCGGATTTGCTCAGCGACGCGCAGGTGGCGGCGAACGACTATCTGACGACGCTCGACGACGGCACGCGCACGGCGACGATGCCGTTTGACCTACGCGGTCATCGCCCGGCGACACGTCCGGGTCCGGCCTACGGCGCGGATACGGATGCGGTACTGGCCGAGCTGGGGCTGGACGAGGCGGCGGTGCTGGCGCTGCGGGTGGGCGGAGCGGTGTGGTAGAAAGTGCGGGTGGTACTGCGGCGGGCGCTGGCTCAGCTGCCGCGGTGCTACGATGGCGGTGCGAGAGGTGCGCCGATGCCTGGGCAAACCGTGACAATTGAGCTTCCTGAAGAGCTATACGTGCGGCTCCAACCTCGGGCAGTTGAGGCGGAGCGCAGCCTCGCGGCTGAGGTCGTGCAGCTCCTGACAATGGCGATCCCTGCCGTCGGTGACGGGGTACCACTCGCTATCTTGACGGAGTTGGTACGGCTTGAGTCGCTCGATGACGAGTCATTGTGGATCATCGCTCGGACTACGTTTTCAAAGCAGATCACGAAGCGTATGCAGGTGCTCCAGGACAAGCGGCAGCGGCAGGGATTGAGTGACGATGAGCGGCGACTCGAAGCGGAGTTGGCACGGGAGTACGATCGCCATATGCTGGTCCGTGCAAAAGTCCTGCTGCTCTTGCGCCAACACGGGCACGATCTCCGTGATCTGGTTGGAGCAAATTGACCCGCACATATGTGTCGCGCGCTGTGGCCGCGCGTAGCGGTTGTGGCTCATGGACGCTGTGAATACTGTTTTTGACAGGAGTCGACCACCGGCACAACGCATGTGGGATGGAGCATTTGGTACGATGCCAACGGGTAAAGTGCGTGCCGAGCCGAGGGATCGTCACACGAGGGATGTCATGCAAGAGCAGCGCGATACCAATCAGGACAATACCAGACAATTGGACCGTGAGCGCGCCCGTCGGAACCCGGCGTTCCTCCGGAGGTTCCGAGTCTCTCTGGAAGCTCGTGCTCATGGCGAGCCGTTTATCCCTGCAACCGAGCTGATGGACGAGCTTCGGAAGCTTCGTGCAAGAGATTAGCTTCGATTGGGTGTGGAGTGGCAGGCTTCGCGCTGAATTCGTGGAGCTTTCTGGAGATGATCGCGCGGCGCTGAGCGAGCGCGTCCAATTGATCAGCACGAATCCCTGGCCTGACTTTAACCGGAAATACTTTGTCCGCGATCTCCCACACAATTTACAGGAGTTGATTGGACAAGATATCCATCTTATTGAGTACATTGACGACGAGTGGATCGTTGTGTATGAGGTCATGCAGCCATCAGTTTTTGTGATCTACTCGTTCGCCCGCATCTGAAGCTGTTTCCCTCGGCGTGACGCGGGCTACTCGATTGCACCAGACAGGGCGTAGGCAGCGATCTCGTCCGTGCTCAGGCCGAGCACGTCCTGGAGCACATCAAAGGTATGCTCGCCCAGAAGCGGGCCGAGACGGATGTTGGCGGGGTGACGCCAGGCGCGCGCCGGGTTGTCGGGGACGAGGAACTCGCGTCCGCAGGGGTGCAGCAGCCGGTGGAAGTAGGCATCGCCCAGCACGGGGTCCAGCTCGACCATCTCCGCGAGGCTCTGATAGGGGCCGGCCGGGACGCCGCGCTCCTGGAGGAACACCGCGAGTTGCTGCCGGTCCCAGGCGAGGGTCCAGCGTTCGATGATCGTGTCAATCTCGGCTTCGTGCTGCGTGCGTTCCTCCAGCGTGTGCCAAGCGGGCCGACGGAGCCCCTCGAGGCCGTCAATCGCTTGGAGCGTCTGCCAGTGGGTATCGGTGTAGCAGGCGATCGCGCAGAAGGACTCGTCACCAGTGCAGCGGTAGATGTTATGCGGCGCGGCCTGGGGATCACGGTTTGCCTGGGGGGTGGGCGCAATGCCCGTGGCGCTGTATTCGAGGATTGCGGGGCCGAGCACGCCGATCGTGGACTCGTACTGGCTCACCTCAATAAACTGGCCCACGCTGGTGCGTGCGCGCACGCGCAGGGCGGCGAGCAGCGCGATCGCCGCGTGGAATGGGTTGGGGCCGAAGTCCGGGTAGTGGTGGCCGAAGGGGAGGGGCGGGTCCTCCGGCCGGCCAGAGACCGACTTCAGGCCGGCCGCGCCCGCGAACCAATCGCCGAAGGCGCGCCAGCGCACGCGCGGCCCCTCGCTCGCCATCGTCGGCATATTGACGATGATGATGCCAGGGTTGAGGCGCGCCGCTTCAGCGTAGCTCAGGCCCCAACGGGCAAGCTGGTCGCCGTGGAGGTTGCTGACGATTGCGTCCGAGACTGTGACGAGGCGCTTGAGCAGCGCCCGCCCTTCCGCGCTGGCGAGGTTGAGCGTGACGGAACGCTTGCCCGAGTTGACATCTTGAAAGTAGCCGCCCACGTCCGGGTTGCTGTTGGCGTCGCCGGGGAGCGGCCCATAGAGCGGCGTGCGGTTTCCCCGGCCCACGTCCATCCGCGTGCTGGATTCGACTTTGATCACGTCCGCGCCGAAGTCCGCCAGGAGGCGCGAGGTGAGCGGCCCGGCGACAATCCAGCCGAGGTCGAGGATGCGCAGGCCGGCGAGAGGGGAGGCGTTCGATTGCGGATTGCGGATTGCGGATTGCGGATTGCGAGGCGCCGCTACCGCGCTCGGTGGTTCGTGGCGATACGGTGGCTCAGCGACTGAATCCGCGATCTGCAATCCGCCGTCCGCCATTCGAACGGGTGGACCGGAGTCCAAGAGGGTTCGTCCCGTCTCCCGCTCACCTACCTCGATGAAGAAGTCGCGCTCGAGCAGGAACGGATCGGCGACGAGGTCCGCGGCGGTGTTGATCGGGAGGCCGGAAAGGCCATAACGGTTGTTGGCGCGCTCGATCAATTCCATCTTCGGTTGGGAGGCGAAGAAGCGGGCGACGACTTCCTCGACCTGCGGGTCGGCGATGAATTGCGCGTGGGTGAGGGTGCGGCGTAGCAGCGGGAGGTCCTCGGCCATACCGGCGTCTTGGAGCATCTGCACAAGCGCGTCGGCGTCGCGGTAGGCGCCGAAGGTGATCCAGCCGTCGGCGGCGCGATAGATCTGGCCGTGGAGCGTTTCGCGGCGCGGCTTGCGGCGGTTTTCGTAGCCGAACTGGTGGTAGATCGAGGCGTTGCCAAACTGGAGCGTGGGGAAGGCGGCGGCGCGTTCGATCGCCACGTCCACACATTCACCGACGCCGTCGCGTTCCAGGCCGGCAAGGCCGACGAGCGCGCCGAGCGCGGCGGCGAGCCCCGCCATCTGTGAGGCTTGCTCGCCGCCGAAGCGCGCGGGCCGCTCGTTGTGGTAGCCATAGAGGTTGATCAGGCCGCTCATCGCCTGACAGATCAGGTCGCCGCCCTGCCAGTGGGCGCGGGCGCTCTCGAGGCCAAAGGGGGTGACGGAGATCACGACGAGCGGCGGCTGTTTCTCTGCCAGCGCGCGTGGGTCCAGGCCGAGCCGCGCGAGTTGGCCGTTGTCCAGCACGATTTGGACCTCGTTCAAGAGGTCACGGAGCCGCGCCTGCCCGGCGGGTGTTTCAATCGCGAGCGCGAGCCGGCGCGCGCCGCGGTGATAGTGGAGGTCGTAGAGGCTGATCCGTTCACCGTCTCGCCCGTCCACAAACGGGGCACGGTGACGGTGTGCGCCGCCACCCGGCGGCTCAATGCGGAGGACGTCCGCGCCGAGCCCGGCGAGCAGGCGCGCGGCGTAGGCGCCTGCATGCTCGATGAGGTCCAACACACGTACACCGTCGAGCGCCGCCATCATCCCCACCTGCCTCCGCCGCGCGGTTGACCATCGAACGAGAGAGATTATACGCTCCAGTGTACACACCCCAATTGCGCCTACCCCCTTCCTGGTGTTACCAGTCTGCGTCACAATACACTCAGTCCGTGCCGGTGGGCAGTTGACGCTGGCTGTGCATGTGATTCGGGTAGGCGCGGCGAGAGTCCGTTCAGGCATATGAGGGGGGCCGGTCCATGTGGCGCTACATCTTGCGGCGGTTACTCTCGTCGATCCCGGTGATCGTGCTCGTCTCGATGCTGACCTTCGTTGGCCAACAATTGATCCCCGGCGATCCGCTGCTGGCGATCCTGGGCGCGAATGAGGTGGAGGCGCTCGAGGGCCTCGACCCGGCGCAGATGGATGCGTTGCGGACGCAGTACGGCCTGGACCAGCCCGTGATCGTGCAGTATGCCAAGTACGCCTGGCGCTGTCTTCAGGGCGATTTCGGCCGCTCCTTCCGCACACGCAAGCCCGTGCTGGAGGCGATTGGCGAACGCCTCAACGTGACGCTCAAGCTCAGTATCATCACGTTTACCGTCAATACTGTGATCGCGCTTGCCCTGGGCACGATCGCGGCGCTCTATCGGGGCACGAAGATTGACCTGTTCGCGACCGCCTGGGCGGTGATGGGGGTCGCCACGCCCGGTTTCTGGGTGGCGATCCTGCTAATCATCGTCTTCTCCGTCAACTTAGGCTGGTTGCCGGCCGCGGGCTGGGTGGACCCATTTGAGGACCCGATCGATGGGATCAAGCACTTGATCCTGCCGGTTGTCTCGCTCGGTCTCTTCGGCTCGGCGACGATCATGCGGCAGACGCGCTCGTCGTTGATCGAGGTGCTGCGCCAGGATTACATCACGACAGCGCGCGCGAAGGGGCTGGCAGCGAGGCGCGTCATCCTGCGCCACGCGCTCAAGAACGCGATGCTGCCAGTGGTGACGGTGCTCGGCCTCTCGCTCGCCGGCCTGTTCGGTGGCAGCGTGCTGATCGAACGCGTCTTTGCGATTCCCGGCGTGGGCCGCCTCGCGCTGGACGCGACCAACAGCCGCGACTATCCCGTGATCCAAGCGATTGTGCTGATGGCCGCGATCGTGATCGTGGTCGCCAATCTTATTACGGACATCATGTACGCCTACCTGGACCCGCGCATCCGTTTCCGGTAAGCCAAGCGCGGACCCCGGCACGCCGGGAGAGGATGCGGAGCAGGAACCCCGGTAGGCGGAGCAGGTCGCGGATGCGGGGGATCAACAGCAATGAGCCAAGCGGAAGGGACAGCGGTCATACCGGAACGGCTGACCGATGCAACGATCCAGCTCGCGCGTCGGAAGTCGCTCTGGCAGCAGCTCGTCGAGTTTATGAAGGACCCGAAGGCGTCCATTGCGACGGTGATCCTGGGCGGCTTCATCGTGCTCGCGGTCTTCGCGCCCCTGATCGCGCCGTTCGGCGAGAACGAGCAGAATCCGCGCGAGAGCCTACAGAAGCCGAACAGCAAGCACTGGCTGGGGACCGACCGACTGGGGCGCGATGTGCTTTCACGCATCATTTACGGCTCGCGCGTAAGCGTGCGCGTGGGCCTGATCGCGGTCGGGATCGCCGCCGTGATCGGCGTGCCGCTTGGTCTGGTGGCGGGCTTCTTTGGCCGCTGGGTGGATGAGGTGATCATGCGCTTTGTGGACGCCTGGATCGCCTTTCCCAACCTGATCCTCTTACTGGGGATCGTGGCGATCTTGGGGCCGGGTACGACGAATGTGATGATCGCGATCGGGTTGAACTCCTTTCCGATCTATGCGCGCTTGATCCGCGGGCAGACGCTCTCCGTGAAGGAGCGGGACTTCGTGCTCGCGGCGAAGACGCTCGGCGCGAGCCAGATCGGCATCATGGCGAAGCACATCTTCCCGAACACGATCCAGCCGATCATCGTGCAGGGCTCGCTCGCGGTCGGCGGCGCGGTGCTGGCCGAGGCGGGGTTGAGCTTCCTCGGCATCGGCGTGAAGCCACCGACCGCGACCTGGGGGATCATCATCCAGGAAGGGTTCTCCGTAATCCGCGTCAACCCCTGGGTTTCGCTCACGCCGGGAGTCGCGATCGTGCTCTTCGTGCTCGCCGTCAACCTCCTGGGTGACCGGCTGCGCGATGTGCTCGACCCGCGTCTACGTGGCGTGAGGTAGGTCCGAAACCAATCGCAGCACGTATCATCAGGGAACCAACGCCCGCCCAGACCATGGGAGTGAGGC
>Ga0136611_10003327_pt1 | contig 11256 bp, 11 predicted proteins | sample AntDrymUQ2232306_2_FD_106645 | JGI IMG/M metagenome (GOLD analysis project Ga0136611, IMG submission 106645) | Polar desert sand microbial communities from Dry Valleys, Antarctica - metaG UQ223 (23.06) | ecosystem: Environmental > Terrestrial > Soil > Desert | place: Antarctica: Dry Valley... | reverse complement strand
ATGATAGCCTCGTGGGGCAGCCAATGGCAAAATGACGCGCGTTGTGAAGTTCTCTATAACGGCATCGATGCCTCGTCCTTTGGCGGTCGGGCGGATCACCTTGGTGTCAGAGGCGAATTCGGAATGGAACCGGCAAGTAAGCTTTATGTTCACGTCGGCAGGATGGACCCGGCCAAGAATCATCCAAAACTGATCAGTGCATTTCATGCGCTTCTGCAACACGAGCCGGCTGCAAAATTACTGATGGTTGGTGGCGGCAAGCAGGATATGGAACAAACGATGAGGGCTCGGGTTGAGGCTTTAGGAATCTCGGATGCCATCCGCTTTGGCGGAGAGAGAACCGACATCCCACGTCTCTTGCAAGCCGCCGATCTCATGATTTTTCCGTCGGTTCGAGAAGGCTTGCCCGGTGCCGTACTGGAAGCGTGCGCTGCCGGAGTTCCTGTTCTGGCGAGTGATTTACCCGTCATCAAGGAGATCGCGCCGCATCTTCCTTTGCTGCGTTATCTCTGCGTGGACGATGACGACGAGCAGTGGGCGCAAGCTGCTCTGGCTCTTCATGCGGAGAGTACTCTGGACAACGCGCGTGACCGTGCCGCTCAAGCGTTCCGCGCAAGTCCTTTCATCATTGACAACAGCGCCAGGGCGCATTGCCTGGTGTGGGAAAGTGATAGACATCCGTGTTGAGACAGACTACGTTGAGACAAACCAAGCCATCCGGACAGAATAGCGCGCCGGCTTCGAGGCTGGGCCAGCGCAAAAACCGACTCTATCTCTTGTTAAACCTAGTCGTGATGGCGATGACTGCCGCCGGGTTGCTGTTGGGCATGGATGCGGCGGTCGCTTTGCCTTTAAGAGTACTGGCAAATCTAAGCTCGGCTATCATGGCGATGGGCATAATAATGGTGGTTTATGCTTCATCGCGTGGCATATGGTCCGCATCATCTATCTATGTGATCGTCTTCAGCCTCTTCCACTTCGGCTTGACCTTGGTCTATGGGCTGGGACTGCCCATAGACATCGCGCTCGAAAAGCACATGAACAGGTGGTTTTATACCCCTTATCTGGCGCAAGCGATTGTTCTATCTTCACTCGGATTATTGTTCTACAGCATGGGTGTCTATATTGCCTTGCTGCGGCAACAGCAAGAGCAACAGAATGATGAAAAGATTTCTACCGGTGCCGTCCTGCTCTTTGCCGGGCTTCTGGCTACTATCATATCGGTTTTTACCTGGTTCTACGTTGTTACTAGTTACGGCGGAACCGCCTTACTGTTTAGCTCCTATGCGACTTTCCTGGGCGCAACTGAGGGAGGCTTCCTACCCTATGTATATTTTGGCATGGGACTAGGCATAGCATTGCTTGGCGCAGCCCCGCCTTCGCGCGGACGAATAGCAGGTTTCGCGGTATTTGCGGCATGGTCGCTGATTGCTCTCCCGTTGGGTTTGCGCGGCGAAGTGCTTATTCCTGCCCTAACCGCTTGTGTGTTGGTTTCAAAAAGAAGACCCATTATTTCGACGGGCAAAGCCCTCGCCCTGGGGCTGGCGCTCCTCGTCCTGATTAACGCCATGCAGCAGGTGCGCAAGATAGGTGTCCAAGGTCTTAGCGAGGCGGACATTCAATATAATCCCCTCGGCGCTCTGGCGGAAATGGGTAGCTCACTACGACCTGTGGCCGTGGTCGTTTCGTGGCGAGACAACGGTGAGGATTATATCTATGGCGCCAGTTACTGGGCGCCCGTTGAAAGGGCGCTGCAATTAATCGTTCCCTTCGGCGTGCGTCTGGATGCCAGTGATGACGAGCGTCTGTTGAACGTCTTAATGGCAAGACGGGCTGGGCCATATGGACTATCACCCATTGCAGAAGCTTATCGCAACTTCGGCGCGATTGGGGTTTGCTTTATCATGCTCCTGACCGGTTTCCTGATAGGCGCCATGGACACATGGCCTGCGACTCATGTCCGCCAAATAATGCTTGGTATCATCATGGTGACGCTTTTACTCCAGGTACGCAACGCGTTTACCCCGGTACCGGCCCAACTTGTCATGGGCTTTCTCGTTTTGGGTGCCATTGTACTGCTCAATAAAATATGGCCGGGCGAAGCCTCGCCTAAGGCCAGGAGCGTCTCTCGTCCCTCGCTGCAGCCGCACGGGTAAGCTGCTGAAACCTATATGCAACTTATTGTCGCCGTCGAGGGCCGTTTCGACCGCACACCCGATGGAGCCGTGTGGACGGATGCCACATTTATGCACTCCTTCTGGACTCGCTATCTTAACGTCTTCGATGACGTGACGGTGGTGGCCAGAGTACGCGACGTTGCTACAGCGCCGGCGCGCGCGCTGAGAGCGGATGGCGCGGGGGTCTCCTTTGCCGCTTTGCCCCACTACATCGGCCCGCTGCAGTACTTGCGGAGCCGACCTCAGATAAACCGCATCTGCGGCGCGCTGGCTGCGGGAACCGAGGCTGTAATTCTACGTGTGCCTTCGGTTTTGGGCGTGACTCTGGCGCGAGCCATGCCGGTCAACCGTCCCTATGCGGTCGAGGTCGTCGGCGATCCTTATGATGTTTTCGCGCCCGGCTCAAGCCGGCACCCATTGCGTATGTTCTTTCGGTGGTGGTTTGTGCGCCAGTTGAAAGAGCAATGCCGCGCCGCCTGCGCCGCCGCCTACGTGACGGAAGCGGCTTTGCAAAAGCGCTATCCTATCCGACACGACGCGTACTCGACCCACTACTCCAGCATTCAATTAGAGGCTGCAGCCTGTGTCGCCGCCCCACGCACTATCATCAGGTCTAAAAGCTGTTTCTCTTTGATTACAGTCGCTACACTCGCTCAACTTTATAAAGCGCCCGACGTGCTCATTCGCGCCGTGCATCGTTGCACGCAGCAGGGGCTTGATCTCAATCTGACCATCGTGGGCGACGGCCGGTGCCGCAGCGATCTGGAACTGCTCTGCCGCGAGCTTGACCTCGGCGCGTGCGTGAAATTTGTCGGCCAGTTGCCGGCGGGTGAAGCTATACGTGCCCAACTGGATGCCGCCGATGTTTTCGTTTTACCTTCTCACACGGAAGGTTTGCCGCGCGCCATGATCGAAGCTATGGCACGAGCGCTGCCTTGCATCGGTTCGACCGCCGGCGGCATTCCCGAACTGCTGCCGGCGGCGGACATGGTGCCGCCCGGCGATGTGGACGCGCTCGCACGCAAGATTCAGGAAGTAGTTACGAATCCCCTACGGCTGTCGGAAATGTCCGCACGTAATCTCGAAAAAGCGCGGCAATACCGCGACGATATGCTGGGCGCGCGCAGGCTCGCGTTCTATCGCCACGTTCACGCGCAAACCGAGGCGTGGGCGCGGAGCCAGTCAATTAAAAATAAAGGAGCGGCGTGAAAGTACTGCAATTGCTCAAAACTTCGGTCGGAGCCACCTGGGCGCTGCGGCAGATGAGCGAGTTAGTTAAGCTGGGCGTTGAAGTTCATACCGCTCTACCCGATGGCCCGCTCATCGGTGCCTATCAAGCGGCGGGCGTGCACATTCATCTCGATCAATTCGATTTTCCTTTGAGGCAACCCTGGCGCTTGCCCCACATGGCCGCGCGGCTGCGCTCGCTGGTCGCCGAGGTACGGCCTGATGTCATTCACAGCCACTTTGTCGGCATCACGTTGACGATGCGCGCGGCGCTGGGCAAGCACCATCCGATTCCGCGCGTGTTTCAAGTCCCCGGCCCGCTGCATTTGGAGCATGCTTACACGCGCCGCGCCGAGCTTGCTGCTGCCGGCGACTCCGACTACTGGGTCGGCTCGTGCCGCTGGACGTGTGACCGTTACCGGCAGTCCGGCATCGCGCCGCAACGGGTGTTCCTTGCTTATTACGGCGTTGACATAGAGCAATTCGTCACCGCGCAACCGGGCAAATTGCGCCGCGAGTTGGAATTGGGTGACGATGTAAAACTCATCGGCATGGTTGCCTACATGTATGCGCCCAAGCGATTCCTGGGGCAAACGCGGGGCTTAAAAGGCCATGAGGATTTAATAGACGCGGTCGCCATATGTCTGGAGACAAGGCCCAACCTGATGTGTGTCTTCATCGGCGGAGCATGGAATAACGCCACAACTTACGAGCAACAGGTTCGCGCCTATGCGAAGGAGCGATTGGGCGTGCGCGCGATTTTTCTGGGGACACGTCGTGACGTGCCGGACCTTTATCCCGATCTCGATGTTGTGGTGCATCCGTCGCATTCGGAAAACGTCGGCGGCGCGGTGGAATCTCTGTTGCTGGCACGTCCGACTATCGCCACCGATGTAGGCGGCTTTCCCGATCTGGTGCTTCCGGGAGAGACCGGCTGGCTGGTGCCGTCCCGGTCGCCGCAACGCCTGGCGCAAGCCATTCTCGAAGTCTTGGCCGATCCAGAAAGAGCGCAAGCGATGGCGAATTCCGGACAAATTCTTGCCCGCCAACTCTTCGATGTCCGCGACAATGCGCGGCAAGTGCTGGAAATTTATGAGACCGTTCTGTCACACTACACCAAAGTTAAACATCCTCGCGCCACACAGGAGATTATCACTTGAGTAAAACCATTCTTGTCACCGGTGCCGCCGGCTTCATCGGCAGCCACACCGCGCAGCGCCTGCTCGCAGACGGTCATACCGTTGTCGGCCTCGACAATCTCAACGATTATTATGACCCCAAACGCAAGCGCGCCAACCTCGCCGAACTGCCAAGTACTGCCGCCGCGCCGGATCGCTTTCATTTCGTTGAAGGCGACATCCGCGACCGCGATTTGCTGGCCCGCCTGTTTGGGGAGTACGCCTTTGCTGCCGTGGCGCACCTCGCGGCGATGGCGGGCGTGCGCGTCTCGATTGAGAATCCGTATTTGTATTACGATGTCAATCTGACGGGGACGCTGAATCTGCTCGAAGCGGCGCGTGCGCATCGCACCGGTAATTTCGTGCTCGCTTCGACTTCTTCGGTGTATGGCGCCACGCAGCAAATTCCGTTTGTCGAAACCGATCTCTGCGACCGGCCTCTCACGCCGTATGCGGCCAGCAAGCGCGCGGCGGAAATGCTGGGCTTCACTTATCACCATCTGCACAATCAAAACTTCACCGCATTGCGCTTTTTCACGGTTTACGGCCCGCGCGGGCGGCCTGATATGATGGCTTATAAAGTCGCCGACAACATTTTGTTTGGCCAGGAAGTGCCGCTTTTCAACAATGGCCAGATGCACCGCGATTGGACTTTCGTGACCGACATCGCCGCCGGGTTCGCCGCCGCCGTGGATCGCCCACTGGGTTACGAGGTCATCAATCTGGGACGTGGCGAGCCTGTACTCTTAGCCGATTTTGTGCACCTGATTGAGGAAAAAATCGGGCGTCCGGCCAACCTTGTGCCGGCGCCGATGATGGACGCCGATATTGCCTATGCTTTTGCCGACATCGGCAAAGCGCGTCGTTTGCTCGGTTACGACCCGACGGTTTCCGTGCAAGAGGGCGTGACGCGCTTCTGGGAATGGTATCAACAAGTTGTCGTGCAGCAGGATTTACAGCAGAAAGGGAGTACTTCTTAAATGACGGATATTAAAGCGCAGCTTCTGGAGAAGCTGGCACAGCGGCAAGCGCGCGTGGCGGTCATCGGTCTGGGTTATGTCGGCTTGCCGCTCGCCGTGGCCTTTGCCGAGTCCGGCTGCCGCGTCACGGGCATTGACGTGGACGCGCGCAAAACCGACGGCGTCAATCGCGGCGAGTCGCACATCGAGGACGTGCCGGACAGCAGCGTGCGGACTTTGGTCGAAGCCCAACGACTGTGCGCCACGAACGATTTTGTGGTTTTGCAGGAGTGTGACGCGATTTCGATCTGCGTGCCCACACCACTGCGAAAAACCGGCGACCCGGATATTTCCTACATCGTGCACGTTGTCGAGCAAATCGCGCAGTACTTGCACGCGGGCATGGTGATTGTTCTCGAATCCACGACTTATCCGGGCACCACCACCGAAGTACTCCTGCCGCGCCTGCACGACAGTGGGCATGAATTGCAGGTCGGGCGCGATTTCTTCGTGGCGTTTTCGCCCGAACGCGTAGATCCGGGGCGCGTTGATTGGACGACGCGCACCACACCCAAAGTCATCGGCGGTGTCACGCCCGACTGTCTAGAAGTGGCGAGCGCGTTTTATCATCAGGCCATCGAAACTCTGGTGCCGGTTTCCTCGACCGAAGCCGCCGAACTGGTCAAGCTGCTCGAAAACACGTTTCGCTCGGTCAACATCGGCCTCGCCAACGAAGTACTCTTGATGTGCGACCGGCTGGATTTGAACGTGTGGGAGATCATCGAGGCGGCGGCGACCAAGCCGTTCGGCTTCATGAAATTCACGCCCGGCCCCGGATTGGGCGGGCATTGCATCCCGATTGATCCGCTTTATCTGTCGTGGAAGCTGAAAACTCTCAACTACAACGCGCGCTTTATCGAGTTAGCCAGCGAAGTCAACACTGCCATGCCGCGCTACTGGGCGCAGAAGGTTCAAGATGTCTTGAACGAGATCGGCAAGCCGCTCAAAGGCAGCCGCGTACTCATCCTGGGCGTGGCTTATAAGAAAAACGTCAGTGACGTGCGCGAGTCGCCCGCGCTCGACATCATCCATCTGCTGCGCGCCAAAGGCGCCGCCGTGAGCTACCACGATCCCTACGTCCCCGCCTTCAACTGCGAGGGCGAAGCGATGCAAACGATTGATGATTTGGAATCTGGATTAGCGCACAGTGATTGCGTTGTGATCGTCACCGACCACGACGACTACGACTGGCGACAGGTGAAAAACGCCGCGCCGCTTTTGGTGGACACACGCAACGCTCTCGCGAAAGCCGCCAAGTCCTGAGTACTTTGTGAAGAGCTTCTATCGCGAAAAAGGCAAGCGCGGCTTCGACCTGGCCGCATCGGGCACGGCGCTTTTGGCGCTGTCGCCTGCGCTGGGAGTACTCGCTCTGCTGGTGCGCTGGAAGTTAGGCTCGCCGATTTTGTTTCGGCAGGAGCGTCCGGGTCGCAACGCCAAGCCGTTCACGGTTCTGAAATTCCGCACCATGACCGATGCGCGCGACGCCACAGGTCAACTGCGCTCCGATGCCGAACGACTCACGAGCTTTGGCCGGTTTTTACGCGCTTCGAGCCTCGACGAATTGCCGGAGTTGCTCAATGTGTTAAAGGGAGATATGAGCCTGGTGGGCCCACGTCCTCTGCTGATGCAGTACTTAGACCGTTATACGCCCCAACAAATGCGGCGCCATGAGGTGCGGCCCGGCGTCACGGGCTTAGCTCAGGTGAATGGACGCAATGCTATCTCATGGGAAAGAAAATTTGAGTGGGACGTTTGGTATGTCGATCACTTGTCCTTCTGGCTCGACCTCAAAGTGCTCTGGCTGACGATTGTAAAAGTGCTGCGCCGTCAGGACATAAATCAGGAAGGCCAGGCGACGCAAAGTGAATTTATGGGAACGGCTTCAGTTCTGGACGACTCTCCATGAGCGGAGTACTCATTCTTGGCGCCGGAGGCCACGGCAAAGTCGTCGCAGATATTCTGCTTCTCTCCGGCGTGAACCTTCTAGGCTTTCTGGACGATGATGCTCGGACTACGGGCAGTAGACGCTTAGGTCTTCCTGTGTTAGGAAGAATAAGTGAGTACGCTCGTTACGCACCAGATGGTCTTGCTCTCGGCATAGGTTCCAATCAAGTTCGACAGGCAGTTGTGAAGCGCCTGGGCGCAGAGGCGCAGTCCTTGTGGCTGAACGCTATTCATCCCCGCGCCACAGTTGCTGATTCGGCAGTTTTAGGGAAAGGTGTTGTGATTGCGGCGCAGGCCGTTGTCAATCCCGACAGCATTCTGGACGATCATGTCATCATTAATACGAGCGCCTCCGTTGATCATGATTGCCACGTAAGTGACTTCGCACACATCGCTCCCGGTTCACATCTGGCCGGTGGTGTCATCATCGAAGAAGGCGCTTTTCTTGGTATCGGCACATCTGTTATTCCGGGAGTGAGGATTGGTCAGTGGTCTACTGTCGGCGCCGGTTCTGTTGTCCTGCGCGATGTTCCGTCGTCTGCCACAGTTTATGGAGTGCCGGCGAGAGTCAAGAATTAATTAGAGTTTCCGCATGAATAAACCTCAGGCCGAGTATGACAGAGTCTATCTTTCTTCACCGCATATGAGTGGTGAGGAATTAGAGTTGGTTAAGGATGCATTCGCCTCCAATTGGATTGCACCATTAGGCCCCCATGTCAATGCTTTCGAGACCGAATTAGCAGATTACGTGGGAGTTCCTCATGCGGCGGCGCTTTCTTCGGGCACCGCGGCCATCCATCTCGCGTTGCGATTATTGCAGGTGCAGCCGGGGGATGCAGTACTCTGTTCCTCTCTGACATTTAGTGCCAGCGCCAACCCAATTGTTTATGAAGGTGCCGTACCGGTTTTCATCGATTCTGAGCTTGAGACATGGAATATGGACCCGGCTCTGCTACGCGAGGAACTGCGCGAGTGTGCCGACCGAGGCAAGTTGCCGAAAGCTGTAATCAGCGTCGATCTCTACGGTCAATGCGCCGATTACGATCCCATTCTGGAAGCATGCGCCCAGTATAACGTGCCGCTCATTGAAGATGCTGCCGAGGCATTGGGCGCTTCCTACAAAGGCAAAAACGCCGGTGCTTTCGGCAAGTTCGGCGTTTTCTCGTTCAACGGCAATAAAATCATCACGACATCGGGTGGCGGCATGTTGGTTTCGGATGACGCTGAACTCATTCAGCGCGCGCGCTTTCTGGCTACGCAGGCACGCGATCCGGCACCGCATTTCCAGCACTCACAGATCGGCTACAACTATCGGCTGAGCAATGTCCTGGCTGCTATTGGGCGAGGGCAATTACAGGTTTTACCTGACCGCATTGCGGCGAGGCGCCGCAACTTCACTCGATATTACGAGTTGTTGTCCCCATTGCCGGGAATCAATTTTATGCCCATCAGCCAAAATGGCGAACCGAATTATTGGCTGACCTGCATCACCGTCGACCATGAAGCGTTTGGCGCCACGCGCGAGGACCTCCGCCTTGCTCTGGAACGCGAGAATATCGAATCTCGCCCCGTCTGGAAACCGATGCACATGCAGCCAGTTTTCGCGGGTTGCTGCATGCGAGGTGGAGCCATCGCCGAGAGCATTTTCGAGCGGGGGTTGTGTCTACCCAGTGGCTCGAACTTGAGTGAGGAAGATCTACAGCGTGTGATCTCGATTGTGCACAACACATGTCGGGCTGGCACAGCCTGCTAAAACCAAGTAGTCTCACAGAATTAGTTTAACCATGTTGAAAGGGTGCAAAGTGAATTTGAAGCAGCGTTCCTACCGCCGCTAACGCTTGTCGGACTCGATAAAAGAGCGTTTGGGTCTCCAAGTAATCCTGCACCTGGAGCCATTGGTATTTCAGCTTGCGCCACAGCACTTCGACGATGTTGAGATGCGGGCAATAGGGCGGCAGATAAGAGAAACAAACCACGCTGTTACCACGCTTCACGACACTCTTGAACACGCTTGGCCACATGAGCCGGCGCATTGTCCAAGACTACGACCGTCAGGCGCTTCAAGTCAAAAGACAAGCCTTCGAGTTGCTCGACGATAAAGCGCGCATCAATGGCGCTTTGGGTGGTCTCGAAGCGACACTCATTGGCACGAGAGAGCAAGGCAAAACAGTTGAGGCCACGACCCTGTGTGTTGAGCATGAAGGCGTCTTCATCCTGGAACTGCCAGGCATACGGCACGCACGGCTCCAAAGACACCCGGCTTTCATCGCCGTAGTACAAGTCAATCAAACCCTGCTCGCTCATTTGCTCCAACAGTTTCAAGCCCTCGACTTTGAGCGCGTAAACTTCCGGCAACGGCTCACGGCGGGGACGTTTTCGCAGGCGTTTATAGCGCTCACAGTTTTTTTGACAAAGCGCGCCAAAGTCTCCTGGCAAAAGCTCTTGCCCAAAGCCTGCTCCAACTCGGCTTTGGCTACGCTTAACCGCTGGCGGTGCCCGGCCACAGACGCTTTGACCACCTCCAGATCGCACTCTTGCAAAATCGCTTTACGGCCTTGTCCCGGCTTTGTTTCCAGTCCTTTAATCCCATGAGCCTCATAGCGATGCAACCAGTTGTTCACCACGACCTCGCAGCCGCCGACAATCTGGGCGACTTGGCTCGAAGGCAAGCCTTGACCTTTGAGCAAAATCATCTGGCAACGGCGGCTAAAAGCCGGGCTTGTGCTTTGCCGGTAGCCGCGCCCCAAGGCCGTAACCTCGGCGGCGCTCAACTCAATTTGCTTAACTTACCTTACGCGGCGGCTTGGGGCAGAGTCAATTGACGCAGGGTATCAAACGCTGACTGTAAAGCATTGATGTAGAGCCTGGACTTCAAGGCAAAGTGGTTGAGTTTGGTCTTGATTTTCAACTGCTCCAACTTGATAAAACCACACAGAGCCGCAAAGAAATGGTTGGTTTGTGTGGTGCGCGTTTGAGTGGGAGACTTGGCTAAAGAAACGTTTTGCTTCAACGACTTGTGATAACACTCCACTTGCCATCGTTTGTGATAGTTGGTGGTGATCTGGTCAAAGTTGGTGGTGGTGTCGCTGCAAACCAGATAGACCAAGCCGGTGCTGCCGTCCTCGTTTGCGAAGAGTTGTTTGGCCAATCGGAGGGGGAACTCTACCCCTTCAAGATAAATCTCTGCTGTGGCCTTGGCTTCTATCTCCAGCGTATCCACTCGCTCCAGCGTATCCACTCGTTGGTAACGTCCCTGGGCTTTGTCTTCTCGACTCACAGCGACCTTGCGATTGGTCTTGAGCGGGCACACAAAGTCTCGTTCTTGCTCCTGTTTGATGAACTTCATGTTGTCGGCACTGGAAAACCACACCCTGCCCAGAGGGCACCCGAAAAGAACAAAGCGAAACGGGAGTTGGTTCTTGACGGCCTGCTCAATGAGCTCTCGACAATACTCATTCTTGGTGACAGGGCTGCGCCGCTTCTCTTGGCCGGTCTTGGAGTCGAGATAGAACTCGGTTTTGGCAATCAGTTCAAAGCCCACGGGTAAACTCACCTCCTGGCTGTGATACAAGGCGCTGAGGAAGTTGATGCCTTTGACCTGTTGATCTTTGGAGTGGTCATAGTGCCAGCAGACGATCTCGTTTTCATCCGTGTAGGGTTTCTCCTCAATGGAGTCATCGATGATTAAGACCGCCGCATCCGATTGAATCT
>Ga0136611_10003326_pt1 | contig 11256 bp, 11 predicted proteins | sample AntDrymUQ2232306_2_FD_106645 | JGI IMG/M metagenome (GOLD analysis project Ga0136611, IMG submission 106645) | Polar desert sand microbial communities from Dry Valleys, Antarctica - metaG UQ223 (23.06) | ecosystem: Environmental > Terrestrial > Soil > Desert | place: Antarctica: Dry Valley... | reverse complement strand
TGGCAGCACTGTTTGATGCGGGAGTCGGCTCTGCGCCGATTTCGTTGAAAAAGGGCGGGCTTCGCCGGGGTGCGGACGGAGGGCGCGCAGCGCCCTTGCTCCTCAGGCCATTGCCGGGGCGGGTGGCGGGATGAGCTTGGCCAGCTTGCGGAGGTTTTGGGCGGTGGCGGCGAGGAGGAACTCGTCTCGGGCGCCGCAGGGGCCGCGTAGCCGCAAGCGGTCGAGCTTCAGGATGCGCTTGAGGTGGGCGAAGAGCATCTCGACCTTCTTCCGCTCGCGCCTGGAGGCGACGTAAGCGTCGGTCCTGGCGATGTCGCGAGCGAAGTCCCGGGCGGCTTCGTGGATCGAGCGGGTCACCTTGCGGGCCGGCGTGTTGGGACAGCAGCGGCTCTTGAGCGCGCAGCCGTCGCAGTCGGCCTTGCTCGCCCGGTAGCGCAGGGTGTCGTCCGGCGGCGCGTCGGTCCTGGGCGTCGAGAAGGCGCGACGATGCTGCTTCAGCTCGCTGCCGCCGGGGCAGCGGTAGAGATCGCCGGCCTGATCGTAGGTGAAGTCGCTTCGGGAGAAGGTGCCGTCCTCCCGGTTGGACTTGTCGATCACCGGGATGTGCGGCTCGATCTCCTGAGCGTTGACCAGCCAGTCGAGCATCTCGGCCGAGCCGTAGGCGGTGTCGGCGGCGAGCCGCTGCGGCGAGAGATCGTGCTGCTCGCGCACCCGCTCGATCATGGTCCGGGCGGCGGTGACCTCCGCCTGGCGCACGGCGGTCGAGGCCTCGACGTCGACGATGACGGCGTGATCGAGGTCGATCAGATAGTTCGTGGCGTAGGCGAAGAAGGCCAGGCCCTTGTTGGCGCCGGTCCACCGGGACGCGGGATCGGCGGGCGAGATGAACTTGGGCGTGACCGGCGTCGCCGCTCCGAAGGCGGCGTCGTCCAGCACCGCCAGGTACTCGTCGATCGCGCGACTCGCCGCCTCGGGCGGCAGACCCTGCTCGCCCGGCACGCAGCGCTGGCGGTTGGCGTCGGCCTTGATCAGGCTGGCGTCGACGGCGAAGCCCTCGCCGCCCACCAGGCCCTCGGCCATGCAGCGACGCACCACAGTCTCGAACAACTGACGCAGCAGATCGCTGTCGCGGAAGCGGCCGTGCCGGTTCTTGGAGAAGGTCGAGTGGTCCGGCACGTCGCCATCGAGCCCAAGCCGGCAGAACCAGCGATAGGCCATGTTGAGGTGCACCTCCTCGCAGAGCCGCCGCTCCGAGCGGATGCCGAAGCAATAGCCGACCAGCAGCATCCGGATCAGCAGCTCGGGATCGATCGAGGGTCGGCCGATCGGGCTGTAGAACGCCGCTAGGTGCGCCCGCAGACCCTCCTGGTCCACGAAGCGGTCGATCGCCCGGAGCAGGTGGTCCGACGGGACGTGTCGGTCGAGCGAGAACTCGTAGAAGAGCGCGCCCTGATCGGTCCGTCGCTCGCCCATCATGGCCGAATCTCCCGTCGCCCAGGAGAAGTGAATCAGCGCGAAGTCAGCGGTTCAACCGACCTTTTTCAACAAAATCCGCCAGAAGCGGACGTTCACGAACTGCCTGAATGCGGACGCTGCATTGACCTTGGGAAACGTCCTCGGCGGCTCGCGCAACGGGGTTCCGGCCTCGGCGGCATTAGCGTTCAGGCCCCGGTGTGATTGGCGGCCAGGTAGTCCCCGCTTTCGCTGAAGATCACGTACAGCGTTCGGCGAGCTCGGTCCGCGACGCGGTCGTTGCGGAAGGTGACCACCCACCGTCTCGTGTTGCCCCTGGTCTGCAGCTCCGTGCGGACGGCGGGAAGCCCGCGCCAGCTGGGCGCGACCACTCTGCGGGTGATCATAGTGCCGATCACACCCTGCGCCGCAGTCGAAGCGGCGGCGGCGTTGAACACCGGGCGCGGCTGCTCCGCGACCGGCGGCGGGTAGAACCCGCCGTGCGCGCCGTCTTCACCGGGAGGATGGGCGAAAACGGGGGATGCCAGCGCCGCGAGAGCGGCGGCGGCCAGAGTGATGGTCTTCATGCCAAGCTCCTTGTCAGGTGGTGATTTGATTCGTGCTGAGAACGACGCGCCTCAGTCGATTCGCTGGATGTTCTGATAGTCGCCGCTCGTCCGCAGCGTGACGGTGACCGGGTTGTCGGTTCGGTTGCGCCAGAACCAGCCGTGATTGCCGTCGAACGCGGCCGTCAGCACACCGGACATCCGCGCCTCCGTCCCTCTGCCGTAGCCGTGATACGACGTGCCCGGCGCGTCCGCGTGCACATCGTAGTTCACCCGGCCTCCATCGGTCGACCATTCATACTCGGCCCGAGCGCCGCTGCGCATCATGAGCTTGATCTCCGCCCCCTGATCGGGAGCCAGGGTCAGGCGGGTCTCATGCGTCAGCGATCTCGACGGCCCCGAGGCGGCCCCCGTCGGCGCTGAAGCAGCCGCTATGGCGGACGGCGGCATCAGATTGCCCGCCGAGGCCGAGGAGACGACCGCAGGCTCGGCCGCGGCGGCGGCTTCCGCCTCTGCCTCGGCGGCCAATGAGCGTTTGATCCTGCCCATCTCGGTCAGGCCAAGAATGGATCCCGCCCGGGTGGGGTCGACGCCGTACTCGGCGGGCAGCACCACGGTGGCGAGCAGCAGGCCGGCCACGACAATGGCTACGCCGGTCGACTTCAGGAGCTTGGCCGTCGAAGGGAGTTCGGAGGCGTCCGGCCTGTTTGCGTTGTACATCTTCCGATCTCCGATCAGGCGACGAAGAAGCCGACCAGCTGATAGCCGGTCAGGATGAAGCCCAGCGTCATGAGCGCCACGTTGGCGGCATAGGCGTGGCGCCAGAAGCCGCCCGTCCTGCGCCAGAACCCCATGACGATGAGGATGGCGCCCAGCGCCAGCAGTTGCCCGAACTCCACGCCGATGTTGAAGGCGACTAGGTTGAGCAGCAGGCCGTCGGGCGAGAGCTGGAAGTCCTGGAGCTTGGTCGCCAGACCGAAACCGTGAAACAGGCCGAAGATAAGGGTCGCGGCCTTGGTGCTTGGTTGGACTCCGAACCAGCGCCGGTAGGCGCCGAGGTTGTCGAGCGCCTTGTACACGACCGAGAGCCCGATGATGGCGTCGACCAGATGCGAACTGACGTTGATCTGCGCCAAAACCCCGAACAGCAGAGTGACCGAGTGACCGATGGCGAACATCGTCACGTAGATGCTGACATCCTTCAGTCTGTATAAGAAGAAGATAACACCGAACAGGAACAGCAAATGGTCGTAGCCAGTGACCATGTGCTTGGCCCCGAGATAGACGAAGGGCAGGAACACCACCCCGGATGTCTCCCGGATGTAGCCGATGTCACCCTCCGCCACGCCGTGGGCCAGAGCGGCCGACGTCAGCGCGCTCAGGACCAGGATCAGCAGAGCGCCGAGCAGCAGCAGGTTCTGCGGAGGCCTCAGCGACGTGGGCGGCGGGCAAATCATCGGCAACTCCAGTGGATATACGGACGAGCAGGTCAGGCCGGAGCGGGAGCGGGAGTTCCGGGTGCGGGATTTGGCGGCGTCTCCCAGCTCTCCCGCGAGCGCTCCGATCGTCGGTGGACCAGTCGCAAGAGTCCATTCGATCACACGGCCCGCTGCGGCCATGTCGGATGGACATCGTCGATGACGAAGGCGTGCGCGTGGCGAACGCCGCCAACATGATGGCCCTCCTCGAGGTGCGGATCGTCGGGCGCTAGGTCTGGATGCTCGTGCTCGACGACCTCAGGGTCATCACGCGGCCACAGCGCCAAGCCTGCGAACAGACCGGCCGCAGCGGTGAGCGCGAGCACGGCGCAGGTCGCGGCCAGACCGAGCGATCGGCCCAGCCACCCCGCCGCCAGGTAGGTAACGAGCCAGCAGACATGGGAAAGGGCGAACTGCGCGGCGAAGACCGCTGAGCGATCTCCCGGCGACGCCGAGCGACGAAGGAGACGACCCGACGGGGTGAGGATCGCTGAATAGGCTGCGCCGAGCACCGCCCAGGTAATCAGCAGCGGCAGCCAGCGATCCAGACCAGCGGCGGAGCTGACGAAGGCGGCGACCGTCAGCGTGCCGACCAGCGCGCCGGCTGCGGTCAGCATCACCGGCCGATCGAGCAGACGGTCGAGCAGTCGGGGCAGCGTCAGCGCGCTCAGCATGGAGCCGGCCCCGAAGACTGCCAGCGCCAGCGGCACGTCGTTCTCGGGCCTGCCGAGCAGGGTGCGCACGTAGAGAATGGTGTTGACGATCACCAGCGAGCCGCCGGCGGCGGCGGCGAGGTTGAGCGCCAGCAGTCCCCTGAGCCGCGGCGTTTTCAGGTAGATCTGCAGACCCCGTGTGGTCCTGTGCCAAACACCTCCCTTGCGCGGAGCGGCCGTCGAGACCGGCAGGGCCATCGACACCACCAACATCGCCGACAGCAGGAAGCCCACGCTCGTCCCGGCGAACAGCCAGTGAAAGCCGATCACGCTGAGCAGACTCGCCGCCAGAATGGGGCTGACGACGCTTTCCATGTCGTAAGCCAGTCGTGAGAGCGACAGCGCCCGCGTATAGCGCCGCTCGTCCGGCAGAATGTCGGGGATGACCGCCTGGAAGGTGGGCGTGAAGCCGGCCGAACAGGACTGCAGCACGAAGATCAGCAGGTAGATCTGCCAGACCTGATCGACGAACGGCAGGCACAGCGCCACTCCCGCCCGGATCAGGTCGGTGGCCACCAGGAAGGCTCGCCGCGGCAGCCGGTCGACGAAGGCGTTCACCACAGGCGCCACGCCGATGTAGGCGACCATCTTGATCGCCAAAGCCGTGCCCAGCACCACCCCGGCGTCGGCTCCGGCGATCTCGTAGGCGAGCAGCCCGAGGGCCACCGTGGCCAGCCCGGTGCCGATCAGGGCGACGAGTTGAGCGGCGAACAGGTGGCGATAGGTGCGGTCAGCCAGAACCTCGAACATGCTGCTTAAGGCCGCCCTCGGAACGGACGTTGCAAATGTCGGCTAGGAGTCAAAGAGCGGACGTGGTCCGCCTGATCCGCGACCACCCTGGGGGCCCCGGACGCCTGAGGACTCCCCGCCACATTCTGACGATTTTACCAGGACGATCTTCCCATTTGCCGCATTCCGGCGTATGCTCCCCTCATGTATCACGCCCCCGCCTTCCACCCCGTCGTCACCCTCAGGCCTGGGAGCTGCCGCGGTCCGCCGGTCTCTCCGCCCTCCGGGTCGGTGGCGGCGCGGCGGGTCGGGATCACCGGGCAGGCGGCTCGCGCAGCCGAGCCGCGCGGCGCGGCACGGCCGGACCAGCCACGCCGCCGCCGGTGCGCGGCCGGACTCTACGGACCCAACGGACTCCTTTTCGAGTCCGGTCCCCCTCCCGACGCCCGCACGCCCGGACGCCCGCTGTTTTTCGCGAGTCCGGACAGCCAGCCGCGCACGGCTTCAGCGAAGCAGGGTCTCCACCGCCGCCCGCGCCGCCTCGGCCAGGTCCGGCCGTTTCAGCGCCAGCGCCACGTTGGCCCGCAGCAGGCCGATCTTGTCGCCGCAGTCGTGCGTGATCCCCTCGTATTCATAGGCGTGGAACGGCTGCTCTTCCATCAGCGCGGCCATGGCGTCGGTCAGCTGGATTTCGCCGCCCGCCCCGGCCCCCTGCGCTGCCAGCCGGGCGAAGATCTCCGGCTGCAGCACGTAGCGTCCGGCGATGGACAGGTTCGACGGTGCCGTCCCGGCCGGCGGCTTCTCCACCATGCCGGTCATCGCCATCAGCCGCCCCTCGCGGCGCCCCCCAATGCGTTCGTCGTGGGCGATCACCCCGTATTTGTGCGTCTCGCTCTCGGGCACCGCCTCCACCGCCACCAGGTTGCCCGCCCCGTCCAGCCCCGCCCAGGCGTCCAGCAGCTGCGCCAGGCATGGCCGTTCGGCGTCGACGATCACATCGGGCAGCATCACCGCGAACGGCTCCTCGCCGACCACCTCGCGCGCGCACCACACCGCGTGCCCCAGCCCCAGCGGCCGCATCTGCCTGACGAAGCTCATCTCCCCCGGTCGCGGCAGCTCGGCCCGCAGCTGCTCCAGGACGTCGTCCTTCCCCTTCACCTCCAGCTGCTGCTCCAGCTCGACGGCGTGATCGAAGTAGTCCTCGATGGCGCCCTTCCCGCGCCCGGTGACGAACACCAGGTGCTCGATCCCCGCCGCCCGCGCCTCCGCCACCACGTAGCTCAGGATCGGCCGGTCGACGACGTTGAGCAGCTCCTTGGGCACCGTCTTGGTCCCCGGCAGCACCCGGGTGCCCAGCCCCGCCACCGGTAGAACCGCCTTGCGCACGCGCCGCATCGTCGCTCCCTCTCCCCGCCGTCCGCCGCCAACGCCCGGAACCGCCGCGGCGTTGCTTCGGTTACCCGCTCCGATGGCCCCCGGTCCAACGCCCGACGACGCCCCCCTCGCGGCAGACCCGCGCGCCGAGGCCCGCCGCCGCGCGCCCTCCCTGTGGTGGGCGATCCTGCTGCTCGCCGCCCTGATCCTGGCCGGCGTGGTCTGGGCCTCCAACCGGGACGACGCCCCGCCGCCCCCTGACGCGGGCTCGCGAGCGGCGCTATAGAGGCGCCATGGCGCGCACCTATTTCGGCACCGACGGCATCCGCGGTCAGGCCAACACCCATCCGATGACCGCCGAGGTCGCCCTCCGCGTGGGCCTTGCCGCCGGCAAGCTGCACCGCACCGACGGCGAACGCCGCCACCTGGTGGTGATCGGCAAGGACACCCGCCTCAGCGGCTACATGATCGAGCCCGCGCTCGTGGCCGGTTTCGCCAGCGTCGGCATGGACGTGCGCCTGTTCGGCCCGCTGCCGACCCCGGCGGTGGCCATGATGACCCGCTCCATGCGCGCCGACCTCGGGGTGATGATCAGCGCCTCGCACAACTCCTTCGGCGACAACGGCATCAAGCTGTTCGGCCCCGACGGCTACAAGCTCAGCGACGCCCGCGAGCTGGAGATCGAGGCGCTGATGGGCCAGGGCCTGCAGGAGGGCCTGGCCGGCCCCCGCGACCTCGGCCGCGTCACCCGCATAGACGACGCCCAGGCCCGCTACGTGGAGATCGTCAAGGCCACCTTCCCCCGCCGCCTCAGCCTGGCGGGACTGCGCGTGGTGGTCGATTGCGCCAACGGCGCCGCCTACAAGGTGGCCCCCACCGCGCTCTACGAATTGGGGGCCGAGGTGAAGGTGATCGGCGCTGCGCCCGACGGCTTCAACATCAACGACGCGGTCGGGTCGACCCATCCCAAGACCCTGGTCAAGGCGGTGCGCGAATGGCGAGCCGATATCGGCATCGCGCTCGACGGCGACGCCGACCGGGTGTCCATCTGCGACGAGACCGGCCAGGTGGTCGACGGCGACCAGATCATGGCCCTGATCGCCGCCGGCTGGGCCGCCTCCGAGAGGCTGAAGGGCGGCGGCGTGGTCGCCACCGTCATGTCCAACCTGGGCCTGGAGCGGTTCATGGCCGCCCGCGGGCTGACGCTGGAGCGCACCCAGGTGGGGGACCGCTACGTCATGGAACGCATGCGCCAGGGCGGCTTCAACCTCGGCGGCGAGCAGAGCGGCCACGTCATCCTGTCTGACTTCTCCACCACCGGCGACGGCATGATCTCCGCCCTGCAGGTGCTGGCGGCGCTGGTGGAGAGCGGCCAGCCGATGTCGACCCTGGCGCGGCAGTTCGAGCCCGTTCCACAGAAGCTGGAGAACGTCCGCTTCGCCGGCGGCAAGCCGCTGGAACACAGCGGCGTGCAGGCCGCCATCGCCGACGGCGAAGCCCGGCTGAACGGCTCCGGGCGCCTGCTGGTCCGCGCCTCGGGCACCGAGCCGCTAATCCGGGTGATGGCCGAAGGCGACGACGAGCAGCTGGTCCACCAGGTGGTCCGCGACGTCTGCACCGCGGTGAAGGCCGCCGCCGCGTGATCAGCCCGTCGCGGCGTGGGCGCGCATCGCGGCCAGCACCGCCCGCGCCATCGACGCGGGCGGTCTCTTGACCGTCTCCACCGTCACGTCGGCCTCGGCGTACACCGGGGCGCGCTCCGCCAGCAGGCGGGTCAGCACCTCCCGCGCGTCGTGGCCGTTGATCAGCGGGCGAGTGTCGCGGCGGGTCACCCGCTCGGTCAGCACCGCCACGTCGGCCTTCAGCCAGACGGTCAGCGCGCGCTCCCGCATCAGCGCGCGGGTGTCGGGATCCAGGAACGCCCCCTCGCCGGTGGAGAGCACGTGCGGCTTTCCGGCCAGGAGGCGTGCGACCACCCGCCGCTCGCCGCGCCGGAACTCGGCCTCGCCGAGCTCGGCGAAGATGTCGACCACCGAACGGCCGGCGGCGCGCTCGATCTCCGCGTCGGCGTCGCGGAACGGCAGCTCCAGCGCGGCCGCCAGCTTGCGGCCGATGGTGGTCTTGCCCACGCCCATCATGCCCACCAGCGCGATGGTGCGGGCGGCCAGCGGGTCGCGCGCCTTCGCCGCGGCATTCGGCGCGACGCCTTTCGTCGGCCGGGGGGAGGCGTCCTTCATCGCCGCGCACTTAGCCCGCGAACGCGTCCCGGCGCCATGACCGCCGCCGGCTGGATCGACGCCTTCCTGGAGATGATGGCCTCCGAACGGGCCGCGGCGAAGAACACCCTGATCGCCTACAGCCGCGACCTGGCCGACGCCTCCGGCTACCTGGCGGGCCGGGGGACCGATCTGGCCCAGGCCTCCACCGACCAGATCGAGGCCTATTTCGCCGACCTGTCGGCGCGCGGCCTGTCGCCGGCCACCGCGGCGCGGCGGCGGGCGGCGGTGCGGCAGTTCTACCGCTTCGCCGTGGGCGAGCGCTGGCGTGCCGACGATCCCTCCCGTCGCGTCGACGCGCCGAAACGGGGACGGCCGCTGCCCAAGGTGCTGACGGCCGAGGAGATGGAGCGGCTGATCGCCGCCGCCGCCGGGAAGGACGGCGCCGCGGGCCTGCGCCTGCGCTGCCTGGTGGAGGTGATCTACGCCTCGGGCCTGCGCGTGTCGGAGGCGCTGAATCTGCCGGTCGCCGCGGTCGCCCGCGATCCGGCCTTCCTGATGGTCACCGGCAAGGGCGGCAAGGACCGCCTGGCGCCGCTCAACGCCCCGGCGCGCGAGGCGGTGACCGCCTATCTGATCGCCCGCCCGAGCTTCTTCCCCAGGGGCGGCACCGACAGCCCCTGGCTGTTCCCCTCGCGCTCCAGGGCCGGGCGGCTGACGCCCCGCCGCCTGGGCCAGCTGCTCGACGAGGCGGCGGTCGTGGCCGGCGTCGACCCGGCGCGGGTCAGCCCGCATGTCCTGCGCCACGCTTTTGCGACCCACCTGCTGGAGGGCGGCGCCGATCTGCGCGTGGTCCAGACGCTGCTCGGCCACGCCGACATCTCCACCACCCAGATCTACACCCACGTCACCGAGGGCCGCCTGCGCGAGGTGGTGGAACGCGCCCACCCGCTGTCGCGCAAACGCTAGCGCCCCGCCGCCCGAAGTTCCGCGGTCAAGCCGCCAGCGCCATGCGCGTCACGGCGCCTGCGGGCTGCCGAGCAGAGGCGCCGACGCCTCCGTGGGACCGCCGGCCTCGGACCAGGCGGCCAGGCCGCCGCGATACCAGAAGACGTTGCGCCAGCCCGCCGCGGCCGCCGCGGTCGCCATAGTGTGCGACCAGGCGCAGCTCGGGCCGTGGCAGAAGAACACCACCGGCGCGGCCGGGTCGACGCCGGCGTTTCGCAGGGCGGCCGCAGCGTCCTGCCCCGGCGTCAGGCAGCGGGCGGTGGGGATCGACGGGTGCCCGTCGCAGCCGGCGGCGTCGATCAGCGTCACCTCGGCGGCCTGGTTGGAGAGAGCGTTGGCCAGCTGGTGACTGGAGACGGTGGCGGCGGCGCCCGCGTTCAGCGGCGTCGACCCGGGCGGAGTCGCCAGTTCGCCGGCGTAGGTCTGCTGGCCCTCGATGGGCGTGCGCAGGATCAACAGCGCCTCGGCGCGCTCCGGCGTGTCCGGGGCGATCGGCGGGGGCGGCGGACCGACGACGCCGCCTGTGGCGACCGGATCGCCCGCCGCGGCGGGCTGCGGCTTGGCGCCGGGGTCCTGAGGCGCGGCGGGGCTCGGCGGCGATCCGCCGCCGCCGAACATGGCGACCGCCAGCCCCAGAACGACGATCAGGCCCACGCCCGCCGCGACGAACGCCCAGGCCGGCGGCTTCGCGGACGCGACAGGCGTGACTGGGCGCGTCGCCGTCGTCGCCGGAATCGTCGGCGCCGAGTCACTGGAATCGCTACGTGGGGGTTGGATGTTCGCAGGCGCCCCTGGCGCTGTCTGCGCCGGACCTGCGGAAGCCGCCCCGCCCGCCGCCGGCGCCTCGACCAGCCGCTTCAGGGTCGTCGCCAGCGACTTGACGTTGGCTTCCAGCGGCGGCGTCACGGCGTCCAGCCAGTGGACGCCGCTCAGGTGGTAGCGCAGCGACCCCTGCGGCTCCACGGCCTCCAGGCGGAACGGCACCACCACCGCGCCCGCCTCGAAGGCGGCGGTGATCTCCTTGCGCACATGCGGGCTGTCATTGGCGTTGTGGGTGAAGATCAGAACCGCCGCTCTGGCCGAGCCGATGGCGTCCAACAGCGACTGTTGCCAGTCCATGCCGGGCATGACGTCGCGAGGCGCGATCCAGCAGCGCACGCCCTCCGCTTCCAGCCCGTGGCAGACGGCGTCGGCGACCGTCTTGTCCAGGCTCGCGTAGCTGAGGAAGACGTCGTGCGTCGGCATGGCCCCGTCCCTGAGCAGCGGCGACCTTAGCGGCGCCGGACCGCCGAGGGAACGCGGCTCACTCGACAGGCTTCTCGAAGCCTTCGTCGACCGGCTCCACATAGGGCTCCTCGACGAAGCCCTCGTCGACGGGCGGGTCTTCGAAGGCCGGATCGGGCGGGAGCTCGACCGGCGCGCCGGCGGGCGCCTGGGGGACGCCCTCCATCGGCTGGATGGGGGCGCCGGACACCTGCGGCTCGGGTCGCGGAGCGACGCCGATGTTCACGCCCTGCTGGCGCAGCGCCGCGGCGTCGCCGGCGGGCGTGCCGGTCGTGCCGGCGGTCGCGCTCGGGCCGCCGCCGGAGCCGAGCGCCAGCGCGGCGATGATCAGCACCACCGCCCCGGCGAGGCCGGCGAAGACCATCCACGGCTTGACGCCGCGCTTGGCCGCGACCGGCGGACGGGAGGTCGCGGCGGGCTGGGCGGCGGGAGGGAC
>Ga0136611_10003325_pt1 | contig 11260 bp, 10 predicted proteins | sample AntDrymUQ2232306_2_FD_106645 | JGI IMG/M metagenome (GOLD analysis project Ga0136611, IMG submission 106645) | Polar desert sand microbial communities from Dry Valleys, Antarctica - metaG UQ223 (23.06) | ecosystem: Environmental > Terrestrial > Soil > Desert | place: Antarctica: Dry Valley... | reverse complement strand
GACCTGCGTGCTGGTACTCTCTGCTCATCTTCTCGACGTCAACCATCCTAATATGCCTCCCACAATAAAGGCTGCCGCAACACACACGGAAGGATTGGCAGCAATGAGCCTTCGAGCCTTGTCGGGAATTTCGGACGCGCGCACACTGTTATCATACCCAGCCAAATTAGTGACAAGGTCTCTAGCTGCGTTCTGCGAATCAATCGGAATCCTTGACGTTTGAATTGAATTTTTGAAGTCGATCATCTGTGCTCCTCTCCGAAATGATGCCTTGTAAAAAACTCGCGACGTAACTTTTGATTGCGGATGTCGCAAGCGAGGTAGCGAAGTTAACTGCGGAACCAGCAAATGTTGAGTCGCGAGAAACTGACGCCGAATTACGATTTGCATCCGAACTTTGCGGTTTAGGCGCAGTGACCGCTCTCATGGTGCTGCGAATTATCACAAAACCCAACAAAGATGACGCGGCGACCGAAGCGAGTGGTTTTGTAAGAACGTATTCCTTCCAGTCAACCAGTCGCTTTGCTTCCCTTTGCAATTCATGCACATGGGAGTAGCCTGCTGAACGCACGGAACGCATTCGCTCAATTAGCAAATCCGCTTGCTGTGTATCTTGTGCGGCGTCACTCATCTCTATCGCTTTCGGTTGGACATGGACAGTCCCAGCAAAAGGCCTGCGAAAATACCCGCTCCGACCGCTATGGCTATTGATTCAACTGGTCGTCGTACTACGCTTTGAGCTGTGTAATCCAACCCCTTTTTCGCTTCCAATGCTACCCGATCATAGTTTTCGCGAATCGCATCCCCAGCGGCATCCACGTAGTGAGATGCGCGGTTCGCGACTTGTCCGTAGGTTGTACCTGCAGATTCGCAGCAATCGTTAATAAAGGAAGAAATCTGCTCCCTGCTTTTTCCCGTCTTGCGTTGGACGAGCCCAACCAACTGTTCGAAGTTCCCTTCCACACGGGATAACTCGTCCCTCGTAAACTCGCCAAATTTTTGTTTGATCGAGCCTACGATACCATTCCAATTTCCCATTAACTCATTTCGCGATACCATTGCTAAAACCTCAACAGGGTAAATTGACAACAAAAGGCGAAGCAGGACCAAACAGTCGATCCGACTCGGCTAGTCTAGAACGCAATCGCCATGCCGAGTGCAAACTCAATCTGAAAACAGCAAGAAAGTTCCGGAAGACGTCCCCCCAACATGCAGGTTGGTCGGCAATCGACCAGCGGCCTCTGAGCAAAAAGGGACCACAATCCACGCCGACTTATCGGTAGTACCGATCCGAGGCCGGTCTTCGATTCAAAAAAATTGCTGGCTTTATGCCAAACGGCACTCACTTTTGATTTTGCTTTGGTAGCGGAATGAGCCCTCCGGTTTTGCTACATTTATCAAGAAACTCACCGGACGGCTTGCGCCGATCCGCTAAAAAAGTGAGCGGCACTAGGCTTTAGACAAGGGGATCACTTTGCGGATAGTGAATCACCTTGAAATGGCATGCTAATTGCTTGGTAGAGAGTTTCTGTACTGATCCTGTTTTTCAGGAAGAACAAAAGTAACCTCAAAGTATTGGAGTCGATTATGTTAAGCTGGGCCCTCACCTTCTTTGTCCTTGCCCTCATCGCCGCAGTGTTCGGATTTGGCGGGATAGCGGCAGGGGCCGCCGGAATTGCAAAGATACTCTTCTTTTTGTTCTTAGTGATGTTTGCCGTCAGTCTAATTGCAAACGTTTCTCGCGGTCGAAATACTGTTTGACCCCTTTTTGGCAAGGTAGCAAATCGCAGTAGCGCTCATTGCAGTCGTGAGACTTCGTCTAAGACGTCGGTAACGGTTGTACTGAATCTCCTGCTTCACGTCACGAATTGGATCGGGGACAAGGAAAGACTGTGGGGTGGTTCCCGTGTCCCCTTCCACGAGCTAGTCAATCGATATATCTTTGCAATTTAAAGCCAAGCGCTATGCGTCATTATGTCTCAACGGTCATTGCCTTACTTAGCGTCACCTATACATTTGCCACCGAACCCACGCAGCGCGATGTCGAATACGCTCGCATCGGCGATGTCTCGTTGAAGCTGGATCTTCATTTTCCAGAGCAAGCTGATTCACCTCTCATTGTCTACGTTCATGGCGGTGCGTGGCGTGGCGGATCGAAGTCCGATATTCCGATTGTAAAGCTGCTCGAACACGGCTTCGCAATTGCAAGTGTGGACTATCGACTTTCCACTCAGTCGCCGTTCCCTGCGCAAGTACATGATATCAAAGCGGCGATTCGCTTCCTGCGAGCAAACTCGGAGCAACTCCACATCAACGCGAAGCACATCGCCATCATAGGTTCCTCGGCGGGAGGCCACCTCGCCGCACTCGTCGGCGTGACAAACGGCCACAAAGAACTCGAGGGTGGCGTAGGCAGGCATCTGGATCAAAGTAGCACGGTGCAATGCATTGTGAGTGTCTACGGTGCGTCAAACCTGCAAACGATCCTGTCGCAAAGCACCGAGGCCGGCCTGAAGATGCGAGTGCCCGCGTTGCAGTTGCTACTCGGAGGTCAACCGACCGACAAGGCCGAACTCGCGCAGCTGGCGAGTCCTGTCGCGCATCTCGATAAGCTTGATCCGCCGCTGTTGCTGATTCACGGAGATGCCGATCCGCAAATGCCGCCTCAGCAGTCGCGGGAGTTCGCGCAGGCCTACGAATCGCTGAAGCTGCCCGTGCAGTTCATCTCTCTCGCAGGTGGCAAGCACGGTGGGGCAGAGTTTTACGATACCGAGCGCACGAAGATCATGGCAACATTCCTATCAGGCAATCTGCCCATTAAATCACTCCCTTGAGGCATTGTTCTTCAAGAAATAAAGTCGACCGTCTTCCGCTCCCCCTAGGAAATCAGGGATGCCGTCTCCGTCGAAGTCGACCACGGTGGGACTAACGTCGTGTCCCTCGATGTTTTTCTCCGCTAAGGTTCCCGCCTTCTCAAAAAACCATTCGTCTCCCCGTTTGCCCACCTGCTTCAACAAATCCGCGTTCGAAGAGTTAAGCAGGAAGTCCATCTTTCCATCTCTATCCCAGTCGGTAACGCATAACTTGCGACGACCGCTGCGCCCAGCCTTTTCCGAATTCAGCTGAAGTGGCTTGCCCGCCTCGTCGACAAACGCACGACGCGGCTGGTTAAGCAACATGCGATCCCCCACTCGAACTCTTTCGAACAGTGCAAGATACCCCTCGTGATCCAACATCAGCAAATCGACCAATCCATCTTGGTTGTGATCATATGCCACAGGAGTCGTTCGCCACTGCGTCAACAATGACTTGCCCATTGGCTTGAGCCATCCCCAACCAAGCGCAGGCTGAACACCGTTCCACTCTACTTCGATCGGCATCGCAGAATCCAGTTTTGGTTCCGCTCGGGTACCAACATTCTTTAACCACTCCACGCGCCCGAGAATCGAATTGTAAACAATGTCCGGCAATCCATCGGCATCCCAATCGACAACGCTCAATGTCGTGTAACCCCACTTCGCCTCGGCGGTTCCTTGGATGCTACCATTGCTACCAGCCATGACGCGAAAGACCTTGCCGCCCGCGTCGAGTCGTAGCGGCTTGTTCCATTTGGGGCTCGAAACCCTGGGGCCACTGAGGTTCTCGAAGTACTCGATGTAGCCAGCTGTATTACCGCAAAGAATGTCGATGTCACCATCTCCATCCCAATCAAATCCGAACGGCGTTGCAAGCGCACCGCATTTGAGCGTATCCGCTTGTTGCTGAAAATAGTGAGGCGATCGAAACAAGGGTGAGTTGCCCTTGATTCCCATATTCTCAACCAACGCTACGCGACCATCTTCATCGCCGACAATCAAATCCATGTCCCCGTCGCGATCCCAATCGAACGCGACCGGGACCATCATCTCCAAGTCCATCGCAAGCGCGTCGCCTGCTTCGTTTTTCAAGCGTCGGCCAGCCGAGTAGCGTGGCTCTCTGCGACTCCCTACGTTTTCAAAGTAAGTGAACTGGTCCAGGAACTCGCCGCATACGAGATCGAGGTCTCCATCGCCATCGAAGTCCTCGAAGTTAGGCGAGGGGCATCCAAAGACATCCAGCCTCTTGCCATCGGACTCAACGAAGACGGGTTCGGCGTAATCGGGCTTGTCATTGGAACCCTGGTTTCGAAAGAAATAGACCCAACCATGCAGTGGACCATTCTGCCAATTGCCCTGCGTATCCCAAGCGTCGTCCCAGCCATAGTAACTCCAATCCTCAATAGCGACGCTCAAGTCGGTTTTCCCATCACCGTCATAGTCGACATAACGCCACTGGTTGTGACGTACCTTCGGACCCTTTGTCTGCTTACCTTGCGGCTTGTGAAAATTCGCTTCGACTGGCAGCTTGATTCCCTCCTCGATCCCCCTCGTAGCAAAGTTCATGTACTCCGTGGCCGGCGAAAGGACACGCATGCGTCCGTCGACATAACTTGGCATGACATAGCGAGCTGTCTTGCTAAGCTTGCGAGCAGGCTTGAAAACCGGAAACTTGTTCTTGGCTGTGTCGCCCTCGATATTCTCAAATAACCAGACTCCATTCGAAGGCTTGTCCGGACACGAGACAATCAGATCAAAATCACCATCTCCATCGGCGTCGCACGGAATCGGCCATGCCCATAACCCAACTCCAAGATCAACGACCAAGCCGGGATGATTGTACTTCAGCGCCTCGAGATCTTGACCTCGCACTGTTCGCCCCAGCATCAGCAACCAAACGGAACAGAGAATGCATAGCGCCCAATGCGATGAAAGCAGCAAATTGGATTGCACGCACTGAGCCTGTGATTTTAATAACCCGACGCGTGAGCGAGGGATTGCAGCCGGCCCCTCGCTCACGCGTCGGAACGCTTCACGCACTTCGCTAACGCACTGGGAGTGCCACCCGTGCCGACCGATGGTTTGACACTTCATGATCCAGCCTTTGCTCCTTTGAGCGACTGAAGTATAGCTTGAACTCGAGCTCGCTCGGGCTCTTTAAAGCGATGAAACGGATCTGCCATAAAATCATCGCAGATACCCCGCAACGACAAACAACACTTGGTCGCTTTGATGTGCCGCGATGCGTACTTGCCAACGTCGTACACGCGCTGGAAGTCATCGATGCTGTTCTTGAACCGCTCGATTTCGGAGGAGTTGTTGTCCCTGCATGCTTGATAGCTACCCACAAACAGTTCCGGAAAAACGTTCGCTCCACCGGAGACACCGCCATCGCCGCCGAGACTCATGGCTTGTGGCAGGAGGGCTTCGGGGCCGATCATGATCGACCAATCAGGCCGAATCGCTTTCAGCCCAACAGCCCTTTGGAAATATGCGAGATCGCCGCTGCTATCTTTAACACCAATGATGCTTGAGTGCGATGCCAGTCTTTCAAGCGTCTCGATCTCAAACCATACTTTGGTCAAACTCGGCATGTTGTAGAGAACCAATGGTAACGGTAACTCACGAACAAGATTCTCGACGTAGTCAAACAGTTCCGTTTGTCCAGCCGGGAAGTAATACGGAGTGGCTAGCACCAAAGCGGTTGCGCCAGCGTCAGCAGCGTGTCTTGACAGGGAAACTGTCTCAACGAATGACGTGTCGGTGACACCAACCAAGACAGGGACTCGTCCAGCTACTTGTTTGGTAACGCAATCGATCAGCTCGCGCCTCAGTCGATAGCTGAGACTTGGGGCTTCGCCTGTGGTCCCCAATATAAAGAGGCCATGAACTCCCCCAGCGAGGACATGTTCCAACAAGCGTTCGAGTCCCGCATGATCCAATTGATCGCGAGCTCGAAGGGGCGTAACCAGGGGAGGAATGATTCCTGAGAACGAAACTTTCATAGCGATTCTTGAGCATCCGTTTCGGATACATAACGAGGACGAATCAACAGGACAAGGATGACAGAGACTAGACAGCAGGCAGCGAAAACAGCGAAGATAAAGGTGAGGGGGAGCTTTCGCGTTAGCATTTCACCAAAGCCCCAGTCCGCCAAACCACCACACGAGATACTTACCATGTTCATGATTCCATACCCAGTTGCCCGGTTGCTAGGACGAACGATTTGGCACAGGATCGGCATGTTGTTGCAATCAAAGAAGCCCCATCCGATCCCGAAGAGAACCAAGGCCAAGATGGCGAGCAACATCGATTTCTCACTGGTTGCAACGCCGACCATCAATAGCGAAGGAATGATGAGAGACGTTCCAATCGCGCTGACGTAGATCCGTCCGCGAATCGATTTGCGCGACCACCGATCAGCCAACCATCCTCCGACCAGCGCCGCCAATATTGCAGCCGCTTGCCAATACAGCGTTGCGGACACCCCTGCAAAGCCTTGGCTGAGATCGAAGCTGGTCTTCAGAATAGATGGCATCCAGTCCCGAACCACCCAACCTGCGAAAGCGGGCAGTGTGAAGTAAGCAATCAGCAAATAGAACGACGGGGACAGAAACAGCTCGGAGTACGACGCTTGCGACTTGCTTTCTGTCGCTGACCCAACGCGTTTAATATCGCGAAGCGAGAGCACCAACGGAATCGCATACAAGATGCCAATGACTCCGATCACTTGGAAGGCCATTCGCCAACCGATGGCCGGTGCATCGGCGGCATAACCTGCAAAGCCACCCAGAATAACACCGAGATAGATTCCCATTTGATGGAAGCTGACCGCCTTGGAACGTGTCGCAGAAGTGTGATAGTCTGAAATGAGTGCCAACGCGGCAGGTATGTAAAATGCCTCGCTGATACCCATGGCGGTGCGTGTCCAAAGTAGACCGCTATAGTCCGTCACCATTCCGGTCAGAAAAGTAATCAATGACCAGCAAAACAAGCTTGCGCCGATCGTCCAACGGCGACTGAAGCGATCTGCCAAAACGCCACCAATGGGACTGAAAATGGCGTAACACCACTTGAATTGACCGAGCATGAAACCCCACTGCGAGTCCTCAGTGATCCCGGACACATCGCTCATGACCGATGTCTTCATCGCGGCAATCATCTGACGATCAAGGTAGTTTAGTAGGGCTACCGGAACTAGCAACGCCACGATCACCCAAGGCAGCGAGAGCCTTGACGAAAAAGGACTCGGAGAGGAAGGTTCCATGGACATAGGATTGCGTGGTCTTATAACGTGGCAGTTCTAGACGTGGAGGCAACGAACTAATGCGACGAGTGTGGCTTTGAGTCAATAAACCTGGCCGCAATTCCAAGGCCGTCGCCGATTTGTGTGCTGCAGAGCAATTCACCAAATACTAACAACCATGTCACGAGTTGTGGGTCCGCTTGGAAGCATTGGTCGAGTCGTTGGCGCAGGTCGGTAAGGCCGCAGGTTCCTCGTTTCAGTTTCTTCCGACGGCAATAAACGATCGGCCAAATTGTTGCCCAGATTCCTTGGAAAGTCGGAGAGCATTGAAGTCCCTCGCCGCACAAAACGGCCAAATGCAAATCGTTCAGGGCTGGGACCGATTCACACCATTCGGACCATTTGCCTTGATTGCTTCCTCCTTGAGTGATGTTGTTGCCAGATATCTTTTTGCGTTGCTTGGCAAATCGCTCGTCGGCAGTCTGGAGGGTCAGCAGCACATTCTCCTGAGTTGATTTCCAATCCGGTCTCAGAACGCTGATCGGCTCCTCGATGACTTTGATCATGGTCGCTTGGCCATCGATCGCAAAGGTCCAAGTGCCATCAACCCAATTGTTTGCTTTCCAGCTCGCAGTGGTCTTCAGTTCCAAGGTGCTTTTTCCGGAGGACTCCATCGTGAACCCCGTGGGGGCATTCGCTCCCTGCCTGGCCACACTACGCTGCCAGGAGACGAAGTCGCCGCTCAGGATTTTCATGGTGACCTGGGTTGACCAGTCACGTATTCCCATCGCGCATGCCCATGTCGCTGCATCGTCGATCGAGGGCACGGCGTTCTGTTCGATTGAGAATTCGTCCGTGCTGTCCAACACCCACTCGGGCTGCGCGCTTGGAATGGCTGTCAAAAGCCACTTCAAATCGTTCGCAACGCCATACTGCCAAAGCGATTCTATGGCACAGTCGAGCTCGTCCGCCTTTTCGCGGATCGTGGTCAAACTGATGATGCAATTGATCCAGTCTAAGTGCTTCTTTGCGTTCAACCTGGACTGTTGAATCAATGGATCACTCACCCCCATCATTGCTTGTAGCCAACCAGAACTGGCGTAATCTTGTTCTTTAGGTGATAGGGTTTTCGACATGAGAGGTTTCAGGAATGAACTAGAAAGGAGTCAATATTCAAGGCAAACTCAATCTAACAGTTCCCTGGGGGGGCCTACTAGTGCAAGTACGCAATTTAAAAGTTCGGGCAATTTTCCACTTGGCAAATGTTTGTATGGCATAAGGTTCGGCGATGCCGTATGATGAGTTACTCCACCTTTAACGAGCAACTAAGGCAGTCGAACCCCACCTCGCCAATGCATCTCTCAAATGTAAATCGAATTCACAACGCATGGCTGTTTGCGATCACAATTTTTGTTGTCGGACCATGTGATCTTTTTGTCTCCGCGGAGGAAGAGCGTGGTTGGAAGTCGCTTCGTCTCTTTTTGGAAAATCACTGCTTGGAGTGCCATAGCGGTACAAGCCCGTCCGGTGCATTCTCCGTCGAATCACTCAAGCCTTCGAGTCAATCGATCGATGATCCTTTGTTTGAGGGTCGGGACTACGAACGAATTTTACGAAAAATGAGGGCCGGTCAAATGCCCCCGCCCGATTCGGATCGTCCAGAAGAAGCGGACCACCAAAGCGCCGTTCGTACCATTGAAATCTTGCTGGATTCTGCGAGCGATCGTCATCCCTTTGCTGGCCGCACAGAAACGCTTCGGCGACTCAATCGAACGGAATACCAAAACTCAGTTCGCGATCTACTTGCCGTGGATATCGATGCAGGCGTCTTGCTCCCAAAAGATGAGTCCAGCGACGGTTTTGACAATATCACCGTCGGCGAACTCTCTCCAACATTGCTGAACCGCTATTTGACCGCCGCTCATACTATCAGCCGGATTGCACTCGGTCGGCATGGACTTGGCCCAATGGGCACAAACGTACGCGTGCCAGCGGATCGTACTCAAGAAGCACATGTGGATGGCTTGCCCCTTGGCACGCGTGGTGGAGTTTTGTTTGACCACTTCTTTTCAAGAGACGGGATGTATGAACTCCAACTGCGATTGGCGCGCGATCGCGACGAAAAGGTCGAGGGCCTCAATCAAGAGCATTCCATCGATCTGCTCATCGATCGAGACCCTATGCATCGCTTCACTGTGGCTCCACCTCCCAATCGCGAGGACTTCACACATGTTGACTCACACTTAAAGACGCGAATCCAAGTTTCCGCTGGTCGACACTCCGTTGGTGTCGGCTTTGTCCAAGCCGGTTCGTCATTGATCGAAACCAAACGCCAGCCGTTTGATGCCGCTTACAATCGTCACCGCCACCCTCGCGTCAATCCTGCTCTTTTTGAAATCTCCATCGTTGGCCCTTTCGACTCCGATCAACCGGGTTTATCGCAAAGCCGAAAGGCGATTTTCGGAACAGAGTTAGGCGACTTGAAGCATCCGCTCGAATCAGCCAAGCGTATCATCGAACGCCTGATGCGAATGGCCTATCGGCGACCTGTTGCGGAAGATGATTTCGAATCACCGATGTGGTTCTTTGCTGAGGCATTCCGTGAGGGTGGCTTCGATGCGGGACTGGAGGCCGCGTTGACTTCGATACTGGTAAACCCAAACTTCCTGTTTCGAATTGAGGTCCAACCCACTTCCGTGCAATCAGGTTCGACCTATCCGATCAGCGATCTCGAACTTGCGTCACGATTGTCTTACTTTCTGTGGAGTAGTATTCCGGACGAACGACTTCTTAACCTGGCGGAGACGAACATGCTCCATCAGCCCGGCGTCTTGAGTGCGGAAGTAGATCGAATGCTCAAGGACAAACGATCGGGTTCTTTGGTCACGAACTTCGCGTTTCAGTGGCTTTATCTTCGCAACCTCGAGGCGATCACGCCAGACTTGCGACTGTACCCAGACTTCGATGATAATTTGCGGCATGCATTTAGGCGTGAAACGGAACTGCTTTTTGAGGATGTTCTTTCGAACGATCGCAGTGTGCTCGGTCTCATTCGTTCGCCATTTACGTTTCTGAATCAACGACTTGCAAAGCACTATGGCATACCATCTGTTTCGGGCAGTCATTTTCGTAAAGTCGAGTTGCCGCCTGATAGTGAACGGGGGGGACTGCTTCGTCACGGTAGCATTTTGACGGTTACTTCGTATGCGACGCGAACGTCTCCAACGATTCGCGGCAATTGGATTTTGGAAAACCTCATCGGCACACCGCCTCCTCCGCCACCGGCGAATATCCCAGCGCTCAAGGACAAGCAGGAAACGGATGGGAAAAGCCTTCGTGAACGCCTTGCCATGCATCGATCCGATACTGCCTGCGCATCGTGCCATAACCTGATGGACCCCGTTGGGTTTTCACTCGACAATTACGATGCGTTGGGTCGATGGCGGCAGTTTGATGATGGCCAGCCAATCGAAACCGCCGGGATCATGCCGGACGGATCCCCTGTTCATGATGCGGAAACCCTGGAGGCGAGTATCCTAAAGCGTCCCAAGGTTTTCGTTGGAACGATGACGGAAAAGCTGTTGACATTTGCTCTGGGGCGGGGCATAGACTTTCGCGATGGCCCAGAAGTGCGAAAAATAGTAGATTATGCTGAGAAAAAGGACTTTCGATTTTCGTCGATTGTCCATGGGATCGTATTAAGCAAACCGTTCTTGATGAGAGACTCTGAATGAACATCTTCAAAAAAGCGCTGTCGCGACGAACTTTGTTGAGAGGAACGGGAGCAGCGTTTGCGCTGCCGCTACTGGATGCCATGGTTCCTGCCATGTCAGCTCGTGCTGCATCACCCGCGTCGAGTGAACAGCTTCGCCGAATCGGCTACATCTACATTCCAATGGGATGCAATCCCAAGGAGTGGATTCCAGCGGGTGACACGCTGGATGTACTGCCATCGAGCCTGTCGCCGCTCCAGGATGTAAAGGAACATGTGAGCGTGCTGAGTGGCATGGACTTGCAAAATGCTTATCCAGGATCGCATGCGACCTCCAATTCCGCGTTCCTTAGTGCGGCGCGGGCTAAGCTTACGGAGAGTACGGACTACTATCTTGGCACCACTGTCGATCAAGTTGCCGCCAAGCAAATCGGACTATCTACGCCT
>Ga0136611_10003324_pt1 | contig 11261 bp, 7 predicted proteins | sample AntDrymUQ2232306_2_FD_106645 | JGI IMG/M metagenome (GOLD analysis project Ga0136611, IMG submission 106645) | Polar desert sand microbial communities from Dry Valleys, Antarctica - metaG UQ223 (23.06) | ecosystem: Environmental > Terrestrial > Soil > Desert | place: Antarctica: Dry Valley... | reverse complement strand
TGGGCGCCGAGGGCGAGCAGCCGCTCCTCCACCCCGATCCGGTTGAGCCGGTCGGCGAGGAACCCGACGGCCTCGTCGTTGCTGAAGTCGGTCTGCCGGACCCAGCGCTCTGGCTTCATCCCGCGCACCCGCCAGCCCTCGCCGGTCTCCCTGATCGTGAACTCCGCTCCCCCCGTCGCATCGGGCGGGCGAATGACGATCCGGGTCGCCTCCGTCGCCGGCCGGGCAGCACGGGCGGCCGCCACTATCCCGGCCATCGCGAAGGAGAGCTCGCGCAGCCCCTCATGGCTCGCCGCCGAGACAGCGAAGACCTCCAGGTCCCGTTCGGCGAAGTCCGGCAGCACGATGTCGGACAGGTCGCGTCCGTCCGGGACGTCGACCTTGTTGAGTGCGACCAGGCGCGGCCGGTCCTCCAGGCCGCCGTACCGGCTGAGCTCGTGCTCGATCACGTCGAGGTCGCCGAGAGGGTCGCGGTTCGGTTCCAGCGTGGCAGTGTCGATGACGTGCACCAGGGCGGCGCAGCGCTCCACGTGCCGGAGGAAGTCGTGGCCGAGGCCGCGGCCCTCACTGGCTCCCTCGATGAGGCCGGGCACGTCGGCGACCGTGAAGGTGATGTCTCCGGCGGTGACCACACCGAGGTTCGGGACCAACGTGGTGAACGGGTAGTCGGCGATCTTGGGACGTGCCCGGGACAGGGCCGCGATCAGGCTCGACTTGCCCGCGCTGGGGAAGCCGACCAGCCCGATGTCCGCGACGACCTTCAGCTCGAGGACGACTGCGCGGTCGTCGCCCGGCTCACCGAGGAGGGCGAAGCCCGGCGCCTTGCGCTTGGCGGAGGCGAGTGCAGCATTGCCGAGGCCGCCGCGACCACCCTGAGCGATGACCATCTCGGTGCCGTGGCCGACGAGGTCCGCAAGCACCGTGCCGCTCTCGTCACTGACGACGGTGCCGTCGGGGACCACCAGGACGAGGTCGTCGCCGTGTCCGCCGCTGCGGTGCGCACCGGCACCGTGGCCACCGTGCTCGGCGCGTCGGTGCGGGCTGTGGTGGTAGTCGATCAGCGTGGTCACGTCCTGCTGGACCCGGAGGATGATGCTGCCGCCCGGGCCACCGTTGCCCCCGTCGGGTCCGCCGAGGGGCTTGAACTTCTCCCGGTGCACCGAGGCGACCCCGTTGCCTCCTCGCCCGGCGGTGACCTGCAGCACCACGCGATCGACGAACGTGGGGACCGCCATGGCCGGTCGACCTCCTTGGGACATCTGCGAGCTGGGGGTGCCGGACGAACTCGTCCGGAACGGCGAAGGGGCGCCCTGCTCACTCAGCAGGACGCCCCTTCGTGGAGGGCTGGAAGCCCCGGAGACTAGTGGCCTGTGCTCACAGCGCAGCCGGAACGATGTTGATGACCCGACGGCCACGCTTGGTGCCGAATTCGACATTCCCGCCGACCAGGGCGAAGAGGGTGTCGTCGCCGCCACGGCCGACACCGCTGCCCGGGTGGAAGTGGGTGCCGCGCTGACGGACGATGATCTCGCCGGCGTTGACGAGCTGGCCGCCGTAGCGCTTCACGCCGAGACGCTGGGAGTTGGAGTCGCGACCGTTCCTGGTCGAGGCTGCACCCTTCTTGTGTGCCATCAGTCCATTCCTTCGTGTGTCAGCGTGGGCAACGTGGCTTCGGGCAAGGTCCAGAGCAGCACGCCGTCAGGCGTTGATCTCGGTGACCTTGACCTGGGTGTACTTCTGGCGGTGGCCCTGGCGCTTGCGGTAGCCGGTCTTGTTCTTGTACTTCAGGATGACGATCTTCGGGCCCTTGGTCGCCCCGAGCACCTCGACGGTCACGTTGGCCTTGCCGAGCGCGTCTGCGCCGGTGGTGACCTTCTCGCCGTCGACGAGCATGACCACGGGCAGGGACACGGAGTCGCCGACCTGGCTGGCCACCTTGTCGATCTCGATGACGTCACCAACAGCAACCTTCTTCTGCTGGCCGCCACTGCGCACGATCGCGTACACCGCGGTCTCACTCTCTGTTCGGACTTCAGGTTCTCTGGGGCCTGGGAACACACAGGACGGGCGTGCATGACACACCAATCGACGAGTCTACGCAGCACAGCGGAGCCGGGTCAAAACGACGACGGACTCACCGCCGACTCCGCTGAGGCATGCGTTGCTCAGCGCTTGCGGGTGCCCTTCTTCTTCACCGGGACATGAATGGCGACCCGGGAGCCCGAGGATGCGTCAGCCGTCTCTGTCGGACTCTCGGGCTCGGGCAGCTCAGGAGGTACGTCGGACGCGGGTGGCTCGGCCCTGTCGGCTGCCGCCACGGGCGGCCCGCTGTCCACTCCGGCCGCCGGTGCTGCCCCGTCGGCCGATGTCCCGTCTGATGACGCGGCAGCGGTCGGGGGCCCGGCCGGCCGTCGCGCCATCCTCCGACGGGAGGACGTCACGACGCGTGGGGCCTCCGGAGCCAGTGTCTGCTGCGGCTCGAGGGTCTCCTGCGACCTCTCGTCCGTGGGCGGCTGCTCGGTGTGAGGTTGCTCGGTGGGCCCGTCCGGCCGTGGTTCGGTCCGGTCGGTGGTCGGCCTCTCCACCTGAGCAGTCTGAGCGGTGACATCGGCCGGCTGCTCGGGTGGCATGGGCTCCCGCTCCACCGGGGGTCGGGCCATCGCCGCCAGGTCCTTGGGAGTCGGCGTCGACCTGTTGCCGTTGCCACTGCCGCTGCCGTTGCCGTTGCCCTGATCGTCGTCGGCCGTCCCGCGACCGCGACCACGACGACTGCGGCGCGGCTCCTCTTCGTCCTGCTTCTTCGTCTGCACCGGCTCGTGGTGGACCATCAGGCCCCGGCCCTGACAGTGCTCGCAGTCCTCACTGAACGCCTCGAGCAGGCCGGTGCCGATCCGCTTCCGGGTCATCTGCACCAGACCCAGCGAGGTCACCTCGGCGACCTGGTGCCGGGTCCGGTCGCGACTCAGGCACTCGACCATTCGGCGCAGCACGAGGTCACGGTTGCTTTCGAGGACCATGTCGATGAAGTCGATGACGATGATGCCGCCGATGTCACGGAGCCGGAGCTGGCGGATCATCTCCTCGGCGGCCTCGAGGTTGTTCTTGGTCACCGTCTCCTCGAGGTTCCCCCCGGAGCCGGTGAACTTGCCGGTGTTGACGTCGACGACCGTCATCGCCTCGGTGCGGTCGATGACCAACGAGCCTCCCGAGGGCAGCCAGACCTTCCGGTCCAGGGCCTTGGCGATCTGCTCGTCGATGCGGTAGGCGGCGAACACGTCGTTGCCGCCGTCGTACCGCTCGAGACGCTCGGAGAGGTCGGGCGCGACGTGTTGGACGTAGGTCTCCACCATGTCCCAGGCATCGTCACCGGAGACCACGAGCTTGCCGAAGTCCTCGGTGAACAGGTCGCGGACCACCTTGAGGGTGAGGTCCGGCTCGCCGTAGAGCAGCTGCGGGGCGTTGCCCTTCTCGACCTTGCCCGCGATGTCCTCCCAGCGGGCGGTGAGCCGCTCGACGTCGAGAGTCAGCTCGTCCTCGCTGGCGCCCTCGGCCGCCGTACGCACGATGACGCCGGCGGACTCGGGGACGATCTCCTTGAGCAGGGTCTTCAGCCGGTTGCGTTCGGTGTCGGGCAGCTTGCGGGAGATACCGCTCGTGGTGCCGTCCGGGACGTAGACCAGGAACCTGCCCGGCAGGCTGATCTGGCTGGTCAGCCGGGCGCCCTTGTGCCCGATCGGGTCCTTGGACACCTGCACCAGGATCGGCTGGCCGGACTTGAGCACCTGCTCGATCTTGCGTGGCCCGCTGCCGGCCCCGAGCGAGTGCCAGTTCACCTCGCCGGCGTAGAGGACTGCGTTGCGTCCCTTGCCGATGTCGATGAACGCCGCCTCCATGGAGGGCAGGACGTTCTGCACGCGACCGAGGTAGACGTTGCCGATCAGGGAGGTCTGCGACTCACGAGCGACGTAGTGCTCGACGAGCACCTTGTCCTCGACCACCGCGATCTGGGTCAGGTCCGCACGCTGGCGGATCACCATGACCCGGTCGACCGCCTCTCGCCGGGCAAGGAACTCGGCCTCGCTGACGATCGGAGCACGGCGCCGGCCGGCCTCACGACCCTCGCGACGGCGCTGCTTCTTCGCCTCGAGCCGGGTCGACCCGTGCAGAGAGGTGATCTCGTCCTCAGGGTTGCGCTGCTTCCGGACGCGCGTGACGGTGTTCTCCGGGTCGTCGGTGCCACCGTCGCCGTCGTCGCCGGGACGACGGCGCCTGCGACGACGCCGACTGCTCGAGCTCTCGCCGCCGGTGTCGGTTTCGTCGGTGCGCGACTCGCTGCGGTCGTCGGCGCCTGCCTTCTCCGGCAGCGACGTCACGACTGAGGCGTCGTCACCCGAGGAACCTTCGCCGTCCTCAGCGGAGTCCTCCCCCGACCCGCTCTTCCGACGACGACGGCCGCCGCGTCGGCGGCGGCGACGGCTGCTCCCGGTCTGGCCCTCGTCGGAGGATTCGTCGCCGTCATCGGCTTCATCGTCGGCACCGTCGAGGTCGGTCTCCTCGTCAGGCTCCTGGACGGAGGCGGTGTCCGCGACCTTCTTGGTGGACCTCGACGTGCCCCTGGAGCGACCCCGCCCCCCACGTGAGGGCTCCGGTTGCTCGACCTGGTCGGGGGACTCGACCCCGGACTCGGTGCCGGTTCCGGGGTCGGTGTCCGGCTCAGATTCGGGGGGCGCGGCGATGGCAGGCGCGGTCTTCCGGGCGCGGCGCACGGGGGTGGCCTTCGACGGGTCTGGCGCCTGGAACATCAAGGCGGTCGCCGGAGGGGGCGATACGCCTCCCGTGGCGGCAGAGTCCGTCGTCTGGTCGGCGTCGGGCGTCTGCTCGGCTGCGGGATCGCTGGTTGTGGTGGCGGCCTTCTTCGTGGTCTTCCTCGCAGGCCGCTTGGCGGTCTTCTTCGCTGCCGTCTGCTCCGCGGGAGCATCGGCCGGTTGGGTGGTCGGGGATGCCGACTCCGTCGCCGCGGCGGACTCCGAGGCAACTGCGGGCTCGGCTGCGGTCTTCTTGGTGGTGGTCTTCTTCACCGCAGCCTTCTTGACGGCGGTCGATTTGGCGGCGGTCGACGTGCCGGTCGCTTTCTTCGCCGGAGCCTTCTTCGCCGGAGCGCGCTTCGCGGCCTTTCTGGCCGCGGGTGCCTTCGGCGCCTCCCCCTCGCTCCCCGTGGTGTCGCCCGTGGTGTCGGTGTCCGTCTCGGGGGCGGGGGTGATGAAGCTGTCGGTGTCGTCGAGCATCTGCTCTCCTCGACCTCCGCCAGCGGCGCGATTCGTGCGCGCGGCATACGGAGGCGTGTCGTTCGTCCTCCGGTAGGACCGGTCGGACGTAAGCCTGCGGATGGCGCCCCGGGCGTCCGGAGAACGCTTCGGAGCGGCGGCGACATCCTCCGGATCGTGCGTCCGGGGAGTGTCCACGAGGCGCATGTCGCGGTCATCGGCTTGCGTGGCCTGCTGAGTTGCCAACAGGTCACGCCGTGTCGCGGTCGAGTGCCAGTGGGTCACCCACCAGGCCGGTCAGCGAATCCAACGGACCCTGGGCCAGTCGCTCATACAACGGAGCGGTGCCAACCTCGAGCCCGGCAGACGCGCGGAGTCCGGCGAGGACATCGTCGGGTCTCACGGACGGGGTTCCGTGCCGTAGGACCACCTCGAGTATCGCACACTCGCGCTCCGGACCAGGGTCATCGGGTGAGGTGAGGGTGACGACGGCCGCACGACAGTCGAACGTACGCAACCCCTTTTTGGTCATCCGCTCCACCTCGACCTGCTCGTGGCCGAGGAAGTCGACGACCCCCGCGCGCACCTGGTCATCCGAGGAACCGACCAGGCTGATTCGCCAGAGACTCGCCGCCAGACGGTCCGCCAGGGAGCCCCCCGCGGACGTCACGGCCTCCAGCACGTCGAGGCCGGGAGGCAGTGCCTCGTCGAGTGCCTTCCGGACGGCATCCGGGGGCACCTGCTCAGCCAGCCCGATCTCGAGATACTCGGCCTCGCTCGCTGCACCGGTCGGTGCCGCTCCGGCGTAGGAGATCCGGGGGTGCGGGTTGAAACCCGACGAGTAGGCGACCGGAACTCTCGCCCGCACCAGGGCCCGCTCGAAGGCGCGGGAGAAGTCACGGTGGCTGGTGAACCGGAGCCGTCCCCGTTTGGCGTAGCGGAGCCGGACCCTCTGGACCGGCGGGGCTTGTTGCTCGGGCTGTTCACGCACGAGCCACAGCGTAGGCAGGCAGCCCGCGATTTGGCCGGTCGGGTCGCACTCCCCGAGGATGAGCCGGTGACGACCGCTCCCGCCGCCGGGCCAACCGACTCACGGGCGCAACGCATGCTTGTCCTGGTCGGCATCGTGGTCCTGGCCTTCAACCTGCGACCGGCGGCGGTGAGCGTCGGCCCCGTGCTCGGCGAGATCATCGATGACCTCCAGATGACGGCGACCACCGCTGGAGTGCTCACCACTCTCCCGGTGCTCGCCTTCGCCGTCTTCGGCGCGATGGCGCCGTGGCTGGGCCGGGCGCTCGGCCTGCACAGGCTGACCCTGCTGGCACTGGTCGCGGTCGTCATCGGACTCTCGCTGCGCGCACGCACCGAGTCCGTCCTGCTCTTCCTATTGCTCTCGTTGCTCGCCCTGGCCGGGATGGCGACCGCAAACGTCCTGCTTCCCTCGCTGGTCAAGCTGCACTTCCCGGAGCGGGTCGGACTGCTCACCTCCATCTACACCACGTCCCTGGCGGTCGGACTCACCACCGCCTCGGTGCTCACGGTGCCGACCGGTCAGGCGGTGGGGTCATGGCGTTGGGGTGTCGGCGTCTGGGCACTCACCGCCCTGGTCGCGGCGCTGCCGTGGCTGATGCTCCTCCGGCACGACACGACCCTGCGGGGCGAACGCGGCGGCATCACCCTGGCTGCCGTTGCACGGACGCGGCTGGGCTGGGCTATGGCAGTCTTCTTCGGCCTGCAGTCGCTCCAGGCCTATGCCGTCTTCGGTTGGTTCGCGCAGGTCTATCGTGACGCCGGGTTCAGCCCGGGGACCGCGGGCCTGCTGCTCGGCGTCATCACGGCCATGAGCATCCCGTTGTCGTTCGTGCTGCCGACGCTGACCGCCCGCCTCACCGACCAGCGATGGCTCATGGTCGCCCTGGTCGCGTGCTACCCGGTGGGGTACGTCGGCCTGGCGCTCGCCCCGGTGGCCGGGGCCTGGGTCTGGGCGGTCGTCGTGGGGGTCGCCCTGTCGGTCTTCCCCGTCGCGCTCACCCTGATCGGCCTGCGGGCACACACACCGGCAGGCACCGCGGCGCTCTCCGGGTTCACCCAGTCCGTCGGCTACCTCATCTCCGCCATCGGCCCGTTGGGGGTGGGGGTGCTCTACGACCTCACCGGAGCCTGGAGCGTGCCCCTGCTCGCCCTGACGGTGATGTCGCTAGGACAGCTCGTCGCGGGACTGATGGTGGCGAGGCCGGCGTACATCGAGGACCAGCTGTCACGCCGCGACACCGCGCCCGTCCCCGACCACGTCACCTGATCCACGTTGCGCCTGTGCTTCAATCGGGCGACATCAATTCTTCGCGCGATGGGGGTTCACGCGTGCGCCAGGCGTGTGCTGTGCTCATGGCCGCCGCGCTCCTGCTGGCCGGCCAGGCAGGACTGTGGCCGGCGGCCGGGGCGTACTCCCCCGCGCCGGGGGCGATCTTTAACAACCCCCGCGGCGACACCGCGTCGAAGGACCGGATCCTGTCCCACATCGTCAGGGCGGTCGATGGCACCCCGCGGCACTCCACCATCCAGATCGCGGCCTACAGCCTGGACCGTCCCGACATCGTCGACGCGCTCGCCCGCGCGCACCACCGAGGTGTCGACGTACAGCTCGTGCTCAATGACAACTGGACCTCGCCGGCGACCAGACGCCTCGTCCTGACGTTGGGCACCGACACCAACCGGCGCAGCTTCGTCACGGTGTGCGTCGCCTCGTGCCGTGGAGGCGCAGGCAACCAGCACATGAAGTTCTACCTGTTCTCCGAGTCGGGGTCGGCCAAGGACGTCGTGATGATCGGCTCGTCGAACCTCACCGGCTACGCCGCGAAGACGCAGTGGAACGACATGTACACCGTCGTCGACAAACCCAGGCTGCGCGACCTGTACACCAAGGTCTTCGAGCAGCTGGTCCGCAACCGCCGGCTCGGGGATCCCTCGATGCGCAGGACGGTCGGCATCTTCGAGAACGAGTTCGGCCCGTTCCCCGACGTCACCAAGGACACCGACCCGGTGATGAAGCGGCTGCGACAGGTGAGCTGCTCCGCGGGGTCGGGCGTCGACCAGAACGGTCGGACGGTGATCAGCATCGTGATGTACGGCTGGGGCAGCGACCGGGGACTGTACCTCGCCGACAAGGTCGCCGACCTGAGCCGGAGCGGATGCATCGTTCGGGTGATCGTGAGCTCAGGCGGTCGGCAGGTCGTCGGGACCCTCAAGCGCGGAGGGGTGCTGGTCCGCAGTGCGGACCTCGACCTCGACTACAACGCTGAGACAGGGTTCGGCGGCACCGCCTTCGAGGTCTTCACGCACCAGAAGTACATGCTGCTCAGCGGGAGCTTCCGGGGCAAGCGGGGGCGGCAGGTGTGGACCGGCTCGGAGAACTGGTCCGGGATGGGCCTGATCAACGACGAGGTCACCATCCGGATCCCCCGCAGGAACGCCTACCAGCGCTACCTGACGAACTTCGACTACGTCTGGTCCACCTGGTCCCGCGCCCTGTGACGCCCGGACTCGCGCGAGCCGGCGCCCGGCGCGCCAGAATCGAGCACAGCCCCGCTGTTGGAGCGTCCAGTCACGTGCGCGGCGCCACATTCGCGCACAGCCGCGGTTCTGGCCCTCCGGCTGGGCCCACCGGCCGGGCCCTCCGGCCGGGCCGAGCGGCGCAACACCAGTGAGACGGGTCAGAGCGCCGACAGTGGCAGCAGCTTCTGACCGGTGGGACCGATCTGGATCTCGGTGTCCATCTGCGGACACACCCCGCAGTCGAAGCAGGGGGTCCAACGACAGTCCTCAACCTCGCGGCTGTCAGCGTCGGGGTCGCCCGCCAACAGAGCCTCTTGCCAGTCCGCCCAGAGCCAGTCCTTGTCGAGGCCGGAGTCGAGGTGGTCCCACGGCAGCACCTCGGCGAGCTCACGCTCACGGATGGTGTACCAGTCGAGATCCACCGGCGTGTCCGCCAGGGCCAGCTCGGCGGCGGCCTGCCACCGGTCGAAGGAGAAGTGCTCGCTCCAGCCGTCGAACCGCGCACCGTCGCGCCAGGCGGCCTCGATGATCCGCCCGACCCGGCGGTCCCCGCGGGACAGCAGCCCCTCGATGATCCCCGGTCGTCCGTCGTGGTAGCGGAAGCCGATGGCCCGGCCGTAGCGCTTGTCGGTCCGCACGTCGTCGCGCAGCTTCTTGAGCCGCTCGTCGGTCGTCGCCCAGTCCAGCTGGGCCGCCCACTGGAAGGGTGTGTGCGGCTTGGGCACGAACCCGCCGATCGAGACGGTACAGCGGATGTCGTTGCGGCCAGAGACCCCGCGACCCGTGGCGATCACCTTCTTCGCCAGGTCCGCGATCTCGAGGACGTCCTCGTCGGTCTCCGTGGGGAGGCCGCACATGAAGTACAGCTTGACCTGCCGCCAGCCGTTGGAGTACGCCGTCGCGACGGTCCGGATCAGGTCCTCCTCGGTGACCATCTTGTTGATCACCTTGCGCAGACGCTCGGACCCGCCCTCGGGGGCGAAGGTCAGGCCCGTCCGCCGGCCGTTGCGGGAGAGCTCGTTGGCCAGGGTGACGTTGAAGGCGTCCACACGCGTCGAGGGCAGCGACAGCGACACGTTCGTGCCGTCGTAGCGATCAGCGAGCCCTTTGGCGACCTCGCCGATCTCGGTGTGGTCGGCACTCGACAGCGACAGCAGGCCGACCTCCTCGAAGCCGGACGTGCGGATGCCGTTCTCGACCATGGCGCCGATCGTCTTGATGGAGCGCTCGCGCACCGGTCGGGTGATCATCCCGGCCTGACAGAACCGGCAGCCGCGGGTACAGCCACGGAAGATCTCGACCGAGTAGCGCTCGTGGACCGTCTCGGCCAGCGGGACCAGCGGCTTCTTGGGGTACGGCCAGGCGTCGAGGTCCATCAGCGTGTGCTTGTGCACCCGCCACGGCACCCCGGACGCGTTCGGGGCCACCCGCCTGATCCGGCCGTCGGGGAGATAGTCGACGTCATAGAAACGGGGGACGTAGACGGCCCCCGAGACCGCGAGTCGGTAGAGCAGCTCGTCGCGCGGCGTCCGGCCGCCGTGATCGCTGCTGCCCGGACGACCCTCCTGCTTCCACTCCCGCACGACGTCGGAGATGCGCAGCACGATCTCCTCCCCGTCGCCGAGGACGGCCGCGTCCACGAAGTCGGCGATCGGCTCGGGGTTGAACGCAGCGTGCCCGCCGGCGAGCACGATCGGGTCGGCCTCGCCGCGTGCGGCTGCGTGCAGCGGGATGCCGGCGAGGTCCAGCGCGGTCAGCAGGTTGGTGTAGCCCAGCTCGGTGGCGAGGGAGATCCCGAAGACGTCGAAGGCCCGCACCGGGCGGTGGTTGTCGACGGTGAACTGCGGGATGGGGCCGTGCGCGTCACCGGTGCGCATGACCTTCTCCATGTCGGGCCAGACCGAGTAGGTCCGCTCGGCCACGATCCAGTCCCGCTCGTTGAGCACCTCGTAGAGGATCTGGACGCCCTGGTTGGGCAGTCCGATCTCGTAGGCGTCGGGATACATCAGCGCCCATCGGACGGTGCCGGCGTCCTCGCCCCATGCCTTCGGCGTCGAGTTCAGCTCGCCACCGACGTACTGGATCGGCTTCTGGACCGAGGGAAGCAGCGGCTCGAGCCTGTCGAAGACGGACTCGGCCCGGGTCGACGAAGGGAGCTCGGTCCTGGTGGGTGCGATGGGTCCGACTGTCGACACGGCTCAACCTCACGGTCGGGGACGGGGCTCCTAGGGTACGGCGTCCCGCGGACCGCCCCGTCGACCCCCGGCGACCCCTGCCGACGCCCGTCGGTTCAGTCCTCGCCGAGGTCGGAGAGGTCCTTGAGCGCCTCCTCGGCCCTGGCCAGCTCCTCACGGGCGAGCGCGATGAGGTCCGCGAGACCTTGGACACCGAACCGGTTGCTGACGTTCTCCACCGCGTCGGCAATGACCGGGTCGACCTGCTGCT
>Ga0136611_10003323_pt1 | contig 11266 bp, 9 predicted proteins | sample AntDrymUQ2232306_2_FD_106645 | JGI IMG/M metagenome (GOLD analysis project Ga0136611, IMG submission 106645) | Polar desert sand microbial communities from Dry Valleys, Antarctica - metaG UQ223 (23.06) | ecosystem: Environmental > Terrestrial > Soil > Desert | place: Antarctica: Dry Valley... | reverse complement strand
CGGCCAGCTGGTCGGGTACCGTGAGAAGAACGGCAAGCTGACTCCCGCCCCCGAGCAGGAGATCGCCCGCCTCCGGACCGAGACCGCGATGGTCTTCCAGAACTTCAACCTCTTCCCGCACATGACCGCGCTGCGCAACGTCGCCTTCGGGCCGACGAAGGTCCGCAAGATCCCCAAGCCGGACGCCGAGCGGCGCGGGCGGGAGCTACTCGACCGGGTCGGGCTCGCGGAGAAGGCGGACACCTATCCGGGCCAGCTCTCGGGCGGGCAGCAGCAGCGGGTGGCGATCGCGCGGGCCCTGGCGATGGAGCCGAAGGTGATGCTCTTCGACGAGGTCACCTCGGCGCTCGACCCGGAGCTGGTCGGGGAGGTGCTTGCGGTCATGCGCGACCTGGCGCGGAGCCACGGGGTGACGATGGTCGTCGTCACGCACGAGATGCAGTTCGCCCGCGAGGCGGCCGACCGTGTCGTCTTCATGGACGGCGGGGTCATCGTCGAGCAGGGGCCGCCCTCCCAGCTGCTCGACCATCCGCAAAGCGACCGGCTCAAGGCGTTCCTCAGTCGCTTCAGATCGATCTGAGGGGGCGTCCGACTGCCCTGCTGTTCGGTGTGTCGACTGGGGCAATCTCCCATGTTGCACGCACCGTGGAGACTTAGTGCCGTCGCCTCGATCCCCGCGATCAGCCCCGCCGCGACCCCCTGCACCTCCGTCAGGTTGGGCCTGAGCACCACCTTGTCCTGCGCCCACCGCGCCACGTACGGGAAGGAATAGCTTCCCGCGTCGATCCCGAAGGCGAGCGGCAACCGCATCGTCGGTCTCTTCGAGACAGGTACAAGTGGGGTTCCCGATAAGGAGGTGTTGACACGGAATCGCGCGGGTGTATGCTGCTGCAACTGGTACAGACAACCGTATGACCAGATGAGCATCGGGGCTGATTCGTGCAGGCAGTGTTCGGCGGGCGATCGATGATCGACAGCGTCAGAAGCGGTCCGTTGCCGCGCTACAACCAGCTCAAGGAGCTCATCCGGGACCGGATCTGCAGCGGCGAGTGGTCGCCCGGCAGCCTCATCCCGTCCGAACGAGCCCTGTGCGAGCGATACGGCATCAGCAGGATGACCGCGCGGCAGTCGGTGACGGAGCTGGTCCACGAGGGGTTGCTCTACCGCGAGCAGGGTAGGGGCACCTACGTCGGGCGACCGAAGATCGCCCAGCAATTGCTTCGCCTGACCGGGTTCACCGAGGACATGCAGGCACGTGAGCAGCGTCCGGGCGCGAAGGTGCTGTCGGCCGAGATGTGGCCGGCGAACGAAGCGACGGCAGAGCGGCTCCGGGTCAAGGTCGGACAGCCGGTCTACCGGCTGCGGAGACTGCGCATGGCCGACGCCGAGCCCCTCGCCGTGGAGACCTCGTGCATCAGCTTCCTGGGGTGCGAGCGGCTGCTTCACCACGACCTCGAGCGAGATTCCCTCTACCGCTTGCTCGAGGTCACGTACGACGTGCCGCCGCTCGAGGCCGAGCAGGAGCTCGAGGCCGATCTTGCCGGGAGCGAGGAAGCCCTGCTGCTCCAGGTCGCACCCGGCAGTCCGGTTCTGCGGACGCGTCGGATCACCGAGACGCGGCGCGGCCTGCCGGTCGAGTATGCGACCTCGGTCTACCGCGGTGACAAGTACCGGTTCTACACGCGCATGGTGCGCATGCACCAGTAGCGGAGAGGAGAGGGACTCGGAAGGGAAGACACGGACCGCACACGGGCGCCAGACGTCGGGGAGACCGGCGCAATTCATCACTCAGGGAGACGAGCATGGCCAGCAGCAAGGACACCGACAACAAGGACATCAAGGACGGGATCATGACGGCGAAGACCTCACGGCGGCGACTTGCCCAAGCGATGGCGGCCGCACCGCTCGTTCTGGGCGCGGCGTCACAGTCGGCCGGTCGCACCCGAGCGCAAGAGAAGACGACGATCCGGTTCTGGACCCACACCCACCCGCCGATGGTCGATCTGAACAAGTCGCTGATCGAGCAGTTCCACCAGGCCAACCCGGAAATCGAGGTCCAGTACGACATCATCCCGAACAACGAGTTCGCGACCAAGATGCTCACCTCGATGGGCACCGGGACCGGGCCGGACGTCATCAACATGGATGACAACCAGATGCGGTCCATCTACATCCCGAACGGCTTGGTGCAGCCGGTCGACCCCGCCGGACTCGGCTTCGGCTCGATGAAGGAAGTGCAGGCGGCCTACATCCCCGGCACATTCGAGGGTGCGGCCGTCGAGGGCCAGGTATACGGGCTGCCCAGCGAGTTCAACGTCACCGCCTTCGCCGTCAACACCGCCGCGTTCGAAGAGGCCGGGCTCGACCCGGCCGCGTCGCCCAAGACGTGGGACGAGGTCGGGACGATCGGCCAGCAGTTGGTCAAGAAGGACGGGGACACGCTCACGCGACGCGGCTTCGACTTCGTGTACCTCCATGCGGGCTGGTACCACAATCAGCTCGGCACCCTGATGAACCAGACGGGCGGTCGCTACGTGGCCGAGGACGGCACGACCGTGACGATCAATCAGCCCCCGACGGTGCAGGCGCTGCAGATCTGGTACGACCTGATCTACAAGGAGAAGGTCGCCGACCCGAACGTCGCGTCGCGTGAGGCGACGGTGCCGTACCAGGACTTCCTTGACGGCAACGTGGCGATGTCCCTCTTGAACCCCTGGGGGATGGGGCTCGTCACCGAGGACTCGGCGGTCTTCGAGAAGTACCAGGTCGTCCCGCTGCCACAGGCGAACCCGGACGCGCCGGCGACGCCACTCTACGCCTACTACTGGGCGGTGAACTCGCAGACGACCGACGAGGCGAAACGGCAGGCGGCGTTCAAGTGGGTAGCGTTCCTGGCGTCACAGCCGGGAGAGTGGCTGAAGAATGTCAACTTTATCCAGCCCAAGGTCGGGTGGAACGACCTGCCGGAGGCCAAGGAGTTCCCGTTCTACGACGTCTGGGCCGGGGAGATGCTGAAGGGCAAGTTCCTTCCAGTCACGCCGAAGTCCCAGGAGGTCGACGACATCGTGAAGCAGGCGGTCGAGTCGTCGGTCCTGACCGGCGTCGAGCCGCAGGAGGCCTTCGACAACGCCGCTTCGCAGATCGAAACGGTTCTGCAGCAGGGGTAGCCGCGGCCCGGACGGGCGGAGCGTCTCCGCTCCGCCCGTCCGGGGCAGCCCGGGGGGGGGCGACAAGGCCGTGAGGCGGTCGCCGCGTCGACCAGCGTATTCCAGCCGCGCGCCGGAAGTTGCGATTTGGACGTCGACCCCGACCAGCACAGATGGCTGCTGTCGTCCGAACCCATGAGAAGCTGAATGCAGACGACGCACACGACCACTTCGAAACTCGGCGCGGCGATCTGGGTCGAGCCCGCCAGGCGTCGATTTCGCCTCACGCACGCCCAGCAACGGAGCCTCTGGGGCTTCATCTTCGCCTTGCCAGCGCTCTCCTTCTTCGCTCTGTTCAGCCTGTTCCCGATCGCGAGGACGTTCTACCTGAGCTTCTTCGACTACAGCGTCGTCGAGAAACCGCGCTACGTGGGGCTCGACAACTTCCAAGACATCATCGGGGATCATCGCTTCAACGAATCGTTGCTCAACAGCTTTCGCTACGTCGCGATGACCTATATCCCCGTCTGGATCCTGGCATTGCTGCTGGCCATGGCGCTCAACTCGAAGATCAAAGGGCGCGGCCTGTTCCGCACGATCTACTTCGTCCCCGTCGTGATGAGCTGGGTCGTCGTGTCCGTGATCTGGAAGCTCATCTTCCATCGGATGGGACTCGTCAACACACTCTTCCTGGACCCCATCGGGCAATCGCCCCGCAACTGGTTGACCGATGTCGACCTCGCGCCTCAGGCGATCGTGATCATGAGCGTCTGGAAGGAGGTCGGCTTCTTCATGGTCGTCTTCTTGGCCGGCCTCCAGAACATCCCCTCCGACTACTACGAGGCGGCGCGGGTCGACGGTTCGACCGGGCTGCAGCTCTTCCGGTACATCACCCTGCCCCTGCTGCAGCCGACCATGCTCTTCTGCAGCGTGATCGGGCTGATCACCGGGCTCCAAGTCTTCATCCCGCAGTTTGTGATGACGCAGGGCGGGCCGGTCGACGCTACCCTGGTCCTGACGCTCAACATCTACGAGACCGCGTTCGTCTTCCTCGACGGCGGAAAGGCCTCGGCGCTGTCGGTCGTCCTCTGCTTGATCATCGGCGCGGTGACGTTCCTGCAGTTCAAGCTGTATCGCTCCCGCGCGCTCTCGTAGCGACGACGGAGCCGAAGGAGAGCGCATGGCCGTCGCACGGCCCCAACATCAGGAGAGGACCCGCAGGCCCGTGCCGTGGGGGCACCTGCTCCTCTACGTCGGGCTCTCGGCCGGAGCGGTCCTGATCCTGATGCCGTTCGCCTACATGCTCTCGACCTCGTTCAAGAGCACCGGCGAGGTTTTCAGGACGCCGATCCAATGGCTGCCGAGCGAGCTGCGGTGGGAGAACTTCGAGACCCCCCTGCGTGAGCACCCCATCGGCCACTACTTCCGGAACAGCCTCTTCGTGGGCGTCTCGGTCACCTTGCTGAACCTGCTGACCTGCTCACTGGCGGGATACAGCTTCGCCAAGTTCACCTATTTCGGCCGCGACCTCATGTTCGGTCTCGTGCTGGCAACCATGATGGTGCCGCTGGCCTCGATGATCATCCCGCTCTTCATGGTGGTGAAGAGTCTTGGTTGGGTGGACTCCTACCTGGGGCTAATCATCCCGGCGGGTACCAGCGCCTTCGGGATCTTCCTGATGCGCCAGCACATGCTCTCCATCCCGGACGACCTCCTCGACGCCGCTCGTCTGGACGGCAGCAGCGAGCCGCGTATCTTCCTCGGGATCGTCCTGCCGATGAGCCGCACCGCGCTCTCGTCGGTCGCCATCTTCATCTTCATGTGGAACTGGGACAGCTTCCTCTGGCCGCTCCTGGTCGCGACCGACGAGCAGTACCGAACCCTACCGCTCGGGATCGCGCTCTTCGAGAGCTCCTACGGGACGAACTATCCGCAGCTGATGGCCGTGGCGTTTCTCGCCATGTTGCCCGTGCTGATCGTCTTCCTCGTACTTCAGCGCAACTTCATCGAGGCGCTGACGATGTCGGGCGTCAAGGGATAGGGGGAAGCATGGCAGAGGGTAAGGCGCACGCGGCGCTACGGCGGCTGGACGGTGGACTCGTCGTGTCGTGCCAGGCCAAGGAGGACAACCCGCTCCACGGGCCGGTCTTCATGGCCGCGATGGCCTCGGCCGCCGTGAACGGAGGAGCGGTCGGCATCCGGGCAGACGGGACGGACGACATCGCCGCGATCCGCTCGGCCATCCCCGGTGACGTCCCGATCATGGGCATCTCCAAGGTACGCCAGCAGGACGGCACCGTCTTCATCACACCGTCCGCGGAGCGCGCGCGGAACGTCGTAGCGGCCGGGGCAGCGTTGGTCGCGCTCGACGGCACGTCGAGACCGCGGCCCGGGGGCGATTCGCTCCGGGCGGTGGTCGCCGCGATCCACGCCGCGGGCGGCGTGGCGCTGGCCGATATCGGCACGATCGAGCACGCGCGGTACGCGATGGAATCCGGCGTCGACGCGGTGGGCACGACGCTCAGCGGTTACACCGCCGACAGCCCTCACCAAGAGGGACCCGACTTCGCGCTGCTGGAGCAGCTGGTTGCCGAGTCGACCGTGCCGGTCTTCGCCGAGGGGCGTTTCTGGACGCGTGAGGAGGCCCGGCGAGCGCTCGATATCGGCGCGAGCTTCGTCGTGGTCGGTACGGCGATCACGAACCCGCAGGTGATCACAGCCCGCTTCGTAGCGGCGATGAGGAGCGGATAGGCGTGAATCGGATGGAAGGATCGAACGGGGTGACGAAGGGGTACGAGCGGTATTTCGAGCGGCTTGGTGAGTTGCTGGACGAGCTCCGCGGGCAGGGACCAGCGATCGGGACGGCCGCCGAGATGATCGCCGAGAGCATCGGGGCGGGCGGGGTCGTGCACGTCTTCGGGAGCGGCCACTCGCACATGATGGCCGAGGAGGTCTTCCACCGGGCTGGGGGGCTGTTCGCGTTCAACGCCATGCTCGACATCAACCTGACCAGCTTCGGCACGCTCAGGGCCGGGATGGTTGAGCGGACGGAGGGATACGCTCCCGTCATCCTCGACTCCTTCGACGTGCGGCCGAACGAGATCGTAATGATCGTCAGCAACTCGGGGATCAACCCGGTCCCGATCGAGCTCGCGATCGAGGCGAGCAGGCGGGGCGCCAAGACGGTCGCGATCACGTCCGCGGAGCACTACGCCCATGCCGCCTCGCGCCACTCGTCGGGAAAGAAGTTGACGGACGTCGCCGACCTGATCATCGACAGCCGGGTCCCCGTGGGGGACGCCGTCCTCTCGTTCCAAGGGCTGAACGCGCCGGTCGCCGCGGTGTCGACCGTGCTCGGGGCCGCACTGATGAACGCGATCGTCGCTCAGACGACGGACGCACTGCTGGTCGCGGGACATCAACCGCCGGTCATCGTCAGCATGAACGTGCCGGGTGGCGACGAGCGAAACGTCGAGCTGGCCGAGCGATACGGGCCGCGGCTGCGGCTCCTGCGGGGTTAGGTCGTGGCATCCGGACCGCTGCTGCTCGCGGTCGACGGCGGCCAGACGGCGACGAAGGCGCTGGTGGCCAGGCTCGACGGAACGGTCGTGGGGACTGGTGTCGGTGGTCCCTCGGACCACTTTCACATCGAGGGTGGGGTCGAGAAGAACCGAGTCGCCATCCACGGCGCCATCGCCGCGGCATTGGAGTCGGCGGGCGCGACCCCGACCCTGGTGACCGCGGTCGGGCTCGGCTTGACCGGAGCGCCGGCTCGCGGCGACCAGAACCCGATCGTGCACGAGATCGTTCGAGCGGTGATCGATCCGGGGCAGATCGTCGTCGCGCCGGACTACGTGACCAACCTGGCCGGTGCGTCGGCCGGTGAACCGGGCGTCGTCCTGATCGCGGGCGGGGGGTCGATCGGCTACGGGGTCACCGCGGATGGTCGTGAGGCGATCGCCGGCGGCTACGGGTTCCTGCTCGGTGACGAGGGGAGCGCGTTCAATATCGGTCTGCGCGCCGTCGCCGCGGCGTCGCGCGCCGAGGATCTGCGGGCCGAGGCAACCGCTCTGCAAGCGATCGTGGCCGATCATTTCGACATCTCTACGGTCCGCCACATCCCGCGCGTGGTGTACCGGGCCGGCTTTCCACGCGACCGGATCTCGCTGCTTGCGCCCCGGGTCGCCGCGGCGGCCGACGAGGGAGATATCCCGGCGAGCCGCATCATGGCCGCCGCGGGCGAGGAGCTCGCGCTGACTGCATTGGGAGTGATCCGGCAGCTTTTCCGGTCCGGCTCGGCGGTGGACGTCTATCTCACCGGCGGCGTCTTCTCCGCGGGCAAGCACGTCCGGGAGCCCCTGCAGGCGACACTCCGCTCCGCTTGGCCTTCGGCAACGACTCGAGAGCCGCGGTTCCCGCCGGCCGTCGGAGGACTGATCCTGGCCGCCAAATCGCTTGGCCTGCCGATCGATGAAGCCTGGCTGGCCTCGGTCGCCGCCAGCCTGCCGGCGGTGCGGGCGTGAGCCGGGAACGGGCCGGTTGGTTCTCCGGGGCTGCGACGCGAGGCTTTCCCGTTGCGGTCGGCACGCCGCTGGCCGGATACGTAGCCCGCACGGGCTCATGCATCGGCGTTTGCGACGAGCTCACGGTCGGCGCACTCGTGCTCGGTAACGACGACCGCCGGATCGCCATCGTGTCCGCGGATATCGCCGCGGTCGACGAGGAACTGGTAGGCGACGTTGCGGCGATGGCGGGGCTAGATCGAGCGGAGCTCGTCGTGTGCGCTTCGCACACGCACAGCGGCCCGGCGGGCGTCGTCCCACGCCTGCATCCGGCCGACGCTGATCGGGGCGAGCCTGCGCTGCGCGCCGCCTTCGTCGCGGCCTGCACGGCGACGCTCGCCGACGCGCGACGTCGCTTGGAGCCAGTCGAGCTGCTCGTCGGGGCCACCGACACGGCGGGACTGGCCTCCAATCGCAACGACGCCGACGGACCGTACGACCGGCGGCTCTCGATCCTGGCAACGCGAGCGCTGTCCGGGGACCTCCGCTCGGTCCTAGTCCACTTCGCATGTCACCCGACCATCCTGGGCGCCGACAGCCGGCTCGTCTCTGCCGATTTCCCCGGGGCGCTCCGCCGCGCGTTGCGCGCGTTGCCTCACGCCCGGGCGCGATCGGCCGAGATTCTCTACTTAAACGGCGCGGCCGGTGACATCAGCACCCGGTATTCCCGGAGGGGTCAGGACATGGCCGAGGTCGAGCGCGTCGGTGCTGGGCTCGCCACGGCGGCGGCGGCAGCTCTGCTCGATGCCCAGCCCGTCGAGGGCCCCATCCGGTATGGGCGAGAACGGGTGGAGCTGACGCCGCGTCCGCTCGGTCGGGAGGCCCGGGTCCCTCGGGCAACGCACCACCTCCTCGGCCGTGAACCGGTGGCGGCGGAGCGACGACAAGTCGAGACCCGTGCGCAGGGCGCGGCGCTGCTCGAGCGGCTGCGTGAGATCGGGACCGGACCAATCCGGGCGACGTTCGACGTGGAAGCGTGGGCTCTCGGGGACGTGGCCCTGGTCTCCGTGCCCGGGGAGCTCTTCGCTTCGCTCGGAGCCAGCATCGTCGCGACGTCGACGTCGACGTCACCGACGCTCGTTCTGGGTTATGCCAACGGGTACGTCGGCTATCTTCCCGACCGGGCGGCCTACGCGAACGGGACGTACGAGGCGCTGGCGAGCCCCTTCGGCGCCGATGCGGGGGAGCGCGTCGCCCGGGTCTCGTGCGATCTGGTGCGGCGTACTCGGGCGGGGAGCACGGTCGGGGCCGGAGATGAGTGACCCCTTACCCGTCAGGACGGCCGACGTGCTCGCCGTCCGCGGACAACTCGCGATCGGCGGTCGGCTGGAGCGGGGGGCGATCGTCATCCAACGGCGGCGCATCGTCGAGATCATCCGTGACCCGAGAGACGGCGATCTGCCAGACACCGTCGTCGACGGGGCGATCGTTGCGCCAGGTCTCATCGACCTCCAGGTGAACGGCGGGTTCGGGGTCGAGGTCGGTGATGATCCGGCCGCGATCCGGCACCTCGCTGCGCGCTTGCCGCAGGCCGGCGTGACGGCGTTCTTGCCCACCGTCATCACGTCTCCTCCAGCACGCTATCAGCGGGTTCTCGGGGTGATCGCATCGGCGTCCGAAGGACCCGGAGCCCGTGCCTTGGGTCTCCATCTCGAGGGTCCCTTCCTTTCGCCTCGGCGCGCCGGCGCGCACCGGCCGGAGTGGATGGCGTCAGCGAACGACGATCTCTTCGATGCGCTCGCGGCTTACGACGGGCTCCGGCTGATGACCCTCGCCCCCGAGCTCCCGGGCGCTCCCGAACGCATCCGCCGGTTGCGGGCGCGGGACATCCTCGTGAGTCTCGGCCACACCGATGCCACCTACGGGGAGGTCGTCGCGGGGATCGATGCCGGTGCCACGATGCTGACGCACCTCTACAACGCGATGTCGCCGTTCGAGCACCGCGCACCGGGGGCGGTCGGCGCGGGTCTCGCGGACGACCGCGTGACGGTCGGGCTGATCGCCGACGGGATCCACTGTCATCCCGCCAGCGTGCGAATGGCCGTCCGGGCCAAGGGACCCGAGCGGATCGCGCTGGTGAGCGACATGATGTCGGCTGCAGGCATGCCACCCGGACACTACGAGCTCGGGGGGCAAGCGGTGCTGGTGGATGAGGCGGCAGCGCGACTGGCCGACGGTACGCTCGCCGGCTCGATCGTGACGTTGGACCAGGCGGCCCGCAACGCCGTGCGTTGGACGGATGCGACTCCGGCAGAGGCCATCCTCATGGCCTCCGAAGTCCCGGCGCGGCTGCTCGGCTTGACCGACACCGGAAGGATCGCCTCGCGGTGCAGAGCCGACCTCGTGCTCTTCGACGATGGATTGAACGTGGAAGCGACGATCGTCGGCGGCGAAATCGCCTTCGTTCGGAGCACCGGGTGACAGGCGCGGCCTGAAGGCGAACCGCCAAAGAGAATCTCGGGTCCGAACCGGATATCGAACGGCTCGCCCCGGTCCTCGAGCACTTGGACCGCTTATCACGCCGGCGGCGCTGGGTAGTCGCCACGCACAAGAATGGCGCTATTCGAAGCTCGCCCATCCATGACCCGGCTTGGTCCGGGCAATGGTTAGCAGGGTTTCCGCGGGTGCTCCCTGGGACCCCAGGCTATAGCCGAGCCCTTGCCACCTCTCTTCGCACAAGGATACTTGTGCGGCGACGCGACGGGGGCGCAGGAATACGTCAATGCGAGGGCGGGGTGGCAGGTCTCGGGGTCTCCCCTCAGCAGTAGACGGTTCCGAAATCCACGTTGATCACCAGCAGCCGGTAGGTGTAGTCGTCACCAGCATCGGGGAGCTGGAGGCCCGCGGGTCGAAGGCCAAAGACGTTGAAGCGCGAGCTTCGGTCCGGTGGGATGGTGCCCTGATCGTCCCCGTCGGAGCTTGAACCAGCGAAGACCCCGTCTTCCCGGTAGTAGGCCGCATAGATGATGACGCCCCCCACCGGCGCGTCTCCGCCGTTGTAAACGCTCCCCGTCACCTCGAGGACGTCGCGTGTCTTCTGGAGCTCGGCGACGTCTCGAAGTTCGAGCGTACATGTGATCGGTGCCAGGGAGGAGAGCCCGATCTCCACAACCTGGGACGTCCACGTTCCCGGCGCGACGTCATCGAGGAACACTTGGTACGGCGTCCTCGACTGGTCCTCGACGTTGGGGAACAGAGCGATAAGGGAAGATGCACCGACGATGTTGCCCCCCTCGTCCAGGAGCGTGACGTAGAGGCCGGGTGCAGCGATGGCAGTCCCTGTCGTGTTCTCGACTTCACCGTAGAGGTAGATCTCCCCGCGGTCGTTTGGTGCTGCGTAGGCGTGGTACCTCACCCCCGCCGCCGCCTCAATCCACTCGGCATCGGCGGCAAGCAGGGCAGCGGTCGGAGTCTCGCCGACCGATTGCTCTCCGTCGGACTCCAATTCAGCGATACGCGTCCGCTGTTCGTTGATCTTTTCACCACGGGCTTCTGCCGTAGCCTTCAACTCGCTCACCCGCGTCTTGAGCGCTTCAACAGTCGGCTCGGTGGCGTCCT
>Ga0136611_10003322_pt1 | contig 11266 bp, 21 predicted proteins | sample AntDrymUQ2232306_2_FD_106645 | JGI IMG/M metagenome (GOLD analysis project Ga0136611, IMG submission 106645) | Polar desert sand microbial communities from Dry Valleys, Antarctica - metaG UQ223 (23.06) | ecosystem: Environmental > Terrestrial > Soil > Desert | place: Antarctica: Dry Valley... | reverse complement strand
TGCCCGCGTCCGGTCGAATACCGGACCGTCGATCTGTTCGAGGGCGATAGCGCGAGCCTCGGGACCGGCGCGGTTCCACGCCGACACAATAGCGTTAGCCTGTGCGATGATCGCGTCATGTTCGGTGCGAACCGGCATGGAGATTATCTCGGCAGCGGGCTTTAGGGCACGCCGCACAGTTTCTCGGCTCAGACCAAACTCGTCAGCGACTTCTTGGTTGACGCTTTTAGGCCGACCAACTGGACGGGATTGTTCCCCAGGCTGTGCAACAATTCGCTGCGCTTCCAGCAATTCAGCATATCGCCGAATATGCTCGTCGCGTTGCTCTTTGGTGAGGTCGAGCCGGTGAAGATTCTCGGCAATCTCAACCAGCTCGGCCTTGAGCGCATCGTCGTCGATTTCGATGCACTCAATATGCGACCAACCAAGCGACTGGGCAGCAACGAGGCGGTGATGACCGGCGACAAGCACCGGGACGCCTTCGACTTCCTGTCCGTCCAGCACCATCATATCAACGACGCGGATCGTGATCGGCTGTTGAAGTCCGATGTCTTTGATCGACCCGGCAAGGCGAGAGACAGCAGCGGAATCAAGCGGGCGATGACGCTCACCAATCTCGATGCTGTCGGTGTGGACGGACAGGGTTTTCATCGGTCAGACCAGCGCCGGCAAGTAGCCATTGACCTTGGCAATAGACAGGCTGCGGTTTTGCCTAAAGGCAACCCACCCGCGAAAAACCACTTCGAGGCGCTCGCTACGATTGAGCGATGTAAGATTCGTCAGCGCCGCCCTTACCGCGAAGGCAGGATCGCCGCGTTTGATGTTCTCACCAATGCAGACTTGGTCGAGAAAGTCGCGGGCGTCATCCTCGTCTATCTCGCAAAACAGATAGTAAGCCGTCCCGATAAGTGCGGGCGGCAGGGTTCCGCGAGTGAACTTCTGGACAGTAGCCGAATAATGTGCAGCTTCACCAATTCTTGGGTCGGAATGAACCCGAGCGCGTATCTGGGTCTTTGTCAGGAACCGGTTTTTAGTGTTCTTGAACTCACTGGTTTCCAGCGACATGAGGATCGGCGCGATGGCGGCGGCGTTGGCGGAGTTCTTAATTCCTTCCATCGACAGGTAATCGCTGGTCGTCTTGGTGCCGCCTTGGTCGGTGGTCAGGCGGCTTTCATAGCTCGGCCCGAACACGAACAGCATCGGGATGGTAACATTGGCGTCGATCACGGCGAGACAGCGATGCTGCCCGTCATTGATCCGCCCATCGTTGGAGATGATGATTGGCTCGCCGTTATTCTCCCACCGACCAGCCGCCATGTCCGAGGCATAATGCGAGATCAGGTTTTCCCGAATCCGCCGGTTGGCCGGGTTCGAGTTGAGGATGACATTCGCAAGACCTGGGGTAAGCAAAGTTTCTTCGTAGACCCGACCGGCCTTGCTGCGCCGAACGCAGTCATCAAACCAATGAACCGTGCCCGCATCGGGTTGCTTTTTAGCCCTAACGGGTGTAACGAGATCGAGAACGCTTGCCATAGTGTTTTCCTTCAGCTCGGTCGAAAGGCCGGGCTGTTTTTTTGCCGCCCCGGTCCTTCCAAAAAGTGCGGCGATTTTCATGCGGCGTCCTGCTCGGGCAGGTTTGTGAAAAAGTCATCGGGCCTGACCGCGCCGCTTGTCGCCTCGGCGATCTTCTCCATCAGCGCGTGTGATGGACGCTGTTCGTCCCGGCGAACGCGGAGGATGGTGGTTCGATCACAGCCGACAGTTTCGGCCAGATCGGCGTCTTTGATGCCCTCGCGGGTCATATAGGTGTTCAGTCGCATGAATAGCTTTGTGTATCAGGCGCACAGAAAGGTCAAGCCATTTTGTGCGTCACCGTCACTCGGCGTGCATTTTGTGCCGCCGCATACGTTGTGCATGGCGCGAAACAGGACGTTTTTGCGGGAGTGGCGGGTGCATCGGGGCAAGAAGCTCGTCCCGGTCGCCGAACACCTTCATATGTCGCACAGCCAGCTTTCGCGGATCGAGCGCGGGCTGCAACCGTATAACCAGGAACTGCTCGAAGCCCTTGCCGACCTTTATATGTGCGATGTCATCGACTTGCTGATCCGTGACCCGCTCGACCCCGAGGGCATCTGGTCACTTTGGGATCGCGCCAAGCCCGGCGAGCGCAGACGCATTGTCGCTGTCGCCGACGCCCTAATTCGAGATAGCGCCTAACCCTTAACCCACTAGCTGATCGAGTTGCGCTCGGGGGGCGAAGCAACTATTTGTGCGCCTGACGCAAAAAGATGCTTGACCTTTCTGTGCGTCGGATGCACAACGGTTCCCAGAACGAAGGGAACCTGCAATGACCAAAGCAGAACGCCACTACACGATGTTCTATCGGAAAGAGCGTCCCGACCGCACCATGACCGAGTGCTATTGGGATGCGCGCCGTCGCGTTCACTTTGTGGCGACGTTCACCGCCGACATGAAGGCCCATGCGAAGCGTAGCAAAGCCGCCAAGGCTGCTTGGAAGCGCCGGAAGGCAGCGGCATGAACGTCACCCTCCCCATCGCCACCTCGAACAGCGTCGGCGATCCCCAGCCCAGCATCGGTCGAGGCGATGTTGCGGCCAGCCCCACCCGCATCTTGCAGCGCCATACCTGCGGCGACTGCGGCGGGTGGAACACGCTCGGCTGCGAGAATTGCGACGGCGAGGGCGGCTGGCTCGTCTGCACGTTCTGCGGCGAGAATGAGGACGTGGAATGCGGCTGCGATCCGGCTAACTATCCGCTGATCGAGCCGGTCGCGCCGGTAGCGACCGCCGTGCAGAGCCTCAACCCGCGCGCATGGCCTCCGTGCAAGCATTGCGGCGGGAACGCGAATTGCGAGGCGTATGACCCAGACACGAGCGCCCCGCTGTGGGGAGACGCAACATGACCCGCAACGACCGCATTTGGCTGCTGTTCGTGGCCGCTGTCGCCTCGCCATTCCTCGCATCGTTAGCAGGGGCAGTCGCATGACCCTGCGCCTTATCACTTGCCCGACCTGTGACGGACTGGGCGAATGGGACGAGGGGCCGCTGCCAGCGACATCGTCGGCCCAACTCTATCCCGAATATCGCCAAGTCAAATGCCACGACTGCGACGGCAAGGGAGAACTCATGAGCGAGCGCACCACCGAGGGGCTCCGCGCATATTGGAACGGAGAAACGGAATGACCGACAAGCCCACCCTACACAGCGCAATGGCGCTCGCGTTCCCCCTCATTGAGGGCGCGACTAAGGACAAACTGAACCCCGCGTTCAAATCGCGCTACGCAGACCTCGCCAGCGTCATCGCGGCGATCAAGCCCGCGCTTGCCGCACACGGCCTATTCTTCACGCAGCACAACCACCCCTGCGAGGGTGGCGTGTCGGTGGAGACGTTCCTGCGCCACGCCAGTGGGGAGAGCCTGTCGTTCGGCGCGCTGTTCGTTCCGGCGATCAAGCAGGATGCCCAGGGCTACGGTTCAGCTTTGAGTTATGCCCGTCGCTACTCGCTGATGACCTGTTTTGGCGTTCCGGCCGAGGATGACGATGGCAATGCCGCAGTCAAGTCCGCCCCTGTTACCCAGCAAGCGCCACAGCCCATCTCAGACGCCCAGCGCGACATGATCGCAACCATCGCGTCGGCGGTGGGCAAGCCGCTCGACGCCATCTGCGCTGCGTACAAGGTGGAGTCGCTCAAGGGGCTAACCGGCACCCAGGCCGAAGCGACGATCAAGCGCCTGCAAAGCATGACACCCAAGCAGGAGCCGGTCGATGCATGAGGATATGATCGCCCAAGGCTCCGACGAGTGGAAACGCCAAAGGCTGGGCAAGGCTACCGCGTCCAAAATTGCGGATGTGATTGCAAAGACAAAGTCAGGATCATCTGCATCTCGCGCCAGCTATCTTGCTGATCTGGTGCTGGAGCGGCTGACCGGACAGCCCCGCGATTTTTTCCAGACAGCAGCTATGCTGCACGGCATCGTGACCGAACCGGAAGCGGTGGAGGCATATTGTCAGCACGAACTCTGCACGGCGACAGAAACCGGCTTTGTCGATCACCCCACGATTGCCATGTCGGGTGCGTCGCCAGACCGGCTTATCGGCAACGAGGGCATGGTAGAGGCAAAGTGTCCGCAACCGCCAGCGCATCTAGATACGCTGCTGCGCGGGCAAGTTCCGGCACGATACATCACCCAAATCAACTGGCAATTTGCCTGCCTACCCGAGCGCAAATGGTGTGACTTTATCAGCTACAGCCCGGCGTTCCCCGAACCAATGCAACTCTTTATCCGGCGCGTTGAACGCGACGACGCGCTGATCGCCGAGATCGAGGCCGAGGTCGCGCAGTTCCTCGCCGAGATCGACGACAAGGTCGCGGCACTTCGCGCCCAATATGAACCAGAACGAGAGGCAGCATAATGGCTTACGAACAACGCGACCTGACCGGATCGCTATTCAAGAACGACCGCAAGGAAAGCGATACCCATCCCGACTACAAGGGTAGTGCGCTGCTCAATGGCGTCGAATACTTCTTGGACGCCTGGATCAACACCAGCAAGAGCGGCGACAAGTATATATCGCTTAAGTTCAAGCCGAAGGAGCAGAGCCAGTCGCAGGGCCATGCGCCAACCCGCGACCTCGATGACGATGTAATTTTCTGATGCACATCGACACCAAGCCTCGCAAGCGCAACGCACCACGCCCCGCCGAGAAGTCGGCGCTCGGCTTCCTGCAATGGCTGCGCGGACGAAATTGCTACATTGGTGTCGGGCAGAACCACACTTGCCGCGGGAAGGTTCGCGCCTGTCACGTTGACCATGCTGGCGACAAAGGGATGGGGACCAAAGTCAGCGACCGATTTAGCCTGCCGATGTGTGACGGTCACCACGAGGAACAGCACCGCATTGGCTGGCAGTCGTTCGAGAAGAAACACAACTTCACCGCAGTCGCCGCGACCTATCCTTACTGGCGCGCATGGCCGGGGCACGTCGCTTGGGAGCGAAAGCTGGAGGAGCGGGCATGAACGAACTTCGCAAGGTCGAGAATGTCGAGCGGTCAATCGCCGAGGCAGAGGATTTGTTCGTCGCCGCTGGACAGGCAAAGGTCAAAGCCGAGGGGCTGGACCTGCGCCGCAAGCGAGTGCGGGCAATGCTCTTCGTGAAGTACAAGGGCGATGGGAACGCCGCCGGGGCCAGCGAGCAGATGGCCGAAGCTGATCCCGTTTATGAGATGGCTTGTGCGGACTGGGAAGCAGCGGCGTTCGATAGCGAAACGCTGAAAGCCCAGGCCGAGGCCAAGCGGATGAAGTTCGAGGCCTGGCGAACCGCCAATGCGACCGCCCGCGCGCAGATGAATTTGCGATGAGGCGCGACTTTCGTACCAACGGACCTATCCTTGGTCGCCGGTATGTTGACCCGCCCCTGCCTCTTTGTGTGAGGTTGGCTCGGTGGTGGGGGAGGGTGTGGTCGTGAAGCCGTATTCACCCGAAACTCTGGCCGAACGCTGGACTTGCTCAAGCGAGAAGATCAGGCGCATGGTCCACGATGGCGAGTTGACGGGCTTTCGTTTAGGGAAGTTGATCCGCATTCCGGCGAACGAGGTGGAACGATACGAGTGCCAGAATACCGACTCGTCAAGCACCGGGGACAGTTCAGCCTCGCTTACACCGACCCAGAGCGAGGCCGCGTTAGAATCGCGACTGGCGCGGATGAACGGGGCAGGGCAGAGGCTATCGCTGGTCAAATCTGGCGAGCGCGGACCCAACCCGCCCCGGGCAGGGTAGCGGACCTATGGCCCATCTACGTCGCCGACCGTCAGCAATTTGTGGCAACGCCCAAGCGGTTCGGGTATATGTGGGCGGCTATCGGCCCTCACTTCGGTTACAAGCTCGGCAAGGCGATAACGCGGGCGGATTGCCTGGACTACACCGCCAAGCGCCGCAAGCAGGGCCGGACCAACTCGACCATCCGCACCGAACTGGAAACGCTCAGGGCGTGCTTACGCTGGCACTATGGCCCCGCCGCGCCCAAGATCGTCGCGCCAAGCCCGTCGAAGCCCCGCGAGCGATTTCTGACCAAGGCGGATCGGGAGAAACTGCTCGCCAATATCGAGACGCCGCACGTTCGGCTGTTCGTCATTCTCGCGTTCGCGACGGCGGCGCGAAAGGCTGCAATTCTCGACCTGACTTGGGACCGAGTGACCGAGACAATCGACTTTCAGCCAGCGGGGCGCGACAAGACCAACAAGCGCCGGACGGTGGTGCCAATCAACGCAAAGCTGCGCGAGGCGCTGAACGAGGCTTACAAGGCCCGCCAAACGGATTATGTGATCGAGTATGGGGGGAAGCCGGTCAAAAGCGTCAAGACCGCCTTGATGGCGGCTTCGCGGCGGTCCGGTATCACATTCTCAGCGCACGACTTCAGACGGTCGGCGGCTCGGTTCATGGCCGAGGATGGCAGGTCAATGGACGAGATCGCCCAATATCTGGGCCACACCTCAACCCGCATCACTTATCAGGTTTATGCCCGTTTCAGCCCCCGGTTCCTGGCCGAGGCGGCGAAGGCTTTGGACTGGTAACGGTTCATCGGTACCACCCAAGCACTTTAGTAAAAGGGTGGTGGGCGCTGACGGGCTCGAACCGCCGACATCTTCCGTGTAAAGGAAGCGCACCCACGCCAAACTGGCATTGTTGCGGCAACCGTTCCCGGTATTTCGCCACTCTGTGCCGCCTTCGTTCTGGCTGCGATGGTTCAGAACCAGGATCGGTACCACCCAAGCACTTCCGCAAAAGAACCCACCAATGACTTGCGCCAAGTGCGCCAAGCGTGATGCGGCTTGGGCCAGGGTCAGGGAGTGGGCTAAGGACAGCCCCGAGACGGCGAGTATGCCCTACCGCTACGCGCTGCGAAATATCATTCGACTGATGGAGGAGTGGACATGACAGCATCAAGTGATCTGGCGGCGCTCCGCAATACCCCATCCACGCGTTGTCTTGAGGCAGCAGCGCGACGGCTCCACCCCGCCTCTAAGGAAACGACCATGGAAGAAAAGAAAACCACAACCACGACGACAACGACTGATCCGAAGCCGAACCAGCAGCCGGGGCAGAACCCGGCACCGGCTCCGAGCCAGGAACCGAGCCGCCCAAATAATCAACCGGCGCGCTAGGTAGAGTGCGGCGCGGTCAGGCCCCAGCTTGACCGCGCCTAGCTGAACAGTCGAGCCAGCCAGCCGCGTGATCCGCGCTTGATCGCATCGCGGTCGCGCTGCTCGCACTTGGCGACTGTCGAGTGGCCGTTGACAATCCGGTCGTTGGCAATGTCCAGCTTGCCGGTTTGCTGGTCGCCGAACACGATCCAGTCGCCGACCGTCTGACCCGCTGGCAAGTCTGCGCCCTCAACGGGCTTCATCCACGCTTCAACGAGCGTTGAGCAGCCTGCACCGCTCGCTGTCACTATAGGCTTTCCTCCGACAAACGGCACGCAGCCCGGCAGCATTAGCGCCAGGGGCAACGACAGCATTAGAACCTTGGGCATTTCGGATCGTCCTCTCGTTCTGACGGCCAAGCGTCTCGCTTGCCGTCTCGTTTCGGTTCACGTCCGCCTGAACCTGGCTGGCGTCTTTGCCGCTCGCTATGGCCGCGTCGGTCTGTGCCTTGTCCATACGCGACTGCGCCTCGACGCTCTTGCGCTTCGAGCATTGCGATGTGCCGAACGCGACCAGCGCGAGGATGAGGATGATGCCAAGCACGCCGAGCGTGAGGCGACTGATGGTTCTGCCGAAGATGATCATCTCACCCGCTCGCGTTGGGTAGTTTTGGGGTTCAGCAGGGCATAAATGCGCGACACGAAAAGCCCTGTGCCAGAGTCGCGGAACCGATAGCGCGGATTGAGTGCGTCGATGATCCTCATGTCACTTCCTCTCGTCTTCAAAGCCTCGAAGCGTCCAAGCATCCCCGGCCAATGCCCAATGCTCCAGATAGTTGGCGTCGATCACAAAGCGCCCAGAACGCCCCCAGGACGCGCTCCAGCTATTTTGGCACTCGTACACCGCCTCGGGGAGCATCGCGTCTGCAACGCCCTTCTGGCGGGCTTCCTGCGCCCATTGGCTTTGCCTGAACGTGTTGTCGTAACCGATGACAGCTACGCAATGCCCACCCTGCGGCGAACCGCCCGGCATCCCCACAATGCCCATATCGCTAACCAGCGGGTGATCCATCGAGGAATAGACCGTGAAGCCGATGGTGAACAAATGGCCCGACGCGAGGCAGGATCGAAACTCCTGTCCGGTTTGGAGCCGGTGATAGCTGAACACCTTGCGCTTGGCCGCATCTCGGTCGGCCTTGTCGCTTGGATCGATGTGCAGCATCGACAGGACATAGGGCCACTTGCGCTCTGTCGGTGCGCCTAGCGTGGCAACCACCTTGACGCCGTCGCGGATGTAAGCGCCCTGATCCTGGTCAAGTTCGCCGATGATCTTGCGCGCCTCTGCGTAGATAAACAGCGGGCTTCGCTGCGTGACGTTGCGCTCGACCGCCGCGATCAAGCCGACGCCATGTCCGACGCATGAACCTGCATTGCCCTGGTCGCGCACCGGGTGGCGATCCAGTTCTTTGCGCTGCGGGGTCGCGCTGGGTGGCAGGGTGGACGGCGTCAGCATCTCGTCGGCAAGCGCGCGGCTGAACATGAACCGCTGGTCGCGGTAGTCGGGCAGGTCGGGACGCCAGCCCATGCCTTCGTTGGTGCGGGTGGACAGGATCACGGGCAGGTGCCGTAGTAGTTCTTGCTGTAGAGGCAGACTTCCTTGACATAGCCGCCGGTAAGGAGTTTGCGCCCGATGTCCTCGCCACGACTGTTCGAGCAGATCGCTACGATGCGGTTGTAACTCGCGCCCCTCGGTTCGCAGATCACCCCGCCTTGAAGTTCACCGATGATCGCGGACTTGGCTTCTAGAGCGCCAGCCGTGCCGGTTTCGGCAGCGTTCAAACCGAACAGGCGAACGGATGTGCGCGACAGGCCGCAGTTGAAAGTATCTCCATCACTGGCGATGGGGGCGAGGCAGATCAGGATGGCGGCGGTAATCATCTCGGGTAAGCCTTGTGCTTCAACTCGAAATGAGGTCCGTCCCGAAATGAAACCCAATCCCCCCCCCAGGTGATCGGCACCTGTTCATCCGCCGCCGCTTTCTTGATGATCTTCGCCAGCTCATGGTAGAGCGGCCAATCCCATCGTATCGTCCCGCCGACATAAGGCGCGATGTCAACCGCATGGCCGGTCAGATGACGGCTGTTCATCGTCCTCGTCGCGCCCGCCGCCATGTATTCCTTTTGCTTGGCGAGCGTCCGCATTCCTTCGATGACGGCGAAGTCCATTGTTGAGCAAGCGATGGCGCGTTTCATCACGCGCACTAAATCCGGGTGGACACCAACTAGCCGCTTCAGTGAGCGGGCTCCGAATGAGAAACTCATTGCCCTTTCTCCTCAGTGGCTTCCTTGACCCCTTGCTCAATATGCTCAAGTGCCGACCCTTCCCCATATTCGTTGGCGGTGGTGGTTGGGGCCTCGGGGTAGAGCGGAACGAGGGGCGCTAGGTAGACGGACGCCGCGAGCCAGATAATGGCGAGGACGCCCATGCCCTTGAGCCATCCCCACCTCGGCGGGTCAATCTCAAGGTCGGCCAGCCAAACCAGAAACAGGTGGCCTGCGAGCATCATGGCAAGGCCAATAGCAACGGGCCACGCCTCCCAGCCCTGTAACATTGGCGACAGGTCATAGAATATATTAAGCACCAATCGGCTACCGTAGATCAGCACGAGGCCGACCGCTGACAGGGCAATGCCCGCCGAAAGAATTAAGGATCGGTCTTCATGCCACTGCCATCGGTTCTTGACTGCACGATAGCGGATCACCACGGCTCGCGTCCAGAACACCGACAAGAATATCCCGACGATAAGAACGAGGCCGAACAGAAAAATGAAAAGGGTCACACGCATTACCTATCCGATCCTGAAGTTTGACGCAGTGCTTCGTCAAGGTTACGAGCCTGTCTCCCGTTTAGTTCATCGTTTAATCTGGCCACCTTGTCTTCCACGCGGGCCAGCAATTCATCAGACTCCTGCCGCTCTGCTTCTCGGCATTGAGCATCAGTGCCAAAAATTGTCTTCATGACTACCCTCATGATGTTCATGTCAACCTCGCCCATTTGAAGCGTTCTCATTCCGATCCAAGGCACTCTCAAGTCGTGAGAATAAGGCGGCTTGCACTTGCATCCCGATAGCCAGCTTATCAGCGGCCTCGCCGAACTTGTCCGCGACCGCCCACATACGGGTCCGTTCTTCGGACATTTCCTTGCGCTCCGACTTGGTTGACCGCAGCAGCATCACAATGATGAAAACCAACACCATGAACAGGATGACGATGACGAACCCCATCGCCCGCCAGTCATCGAGGGTCGCGAGTACCCTGCCATTCTCGGCGACAGCTTGTCCGATGCTTGTCGCTCGGTCGGTGGTGACTGGCGCTACCATTATGCGTCAATCGCCCCAGCATCCTTGAACACCGGCGCGGCGGTCGCATTCATGAATAGCCACGCATAGCCGTCCGCGCCGGTGGCGGAACCGGTGGTATGCACCGGGGCGTTGGCACTGGCTTGATAAGTGCCGAAGCTGGTCAACTTGTAGACATTGCCCGCGTTGGTGCGGTAATAGTTCGCGTAAGGCGCACCGTTGACGGAGTAGAATACCTCACCCGTTGCCCACGCAGTCGATGCCTTGGTTCCGCCAGTGACACACGCCTTGAACAACTTGCCGCCAGCCGCCGCAGCGCCGTTAAGCAAAGCATCGCCTTGCTTGTAGACGCCATCCGGCACCACCCCGCCCGGTGCAAAACCGAACCGCCCATCATAGTTGTTGCCGACGCTGATGCCGTTGTCGAAACCGGGAGCGAAGGCGCGGGCCTGTGTATCGCGTTGGCACGGCCAACGCTGGAATACGCCCGTTACGCCATCCCATGTCGAATAAGTCTGCGCGGCGAACTCGTAACTTTTGTTGGCCTCGTTATAGAACATGTGGCCGTCACGCTTGCCGGAAGTGATGTCCATTCCCTGTTGAGTGTCAGCCGCACCCCATGAGGTTAGCGCCTTTACCCCACTGGCTAGCGTGGTGCCGATGCCAAAGGTGACAAGCGGATAGCTTCTGTTGGCACTAAAGCCAGTCCAATATTTGCCGCTGCCGTCGCCCCGAATACCAGCATTGCGC
>Ga0136611_10003321_pt1 | contig 11267 bp, 12 predicted proteins | sample AntDrymUQ2232306_2_FD_106645 | JGI IMG/M metagenome (GOLD analysis project Ga0136611, IMG submission 106645) | Polar desert sand microbial communities from Dry Valleys, Antarctica - metaG UQ223 (23.06) | ecosystem: Environmental > Terrestrial > Soil > Desert | place: Antarctica: Dry Valley... | reverse complement strand
GCACGTTGAGGGCGTCGACCTCCTGCTGGGCCTGCTCGATGGCGGCTTCGCGCTGGGTCGATTCCGAGAGCAGGTCCTCGCGCGCTCGGGTGAGCCGTTCGATCTCCGTCTGGGTGCGCTGGGTGGTGCCCGCGAGGCCGTTGAGTACGTCGATGAGGTCCTGCTCGCGCAGTCCCGAGTACGTCGAATCCTCTTCGGTCGCCCGGATCTGGACGACGCCAGCGAACCCGACCAGGGCAAGCAGCACCGCCACCACCAGCTGGCTGCGCGAGGGATGGCGCAGCGCGAGACCCAGCCGCTGGCGCCCCGTGGCACCGCTGGACTTCAACACGCGCTCAGGCATGGAACAGGTGCCGTCGGATCGCTGCGACATTGGAGAAAATCCGGATCCCGAGTACCACGATGACGCCGGTCGACAACTGACCACCAACGCCCAACCTGTCACCTAGGTAGACGATGCCCGCGGCGATGATGACGTTGCTGATGAAGGAGACGACGAAGACCTTGTCGTCGAAGATCCCGTCGAGGTAGGCACGGAGTCCGCCGAAAACGGCGTCGAGGGCGGCCACCACCGCGATCGGCAGGTAAGGCTCGAACCCCAGGGGCACGTCGGGTCGGAAGACGAAACCTAGAAGCACGCCGAGGATGAGTCCCAGGGCCGCGATCATGGGCCGATCCCTTCGTTCGTCGTCGATCGTCTTTCGACGGTCCCGTCGCCATCGGTGGTACGGGCCGACCGTAGGCGCAGCAGGCCCGAGGGAGCGGCCGGCAGCACCAGTTCCGAGACATTGTCCACGTCATAGTCAAAGCCGTAGAACCCGGCCGTGGCCACGAAGTCCAGTCCCGTGGTGGTGTCGAAGAGCCGTGCCGACAAGGTGCGCGTGTCGCCAATGCCCTGCACGACGTACGGCGAAGAGACGCCGACGCCGTTGACCTCGATAGCGATACCGCTCGTGCGGATCGCAGTCCCCGCGGTCAAGCGCTGACCGTTGACGGAGATCGCCTCGGCGCCGGCCTGCCACAGTGCGTTGACCAGGAGTGCGAGATCTGAGTCCTGGACCTCTTGGTCGACATCGGCGTCGGGAAGCTGAGTCACGGTGATCCGCACGCCCTCACCCGTCACCGCGATGAAGCCGGCGCGCACCTGAAGCCGCCGGTTGCGCACGGCGGCTGCTTGTTCCTCGTCGGTGAGCCGGATGACCGAGCGCTCCAACGTGGCGGTGCGTTCGCGCAGATCCGCCACCCGTTGCTGTTGTCGCGCCAGCCGGTCGCGCTGCCCTTCGATACGGCGAATCAGACTGGTGCGGCTGGCGTCGTCGACGTCGGCGTTCCGGGCGGTCTGCACGAACGCCGTCGAGACCAGGACGCCGAACACCGCGATCACCACGGCCGCCGTGCGCTGGGGTCGGCCGCGTGGCGGCCGCGGCGCGCCGGCTGCGCGACGCTCGGCGGCGATCAGGTAGTCCTCGTCGAGCGACTGCTGGGTGATCAGGGTGAGCAGCGGCATCCGCACCCGCACAGGCAGCTCGGGATCGGTCGGGGTCGGCCCGGTCTCAGACATCGCGGGACTCAAGCATCGCGGGCCGGGCGCCGTTCGGTAGTGGCCAGAAGCTTGCGCACCTGCCAGGCGTAGAGAACCCCAGCCCACCAGTACAGGCCGATACCCCAGAACGCGAACGCCCAGCCGAAGACGCGGGCGAGGGTCGCGACGGTGCCCTCGCCATCGCCGAGGAGCAGCAGCGGGAAGGCGTACAGGAGATTGAACGTCGCCGCCTTGCCAAGGAAGTGCACCGGCAGCGCGCTGTAGCCCCGGGTGCGCAGCAGCGGCACCAGGCCCCACATCAGCGCATCCCGCAGGGGCAGTGACACGGCCATCCACCAGGGGATGATGTCCCGCAGGGCGAGTCCGACGACGACGGCCAGGATGTACAGGCGATCCGCCACCGGATCGAGGATCTGGCCGACGACCGACTGCTGGTTCAGTTTGCGGGCCAACCAACCGTCGAGGAAGTCGGTGATTCCGGAGACAACCAGGAGTCCCAGCGCCCAGGCGTCGGCCTCCGGCACGAGTACCAACCAGAGAAACAGCGGCACGCCGAGCAGGCGCAACAGGCTGAGCGCGTTGGGGACGGTCAGGACGCGGTCTGACGACCCAGCGATCCCGAGATCCGTCTCATCTGCCACGAGCAACCACCCTAACGGTGGCGCCGCCGATGATGCCGATGGTCACACCGCGGGTCCCCCGGCTGGCGTTCAGTGCGTGTCCTCGAAGTGAGCCGCGTCGCGGATCTCGCCGATGAGTTCCTCGATGACGTCCTCGAGCGTCGCCACGCCCACGGTGGCGCCGTTCTCGTCGACCACGCGTGCCATGTGAGCCCCTCGGCGCTGAAGCACCTCAAGCGCCTCGTGGAGCGGTGCGTCGTAACCCACGGGTGCGAAGGGGCGCACCCACTTGTCGTCGATCGGCCGGGAGCGGCGTTCCTCGTCGGGCTCGAGAACGTCCTTGATGTGGAGATAGCCCAGCAGTTCGCCGTCCTCGGTGGCCACCGGAAACCTGCTGTAACCGGTGGCCGCGCACAAGGCTTCCACGTCGGCCGGGCTGGAGCCGCGAACGACCGTCGTGAGCGTGGCGGCATCTAGTCGCACCAGCTCGACCGTCTTTTCGGTGAACCCCAACGCGCCGGCCAACCGGTCGTACTCGTCGGCCTCGAGCAGGCCTTCGCCGCGCGACTCCTCGACCAGGGCGGCTACCTCCTCGCGGGTGAACGTCGAGCTCACCTCGTCCTGCAGTTGCACCCCGAAGGGCCGCAGGAATGCAGAGGCCACGGCGTTGATCACAATGAGGACCGGGCGCAGCACCGTGACGATGGCCCAGATCACTGGTGCGAGCACGATCACCAATCGCTCGGGACCAGCCAGGGCAATGTTCTTGGGGATCATCTCCCCCAGCACTACGTGCAGGTAGACGACCAGCGTCAGCGCGAGTGCGAACGCCACGGGATGCAACGCCGACTCGGGCAGGTGGGCGGCCTCGAGCAGTGGCTCCACGATGTGGGCGAGCGCCGGCTCACCGACGGCACCCAGCAGGAGGGAGCAGATCGTGATGCCGAGCTGGTTGACCCCGATGACGAGAGCGATGTTCTCCATGCCCTTCAGGGCGTACTTCGCGCTCCGGGAGCCGGCCTCAGCGCGGGGCTCGATCTGGCTGCGGCGGGCGGAGATCATGGCGAACTCGGCGGCGACGAAGAAGGCATTGCCCAGGAGCAGGAGCAGGGCTACCAGCAACGCGACGGGCCCGCTCACGACTCAGACCCCGATGCCTCGTCGTGCAGGCGCAGGTTCAGGCGGTCGACCCGGAGGCCGTCCATGTGCTCAACAGTGAGGACTGCGAGCTGCTGTCGAGGCTGCTCGGGATCGCTCCGATCGGGCACCGGGACCTCCGCCAGGTCACCTGAGCTCGGAATGCGGCCAAGCACCTGAAGCACCAGGCCGGCGATGGTGTCGTAGTCCTCGCTCTCGGGCAACTCGACCCCGGTCAGGTCCTCGACCTCGTCTGGACGCAGCAGCCCGGAGAGCGACCAGCTGCCGTCGCGACGTTGGCGGGCGCGCGCGCCTAGCCGGTCGTGCTCGTCTGCGATGTCGCCGACGATCTCCTCGATCACGTCCTCGAGAGTGACGATGCCTGCGTGCCCGCCGTACTCGTCGAGCACGACCGCCATCTGGAAACCGTCGGCGCGCAGTAGTGCCATCAGGGGGTCCAGGCGTAGCGAGTCGGGCACGACGATCGGTTTGGCCATCAGGTGCTTGACCTTGGTGGTCGCTCGCTCATGGATGGGCAGCGCCACCGCGTTCTTGACGTGGACCGTGCCCACCACGGCGTCGTCGTCGTCGAGCACCGGGAAGCGTGAGTGGCCCGTTTGTCGGGTGAGCTCGATGACCGCGCTCGCTCGGTCGTTGATCTCGAGGCTGCGCGTGCGCACCCGCGGCGTCATGATCTCGCCCGCATTGCGCGAGCCAAATTCCACTGAGCGTTCCATCAGCTCCGCCGTGTCGGCGTCGAGGGTGCCGACGTTAGCCGAGCGCTGGATGAGCGAGGCAAGTTCGGTCGAACTGCGTGCCGAGCGGAGCTCTTCCTGTGGCTCCAGCCCCAGGCGTCGTACGACGGCGTTGGCCGATCCGTTGAGGAGCCGGATCGGCCCGCGCATCGCGGCCGTGAACCACCGCATGGGCAGCTGTGTTGCCCGCGCGGTCGCCATCGGCAGGGCGATGGCGAGGTTCTTGGGCACCAGCTCGCCGAAAAGCATGGTCAGGATGGTGCTGAGCGCCAGTCCGATCACCAGCGCGGACGGCTGGACGCCACCCTCAGGAAGACCGAGGCTGCGCAGTGGGTCATCGATGAGCTCGGAGATGGCCGGCTCGGCCAAGAACCCGATCCCGAGGTTGGTGACGGTGATGCCGACCTGGGCACCGGAGAGCTGGGTCGACAGCGTCCGTAGCCCCGCCTGGACACCCATCGCGCCGACGTCGCCTGCGGCGGCAGCCTGCTCGACCTGACGGCGGTCGACGGTGACGAAAGCGAACTCGGCGGCGACGAAGACTCCGCACATGATGATCAGGAGGACCGCTACGCCGAGGAGGAGCCACGGCATCATCGGGTGGCTCCACGGTTGCGGAGCCAGTGACTACTTTGAGAGCCGTCCATCGGGCGGTTCGGGTCCTTCGCGTTCGTGGTCAAGCGTGGTCAGGGTGTGAAGGACTAAGGGTAGGCGACAGCCCGGAAGTCTGGTCGTCCGCACGCCGAACGGACGGACCGACGTCACGAACCGAAGGAGACGTCGACACCGGAAGGCACCGGATCGGGACCGAAGTCCTGACTGCACTCGTCGGCGCCGGCACAATTACCCAACACCTCGGTACGACGGCGCAGCTCTGCCAGCACCCCGGCGTACCGTGGGTCGATCGAGAGGTTGACGTTCTCGGCCTCGTCCGTCTTGCGGTCGTAGAGCTCCTCGAGCCCGTCGGCGTAGAAGTGCGCGTAGGTGTAGCGGGACGTCGTGACGCCGCGCCACCACCACCCGGTGCCGTCGTCGTCGGTCTGCTTGGACGGCCCGGCCTGGATCAGCACCGTGTCGCGGACCTGGGCATCCTCACGCAGCGCGGGCAGCAGCGAGACGCCGTCGACCTCGACGAGCGGGTCGGCGCCGGCAATCTCTGCGATCGTCGGAGCGAGGTCGATCATCAAGGCGCGCTGCTCGCGGGTGACGCCCTGAGGCACCCCCGGGCCACGCACGATCAGGGGCACCCGTAGGGACTGTCGATACGGCACGTTCTTGGTGACGAGGTGGTGCTCACCGAGCAGGTAGCCGTTGTCCGATGTGAACATGACGTAGGTGTTGTCCAGCTCACCCGACTGCTCCAGCTCGGCGATGAGCATCTCGATGCCATCGTCCACTGCCTGGAGGCTGCGGATTCGTGAGCGGAACACCTCGTTGATCGTGTCGACCGACGGCTTGTACTTCGACTGGACCAGCGAGTTGTTGTCGCTGACATCGTCGGACGTGTAGCCCGGGTCGATGAGCGACGGAGACTGCACGTCCGGGAACGCATCGCGGTAGCGCTTCGGTGGCAGTGCGACGGCGCTCGAAGGATGGCCGTTCGCCTCGTCCAGCCGGCCATGGGGTGCGACGTGGGAGGCCCAGATGAAGAAGGGCTGGTCCTGCCCCGCCCAGGCCTCGACGAGGCGGGCTGTCGTCTGGTTGATGTAGTCGACGTTGTTGATCTGGGTGTACCAGCGGCGGTTGCCGTCGTTGTACATCTGGAAGGGCGTGTACGCGTAATGCCCGATCATCGTCGGGTCCCAGAAGTCCCAGCCGGGCTGGCGTGCGCCGTCGACCCCGAACCCGTTGAGAAACTTGCCCGTGAACGCCGTCCGGTAGCCGGCGTTGTGCAACCACACCGGCAGCGTCGTCTCGATCTGCAGGGCTGCGAAGTTGTAGGGCGCCTGGTTCGACTTGACCCCGTTGTTCTGGGCGTACTGGCCGGTCAGGATCGCCGCGCGTGCCGGACAGCACAGCGGGTGCGGCGACAGTGCGCGCTCGAACGACACGCCCTCGCGCATGAGCAGTTCCCGTGTCACCGGCATCCACCGCAGGTCGGTCGCCGTCATGTCGTCGGTGCTGATCAGGACGATGTTGGGCCGCTCGCCGTCGGGCGTTGCCGACTCAGACCCGTCGGTGACCACGGACCCACCCTCGAGCGAGGCGACGCGTGCCGTCGTGGCGTCGGAGGCGCGGTCAACCGGGGTGGCCTGGCAGGCCGCAGCGGCGCCCATGGCAAGGAGCACAATCACCAGCGCAGAAACGAGCATCTTCGTCCGACGACGAGAGCGAGAGAACGGCATCGAGGGCTTTCGGTGTCGATCGGGCATCGGTCAGGGCCGAACGTTAGCGGCCGGGACAGGCTACGGGAGGTGCACTCAGAATGCGGAGCCGCCACCGAAGAAGTCGCTCACCTGCCCCTGGGCGAGCACCCGGTACGGCGCCGCCGACGACACCGCGCTTCGACTCAGTGCCGCAAGAGGAACGCCGTCGTTGCCAGCGACCAAGAGGAGGTTGCCGGCCCGACGACCTCGCAGCGTCGCCGGTTCCGCGCTGATCACCACGTGGTCGAACACCCCCCGAATCCCGGCCACGACTCGCCGCGCAACCGGGAACGGCGCCCGGTCGGCGAGGTTGAGCAGGAGCAGCCCCCCGAATTCGAGCACGCGGTCGACGTCGCCCAGGAACGCCGGTGTCAGCAGGTCGCGCGGCACCTCGCCGTCGGCGTAAGCATCGACGATCACGAGTTCCGCGTAGGCATCGCGCAGCGCGCCGACCCCAGTCACCCCGTCGACGGGTCGCACCTTGATCCCGCTGCGCCGCACCAGCGGCAACTCGGCTCGCACCCGCGTCGTGAGCGCTGCGTCGGGCTCGAGGACGACCTGGGCCGAGCCCGGACGGGTGGCGGCGACGTAGCGCGCAAGGCTCAGCCCGGCGCCACCGACGTGGACGACCCGTACCGGTGCGCGCGGGGCGGCCATCGCATCGACGACGTCCCCCATCCGGCGTACGTAGTCGAAGACCAGCCGAGTCGGGTCAGCGAGATCGACGTAGGACTGGTCCCGGCCACCCATCCGGACAACAAATGACGAGGCGTGCTCGGTGGCCACGATCTCGACGTGCGCAGTCCCTGGGTGCTCACCCGCGCTCGAACTCATCCCGTTTTCACTCCTCAGCGCCCAGGGCTGTGACACCATATGGCCATCATGCGTGCTCCCCTCCATGAGTCGTCTCGGCGACGGCTCATCACCCGTGCCCGGACACTTGTCGTCGCGCTCGTGAGCGCCCTACTCCTGACGCTGCTCCCGTCGTTCGCCGCTGCCAACCAGGCCGCCGACGAGGATCCCTTGGCCGGCTTGGATGCCCCGCGCATGCCCGCGGAGTGTTACGGACCCGGTCAGACGACGGTCGAGCCTGCGCCATGCCCCCTCAACACCTACCGGCCCAAGCGTCCGACGATCATTCTCTGGGGCGATTCGCACGCCTATCAGTACATCCCGGCGTTGCGTGAGGCGGTACGTGGCGCCGGCGTCAACCTGGTCTCGTTCGTCGCCGGAAGTTGCGCGCCCTTCGCCGTCAACCGCAGGCCCGGAACCAACTACTCGGGCAAGTGCGAACGCAGCAATGACGTAGCCATGAGCACGATCGAGGATTTGATCCGCAAGCACCGGACGTTCAAGGTCATCCTGGGTTCCAACTGGTCGGGCTTCCGGATCGCGTACCGACGGATCTTCCTAAATGAGGACGTACCGGCTGACTACGAGGACTACACGCGCAAGATGGTGAAGCTGTCCCACGAGGGCACCCCGAAACTCTTCACCCAACTCGGCAGGATGGGCGTCGATGTTGACGTGATCGCCCAAGCGGCCACGGTGCCCGTCCAGAAGTCGGAGTGCGCAGCAGGCACCGAGCCCTACCTGTGCGACCTGCCGCGCTGGCGCGCGCTGCCCGAGGAACGCGACACGGAGCAGTGGCTGCGGGGACAGATGTCCAAGCTCAAGGGTTCCCCCCGCTACATCGATGCCACCGGTGGCTACTGCAACGCCAGCGTCTGCCACGGCCAGATCGGCGACATCAAGACCTTCTTCGACAACCTGCACCTGAGCGCCACCCGCACGCGCAACCTGGACCAGTACTTCGGGCCCTCCGTGCGCGAGGTGAAGCGGGCGCAGCAGCAGCGCAACACGGCGCACCGGATGACCTAGTCCTAGGCACCGCACTTTCGCCGCAAGTAGAACCTGTTATAGAACTGGGCCATGCCTCTTAGCAACGATCAGGTCGCTGCCGGTGTCCACCGCTACCTCGAGACCGTCGCGCACGGCAGCGCCGCTGACGTGACCGCGCTGTACGCGAAGGGCGCGACGGTCGAAGACCCCGTCGGTGCCGACGTGCTGACCGGCCACGACGCCATCCAAGCCTTCTACGCCTCCTTCGAGAGCCTGACGAAGACCACCGAGCTCTTCACGATCCGCACGTGCGCCGGTCAGGCCGCCTTCCACTTCGAGGTCGTCGTCGACCTGGGCGGGGGGGCTAAGTCCCGGATGGCGCCGCTCGAGGTGATGACCTTCGATGACGACGGCAAGATCACGACGATGCGGGCATTCTGGGCGGACAGCGACCTCGTCATCGCGTGAGGCCGTGACGGCCCAGTCGTGGGTTCTGCGCGTCCGGGTTGCGGATCCGTGTCAGGATTCTCGCACCATGCGTGCTCCCTTCCCCGCCTTTCCCACTCGCGCTCCCCTTCGGATGCGCTGGCTCGGCTTGCTCCTAGCGCTGTCGTGCCTCGTCTCAACCACGGCGGTCCTGCCTGCATCTGCCGCGACCGCTCTGTCGGCCGTAGCGCCCGCTGCCGGTGGCCTGCGTCTTGACGCGTCCCAAGCCGGCGACGACTTCCCCGACCTTCCCGGTCGCTGCTACGACCGCGAACACGAGCCGGTCGACCAGTGCCGCATCACGTCGTACGCCGGGCGCCCCTGGATCGTCATGTGGGGTGACTCCCACGGGTTGATGTACCTGCCCGCGATCCGTGCGCTGGCCAATAAGAAGCGCGTCAACCTGGTGGTGATGTTCTTCGGCAGCTGCCCGGTGAGCGTGCCGCTTCCCCCGCAACCGCGGCAAGAGGGGGTCCAGGGACGCACCCAGTGCGAAGATCACAACGTCCAATCCCTCGACTACGTTCGCGGGCTCAGCTCCCGAGGGGTCGACCTCAAGGTCCTGATCGGGGGGTTCTGGAGCGGCTATCGTCAGGCCCACCGACGCACGCTGCGTGCCAGGGCTTCGGGCGGTCAATCCGGCCTGACGTCGTACCAGGAACGGATGGGCGAGCTGGCTGACTACGGGACGCCGCGGATGTTCAAGATCTTCGGCAACCTGCAGCTCGACGTCGATGTGCTGGCGCTTGCCGCCACTGTTCCCCTGGACCCGAAGCCCTGTACGGCCGGCCGGGAGCCTTACCAGTGCGACCTGCCGCGCCGTCAAGCCCTGACCGGCGAGAACAACAACCGGCGCTGGCTCAAAGGTGTGATGGAGCCGTTGGTCAACCCTCGCCTCATCGACCCCTCGCCCGTGTACTGCGACACGTCCACCTGCTTCGCGCACGTCGACGGCGTCAACACGTTCTACGACGACATCCACCTCGGCGCCGATCTCACCCGCACCATGAGGCGCTTTTTCGTCCCGACGTACAACGACCTGACCTGACCTCCCCCGGCCTGGGCCTCACCCCAGGAGCAGCTCCTGGCACGATGACGGGATGACCGCGTACTGGATCAGCTCCTACCTCGAGATCAATGACGAGGCCAAGCTCAGGGCCTATGCCGAGCTTGCCCTACCGGCTCTGACGGCCGCCGGAGGCACGTTCCTGGCCCGCAGCATGCCGGGCGCGTTCTACGAGTCGGGCAAGCAGCAGCGCACCGTGCTGATCGAGTTCACGACGGTGGCCGCAGCGATCGCTGCGCACGACTCCGCGGCGTACCAGGAGGCCCTGGAGGTGCTGGGCGACGGTGTCGTGCGCGACCTTCGGATCGTGCCGGGGATCGAGCGCCCGTGAACCTCAGCACCACCCGGGAGGGTGCCGTGTCCCTCCTGGAACTATGTCGCAGTGAACGTCGTAACGCGCTCGACCTCGACCTGTGCGACGCGATCGCCGAGTCGGCCGCGGCCGAGGTCGCGGCCGGTGCTCGGGTGCTTGTCATCACCGGCCAGGGGACGTCCTTCTGTTCTGGTGCCGACCTGACAGGGGTCTACGGCGACGCCTTCCTGAACGCGCTCTACGGCATGCTCCACGGGCTTACCAGGCTGCCCGTGCCGATCGTTGCGGCCGCCAATGGCCCCGCGATCGGCGCCGGCACCCAACTGGCTCTTGCCTGCGACCTTCGGGTCGCGGATTCGACGGCGACGTTCGCGATCCCGACCGCCCGCAATGCGATGGCGGTCGATGCCTGGACGATCCGGGCGCTGGGGACGGTGGCCGGCGGTGGAATCGCCCGCCGGCTGATGCTCGCGGCCGAGTCGATCGACCGCGACACCGCGCTGGCCTGTGGTCTCGCCGACCGGCCCGGCACCCTCGAGGACGCGCTCGGGTGGGCGCACGAGATCGCAACGCTCGCCCCCCTCACGCTGGCCCACAACAAGCTGGTGCTCAATGGCGGCGCCGACGCCGCCATCGCCGAGACCTTCGCGGCCTGCTGGGCCAGCGACGACGTCCGCGAGGCGGCATCGGCCCGCACCGAGAAGCGCACCCCCGTCTTCACCGGGCGGTGAGCCGGGCGAGCTAAACGAGTCACTGGGAACGGGATACTAACGTTCTATGCATGGATCCAGACGTCGAGCAGACCCCGCAGACGCGCGCGGACGTCGCTGTGCGGGTCGGACTCCGGTTCCTTGCGTGCGTGCTCGGCGTCGGCGTTGTCGGGCTGCCGCTCGCCGTCTCGTGGGCGGTGACGCATACCGAGGTCGTCCAACAGATCGGGACGTCGCCGACGACGTTCACGCTGTCCTCCCAGGGCCACAGCGAGGTGCGCTTCGGCATCGCCGGCACCGTATACGTGCCGCGCTCGCAAGGGCCGTTCGGCGTGGTCGCAACCGTGGACGGGCCCGGGGATCCGGGGGCGGGTGACGGCGACCTGGCCAACTATGTGCGGCCCGAGATGCTGGAGCTCTACGCCGGTC
>Ga0136611_10003320_pt1 | contig 11269 bp, 11 predicted proteins | sample AntDrymUQ2232306_2_FD_106645 | JGI IMG/M metagenome (GOLD analysis project Ga0136611, IMG submission 106645) | Polar desert sand microbial communities from Dry Valleys, Antarctica - metaG UQ223 (23.06) | ecosystem: Environmental > Terrestrial > Soil > Desert | place: Antarctica: Dry Valley... | reverse complement strand
GGTCGAGCGCGATGTTGGTGTCGATCACCACGGCCGCCGGCTGGAGCGGTGCTGCAGTAAACGGCGGCGCCGCGCTCATCGCACTACCGTCCGTCCTGCGGACTGCGGAATTCGCCGTGGGGCGGCCCCGCGGCTCATGCGGCAGGGCGCGCGCGGGCCGAGCCCTTGACCATGTCGAAACGAAAGAGCCGGCACTCGATCGGTCCGTTCCACAGGGGCACGCGACGCGATTCTTTTAGCCGCATCCTGGAGGGGAGCTTGAGGTCGGGCGAGAGCACCCACGCGGTCCAGCCGCTGTAGTTCTTTTTCCAGTGCGCGGCAAGCTGTGGAAAGAAATCGGAGCCGTCGTCGGTCTGCGCGCTTTCGCGGGCACCGGAGCGGCCGACGCCGGCGACCCCGGCGGCCTCGATGCGCTCACCGTAAGGGGGGTTAAGCAGCATCACGCCAGCGCTGTTGGAGGGCGGCATCCGCTGCAGTGCGTCGCCGCCGCGAAACTGGATCGCCTCGGCCACGCCGGCACGCTGCGCGTTGCGCTGCGCAAAGTCGACCATGCGGAATGCCACGTCGCTGCCGAAGATCGGCGCTGACGGCGACCGGCGGGCGGCTTCGGCCTGCCGCTGCAGTGCCTCCCACACATGCGGCTGAAAGGGCAGCAGCTTCTCGAAGCCGAAGCGCCGGAGCGAGCCGGGCGCGATACCGCACGCCGCCTGCGCCGCCTCGATCGCGATGGTGCCGCTGCCGCAGCAGGGGTCGTACAGCGGCACGCTGTCCCAGCCGCTGGCCGCGATGATCGCTGCGGCCAGCGTTTCCTTCAGCGGCGCCTCGCCCTTGTCCTCGCGCCAGCCGCGCTTGAAAAGCGGCTCTCCCGAGGTGTCGATGTACAGCGTGCACTCGTCGGTCGTGAGGTGGGCATGGACGCGCACGTCGGGGAAGGTCGTGTCCGCGTCGGGCCGGACGCCGCTCTTGTGCCGGAAGCGGTCCGCCACCGCATCCTTGATGCGGAGCGCCGCGAAGTTCAGGCTGGTGAGCGGACTGTGCTGCGCCGTGACCTCGATCTTGAAGCTCTGGCGCGTGGTGAACCAGATCTCCCAGGCCACGCTGCTCGCGGCCTCGTAGAGGTCGTTCTCGTTGCGGTACGGCGTGTGCGAGAGCTGCACCAGCACCCGCTGCGCCAGCCGGCTGTGCAGGTTGAGCAGCAGCGCGTCGCGCCAGGAGGCACGCAGCTGCACGCCGCCGCGGCCTACCAGCAGGTCGTCGCCCGCCAGGCCGGTGAGCCGGTGCACCTCGTCGGCAAGGAAGTCTTCAACGCCGGCGGCGCAGGAAAGGAAAAGCTGGAGCTGGTTCAAGCGGGTTCCTTCGCTTCGCGTCGCCTTAGAGCGACTTGCGCAAGCTGGCCGGGGCGATGCGCAGCGCCTCCCGGTACTTGGCCACCGTGCGCCGCGCGCATTCGATCCCCTGCTCCTTGAGCATCTCGGAGATCTGGCTGTCGGAGAGGGGCTTCTTGAGGTTCTCGGAAGCGACGAACTGGCGGATCAGCGCCCGCACCGCCGTGCTCGAGGCATTGCCGCCGGTTTCGGTGCCCAGCGCCGAGCCGAAGAAGTACTTCAGTTCGAAGGTGCCGTAGGGCGTTGCCATGTACTTGGCGGTGGTGACGCGGCTGATGGTGGACTCGTGCAGCCCTAGTTCGTCGGCAATCTCGCGCAGGACCAGTGGCCGCATCGCCAGTTCGCCGTGCACGAAAAAATTCTTCTGGCGTTCGACGATGGCGCTGGAGACCCGCAGGATGGTGTCAAAGCGCTGCTGGATGTTCTTGATGAACCAGCGCGCTTCCTGCAAACGCTGCTGCAGCGCCTGGTGGCCCTCGCCCTTGTGCGCCTTGATCGCGCCGGCATACACATCGTGCACCCGCAGGCGCGGCATGACCTCGGTATTGAGCTGCACGCGAAAACGGAATTGCCCGTTGCGCCCGACGTTGGTGACGAGCACGTCGGGCACCACCACGTTGCGCTCCACGTCGACGAAGCGGCGGCCCGGCTTGGGCTCCAGGCGCGTGATGAGCGCGATGGCCGCCTTGATGCGCGGCTCGGTCTCGCCGGTCAGCTGAGCCAGCCGCCGCACATCACGGCGGGCCAGCAGCTCCATCGGGGCGACGCAGATGCGCAGGGCGGTGTGGCAGGGAGCATCTTCCGGCGCATCCTTGGCCAGCACGCGCAGCTGCAGCGACAGGCACTCGGCCAGCGAGCGCGCCCCCACGCCCAGGGGTTCCAGGTTCTGCAGCAGGTGCAGCGCCACCGTGAAGCGATGCACCAGTTCCTCCTGCTCCGCCGGATCGTGCGGTGCCAACCCTGCTGCGAGCGACTCGATCGAGTCTTCGAGGTATCCGTCGTCGTTGAGCGATTCGATCAGGAAGCGCAGGACAACGCGGTCTTCCTCGCACAGGCGCAGCGACAGGATCTGGCGGTGCAGGTGGCTTTGCAGCGACTCGTTGCCCCGCGCCAGCTCGGTGGCATCGACTTCGTCGCCCTCGCCCAGGTTGTTCTTGCGCGCCGGCGCATCGCCGCCCCACTCGCCGTCATCGGCCACGATCTCGGTGCTGCCGTCACCATCCCAGCTCGGCGACTCGGGATCGGCGATCGATGCAGCCTCGGTCTCAGGGGACGCCGCCACGGTGTCGGCGGCCGAGGCGCTGGGCACGTACTCGGCGGCGAACTCGGTCTCGGTGTCTGCCTCGGGCACCGGCACGTCGGCCTGCGAGAGCCCGAATTCCTCACGCGGCGCCTCGTCCAGGTTCAGCTCCAGGAACGGGTTCTCGTCGAGCATCTGCTCGACCTCCTGGGACAGTTCCAGCGTTGACAACTGCAGCAGACGGATCGACTGCTGCAGCTGCGGTGTCAGCGCCAGGTGCTGCGAGATGCGAAGCGACAGGCCCTGTTTCATGAGGCCCTCACGTTCCCCAATGCGTGTGGCGCCCCCGCCGCGCACACCATCGGCTGCGCCTTCACATCCTGAAGTGCTCGCCGAGGTAGACCCGGCGCACTTCGGCGTTGTTGACGATGTCGGAAGGCGTGCCCTTGGCCAGCACGGCGCCGTCGCTGATGATGTAGGCGTGGTCGCAGATGCCCAGCGTCTCGCGCACGTTGTGGTCGGTGATCAGCACGCCGATGCCGCGCGATTTGAGGAAGCTGATGATGCGCTGAATCTCGATCACGGCGATGGGATCGATGCCGGCAAAGGGCTCGTCCAGCAGGATGAATCGCGGCTGCGTGGCGAGCGCGCGCGCGATCTCGACGCGCCGCCGTTCGCCGCCCGAGAGGGCCAGCGCCGGCGCCTGCCGCAGGTGCTCCACGCGCAGTTCCTGGAGCAGCCCGGTGAGCCGCCTTTCAATTTCTGCGCGCGGCAGCGGCTGGCGGTCCGCGCCGCGCTGCAACTCCAGCACGGCACGCACGTTCTGCTCCACGTTCAGCTTGCGGAAGATGGAGGCTTCCTGCGGCAGATAGGAAAGACCCAGCCGCGAACGCCGGTGGATGGGCATGTGCTCCACGGGATTGCCATCGATGGCGATCTCGCCCGCATCGGCCCGGACCAGGCCCACGATCATGTAGAAGGAGGTGGTCTTGCCAGCGCCATTGGGCCCGAGCAGCCCCACCACCTCGCCCTTCATCACAGCAAGGGACACATCCTTCACAACCGTGCGGCTGCCATAGGCCTTGCGCAGGTGGCGCACTTCGAGACGGCTCGGCCCCGCCGGAGCGGGTGGGTTGACCCGCTCCTCCTCGAGCATCGCGCTCACTTCTGCGCCCCGCCCAGGCTGGTGCTGGGACGCAGCGGGCCGGAAGGGGCGGCGGGCCGGCCGGCGGCCGCGCCGGGCTGGGCTGGCGCCGCATCGCGCGGTGACAACATGGCGCGCACACGGCCGCCGCTCGCACCCGATGCGCCGCCGCCGTCGACGGCGAAGACATCGGTGCTGTTGTCGTAGGTGATCAGGTTGCCGCTGGATTCGTCGGTGACGGTCGCGCCGCGATAACGTCGCAGTTCGGCGCGCCGGATGAACTTCACGCGATCGGCCCGGCCGTCGTACTCGATCACTTCGCCTTCGCCCTCGATGTACTCGTCCACGCCTTCGCGCTTCTGCCGGAAGAACGCCCGCTTGCCCGGCTCGGCCGTCACGACGCCGTACTGAAAGCCCTCCGGGTCCTGCCGCACGTCAACCCGCGCGCCCCGGATGACGATGGTGCCCTTGGTCAGCACCACCCGCCCGGTAAACACACTCGTCTGGTTGAGGTCGTCGTAGCGCAGCGCGTCGGCCTCGATGTTCATCGGCTTGGCGCGGTCGGCCTTCTCAGCGGCCGCGGGGCCGACCCAGCTGCCCAGAAGCAGCAAAACGAGGAGGGTGGCGCAGGCGTTTTTCATGAGGCACGAATCTTGCTCGCCATTGTAGCGGGCGCAGCAGGCCTGCAAGCCCGTGCCGCGCACGCCGAGGCTGTCCTTGGACGACGGGAGCCACGCAGCCAGAAGGCTGCGCGATGATCAGCGGCTCTTGCGCGCTTCGGCGATCAGGTAGTCGGTGACCTGGAGCGCGCGCTCCATGTTGCCCGCCATGGTGCCGTCGGTGTAGAACCGTCCGGCGACACCCAGGGCGGGGACGCCCTCCACCTTGAACGCGTCCTGCAGTTGCGTGGCGCGGCGCGCCTTGGTGGTGACCGAAAACGAGTTGAAGGTTTCCTGGAACTTGGCCTTGTCCAGACCCTGCTTGTCGGCCCAGGCATAGATCGTGGCTTCCTTGTTGAGCGGGTTGCGCTCGCCGTGGACCGCCTGAAACACCTTGGCATGCAGGTCATTGACGCGGCCCATCGCTTCCAGCGTGTAGAACAGGCGCTGCTGCGGCACGAAGTCGTCGCGGAAGGCCACCGGCACCCGGCGCAGGGCGACGTCGGGCCCGACCTTCTTCGACCACGCTTCCAGGCGGGGCTCGAAGGCGTTGCAGTGCGGGCAGCTGTACCAGAAGAACTCCACCACTTCGACCTTGCCCTGCGGCGCCTCGACCGCCACCGGCTGTCCCAGCGTCTTGTACTCGGTGCCTTCCTCGGGTTTTTTCTGCGCCAGCACAAGGCCTGGCGCGCCCCATGCGGCCAGACCGAGCAGGCACACGGTAGCAGTGGAAAATTCGCGTCGATTCATCTGTGATTCACTCCTTAGGCGAAGTAAGAGCCGCTGCGGGCGAAGAAGTTTCAGTCCGTGTCAACGCTGCACGCGCACCAGCGCCGTCTCGAGGCCGCCGGCATCGAGCTTCTCCTTGCTGCGGTCGGCATCTTCCTTGCGCTCGAACGGGCCGACGCGGACGCGGAACACCTGGCGGCCGGACTGCTCCCGTTCGGTGACACGCGCATCCACCCCCATCAGCGAGAGCTTGGCACGCTGCGCTTCGGCATCGTCGGCGCTGCGAAATGCCCCGGCCTGGACGAAGTAGAGGAACGGGTCGGCCGAGGGCGTGGTCGAGCGCGCGCTGGCCAGGTCCCCCAGCGGGTCGCCCGAAGCTGGCGTCCGGGCCGCTGGCGGACGGCCCACCGTCGCGGGCGGTGGCGGCTCCTTGTCCTTGCTCGCGGGACCGGTGGTGAAAGGCGGCGCAGCAGCCGGTGGCGGCGGCACCACCGCGGCCGTGGCCGGTGGCGACGGCCTGGCCGGATTCTTGCCGTAGAGCGGCGCGTTGGGGTCCCAGTTCTGGTTCTTGCGGGTCTCGGCCGCGTCCTGCGATGCGCTGCGGTTCTGGCCCTTGTTGAGAAAAGGCACCGGCACCTTGGTCACGTACACCGCCACGGCGAGCGCCACCCCCAGGCCGAGCACCATGCCGATGATGATGCCGACGATCACGGACCCGCGCTGTCTGTTCAACATGTTCCCCACCTACATCTTTTCCGGTGCGCTCACACCGAGGACCTTCAGGCCATTGTGCAACACCCGCGCCACGGCGGCGACCAGCGCCAGCCTCGCGCGCCGCACCTCCTCCTCGGGCACCAGGATGCGCTCGGCGTCGTAGTAGCTGTGGTAGCTCGCCGCCAGTTCGCGCAGGTAGAAAGTGACGTCGTGCGGCGCAAAATCGGCCGCCGCATCGCGCAGCATTTCGGGGTAACGCGCCAGTGCCAGCATCAGCCCCTGCGCCTGCGCGCTCTGCAATGGCGAGAGATCCGCGTCGGCAAGGCCGGCCACGTCACCGTCCCAGGCGGCGAGCACCGAGCAGATGCGCGCGTGCGCATACTGCACGTAGTACACCGGGTTGTCGTTGTTCTGGGCCAGCGCCAGGTCGACGTCGAAGACATACTCGGTGTCGGGCTTGCGCGAGAGCAGGAAGAAGCGCACCGCGTCCGTGCTGGTCCACTCGATCAGGTCGCGCAGCGTCACGTAGCTGCCAGCGCGCTTGGAAATCTTGACCTCCTCGCCGCCGCGCATCACCCGCACCATGGTGTGCAGCACGTAGTCGGGGTAGCCCTCGGGAATGCCGACGCCGGCTGCCTGCAGGCCGGCGCGCACGCGGGCGATGGTGCCGTGGTGGTCGGTGCCCTGGATGTTCACGGCCTTGCAGAAGCCCCGCTCCCACTTGGTGATGTGATAGGCCACGTCGGGAACAAAGTAGGTGTAGCTGCCGTCCCCTTTGCGCATCACGCGGTCCTTGTCGTCGCCGTAGTCGGTCGACCTGAGCCAAAGCGCGCCGTCCTGCTCGTAGGTCTTGCCTGCTTCCTGCAGCCGCCGCACAGCGCCCTCGACGGCGCCGCTGGTGTAGAGGCTCGATTCGAGAAAGTAGTTGTCGAAGCGGAGCTCGAAGGCCCGCAGGTCCAGGTCCTGCTCATGGCGCAGGTAAGCCACGGCGAACTGGCGGATCGCGTCCAGATCCTCCACGTCGCCATTGCCAGTATGGGCCCGGTCGTCGGCGCGCACGGTCTTGCAGGCCATGAAGTCGGCGGCAATGTCGGCGATGTAGTCGCCGTTGTAGGCGGCCTCGGGCCAGCCCGCGTCACCCGGACGCAGGCCCCTGGCGCGCAGCTGCGTGGAGGTGGCGAGCGTCGCGATCTGCACGCCGGCGTCGTTGTAATAGAACTCGCGGTGAACGCCCCAGCCCTGGCTGGCGAAGAGGTTGCAGATCGCGTCACCGAGCGCGGCCTGCCGACCGTGGCCCACGTGCAGCGGACCGGTGGGATTGGCGGAGACGAACTCCACCATCATCTTCATTCCATTGGAGGGCTGGTTGCCGAAAGCCTCGCCGCCAGCGAGCACCTCGTGCACGATCTGCTGCTTGGCCTGCGCCTTCAGGCGCATGTTGATAAACCCGGGACCGGCGATGTCTACGGCCTCGACCCAGCGCTCGAACGGCGGCGTGGCGATCAGCGCCGCGCGCAGATTCTCGGCGACCTGGCGCGGGTTCTGCCGCAACGGCTTGGCCAGCTGCATCGCGGCGGTGCAGGCAAAGTCGCCATGCGCCGCGACCTTGGGCGATTCGAAAACCGCCTTGTCGCCGGCGCCTGGCAGCAGCCGTTCCAGCTCGGAGGCGAGGCTTCCGAGCAATTCTTGTTTCACGAGGAGCATGAAGCGATTTTAAGGGGCGGGTTTTTTCCCAGCTCGTGCACGTAGGCAGGCGTCCGCTGGTGTGATGCAATGGCGGCGGCTCTCCAACCCTCCTCGCAAGGACTTCCATGAACAAGCTTCTTTCCTTGATCGCACTCGGCCTGGCGCTCACAGCAGGCGGCGCCCACGCCGCCAGCCATGCCGGCGCACCCATGACCGCGGCACCCACGTCGCCCACGTCGCCCACGGCACCCGCGACACCCAAGGCAGCCGCGGCGGCACCGTCGGCGGCCGCCTCGCAAGCGCCCTCGGCCGCCCAGGGCGCGCAACAAAACAAGATGACCACCTGCAACAAGGAGGCCGGCGCCATGAAGGGCGACGAGCGCAAGGCCTACATGAAAACCTGCCTGTCGGACGGCAAGACCGCGCAGCAGAAAAAGATGACCACCTGCAATGCGACCGCCAAGGACAAGAAGGGTGACGAGCGCAAGAAGTTCATGAGCGAGTGCCTCAAGGGCTGAAGCTTCGCGTTGGCGAGCGGCAGGTCTTGAGCGCAGCACCTTCAGCGCGATCGGGTTTCGCGCGCGTCAGCCGATGTCCCGAGGCCGCCGCGCCTGAACGCAGGCTGCCTGTCAGGGTGCTTGAGGAAATCGATCAACAGGCGCACCGGCTGCGGCAGATGCCGTCGCTGCGCAAACACGGCGTATTTGCCGTTGGGTGGCGCCGCAAAATCGCCCAGCACCTCGACCCGCAGGCTGGAGGCGATCTTGCTTCCACTTCCCGGCTGCTGCGCCAGGCGATGCCCCGTCAGGGCGGAGGTCAGCGGTCCGGGCACCCGTCCTCCGGACCCGCTCGGCACACGCGCCGCGATGATTTATGCGCCACGCCCACCAGCCGACGGCTTTGGGTTCAAGGAGCCATCTCCGCCGAATCGTCCCTGCGCCCGGATACCCGGACCACTGCCCTCCAGCCATCGAGCCGTACTATGGGCCTGAGGAAGCGGGCTCAACCCGGCTTGCGCGCGTCAGCCGATGCGCATCAACTTTCCGCAATCACCCCGGCGGCGCGCAGCGCACTGATCTCCTCCTGGCTGTACCCTGCTTCGCTCAGCAGCGCGGCGGAGTGCTCGCCCACCCGCGGCGGTTGCAGCCGGATGCCAAGTCGCGCACCGCCCAGCGTCAGCGGCAGCAGCGGCGCCCGGCTCTCGCGGCCGTCGGGCAGCAGCACCGGCGCCAGCCCGCCGGTTTGATCCAGGTGAGGGTCGTTGAAGAGATCTTCCGGCTTCGTGATCGGTGCGAACGGAAGCCCGCGCGATTCGAACACGGCAGCAAGCTCGGCCGCGCTGTGCGACGCGAGGCGCTCCCGAAGGAGAGGCATCAGCCAGTCGCGGGCGCGCACCCGGTCGTTGTTGCTGGCAAGGCTTGCATCACGCTTCAGTTCAGCCAGCCCGAAGGCTTCACAGAAGGCCGCCCACTGGCTGTCGCTCACCACCGCCAGGAAGATCTGCTCGCCGTCCCTGACCGTGAACACGTCGTACACCGCCCAGGCGGAGATGCGGATGGGCATCGGCGCGGCCGCGGCGCCGGTGACGGCAAACTGCATCATGTGCTGGGCCATCAGCAGCACGTTGTTCTCGAACAGCGCCGCCTGGACTTCCTGGCCGAGCCCCGTCTCGTGGCGCTGTGCCAGCGCGGCCATCGCGCCGATGGCGCCGAACATGCCGCCCATGATGTCGTTGACGCTGGCGCCGGCACGCAGCGGGTCGCCCGGGCGCCCGGTCATGTAGGCCAGGCCGCCCATCATCTGCACCACCTCGTCGAGCGCGGTGCGGTGCTCATAGGGGCCGGGCAGGAAACCCTTGTGGCTCACGTACACCAGGCGCGGGTTCAAGCGCGACAGCGCGGCGTAGCCCAGCCCCAGCCGGTCCATCGTGCCGCTCTTGAAGTTCTCGCTCACCACGTCCGCGCCGGCGACGAGCCGCAGCGCCACCTCCAGCCCCGCGGCCTGCTGCAGGTCGAGCGCGATGCTCTTCTTGTTCCGGTTGAACATGGTGAAGAAACCCGCGCCCGATCCGAGCAGACGGCGCGTGCTGTCGCCTGCCGGCGGTTCGACCTTGATCACCTCGGCGCCCAGGTCAGCCAGCACCATGCCGCAGGTCGGCCCCATCACCATGTGGCTGAACTCCACCACGCGGATGCCGGCGAGCGGCAGACCCGCGCCTTCAACCTGAGCGCCTGCTTCACCCATGCGGTGATTCCAAAGGCTCGGGTGGGCTCACTTCAGCGGGATGGCGAGGCCCGCCGGCAGCGGCACCGCCGTGACGCTGTTCTGCGGCGAGCCCTCGATCACCCGGTCGCTGTAGGTCAGGTACACCAGCGCGCCACGCTTGGCGTCCACCATGCGTACCACCCGCAGGCGCTTGAAGATGAGCGAGATGCGCTCGTTGAACATTTCCTCCTGGCGCGCCACCGGGCCGCTGAAGCTGATGGGGCCGGTCTGGCGGCAGGCGATGGAGGCCTCGGCGCGGTCCTCGGCCACGCCCAAGGCGCCCTTGATGCCGCCGGTTTTCGACCGCGACACATAGCAGGTGACGCCCGCCACCTTGGGATCGTCATAGGCATCGACGACGATCTTGTGGTCGGGGCCGATCAGCTTGAAGACGGTGTCGACCTCGCCGATCGGTTCGCCGCCGGCCCTGCCGCAGGCGGCGAGCAACAGGGCCAAAGGCAACAGGCTCTTGTACATGCGAGATCCTCTGGAATTCGCGACAACGCACGGTTATACGCGAGCCCCTGCGGTAAGAGGCAAGGCGCGTCGTTAGGGCAACGTAAGCCCCTGCGGCAGGCAGGCGCGCCGGCTGCGGGAGCGCGGGGCGGCAGCCCCTGCCGCCAATGCGCGCCTATTCGGCCTTGAAGCCGGAGGCCTTGATCGGTGTCTCCCAGCGCTTGAGGTGCGCCGCCTGCGTCGCCGCGAGTTCGGCCGCCGGGGCGTGGCTGGGCACGAGGCCGAAGTTGAAGATCTTGTCCTGGATCACCGGGTCGCGCAACGCGTCGGCCACGGCGCGATCGATCCGGGCGACGACCTCGGGCGCCATCCCGGCGGGGCCGTACAGGCCGAAGTAGGCGTCGGCGGAGATGTTGATTCCGGCTTCCTTCAACGTCGGAACGTCCGGCAGGGCCTTGTTGCGCTGCTCGCCCGTGACCGCCAGGATGCGCACCTTGCCAGCCTTGTGATGCTCCAGCGTCTCCGAGGCCGTATCGACCATCAGCGGCACCTGTCCACCGATCAGGTCCTGCGCGGCGGGCGCCCCGCCCTTGTAGGGGATGTGCGTCATCGGCACGGCCGCGGCCTGCCCCAGCAGCTGGCCTGCGAAGTGCGGCACCGTGCCGGCGCCGGAGGTTGCGTAATTGGCCTTGGAAGGATTGGCCTTCATCCACGCCAGCACCGTCTTGACGTCGCCGGCAGGTGCCCCGGGCCCGGCGGTGACGGCGAAATCGAAGGTGGTCACGCGCGAGATGGCGGTGAAGTCCTTGATCGGGTCGTAGCCCAGGTTGGTATACAGCCAGGGCTGGATCACCAGCGCGCCGCTGGGGGACAGGACCAGCGTCTGCCCGTCCGGCGCCGCTCGCTTGACCTCGCCCAGCGCCACCCGGCCACCGGCACCCGGCTTGTTGTCGACGATGACGCTCTGGCCCAGCGACACCCGCAGCTTCTC
>Ga0136611_10003319_pt1 | contig 11271 bp, 13 predicted proteins | sample AntDrymUQ2232306_2_FD_106645 | JGI IMG/M metagenome (GOLD analysis project Ga0136611, IMG submission 106645) | Polar desert sand microbial communities from Dry Valleys, Antarctica - metaG UQ223 (23.06) | ecosystem: Environmental > Terrestrial > Soil > Desert | place: Antarctica: Dry Valley... | reverse complement strand
TCCGGCCGAAGCCCACAGGCCGAGCATCTATCCTGAGCCCGTCGCAAGCCCGAGTAGCTCAGACGGCAGAGCAACGCACTCGTAATGCGTAGGTCAGGAGTTCGATTCTCCTCTCGGGCTCCATCGAAGTCGCTGGTCAGAGGCTATTTCAAGCAATCCGCCTGAGAGCGGCGCCTCCCCAATCCCATCTATTTCCGTCCCGTCCCATCCGGCCGGGTACGTTTCCGTATACGTGTTCACGTTGGACCCGACGAGCGATCGGCAAGCCGCGGAGATCGTCGGTGGGCTCGTCACCGAGCTGGGCACGTTTCGATCCTCGGTGGGTGGGGCCGCCGATGAAGCCAAGACCCACGCCGTCGTCGTGGTCACCGGGGAGGTCGCCAGCTACCCGCAGCGGGACATCGTCGCGACCACGGTGCACGTCGATGCTGGCGCAACGTGACGGGTGACGAACCGGTGCAGATCCTCCGTCGTGACGTCCCTCTTCGCAGCGTGAGCGAGCCGGTTCGGGTCGGGCTCGTTGGTGCCGGCCCGTGGGCGGGCATGGCCCATGGACCGGTGTTCGCCGCCGGCCCGGAGACGACCTTGACTGCGGTCTGGGCTCGGCGGCGAGAGGCGGCCGAGGAGTTGGCGGCGGCCCACGGGGCAGAAGCCGTCGACCGGGTCGAGGACCTCTACGTGCGCTGCGACGCCGTCGCCTTCTGCGTACCACCGGCCGTCCAGGCCGAGCTGGCGATCGGCGCCGCGCAGGCGGGCATGGCGCTGATTCTCGAGAAGCCGATCGCCGCCGACGTGGCGGGCGCGCAACGGCTGGCCGACGCCGTTGCTGCGGCGGGCGTCCCGAGCCTCGTCGCCCTTACCTGGCGTTACTCGGGCGTCGTGCGGGAGTTCCTCGCGAACGCCGTCGGGTTCGAGGCCTACGGCGGTCGCGGCACGTTCGTCAGTGGCGGCCTTGCGGCCGGACCGTTCCGCACGCCGTGGCGACTGGAGATGGGGGCGCTGCTCGACCTCGGACCCCACGTCCTCGACCTGCTCGACGCCGCCCTCGGGCCGATCGTGTCCGTCCGGGCGGCCGGCAACTCCCTCCGTTGGGTGTCGCTGCAACTCGAACACGAGTCGGGAAGCGTCAGCGAGGCCGCGCTTTGCGCCGGGGCGCCCCTCGAGCCCCACCGGGCCGGCGCCGAGCTGTACGGACCGACCGGGGTGCTCGAGGTCGACTGCGCAACCGGGGTCGGAGGCAGTGCCTTCCGTACTCTTCGAGCCGAGGCCGCGGAGATGACTCGAGGGCGTGTTCCCCACTCCCTCGATGTCCGGCGCGGCCTGTACCTCCAGCGGATCATCGAGGAAGCAAGGAGCCAGCTGTGATGCACCACCGATTGACGGATGGGCGAGGTCGAGCGATTCCAACGAGAGGGTTACGTGAGCCTGCCCGACCGTTTCGACGCGACGACGTTGGCCGCCCTCCGGGCTGAGGCCGACCGCATCGCGTCGCAGGACATGGCCCGCGCCATGGCGTTCTACCGAGATGGTCTTTCGTTGAGCCAGCGGTTCGAGACGCCGGTCTTCACCGAGGTCAGCGCGGGCCCGACCTCTCTCGCCCTCCAGATCGGCGGCGGCGGGAAGTATCGGCGCAGGAGCCTCGACTTCGACTTCGACTTCGACGTCGTCGACGGGAGACGGCGTCGGACGGTCTTGCCATCAGGAACGGACGGCATAGGGAGGTATCCGGCGATGGATCTCGATCCATACGCTGACGCCCAGCTGATTCGTGGCTGACACTACGGTGGCTGGCAATGGGGGCGGCAGGACTCACGGGCATCAAGGTGCTCGATCTCACGACGCAACGGGCCGAGTTGTGCGGACGGACGTTGGCGGAGTTCGGCGCCGACGTCGTCAAGGTCGAGCCTCCGGGGGGCAGCGAGAGCCGGCGACGCCCGCCGTTCGCCGACTTCGGATCGCTCTATTGGGAGACGGTAGGGCTCGGCAAGCGGAGCGTGGTCGCTGACGTCACGACCGCAGAAGGACAAGAGCTCGTCCGACAACTTGCGGGGCGCGCTGACGTTCTCCTCGAGTCGTCCGACCCCGGCACGATGCACTCGCTCGGACTGTCCTACGAGGCATCGGCTCGGACCAACCCGTTTCTGATCTACGTGTCGGTCACGCCGTACGGCCAGTCGGGGCCGAAGAGCGGCTGGCCGGCCACCGATCTCACGATCGAAGCGGCCGGAGGGCGACTGGCCTTACAGCGCGACGGCGATCGGCCCCCGGTGCCGGTCGGGTATCCGCAGGCATCGTTCCACGCCGGCGTGCAGGCGGCCGCGGACACGATCTTCGCGCTTCACGAGCGCCGGAAGTCCGGCCTCGGGCAGCACCTTGACGTCTCCATGCAGACGGTGATGGTGCACACCATCTTCTCGGCGGCGTCGGGAGCCCGCCTGAACGACTCGACGGAGTCCGTCGGGACGATGGACGATCCGGATGCCGATCGCGCCGCGAAGCTCTTGTTGCTCCCCGGTATCTGGTCATGCGCGGATGGCTACGTGGCCGCCCCGCTGACCGCCGGTGCGCTCCCGCTCGTCGCCAAGATCATGCGGGACGACGCGAGGATCGACGCCGACCTCCGTTCGTACGACTGGGCCCACCTCGTCGCCGATGTCCTCCGCGGGCGGGTCGAGGACGAGTTCGTACTGCGGGCCATCGACGTGGTCGCCGACTTCTTCTCTGTCCGGACGAAGGCGGAACTGTTCGCCTTGGCCTTCGAGGGCGATTTTCGCCTCGGACCTCTGCAGACGACGAGCGATCTCCTTGCCGACGCCCACCTGAACGCACGCGGCTTCTGGAGGAGGAGCTCCGGCGGTGTGACCCGCCCCGGCGCCGCCGTCCGCATGTCATCGACGCCGATGCTCGTCGAGCTTCCGCTCGCTCGCGAGCCGGGAACCACCGTCATCGACGACGTCCTGCGCCAGTGGGCCTCTGCCGAAAGCCTCCCGACGCCGCCCGCCTCCAGCCGGGCCGGCGAAGCCTTCGTCGGGCTCAAGGTCGCGGACTTCAGCTGGGTCGCCGTCGGGCCCACGATCGGCCGGGCCTTCGCCGATCACGGGGCAACGGTCGTGCGTGTCGAGTCCGAACGCCGCCTCGACGTGGCCCGTACCCTCGCACCCTGGAAGGGTGATGCGAAGGGCATCAACGACTCCAACTGGTACGCCCATTACAACGCCGGAAAGCTCGGGCTGGCCCTCGACCTTTCCTCAACGGAAGGGCGAGACATCGCCCGCCGGCTCATCGATTGGGCCGACGTGGTCATCGAGAGCTTCTCTCCCGGCACCATGGCCCGCTTCGGTCTCGACTACGAGACGGTGTCGACCACCAACCCCGGTGTCATCATGATGAGCACGTCGCTGCTGGGCCAGAGCGGGCCGATGTCGTCGTTCGCCGGTTTCGGACAGCAGGCGGTCGGGCTGTGTGGAATCTCGACGATCACCGGGTGGCCGGATCGTCCGCCGATCCCCCCGATGGGGGCGTATACCGATGTCGTCGCACCGAAGTATGGGATCGCGGCGATTGCCGCCGCCCTCTTGGCTCGCGACGCCGACGGGGTCGGTCAGCACCTCGACATGTCGCAGGTCGAGGCGTCGATCCGCTTCATCGAACCGCTGGTGCTCGATGAGGCCATCAACCTCCGTACGGCGGAGCGGCAGGGGTTCACATCCCACAACTGCCCGGAGGGTGTGTACAACCTCGCCCGGCCGAACCACTTCATCGCTATCGGCGTCGAGACCGACGAGCAGTGGCGGTCGCTCCGCCGGGCGGCGGCGCCGTCCCTAGACGCGTTCGCCGCCGACCTCGACCACCCCGCGAGGGCGGCCAAGCGAGACGAGCTCGACGCCGCCATCGGGAAGTGGGCCTCCGTGCACGACGGCGAGGAGCTCGAAGCGCTCCTGACCGTCAACGGCGTTCCCGCGGCCCGTGTGGCCAAGCCGGCGCATGTCGCCCACGATCCGCAACTCGAACACCGTGGGTACTTCATTCCCCTCGATCATCTCGCCATGGGGCGATGCGACTACGAGGCTCCTGCGACGATCTTCTCGGCGAAACGGACCGCGCTCCATCGACCGGCGCCCTGCCTCGGCGAGCACACGCGAGAGGTGCTGCAGGACCTCCTCGGTCTCGCTGAGGCGGAGGTCACCCGCCTGCGGGAGTCGGACGTTCTCCGCTGAGATGCGGCGCCCTCAGGGGCGCGAGAGGTGCTCGCGCGTCAGCGATGGCCGCACACCCTGACGCTAACGTCAACAAGGGTGGCTGCGAGTGGTGGCCGGCGAATGGAGATCACCATGGACTACGGGCAGATCCTCTACGAGGTCACCGACGGGGTCGCGCTCGTCACCCTCAACCGGCCCGAGAAGCTCAACGCGATGACGGCGCAGATGGGTGCCGAGATGGACGACGCCATGGCGGAAGCCGACAGCGACGAGGCCGTCCGCGCCGTTGTCGTCACCGGCGCGGGAGCCCCGTGGAAGTCCGCAAGCCCGTCATCGCGGCCATCAACGGCCCCGCCGTCGGGGCCGGGTTGACCTGGCCGTTGCAGACCGACATTCGTTATGTGGCGCACGATGCCAAGCTGGCATTCGCCTTCGCTCGTCGGGGGGTGCTTCCCGAGCTCGCCTCCCATCTGATCCTCCCGCGCCTCTGCGGGCTCAGCCGGGCCACCGAGTTGCTCCTGTCCGGCCGCACGTTCCTCGGTGACGAGGCGGTCGAGTACGGCGTCGCCACGCGCGCCTATCCCGCTAACGAGGTGCTGCCGGCGGCGCTCGCCCTGGCCGCCGACATCGCCACCAACGCCGCGCCGCAGCCCATCGCCATCTCCAAGCAGCTGATCTGGGAGGGAGTCGGCGTGTCGGTGCGTGAGTTCCGGATCAAGGAGGGCCAGCTCTTTCGCTTCACGACCCGCCAGCCCGATGCGCGCGAGGGAACGAAGGCGTTCTTCGAGCGGCGCGCGCCGAACTGGACAGGGCAGCTCAGCGACCTTCCGCCGTGGCCTTCGGACAACTCGACGGGGAGCTGAGATTGCGGTACCGCAACCGGCGGTCGCCCATCGGGGTGCGCCACGAGAAGGGACCCGCTCATGGCGATCGCCTTCGAGAACGCTCCCCAGACGATGCACCGCAGCGTCGACGACCTGCCGTTCATCACCGTGCCGGACGGGACCGGGTTGCAGCTAATCCAGGTGGATCTGGCCGTCGGCGTGCGTGGCGTCGACCTCCTGCCGGCGCCCCATTGATTCGTCTCGCCGCTTCCAACCAAAACCCCGTGCCTCGAGGAGTGCCTCATGCCCTACGTCACTGACCGAGTTGTCCACGACGCTGACGCCCACGTCTTCGAGGCGCCGGGATGGCTCGACCCGTGGGTCGAGCCCGGCCTGCGCGAACAGTTGAGCCGGTTCACGCAACGCAACGAGAAGGTCCTCGAGCACGTCGCCAACGTGCGGGCCAAGTATGAGGACGCCGACTTCCGCGCGAGAGACGAGGAGGAGATCCTCCTTCGGAAGGGATTCTCCGGCCTCGGTGCGTTCGTGAAGGAGGAACGCCCCCGTGCGCTCGACCTCCTGGGGTTCGCCAGCCAGCTCATCTTCACGACCGCTGGTCTCGGGCCGTTGGCCGCCGCTGACCGCAGCGAGGACGCCGACGTGGCGTTCGGTGTGGCGCGCGCGCACAACCGGGCCATGGTCGACTTCTGCTCGGTCGACAAGCGTCTCCTCCCCGTCGCCCACGTGCCGCTCATGGATCTCGAGCGGGCGTGCTCGTTCGCGACGGAGACGATCGAGCTTGGTGCGGCTGCGCTCATGGTCCCGTCCGCCTGCCCCAAGCGGCACTCACCGAGTCACGTGGGCCTCGACCCCCTGTGGGCCCAGGCCGAGGACGCCGGAATCCCGATCGTCTTCCACGTCGGCGGTGGAACATCGATGAACGCGACATACAAGGAGAACGGCCTTCCGCCGGTGAAGGACTTCATCGGCGGGGATGGCAACTTCACGTCGGTCTCGTTCATGTCGATTCCCGGGGCCCCAGCGCAGACGCTGGCCACGATGATCTTCGACGGTGTGCTGGACCGGTTCCCCCGGCTCAAGTTCGGAGTGATCGAACAGGGCGCCGCGTGGGTGCCTGGATGGATGCGGTCGATGGACTCGGCCGCCGACGCGTTCACCAAGAACGAGGAGCGTCTACGGGCCCTGTCGATGAAGCCGAGCGAGTTCGTCCGCCGTCAGGTGCGGGTGACGCCCTACCCCCACGAGCCCGCAGGCTGGGTCATCCAGAACGCCGGACCCGAGGTCTGCCTCTTCAGCTCCGACTACCCCCACACCGAAGGTGGCCGCAATCCGATCAAGCGGTTCGAAGCCAGTCTCGAGGGCTGCTCGGACCTCGAGAAGGAGGGGTTCTACCGCACCAACTTCGAGGATCTCATGGGCCGAGCCCTCGACCGTGTCGGAGCGACCGTCTGATCAGCTGCCTCGAGACCCCGGGATTCTCCCCAGCGGGTCGGTGGCGGTCACACCGGAAGTCCGCCGGATCGCCGCCGCAGCAATGAACAGCCGGCTTGCGCCAGTGGTCGTACCCCTCGATGAGGCCGCACGTCCGCGGCGGCGTAGCGCAGCGTCAGGCGGCCCGGCGGCGTTGGGGCCCGCCCCGCGCCGCTGCTGTCAGGGCAGCCGCGTCTTCGGTGCCATCGGCCGCACCCTCCACCCTCTCGACGCCTCGTCGAGAGGCTCACGCGGACCACAGCAGCCGACATCGAGCACGACCCGAGGAGGGGACTTTCGTTGGCGGCGCGGACTTCACGTCGGCCATCGACACTCACGTGGCAGAGTGACCCCGACCGGCAGTACCCGGTCGATTGGCGGGCGGCCCGTCGCATCCGAGCTTCTTCATGCAGGTCGCTTCTACGTCGGCCAGCTCAGCCGGAGCTGTCGAGGGTGCCATCCGGAAGGTCCTCGTCGTGGAAGCGGGCCTTGCCCGACGGCCCCCAGACCGTCACCGAGCCTCGGCCGACGGCCCGGAACCGATCGCCATGCCGGACGAGCGCGGTTGCACCGTCCACGCCGACGACGTTGCGCGCCTTCCCCACGAGGCGGTTCACCAGTTCGCCCGCCAGGGACGGGTACTCGTCGAAGTGGGGCAACACGATCGTGTTGGGGAGGAGGCCGAAGCCCTTCGAGCCGGCGCCTCCTCGACGGCCGGCGATGTGGCTGCCCTGCACCATGGCGCCGGCCGAGCAGCCGGCCAGCACGCCGCCTCGGTCGAGCACACCGAGGATCGCCGCCCACGCCGCCGTGCCCTCGAGCAGCTGATGAAGGAGCGCCGGCTTCCCGCCCGAGAGATAGACGAGATCGGCGCCGGCGATGTCGCGGACCGTGTCGTCGTCGTCCGCCGTGCGGCGGTCGATCACGTTGACGGCGACGGCCTCGGCGCCGAGGCGGGTGAAGTGGGCGACGCCCCGCTCCTGCCAGCCGCGCCAGACCCGTTCGCCGTCCTTGGCTGCGGCGGTGGGGAGGCAGGCGACGCGCGGCGAGCGTTCAGCGGTGTCGAGGAGCGAGAGCAAGTGCTCGTCGACCGGCCGGCACGCGGCGAGGTACTCGCCACTGCCGACGAGCGCGATGGTCGGGCTCACTTCCCCAGCATGCCAGCGGCCTCCAAGCGGCACACCGGGAGATCAGGCCGACGGGCCGTCGTCCTCGATGCGCCTTCGGACGGCGTCGAAGGCGTCGGCGTTCTCCGCCATCCGCGCCTGCTCGATCGCCATCTTCTCCTCGGGCGTGGCCTGCAGCTCACGCTCCTGCGCGCTCGGTCAGACTGTCGCTTACGTCAGCAAGCGACTCCGACGCCGGCCGCTCATCCTCACCGCCACGAAAGGCGACCCATGACCAACGCCGAACAGCAACCCCGCACGGATCGCGCCGAGCTGATCGCCGCCATGATCGAGCGATTGCGACGCGACGGCACTGTGCCCGGGGTCCCCGTCGGTGAGCGCGCCCCAAGCTTCGCCTTGCCCGACGCCAACAGCAAGGCGGTGTCGCTCGACGACCGGCTCGCTGAAGGTCCCGTCGTGCTCACCTTCTACCGGGGCGCTTGGTGTCCGATCTGCAACACCGCGCTTGCCGGCCTCCAGGAAGCCCTCCCGCAGATCAGCGCGCTCGGCGCACGACTCATCGCCATCAGCCCCCAAGCACCCGATGCCTCCCAGCCCCTCGTCCAGCGCCTCGGCCTCGCCTTCGACGTCCTCAGCGACACCGACCAGTCCGTCATCCGCGACTACCGCCTGCAGTTCGCTCTCGACGAGGACCTACGGCCGATCTACCGCGGGTTCAACATGGCGCTCGACGAACACAACGCGGATGGCACCTGGAACCTCCCAGTGCCGGCAACGTTCATCCTCGACCGAGACGGCACCGTCCGCGCCCGCCACGTCGACCCCAACTATCGCGATCGCATGACCGTCGACGCGATCCTCGCCGCCCTCGCTGGCATCGCCCCACGACGGACGTGAAGATCGGCTGCGCCGATTGCGGCTGGCTCGTCGAACGCGGGATCTGTGTCGAGCTGTGCGCCGACCGAGTCCTTGCTGCCGGCTCGTCTCACCGGGAACGCTCACGATGACCCGTCGGCCCGCCGTCGTGCTGTTCGATGTCGTCGAAACGCTGTTCTCGCTCGATCCCGTCAACGAAGCGCTCGCGCCGCTCGGGCTCAGCATCGATCTCTACTTCGCTCGGCTCCTGCGCGACGGCTTCGCGCTCGCCGCCGCCGGGAGCTACCGACCGTTCAGCGAGATCGCTACGAGCGCGCTCGATGCCATCGCTCCCACCGCCACCGACGAACAACGCGCCGCCGTCCAAGAGGCGTTCCGACAACTCCCACCCCACCCTGACGCCGAACCGGCACTCGCCAAGCTCAACGCCGCCGGAATCAAGCTCTACGCCTTGACCAACGGCGGGGCCGACGCCACGGAGGCGCTTCTCGCCACCAGCGGCCTACGCCGCTATGTCGACAGGGTCCTGACGGTCGAGGCGGCGCAACGGTGGAAGCCCTCGCCCGAGCCGTACCGCTACGCCGTCGAGGCGATCGGAGTTGATCCCGGTGAAGCGGCTCTCGTCGCCGTCCACTCCTGGGACATCCACGGCGCACACCACGCAGGACTCACGACCGGGTGGTGCACCCGGCTCGAAGGGAGCTATCCGGCGATCTTCGATCGTCCCGACGTCGTCGGACACGACCTGTCCGCGGTCGCCGACGCGCTGCTCGCTTCACCGAGCGATGCGGCCCGAACCGACTGACGCTTCTCGGACGCCCAGCGCCTTCCACCAGGCAGCTGCTCCACCGGGTTGGGTACGCTGCGCGGCGCGTCAGGGTCGGCCCACGGGGCCAGGCCGAGGCACGGCCCGAGGAGGATGGCATCTGATGGCTGACGAACCGGTCGTGCTCTACGAGGAGCGGGACTCCCTCGCCATCATCACCCTCAACCGCCCGGAGAAGATGAACACGCTGAACGAGCGCGTCATCCAGGGCATCGCCGACGGGATCGACGCGGCGACAGCGTCAGCCGACGTGGCTGCGATCGTGCTGCGTGGTGCGGGTCGCGCCTTCACCGCCGGGTACGACCTGAACCCGGGGGAGGGGCGGGCGGCGTGGCGTCAGGGCTACGACGCGCCGCGGGTGGAGCACCGTGCCGGCGCGTGGGACCCGGTGCGGGACTTTGCGTTCATGGGGGCGAACATGAAGCGCTTCATGAAGCTGTGGGAGTGCCCCAAGCCGGTCGTGGCCCAGCTGCACGGATACGCGCTCGGGGGCGGTACCGACCTCATCCTGTGCGCCGACCAGATCTTCATGGCCGAGGACGCCATCATCGGCTATCCGCCGTCACGCGTCTACGGCACGCCCACCACGATGATGTGGATCTACCGTCTCGGCCTCGAGCACGCCAAGCAGTTCCTGCTGTCAGGGGACCAGATCGACGCTCCGACGGCACTCCGCATAGGGCTCGTCTCCAAGGTCATCGCGCCCGAACGGCTCGCTGAGGAGACGGAGACCTACGCGAAGCGCTTCCAGCACATCCCGGCCAACCAGCTGGCGCTCAACAAGATGCTCATCAACCAGGCGTACGAGAACATGGGTCTGCGCACCACGCAGATGTTCGGCACGCTCTTCGACGGCATGACGCGCCACACCGAAGAGGCGCTCCGATGGCGTGAGAGCTTCGGCCAGGTCGGGTTCCGGGAGACGATTCGGCGCCGGGACGAACCCTTCGAGGACTACGGGGAACGGAGCCGCTGATGGATGAACCGATCCTGTACGAGCAGCACGGTCCGGTGGTGACGGTCACGATGAACCGCCCTGAGCAGATGAACAACTTCGGTGGTGGCCTCTTCGAGGCTTTGGGCCAAGCCGCCACACGGTTCTACGACGACGACAGCGCCTTGGTGCTCATCCTGACCGGGAAGGGGAAGGCGTTCTCGGCCGGGGGAGACCTGAAGAGCATCGAGACCAGGCTTCGCACCGACGACGCACCGCCCCCCCGATCGCCGGAGTCCCGACGGCGCAGCTTCTTCCAGAACCAGAAGTTCACCCGGCGGACCAACATCTACAAGCCGATGATCGCCGCAGTCAACGGCTACTGCTTCGCCGGAGGGCTCGAGCTGGCCCTCACCTGCCACTTCATCGTGGGGGCCGAGTCGTCGGAGTACGGGGTGCTCAACCGTCGCTGGGCCGTGCCCTTGGTCGACGGAGGCACCTACCGGCTGCCCCTCTGGGTGGGCGCTGGCAACGCGCTGTACCTCATCCAGACCGGAACGCGCATCCGAGTGGAGGAGGCGCATCGGATGGGCCTCGTACAGGAGATCGTGCCCGACGCCCAGCTGATGGACCGCGCTCGCGAGCTCGCCGGCGTCATGGCGGCCGTCCCGCAATCGGGACTGACCGGTGACACCGAGGCGGCGCTGCGGGGCTTCGGTCGGACCTATGACGAAGGGCTCGCGCTGGAGGCGGTGATCGGCTCGACCACCCAGATCTCCGGCGAGGCACTTGGGCGCTTCGTGCAGAAGGGCTACGACCCGGCGACGGGCCGATGACGAGGGGCTGTGTGCGCATCGAGCGTGCTGCCGCCGACACGCGGATCACCGTCGAAGTCGCCTGATCTATCTTCTCGGCCGTGAACGAGCTCGAAGAGGGGATGGCGTCGTCGGTCGCCTGGGGCAAGGTGCAGTCCGCGGCCCGCACGGGCCAGGGG
>Ga0136611_10003318_pt1 | contig 11271 bp, 8 predicted proteins | sample AntDrymUQ2232306_2_FD_106645 | JGI IMG/M metagenome (GOLD analysis project Ga0136611, IMG submission 106645) | Polar desert sand microbial communities from Dry Valleys, Antarctica - metaG UQ223 (23.06) | ecosystem: Environmental > Terrestrial > Soil > Desert | place: Antarctica: Dry Valley... | reverse complement strand
GGAACGCCATACGGAACGCTATGCAGAGCGTTGGCGCAACGCTATACTGAGGCCGTTCGCGCTCCAGGGCCGCTCCGCTGCACGTCGCGCAGCGGTCCGGAGCATGCAGCGGGCTTACGAGGTGTCCATGCAAGGGCGCATGGCGGTCGCACAGGCAGCCTTAAGCTCCTCCCGCCCGATCGGGCCGTCGGCATTGGGTCGCGTCCGCGCGCCTCGCGTCAACGCCCGACGTCCGCGATTCGGGAACGGCGCCGCGCGGCACGTCACCGTGCCGCGCTCTCCGGCCGACGTCCGTGGGCGGGGTACCCCCGCGCCACCCTCGGCGACCGTCCGGATTCCAGGCCGCGCCACGCCAACAGGGGCTGGTCGCGCATCTGCATCATCGGGGGATGGAGGCTCGCGATGTCAGAGTTGACGCCACGGGTAGTGCCGACCCGCCGCGCGATCGCGCGGCGCAGCGTGCTGAAAGCAACCGCCGTCGGTCTCGGGGCGATCGCCCTGGCACCCGCGCTGGCCGCCTGCGGGATGATTCCCGGCCAGGGCGGCGACAAGCTCATAGTCTGGACTGATGCGACATTCGCGCCCCCCTCGGACGATTACCAGTCCGAGGAGATCACCAAGTGGGCCAAGAGCAAGAACGTCGAGGTCGAGATCACTCGCGAGACCGGCGAGAACGTCCGCCAGAAGCTCCAGGCGGCCGTCGAGTCCAAGCAGCTCCCGGATGTCTCGCAGCTGGATGTCGGCCGATTCACCGCCTTCCAGCCGGCCGGCATCCTCATCGACCACTCAGACCTCTACGCCGAGTTCTCGAAGGCCTGGGGGGGCTTCTACAAGCCGGCCGAGCGCATCGCGACCAGGGACAACAAGCAGTGGTTCCTGCCGTACTCGATCGACAGCAACCTGATCCTCTTCCGCCGTGATCTGCTGGAGGCTGCTGGGTTCAAGGAGGCGCCGAAAACCTGGGACGAAATGTTCGACATGGCGAAGAAGGCCCAGAGCCCGCCAAACCTCTACGGGTGCGGCTTCCAGTTCAGCAAGGCCGGCACCGACGCCGAGGACACCTTCAATCTCATGATGCACGGCTACGGCGGCCGGATCGTCGGCGAAGACGGCAAGATGGTCAATGTTAAGACGCCGGAGATGCTGGCCTTCCTGACCCGCATCAAGTCGAGTTGGGATCTCGGCGTCTACCCGCCGGGCGTCACCGGCTGGGACAACGCCGCCAACAACACCGCGCTCCAGGACGAAAAGGTCATCTTCATCCACAACCCGGCCAGTCCGCTCGTCTGGTTCCGCACGAACAAGCCGGACATGCTGCCGAATATCGGCGTCGCCAGCGTGCCGGCCGGCCCGAAGGGCTCCTTCAATACCGCGTACGTGCGAGACGGTTTCGCCGTGCTCAACACCGGCAACCAGAAGAAGATGGATCTGTCCAAGGACCTCATGCGCCACCTGTACAGCAAGGATGTCTACCGCAAGTGGATCGAGCTGGCCTTCCCCTCGCCGGCTGTCGCCGGCATGGAGGACCACGAGGTCTGGAAGAACCCCCAGCGCAAGGGCTTCCTCGACGCCGCCAAGTCCGGCATCCTCCAGGGACACCCCGGCCAGCCGAGCCAGGCGTACTCCGAGTTCGTCAATCGCCAGCCGCTGATCTCGGCCGCTGCCCGCATGACCGTCGAAGGCTGGTCGCCCGAGCAGGCGCTCGACGAGCTGGCGAAGGTCGCCGAGGACGTCTTCTCGAAGTACAAGTAGCCAGGAGCCGGGAGCCAGGAGCGGCTGCCGGAAGCCCCGTCAACGACCCTGTCATCCTGAGCCTGCGAAGGATCTACGGACAGACCAGCACGAGACAGTCCGTAGATCCTTCGCAGGCTCAGGATGACAACACTGTCCGGCTCCTGACTCCTGGTTTCTCCGAGGGGGTGTCCCATGAGTGTCCAGAGCGCCGTCCTCCGCCGGTACCGATACAGCGATCTCACAGCCAGACACAAGGAGTGGATCCTCGGCTACGCGATGCTGGTGCCGGCCCTGTTCTTCATCATTGGCCTGGTAGCGTATCCGGCCGCCTGGGCCGTCTACCTCTCGTTCACCGACAAGGTGATCGGCCAGCCCGAGCGCTTCGTCGGGCTCCAGAACTATGCCTGGCTCGTGCAATGGCCGAACTTCGGCCGGATGATCTGGAACACCGTCCTGCTGGCCGTCGTCGGTGTCGCCCTCAAGGCGTTCGTCGGCATGACCATGGCACTCGCCCTCAACGAGCAATTCCGCGGCCGGACGATGATCCGCGCCGTCCTGTTCCTTCCCTGGACGGTCCCCGCGTTCGTGGCAGGTTTGATCTGGCGCTGGCTCTACGACGATCAGAACGGCCTGTTCAACTGGGCGCTGCTCGGGATGGGCCTGATCGACGCGCCGGTCTCGTGGCTGGGCGACGTCCGCTTCGCGATGGGCGCCGTCATGAGCGTGGTCGTCTGGAAGGGGTTTCCGTTCTTCGCGATCGCCTATCTCGCCGGCATGCAGGCGATCCCCTCGGAGCAGTATGAGGCCGCGGAGGTGGACGGCGCGAACGCCTGGCAGCGGTTCCTCTTTATCACCGTCCCCGGCCTGCGCCACGTCATGCTAGTCACCTGCATGCTCTCGCTGATCTGGACGGCGAACACGTTCGATTTGGTCTACATCATGACCCGCGGCGGCCCATCGAACGCGACCGAAGTGTTCACGATGCTGATCTACGACCAGGGCATTCGGAACGGGCGCGTCGGCGAGGCGGCGACCGCGGCGATGATGGCGGTCCCGATCTTCACCGGGCTGATCGTCGTCCTGACCCGGTACCTCCAGGACGACGACAAGGAGGTGGCGTGATGCAAGGCGTCATCGAAGCCCCGGCCCAGCCGAGCGCCTCCGTATTCGGCTCCACGCGCGGGCGCGGAAAGCGGATCGTCGTGTACGCGACGATCGCGTTCTACCTGTTCGTGGTGTTGCTGCCGCTCTACTGGATGTTCCGCTCCTCGATTGCCGAGAACGACCAGATGTACGGTACGTCGATCGAGTTCTTCCCGAGCAAGTTTACGCTGGCCCAGTTCGACGCCGCGATCAACAAGTGGAAGTTCGGGTTGTATCTGTCCAACTCGATTGCCGTCGGCCTGGTCACGACCGCCCTCACGACCCTGATGGCGACGCTGGCGGCGTATAGTCTGGTCAGGTTGCGCTACCCCGGTCGCGCAGCGCTGGCCCGCTCGGTCTTGTTCGTGTACCTGATTCCCGGCGGGCTGCTGTTCATCCCGCTGTTCATGATCATGCAGCGGCTCGGTCTGCTGAACAGCCAGCTTGCACTGGTCATCAGCTACCAGTCCTTCTCGATCCCGTTCTGCACCTGGATGCTGATCGGGTACTTCAAGGGCATCCCGCCCGAGATGGAGGAGGCGGCCCAGATCGACGGCGCCAGTCGGCTCCAATCGATGTGGCTGGTGCTGCTGCCAATGGCCGCCCCTGGGCTGGTGGCAGCCGCGGTGTTCACCTTCACGCTAGCCTGGAACGAATTCCTGTTCGCGCTGGTGTTCATCACGTCGGATAGCTTCCGGACGCTGCCGGTCGGCCTCGCCGGCCTGATCCGCGGGGACATCTACCTCTGGGGGCCGATGATGGCCGGCTCGGTGTTGGCGGCGATCCCGGTGATGGTGCTGTACACGCTGGCGAACCGGATGCTGGTCCAGGGGCTGGCCGCTGGAGCGGTCAAGGGGTAGTACCGTCAAGGGGCATCGAAAGGACACCGCCACCGTCGGCTAGCGGCGCACCAGCGTCACCGTCGCCTGCGTCTCGAACCCCTCCGGCAGCTGGTCGAACGGGTCGCCGGTGCGCTCCCTGGCGTGGCGCGCGAGGGCCGCGTGGGCCGGCTCGTCGGCGCTGCCGATGCGGACCTCGTGTCGGATGTTGGGCGACCCACCCAGCTCCAGCTCCAGCTCCCACCGACCGTCGCGGTCCGGGCGAATCTCCTGGCCGAACACGTACCACCGGCTGCCCTCGACCTCGGCGCGCACCGCGAGCCAGAGGTGGCCGTCCGGAGGCCGCTCTCCGACGAGCTCGCCGCGCAGCGTCACCCGTTGCGGCACCTCGGCACCGGCGGCGGGCTCGCGGATGGCGACGAGCGGCGGATCCGGTAGCGAGAGCGGCGTCGGCGACGCCGCCACTCGCGGCGCCTGAGCCGTGGCCCGAGTGTCGGGGCGGGCCGGCTGCAAGGCGGCGGGGAGGCGGGCTACCGGCGCGCTCGGGGCGGGCGCGCCGGACGACGCGGGTGGGCCGCCCGTCCCAGGTCCGGTCGCCGCCGGAGTGGCCGTTCGCGTCGGAGCGCCACCGCGAGCGGCCGTGACCGAGGCCGATCGCTCTCGCTCCGAAACGTCGGCGCCCGAGTCGGCCGCGGCATCCGTGCGCACCGGCCCAGCGGTTTGCACCGGCTCGGCTGCCGACGGTGCGGCCAGCCCCGATCCGTCATCGCTGCCGGGGATCGGCGTGCCGGCCGACGTGGACTCAGATTCGTTGGCCGTGCCCTCCATCGCGGCTGCGTTCGCTGCTGCTTCGGCCAGCGCGGCGGTCGTCGCCTGCGCGGCGGCCGTCGCCGTCGCCGCCGCCTGCTCGGCCTCGGCCTGGACGCGCGCGAGCTCTTCGGCGGCGCGGGCCGCGCGCTCCCGATTGGCCTCGATCGTCACCTGGGCCAGCTCCGGCGGCTCCGCGACCACCCAGAGCCGATGCGAGTAGTCCTGCCGGAACGGGTTCCAGGTGCCGCGACACGTCATCATCGTCAGGCGCGGCGTCTCGGTAGGCAGCATCGGTCCGTGGTCATTGTTCGGCAACACCTGGAGGTCGCTGATGACGAAGCGAAACTCCACGCCCCGTGAGACGGCCACCACCTCGTCGCCCAGCTTCGCGCGATCCAGGCGGTTGAACACGTCGCCGGCCGGCCCGCTCAGGTGCCCGATCAGCACGGTGTTGCCCAGGCTGACCGCCGCACTGTCCATGATCTGCCCGACCACGAACTCGGGCGGCTCCCACACCGTGGGCACGACGCCGGCCCGAATGCCCAGCGCCGGAATCTCCACCTGGCGCGCAGGTCCGGGGCGGGGCCGTGGGGCGACCGTCCTCGGCTGGAATCTGGCCAGGTCGGCTTCCTCGTCGCGCAGGACCACTCGCACGGGCGGCGCGTCCATGTCCTCGTCTGTGGCGACGACGTACAGCTCGAGCGCGACCGTCTCGGCGGGGCCGACGCCCGGATAGTCGAAGTAGCGCTGGCCATCCTGCTCGGTCCGGTCGAGCAGCACCGCCGGGACCGCCCCGACCACCGCGAAGCTCTCGAACCACCGTGCCGGGATGGTGATGCTGACCGGCCCGCTCGGCGCGTCCGACCGATTGCGGACGGCAAGCTGGAGCCGGGCGTGGGCGCCCGGTTCCGGCGGGCCCAAGAATCGGAAATCGACGTCGGCGACATCAATGTCGCCCACCTGGGCACGGCGAGGCGGCGGTCCGGGTCGGGCCGACGCGCCGGTCGCTTCAAACGCTTCGATGATGTGGCGCAGATCCGGCGGGACGAAGATCGGCGGTTCGGAGGCCGAGCCTGGAGCCGCGTCGGCGCGGGCGGTCACGGCCCCTGCTGCATCGCGCGAGCCGAACCCGTCATCGTGCGAGCCGAGCTCGTCGCGGGAGGACGCGGCGCCCGCTTCCCCAAGAGAGCCGCGCCGCTCGGGCATCGGTCCGCGTGATGGGATCGAGCCGACCTCGACCGTGAGGGCGGGGTCGCGGGCGGGGCCGGCACTACCGGCCGACCCCGAAGCTCCGGCCGGCATGTCATCGAGCCAGACGGGCGGCGGCGCATCGGCGGCACGCTCGATCCGCCGCGCCTCGTCGGTGCGGGACCACGCCGCCGCGCTGTACCACGCGTACCCGTACGCCCCGCCGCCGACGACGACCGCGAGCACGCCGAAGAGGACGCACGCCGCGCCAAGCATGACGCGCACCCGGTCCGCCACTGACATCCTGGTGACGGAAGCCTGGTTCGCGGCGAGCTCGGTCACAGCGGTCTGTCGGAGAGCGAGAATGCCGCCGTCAGGCTAGTCCCGCTTGCGCCCGCGCCGAAGCATGAAGACGCCCGCGCTCGCGGCCGCGGCGCCGCCCGCCACGAGCGGCAGCGCCAGCTCGGTCGGGAAGCCGCCCGCGCGCGGGGCCGTCGCCGGGGTACCGGCCGGCTTCGCGGCCGGCGCGGCCGGCGCGGGCGCGGCCGGCTTGGCGGCGGGCGCCTGAGCCGGTGCGACTGCCGGCGCGGTGGCGGGCGCCGGAGCAGGCGCCGGCGATGCGGTAGGCTTGGCGGCCGGTGACGGCGACGGCTGGGCTTGCTGCGCCTGATCCGCCGCCGGCTCGACCTGCTGCGCCTGATCCGCCGCGGGCTCGGCTTGCTGCGCGGCGACGGGGTCAGCCTGCTGCGCCGCGACGGACGGCGCCGGTGCGCCGAGCTGGGAGCCGGCGACCATCATGATCGTGCCGACGGCGACGCCGGCCACGTACAGCTTACGCTTCACGCTCGTACCTCTCCTCGCGCTTGGGGCTGGCAGTGGCTGAGCGCCGTGCCCTCGTGAGCGGCCCGTGACCGCCATCCGCCGTCACGGCCTTCCCGATCTCGGCGTCATCATACAACGCGGTCGCGGTCCATGCACTCCCCGCTACCCACGAGCTACGAGACGTGCGCGCCATCATTTTCCTGGCGGAAGGCGTCGGCAAACTCCCAGTTGAGGAACGTGAACGCGTGTACGTCTCCATACCAGCCCCGGTAGGCGACGGCCGGCCCGACCGATACGCAGGTCGGTTTGAGCAGCGTTTCGAGCTGAGATTGATGGCGAGAGGCGCCGTACAGCGACGCGGCAGCGCTCCCCAGCCCGATCAAGAGGCCGAGTGGACCTCCCACGACGGCGCCGACTACAGCCCCGCCCAGGTTGCCGCCCGGAGCCGATGCCTGCATCTCGATGTGCTCTAGGCACGCCGAACAATACGGCACCTCCCAGGAAATCGTGTCCTGGAACATCCCCAAGAAGCCGCCGCCTCTGGACTCCACGATGAGCGCGGAATCCGGCGCTTCGAAGCAGCACGCGCACTGGTTCGGCCAGCGGAGCTCGTCGCCGGAAACCTCCACGTCGTGCGGCCCCTCATAGGGAACCGACGGCCGCCAGGTCGGGCGGCCGTATTCTTGAGGCTCTGGTAGCGGCTCCGCCTGATGCGAAGGCAGCGGCGCGGCATACTCCGGGGCGGGGAGCGGCTCGGGCTCGGGCATCGGCGGCCGGGAGAGCGCCTCCGTCGTCGGCAGCGCGTCGAGGAATTCCTGCACGGTTTGCGGGCGACGATCGACGCGCATCTCCATCGCCCACATGACCGCGTCGCTCACGACCTCGCTGACGGCCGGATTCATGGTGCGCGGCGACGGCAGATCGACGCCCGTGGCGCGGTCGGTGGCCGTGGCCGGCATCTGGCCCGTCAGCGCGTGATAGAGCGTCGCGCCGAGCGCATAGACGTCGGTATACGGCCCGAACCGCACACCCTGGCCGTACTGTTCCAGCGGCGCGTAGCCGGGCGTGACCATCGTCGTCATGCGCCCGGTCTTGCCGGCCGCGAATGTACGCGCCGTCCCGAAGTCGATCAGCTCCACCTCGCCAATATCGGTCAGCATGATGTTGTCGGGCTTGAGGTCGCGGTGGAGCATGTTGCCCGCATGCACCACTTCGAGCGCCTCGCCGATCTGCCGAATGACCGGGACGGCTTCTCGCTCCGGAAGCCCCCCGCGCTCCTCGATCAGCTTGCCGAGCGTCTTCCCACGCAGCAGCTCCATCACCATGTACGCCGTGCTGTTCTCTTCGAAGGTGCCGTACACATCCACGATGCTCGGGTGGTCGAAGCGGGCCAGGATGGTGGCCTCGTCGTGGAAGCGATCCCGCGAGCTCGCGTAGTCGGCGGCGGTCAGCCCGCCGAACGGATGCACGTGCGTCCCGCGACGCGTCGAGCCATACGGGAAGAACTCCTTGATGGCGACCGGCCGCTGCGCGCGGATGTCGCCGCCGAGGTAGGTGATGCCGAAGCCGCCTTGCCCGAGCACGCGCCCGATCGAGTAGACGCCGCCTTGCAGCTTGGTGCCAGGCGGGAGGGCGCCGCTGAACGCGCTCGCAGGGTCGCCGCTCAGCGGCGCGCCGCACGTCGCGCACGTGGCGGCCGCCGTGGGGTTCTCCGCGTTGCAGATCGGGCAGAAGGTCGTCGCCGTCGTCATGGCGCCCTACGCCGCCGGCATCCGCACGACTCGGGCGACCACCGCCGCCGCGTTGTCGGGCGCGCCCTCCTCCAGCGCTCGCTCGATGAGGCGCCGGGCGACCGTCGGCGGGTCGAGCGCCTCGGTCGCGATGGTCAGAATCTCGGCATCACGGACGCAGCCCCAGACGCCATCCGAGCACAGCACGAGCCAATCGCCGGGCCGTAGTTGCAAGGTCGGCTGGCCGAATGCCTCCTCCAGGCTATCGACGTAGCCGGTCGGCAGCTCGCGGTGGCCGCCAAGTGAGCGGAGCACCTTGTTGTTGTCCGGGTGGCCTATCGCTTCCTCTGCCGTAATGACGCCGCTGGCGACCATCGCCGCCACGAGCGAGTGGTCGGCGGTGAGTCGGGCAAGCGCACCATCCCGAATCAGGTACGCTCGGGTATCCCCGACGTGCCCGAGCGTCAACTGCCCGTCGTGTACGGCCACCAGCGTGATCGTCGTGCCCATCTGGCGCCCGTGCCCGGCCGCGTAGACCGTCGTGGCCGCCTCGCGGATGAGGGCGATTGGGTCGAGCGGCGGCGGGCCGTCCTCCGCCGATGCGACGGCGGGAGGAGGGGCGGACGATTGCGCGCCCGGCGCTCGGGCAGCTTCGTCTGCTGGTGTGGATGGAGGCTCGCTCGGCGTTCCGGTGTCCGACTCGAGTCGGACCGGCGGGAACCAGGGCAAGCTCACCGAGCCCCGCGCGACGGCCGTCAGGGCGGCGCGGCTCGCCACCTCGCCGGCGTCCATCCCGCCCATGCCATCGGCGACGCAGAGGAAGGCGCGATAGACTTCGCCGTCAGCCACAGCCAATGACCAGACGGCATAGCCGCACGAGTCCTCGTTGACGTGTCGGGTGGGATTCAGGCCGACGCTCGTCGCACTCGCGACCTCCAACGAGATCGTCACGCGGGTCAGGCGCTGCCTGAGCGCGAGCGCGCCTCGATAGAACGTGTCGAGGTCGATCCGCTCGTCGTCCGGGGCGAGCGCGCCGGCAATGAGCTGCGGCGCACCGGGCGTCCGCACCGTCGACGACAACAAGGCATGCTCGGCGCCGCTCTCGGGAAGGGCGCGCCCGGCAAGCGCATGATAGAGGATCGCGGCGAGCGCGTAGACGTCCTCCTTGCCCGTGACCGTCTCGCCATATGCGAGCTCGGGCGCCGAATATCCGGCGACGTGCATGACTTGCTTTGGCGATTCCCCGATGCGCTCCGCATGGCCGAGTTGAGCGAGACTCAGTGGTTGCCCCAGCAGCACGTCCCCGGGCGCGAGCCCCGGGATGGCCCAGCCGCCTCGATGCAGGCGGCGGACGACCTGGGCGAGCTGGACCACGAGCGAGAGCGCGTCTTCCGGCGCGATGCCCGCTCGTAGGGCATCGGCCAACGTCTCGCCGCGCCGCTCGCCGACCGCGAGGTAGAGTCGCTGCCCGTCCTCGAACGTCGCCACCGGTGCGGGCAGCATCGCATGGCGGACGTCCGAGAGGATCTGCACCTCGCGCCGCAGCCCGACGTGGTCGATCGGCGCCTCGCGCAGCTCGATGCTCAGGTTCCCGCCCGCGTCATCGCGCCACGTGGCGGCGTAGCGGTTCACGCGACCGCGCGCACCCAGAAATCGAACCACGCTCGCACGCCCATCGGGTCCAAGCACCGCGCCTTCGCTAAGGGGCGAAGGCGCCTGGACCAACGAGGGCAGCACCACTTCTTCGAGATCACCGAGCGCATCGGCGTCGAGCGCATCAGCGCCCGATGCCGGACCGAGCGACGCCTCGCCCGCCGCGCCCGAAGCGGCAACCGTGGATTGATCTGCATCGGCCACATCGTTGCCCGACGTGTCCGAAGAGCCACTGCCCACACTCGTCGGGGTCACGTCAGCCGCCACGATGGCAGCGTCGTCACACCCTGGCAGACCGGCGCTCGCTACCGCCTCACCAGCGTCCGGAGTCTGAGGCACCGACCCTGGCCCGGCCGCCCCTTCCGTGCCACCTCGGGCGGTGTCGTAAGGATCGGTCGGCGACGGCGCATCGCTAGCCATGCCTGCCTCGGACCCGCTCACCATTCCCGTCGATGCAGACGACGCGGCGGACGACGCGGCTGACGTAGGCGCGCCGTCCGATTCCCGCGCATCGCTGGGCGGGTCGTTGCGTGACTCGGGAGTCGTGCTTGTTTCTGCCGATGGCCGTGGGGTGTGGTCGTCCTTCATGGGTTACTCGGTCTTGAAGACGAAGCGAGCGTTGCCGAACGTCACCTCGTCACCACTCGCCAGCGCCTTCGGGGCGGTAATGCGCGGCCCGAACGACGCATCCGAGGTACCTTTGACGAACACGCCGTTGGTCGAGCCGAGGTCGCGGACCATCCAGCGCCCGTCCGCCTCGCGGAACAGCTCCCCGTGTTGGCGTGACACGTGGATCGAGTCGCCGACCGACGAGAGGTCGATGTCGACGGGGCCGGTCTCCGGATCGAAGCGTCCGACGACGAGGCGCTGGCCGAGCAGCGGGATCTCCTCACCGGTCGGCGCCCCGTAGCGGAGCGCCACCAGCCGCGCCTGCTGCTGGGAGCCGGAAGCCCCGGCCGACTGCGACGGCGCGCCGGATGATGGCGATGCGGCGGCACCGCTTGCGGTACTCGATCCATCCGCCGGACTCCCGTCGGTCGCGGCGGCGCCAGCCCCTTGCTCACCCGAGCTCGCGGCGGCGGACGCAGGCGGCGACTCGCTCTTGGACGCGGCGTCCAGGTCGCCGGCTCCCGAGAGCGTCGTCCCGACTGACGCCGCCGACTCCCCGAGCGCTTCCGGTGGCGAGGCCGTCGCGGGCGATGCGCCGGGGCCGGCGGCCGACCCGGTACCCTGGGCGGCCGCCCAGGCCGTCGCTTCCGCCTGGTTGGATGTTGGGCTTTCACTGGCTGGCGCGGCCGGCGGTGGCGCGCTGCCCGACGCCGGCGTGCCGGCGGATTGCGCACCGCCCGAGG
>Ga0136611_10003317_pt1 | contig 11273 bp, 9 predicted proteins | sample AntDrymUQ2232306_2_FD_106645 | JGI IMG/M metagenome (GOLD analysis project Ga0136611, IMG submission 106645) | Polar desert sand microbial communities from Dry Valleys, Antarctica - metaG UQ223 (23.06) | ecosystem: Environmental > Terrestrial > Soil > Desert | place: Antarctica: Dry Valley... | reverse complement strand
TCAGCAAGCGCCTAGGAAATGTGGTGCCAAGCTCACGGAGACGCACTATTGGTCTAGTAGCTGGGTCCTTGGATCGTCCGAAGCCGCCGTGCTCGACCTCCTGATCCACGAGGTTGTACAACCCTGGTTCAGCGAGACCAAGTCGTTCCAAGCGAACCGCTACGGCACGAAGGCTGACATTGAAGTGGCCAGCCGTCTTGCTCGCCTGCGACGCGGTCGACAGCTTCGTGGACTCCCCGAACTCGGCGACGACATACTTGACAAGAACCTCGGCTGGAAGGAGGAACTCGGCAGCGAACTGCTCGCACCACCGCTCGGCCTCGTCATCACGCTTGTTGTCACAAAGGGAGGCATCTCCCCGAAGAAGGTGGGCCAGTTCATGTAGCAATGTGAACGTGCGAGCAGCGGGATTGAAGGCGCTATTTACGGCAATTAGCGGCTGAACTTCGTCAGGCATGCTGAAGCCACGGCAAGCTTCCACAGACAACGGAATGCTCAGTACTAGGACGCCCTGCTCCTCAATGCGACCGCGTAGCGCCCGGAAGACAGCGTTGCTGCTGGGGTAAGCAGATTGCTCATCCACGGACCACAGCAGCCACGTACGAGCTGCGTCAGCGCTAGCCGCACTAGCGACCTTCGCCCCGGGCAGGGTCCCGGACGCCTCGCCTGTCACTTCGACGGCCCAGCGCGCGATTCGCTGCAGCCGCCGTGCTCGGCGAAGTGCAGTCTGCTCCCGCGGGAGGAGGCTTGCAGAGTCTCGGCTGAGTGACTTCCTGAACGCGGCGCTGAGCGGGGGTCTGTCCGGCGCCTGCGCCTTTAGGAAGAAGGGCGCGGGGCGATGCAGGGCCTTCGCTATCGCTCGCAGCTCTCCCCCTTGGGGCTTCGCCCCTCCAGCGAGTAGCTCCGCGATCCGCTGAAAGTCGAGGCGGGTGCGCTCGCTCAGTTCCGCCGGCGAGTAGCCGGCATCGCCAAGCGCCCAAACCAACACCTCGTTGTTGAAGTTGTCTACCTGGGCCACCTATCGAAGGTAGTGCAGGCCGGCACCGCTGGCGTCCGCTGCCAGCGAAACGCAGCTCCGGCTCGGGACAACCACCACCGTCGGGCCAAGAACCACGGGACCGCCGGCCAGAGCAGGTTCTGTTGTTGACCACTCTCCGCTCATCGGCAGAAGCGGTCGCTCGTGCGTGTTCGCCATGCACTGGGTCGCGTGACCATGCACTGCCGAACGAGCGCGCAGCCGGCTACCTACCGCCCCGGGCGGGGCCAAGTCGCCATACACGGTCGGCCAGTTGACCTTGACAGAGCCAGGCGTGCGATGGGGCCGTCGGGGCTGTCAGCCGGCGAACACCGGGAACTCGCTGATAGCGGCCCCCCGCACCGCCGCAGCTCCCGCAAGCCGCGCGACCGCCCCGAGCCAGACCACCGTCAGCGGGTGACGAGCGCCTGCAACTCGCCCATCACGATGCTCGTGCGCGAGAGCAGGTTCAGCGTGATCTGCCCAGCCGAGCCGGCCGGACCGGTCCAGTCCACCACCCAGTACGAGGTCGCGGTGATGGGGTAGGCGTTGCTCGGCTTGCCGGCCGAGGTATTGGTGTAGCGGTGGCCACAGTCCGGGCTCATCTTGAACCCGAAAGCGTCCCGGTAGACCGTGCCCGGCGTGCGGCAGGTGACCTTCGTGCCATCACCCATGTCCCAGACGACCCTGTCGACCTTCGCCTTCGCCGTGATCGTCACTCCGCCCGCACTGGCCGTCAGGACCTGCGGGCCGAACGTCGTTGGCCCTGGCGTGGTCCACATGTACACCGGCGCACCCACCGCGCCGATCGAACCGGGCTTGTCCTCCGGCACGATCCCGATATCCGCAGCTCGCAGATCCATCCTTCGGACCACCGCCTGGGCCGCCTCCTGCGGGCTGACCGTGCTGCCTGGGGCCTGCGGCAGCCACAGCTGGCCGAGCTGGAAGTTGCGGCCGAACGGGTCCACGCAGTCATAGACCGCACCGTCCTTGCCCTCGTGGCCTTTCCAGACGTCATCGGTAGCCGGCGGCTGGGGACTCGCGAGCTTGCAGTAGACCCCCAACGCGTTCGACCAGGACCCCAGCTCCGGGTCAGAGCACGGCACCGCAACTGCCGGGAAGCGCGTGCACTGCGGCGCTGTCCCGCCACCGGGCGTTCCACCGCCGGGCGTCCCGCCGATCGGCCTCGTGCTCGGGTCAGGTGTGGGCGCCGGGATCTCGATCGTGCACTCTCCGGTGCGCCGATCCGGCGTCTGGCAGGTAGGTCCGACGGCCTGTGCCGGAATGGGTGCCAGCGCGAGCACGAACGCGAGGAGCAGGAGCAGCCGGAGGCGCCTCAGCATGCGGTACCACCACCCGGGTACTCGACCTTCGCCACATACCAGCCGCCGCGACGACCGGGCTCGTTGAACGATGACGCCGGAACCATCTGCACGAGTACCTCGACCGCGATGCGTGGCAGGCGGTCAGCGGTGACGGCGGACGAGCCGTCCACCTTGAAGGCCTCGACGGCCTGGACGTCGAGGCAGCTCTGCAGCCGGACCTCGGAGAACGCCTGCTCGGGGTCCGTCGTGAGCGTCACCGACCGCACCCCGATCGTTACCGCGACGGTGTCTCCGGTGGACCGGACGCTGGCACTTCGCCTCGCCTGCAGCGCGAGCACGGAGCGCTCTGGGCTGATCGCCACCGCGTCGTACGGCTCGAGGTTCGTGTAACCGCCCTGGGCGACCTGGTCGGTGACCCGCAGGTACTCGAGGAACGCGGCCTTGGCCGCATCGGCAGCGACGTCCTCGGGCTTGGGCGGGACACTGATCACCGGCTCAGGCGTCGGACTGGTCATGGCCGGCGCACTGGGCACCGGAGGTGCGGTCGTGGGCTTGTCGTCACCGCCGGTGAGGATGGCGAGGATGCCGACGACCGACAACACGGCGATGAGGACACCGACGATGATGACCAGGCGCTCACCGCGGCCGCGGCCGGGCGGCCTACCCGGGCTGTGACCGGTCTGGGCTGGATGCTCGTCCAGTGACATGGCGCGCTCCCGGCTGTCGGTGGCAGCAAGTGTCCGCCCCGCGGGACGGAATCGGTCCATCGGGGCTCCTGATGTGACTCGTCGCGTTCGTCGATGGCTCATCGGCCAGTTGGTTGGCGCGGTCGGGCCAAGAGGAGTTCGTCGAGCAGTTCGTCGGTCTCGGGCTCGAGGTCGTCGCCCAGCTTGCTGGCCAGGTCGATCAGTCGGGCGGCGGTGCTGCTGAGGCCGGCGAGGTCACCGGCGAGCCACTCGGCGCGCAGCGCATCGCGCCAGAGCAGTTCGGCGCCGGGGTCGGCCTGCAAACCAGCAGCCGCGGCCTGCCGTGCCAGGGTCGCGTCGCCGTCGACGAGCGCCCGGCGGGCCAGCTCGTGCGCGGCGTCGCCGATGGCGCTGATCATCTCCTGCTTGTCACGTTCGGCCCAGGCGTAGGTGCGCTTGTTGACGCCGGCGAACGGTTGGCCGTTGACCAGCTCCAAGGCGTCAGCGAGCGCCTCCGTCGAGGCTCCTGCAGGGCCGTTGGGCAGCAGGGCCAGCCACAGATCCCAGTCCGAACGGACGTCGGGGTGCAACCGGTAGCCGGCCGTAGCGTCGGGCAGGTGCTCGGTGCCGTCGGCGGCTGTGCCGAGCCAGCGCCGGAGCTTGCTGACCGCGGAGTTGCGCGTGTTGGTCAGGTTCCGGGCACCGGGCCACTTCGCTTCGTCGAGGTGGGTGTGGTCCAGGCCGGGGTGCAGAGCGAGGAACGCCGCGATCTCGGTCAGCTGGTTGCGCCGGTCCGACTCCAGCCGTCCCCGGGCGTGCAACACGGTGACCGGCCCCAGGACCTGCACGAGCGGAGCAGGCTCACCACCGGGCTTCACTGGCGGCCCAGGCTCGCCGCCGGCCTCGACCGCCCCGGCCGCCTCGGCCGTGCCGGCCGTGTCGACCTGCCCGGGCTCGACGGGCGCGAGTGCGTCCTGGGCGGCCGCGGCGCTGTCCGCAACAGTGGCCTCGGGCTCCTTCGGCGTGGGCTCGGGCGCCAGGACGAGGTGGATCGACGTCGGGCTGACCAGCTGGGCACCGAGGTCAGCCAGGGGCGTTTCCTCGGTTACGAGGACCGGCGCCGTGGGGTCCTCGCGAGGCCGGTCCTGGGAGGGCAGGTCCGCCACGGCGAGGAGGCCGAGCAGCTGGTCGAGGTCCTCGGTGCTGAGCCGCTGCGGCCGCAGGGCCAGGTTGAGCGGGCGCAGGACCGCGACGCCGTCGGGTCCGTTGTCGGTCCGGTCCAGGGTCAGCGTCCACTCGGCGGGGGTGCTGTCGGCCGTCACGGCGGCGATGCTGACGCGGGGCAGGTCCTGCAGCAAGTCCTCCAGCCGGGCCCGGTCAGTCGGATCGACAGGGCCACCGAGCAGCAGGATCTCGGGGTACCAGGCGCCGGAGTGAGGGCGCTGGTTGGCGGCCGAGCGGGCGTGCTGCAGGTCGGACAGGCCGCTGTCGGCCATGAGCTCGCGGATGCCCGCGGCACGCCGCTCCAGTGCGGGCAGCACCTGGCCGAGCGTGTCGACGTGTCGGACCCGACCGGTCCCGATCGCGTCTGGCAGCTGGGGAAGGCAGCCCACGACGGTGACCTGCAGGTCATCGGCCCAGCGGGAGGTCGCCAGCTCGGCGGCGATCGCCGCGAGGACCGCGACGCTGACGGTCGGGTCGCCATCGACGGCGAGGGATGCGGCCTGCTCGAGGTTGAGCAGCACGTGCCCGTCGTCGAGGTCGTGGCCCAGGGTGATCAGGCTCGGGAAAGGTGCGGCGACCTGGTCGAGCTCCTCGGCCGACACCAGGGGCGCGTCGGCCGGCAGGGTCCAGATGCTCGGGTCGCCTGTGGCCAGGAACGGGGCGGGCAGGACGGTCGTGCCGTCCAGGTAGAGCTCGAGGTCCTCGTCGACGAGTCGGGCTACGCGCAGCACGGGCAGCGGCTGGTCGAGTTCGGCGAGCAGCACCGAAAGGCTGCGCAGGGCCTGGTCGACTCGGGCCAGGCCGGTGGGGTCCTCGACCATGCGCAGCTCGAACTCGACGGGCTGCAGCTCCGGCGGGGGCATCGCGATCCGCTGGCCAGGGCGGCGGCGACGTTGCTGCCGGGTGCGCTTCAGACCCAGCAGCGTGAGCAGGCCGGCGGCCATCAGCGCACCGACGCCGCCGGCGGTCCGTAGGGTCACGCGGTCGTCAGCCGCGTCCGGCTCGGATTCAGAGCCCTGTGCCGGCGGCGTGGTCGCGGGCGATGGCGCGGCCGGGGCCTGGGCGGACGTCTCGGCCGCCGGGCTGGCAGGGGCTCTTGCGGCTGGCACGGGGGCCGTGGGGGGCGTCTCGGGCGCGGCGGGTGCCGGCCGCTCCGGCGCCGTGGCTGGGGGTGCGGCGGGCTGCTCGAGCAGGGACCTCGCGTCGGGCGCTGCGGGTGCTGCCGCCGCCGCGCTGCTGGGCATGGTGAGCTCCCAGCCGGGGCGGATGAGGTCCGGGTCCACCAGGCGGCCACCGTCGTCCTGCAGGCCGGTCGAGGCGGCCGCGATGGCGGGGTAGCGGTCGCCGTCACCGAGCCGGTCCTGGGCGATCTGCCAGAGCGTGTCACCGGGCTCGACGACGACGGTCCGCGCGACGGGCGCGGCCGCGGGGGCGGCGTCACCGGGCAGGGTCAGCTGCCAACCGGGCGTGAGCCGGTGGGCGGCCGTCAGAGCACGGCCGTCGGTCTGCGCCACGCCGTAGTTCAGCTGCGCGATCTCGGTGAAGCGGGAGCAGTCGCCGAGCTGGTCGGTGGCGATCTGCCACAGGGTGTCGCCGGGCTGGACGGTGTACGACCGGGCGGCGCTGGGGGTATCGGGTGCCGGCCGGGTGTGCTCGTGGGTCGGGGCCGAGGCCGGGCTGGTCAGGGGCGCGCTGACGGCGGCCGTGGACGTGGCCATGGCCGCCGGCGCGGCGCTCAGCAGCGGGACGGTGAACAGCAGGGCGGTCGCGGCGACCAGGACATTCGCGGCACGTTGCTGCGGGCCGAGCGTAGGCAGGTGTGGGGTCGGCAGGCCGCGCAGCTGGGAGACGGCCTCCAGGAGCACGCTCAGGGCGAAGCTGGCCCAGGCGAGCCAGCCGATCCAGGTCAGGGCGCCCAGGAACAGCGAGCCGTCGGTGTCCGGGGCGGTCAGCCGGTCGAGCAGGCCCGACAGGTCGGTGCCGGTGTCGGGCAACGGGTCTCCCCGCATCGCGTACAGCGCGACGGGGATGCCGACCAGCAATGCCAGCATTACCAGCAGTGCCAGCAACCCGCGTAGTCGGTCGGCCAGCGATCGGCGGCGGGGCGTGGGGTGGTGCGGCTGGTGCCTGCCCGTGCGTCGGCTCATCAGGGCTGCTCCTGTTCGACGCCGCGAACCAGCCGGGCAGATGCCTGGCCGGTGACGGTCTGGGTGCCCAGCCCGATGATCGAAAGGAAGCTGGGCGTGAAGCTGCTGGTCGCGCGGACCTGCACCTGGCCATCGCCGACGGTGACGCTGCCCGAGACGCCGGCCCGCTGGAGGTAGGCCTCGGCGGCGTTGCGTGCTGCGCTCTGGTTGACCTTGGGGCGTTCGCCTCGGATCGTGCTGCCGGGCTCGACGCTCAGAACGGCGGCGCGGGCCGCCTCACTGGCCGCGTCGGCGGCGCGCTGGCTGGAGCGCAGCTTCTGTCCGCCGTCCACGACCAGCCCGACAGCGATGAGTAGGCCGAAGACTGCGACGACGAGCAGTAGGGACACCGACCCGTCCTGGCCACCGCGACGGGCACGGCGGCGGGGCGGTCGGCGGTTCACGAGCGCTCCCGGAACGTGTCGAGGCTCGAGGTGGCGGTGTGGCTGACCGTCCGGGTCCCGGGCAGGCCGGGGACGGACAGGTCCGACAGCCGCACTGGGCAGGTGACGGTGGCCGTCACGGTCGCGCTCTGGCCGGGCCGGACACCGAAACCGGACGTGTCGAGCGCGACCGTCGTCGTCGTGCACTGCAGGCCCTGGGCGGCAAGGGTCTTCTGGGCGCTGACCTGAGCCATGTCACGGGCGCCGGCGGCACTGCGGGCGCTGCTGGCCGTGCGGGCCGCATCGACAGCTGCCTGCTCGACGGCAGCGTTGGCGCTGTTGACCCGCCCGGCCGCGATCAGCAGGCCGATCATCAGCAGTAGCCCGGGCGCCCACACGACCAGCTCCAGCGTTGTGGAGCCGCAATTGTCCCCGTGGACGGGTCGCCTCATCGGTCGCCGCCGGTGGTGAACCGCTCGATGTCGCCGGAGGCGGTCTGGCTGATCGCCGGGCCAGGGATGCCGGGCAGCAGGCTGACCGTGCGGGCGCTGACCGTGACCCGAACGGTCTCGGCGCCGACCTCGGGCGTGATGCTGAGCCCGGTGAGGTTGTTGAGCTCCCCGGTGTCGGCCAGGAACTGCCGGGCCTGACCGGCGGCTGTGCCTGCGCGGTCGGTCTGCCCGTCGGCGCGGGCTGCCCGCACGCCTTGCTCGGCGGCCGCCATGGCCACGTTGCGTCCGTGGAAGTAAAGGGCGCCCTGGATGACACCGAACAGGATGAGCAGCACGACCGGGAACAGCACGGTCAGCTCGAGGGTGGCGACACCGTCGTTCCCGCGTCCTTGACATGGCCGCGCCGGACCGGCCTGGCGACCTGTGGTCACCGGCCCGAGAGGCCGTGCGGGAGTCGCCACGGTGACTACTTGATCTTGTCCAGGCGGCTCTGCGCGGCGGCGCTCAGGACCACGACGGCGATGCCGGCGATGAGGAACAGCCCGAGAGCGAGGATCGTGATCTCCAGCGTCGACAGGCCGGCCTCCGGGTCGGCGTCCAGGCGCTGCTGGCGACGGGCGGCCAGGGCGGTGCGGGTGCGCTCGGTCAGGGTCAGCAGCGCCAGGTGCAGGGCGACGAGTGGGGTCATGACGGGCTCCTTGTGAGGGTGGGGCCGGGTGGTTGGCGGTGAGTTGTCGTGGTGGGTCACAGGATCCGGACGATGGCGGGGGCGCCGAGGATGAGCAGGAAGATCAGGCCAAGGAGCGCGACGGGGATGACCATGCGCTCGGACTCCTCGTTGGCGCGGGCCTGTTCCCTGGTGAGCAGGGCGGCGCGCAGGCCGCGGCTGCGGGCCCGCAGGGTGTCGGCGACGGCGGCGCCCTCCTCACCCGACAGGCGCATGATGTCGGCCAGGTCGGACAGCTCGGGCAGGCCGAGCTCCTCGGACAGGTCGTGCAGGCCGTCCCAGGGCGGGGTGCCGGACAGCCGGGCCCTAATGAGCTGCTCGCGCAGCCGCACGAACACCCAGCTGTCCCCGACGGTCGCGGCCTGCTCGAGGGACTGGGTGGCGCCGGCGCCGGCGGCCCGCTCGAGCGCGGTCAGGTCCAGGTAGGCCGAGGTGGCACGGGCGAACTCCTCACGGGCAGCGACCGCCTTGCGTCGGACGTCGAGGTCCGGGACGACGAACAACACCGCGGCCAGCACGAGGGCGAACACGGCGGGCAAGACGATCGGCAGGGCGGCGCCGACGGCGGTGGTCACGGCGATGAACACGACCGGGAACAGCAGGCCGAGCAGGGCCATGAGGACCTTCTGGCCGAGGTGGCGGGCGACCGGGATCCGCAGCAGCAGCAGTTCCTTGGTCGGGATCTGCACGAACGGTGCGGTGGCGAGGTAGCGCTGCGCCCAGATCCCGACCCGGTGCTCGAGGGCGCCGGTGCTGCCGTCGGCCGAGGCCGGCTCCTCGACGGCTGGGGCGTCGGCGCCGATGCGGGGGGGCGCGAGCCTGTCCAGCGCGGAGGCCAGGTGGGGGTCTGAGGGCAGCAGCTCGCGCACGATCAGGGTGACGCCCAGCCCGGTGGTCGCGCCGAACAGCACGGCGGCAGTCATCGCGGCGCTCACGCGAGCGTTCCCGGCGTACCGGCCCGGGCGGCCTGCAGCGGCACGACAGCCTCGACCGGCGTGAACGCCGAGCCGGGGGCTGGGTTTCCTAGGAAGCGGGGTGTCGGCCGGCCGGAGGTCATCTGCCGCATCCAGAGCAGCGTCGCGGTGTAGGCGGACAGCAGCACCGCGAGCAGTGCCTGACCCAGCGGTGAGGTGTACGGCTCGATGTAGGTTCGGTTCAGTGCGAGCAGCACCAGCACGCCCAGGGTGATGAACGTGACCGCCCGTGCGGTCGAGCGGGGCTTGGCCCGGTCTGCCTCGATCTGCCGGCGGGTCCGGACGTCCTCGGCGACGCTGGCTGCCAGCCCGTCCAGGACCGACACCAGGCCGGCGCCGCGGCGCTTGGCCGACAGGATCAGGCTGGCCGCGACCAGATCACCGGTCGCGTCGTCGAGGTCGCCTGCGAACGCCCGCAGCGCAGCGTCGGTCTGCCAGCGGGTCGCGAGCCGGGCGACGAGGGTCTCGACCTGCGGCCGGATCGGATCCGGGGTCGAGCGCAGGCTGGCCTGGATCGCCTGCTCCAGACTGACGCCGACGGCCAGGACGCCGGCGAGGTTGCGGGTCCACTCCTCCAGCGCCTCGAGCCGGTCGACGTCGGCCGCGCTGCCTGGGGTGCCGAGCAGCTTGGGCAGGCCCAGGACGGCCACCGGGACAGCCAGCACCATGAGCGCGAGTCCGGTGAGCAGGAACGCGAGCAGTCCGCCGCCGACGGCGAGCACCAGTTGGGTGCGGCGGCGCCGCTCGTCCGGGCCCTCGACGAGGGCGCCGCTCAGGGCGGCCCGCAGCCGCAGCATCCGCGGGGACTGTGGCCGGGCTACGAGCTCGGTCTCCGGGACCGGCCGCAGACCGGCGACGACGAGCAGGATGCCGCCGAGGACCGCGGCGGTGGCCAGTGCCGCGATCAGGGCGGTCACCGCGGCGCTCCGCCGGCCCGGGGGCTGTCGGTCCAGGTGCCGCTGGTCTGGTCGAGCCAGGCCGGTTCGAAACCGACGCGCTGCAGGTCGGCCAGGAACGACGGGCGGGTGCGGGGGATGGCCCTTCCGTCCGGGCCGGGGGTGAACACGTCCGACAGTGCCGGCCGGCCGTTCTCGCCCTGGGCGACCTCGAGGACCTCGGAGACGTAGCGGTGCTTGCGGCCCCCGGTGTGGGTGTCGTCCTGCACGCCGATCTGGACGATGAGGTCGATGCTGCCGGCGATGAGCAGGTAGGCGAACTCGGAGGTGACGTGCGGGCCGGACTCCAGTGCGCAGGTCACCAGGCGCTCGATCGCGGCTCGGGCGCTGTGCGCGTGGGTCGTGCTCAGGGTGCCGGTCGAGGACTGGGCGGCCTTGAGCATCGGAATGACCTCACGCCCCCGGACCTCCCCGACGATGATCCGCGAGACGTTCGTGCGCAGCACGGAGTAGAGCAGCCCGTCCAGAGTGACCTCGCCGGCCGAGCGGCCGTCCAGGCCCCGCTCACCGGAGCCGGGCCGGCCTTCGTACGGGGTGACTCGGTAGTGCCGGTCGGGCAGCTGGTTGAGGTGCAGCTCGAACTCGGTCTCGATCGTGGCGATGCTCTCCCACGGGTCCATCTCGTTGCACAGCGCGCGAACCAGGGTGGTCTTACCGGCGCCCTGCACGCCGGCAACGACGATGGCCTTACCGGCCCGGACCGCTGCACCGAGGAACTGGGCCAGGACACCGTCGACCATCCCGAGACGCTGCAGGTCGGACAGGTCGACGTCGGTGTAGCGGTGGATGCGGATGGTCACGCTCGGGCGGGGGCAGCGCCAGGCGCGGGCGGCCAGGCGGTGCCCGCCGTGCAGGCGAAGGTCCAGCTCCCAGTTCAACGGGGTGAACGACCGGCCGGACTGCGAGGCCAGGAAAGCCAGGGTCTCGATGAGCTCCTCGTCGCTGTCGGCGACCGCCGGGCCGACCTGGATCTTGCCGTCGCCGTAGACCAGGTGGACGTGGTCGTAGCCGCGGACCTCGATGTTCTCCACGTTCGGGTCGTCCACGAGCGGCTGGAGCCGACCGAGCCCGAACAGCGAATCGAAGATCGCCGTCGACAGGGCGTGTTGCACAGCCGGCCTGGGCGCAGGGGTTCCTTGCGCGATCAGGCTGTCGGCGTGGTCGTCGAGCATCGCCGCAATCAGGTCCCGGCCGATCCCACGACGGGTCGCCTCGTCCAGGCCCGGCCGGTCGCGCAGCTGCGTGGTGAGCAGCTCGGCAGCCTGCTGGCGGAACGCCCGGACCTGGCCCCAGTCGACCTCACCGGGCACCGCCGGGACCGCCGCGGGCGCGACCTGGCTGGCTG
>Ga0136611_10003316_pt1 | contig 11274 bp, 8 predicted proteins | sample AntDrymUQ2232306_2_FD_106645 | JGI IMG/M metagenome (GOLD analysis project Ga0136611, IMG submission 106645) | Polar desert sand microbial communities from Dry Valleys, Antarctica - metaG UQ223 (23.06) | ecosystem: Environmental > Terrestrial > Soil > Desert | place: Antarctica: Dry Valley... | reverse complement strand
TTCCTGGTGCGAGGTGATCGCGTGATCTCCGGCTACCGTCACCGCAGCCCGGCCGATCGTCCCAACTACCTCTCGCTCGTCCGCTTCGGGGACACCGCGCTACAATAACTTTGCGTGTCCCCCACGGTGCCGAGGCGGGTGCTCCACCCGTGCTCATGGAGGCTTCATGACAGCTCGTCAGTACTCGGTCGCGTTGATGCTGGCATTTGCATCGACCAGCGCCTTCGCCCAGTCCGGCTCGCCGCAACCCGCGCAGCCGCCCGCTAAACCCGACGAACAACCGGCCTACGCAGAACAGGTCGTGGTCACGGCGTCGAAGGTGGAACAGCAGCTCGTCAATGCTCCAGCGACGGTGTCGGTGGTGACCGCCGACGTGATCGCGTCTACCCCGGCGACCAACTACGCCGAGCTGCTGCGCTCGGTGCCGGGCGTCAATTTGTCGCAGACCTCGGCGCGCGATTACAACATCACGATGCGCGGAGCGGCCTCGACGCTGGCCACCTCCACGCTGGCGCTGCTCGATGGCCGCAGCCTGTATCTCGACTTCTTCGGCTTCGTCGCGTGGGACCTGCTGCCGGTCAATCCAAACGAGCTTCGCCAAATCGAAGTGATCCGCGGGCCGGCGTCCGCGGTGTGGGGCGCCAACGCGATGAACGGCGTCGTCAATTTCATCTCGAAGACGCCGCGCGAGCTGAACGGCAACAGCGCGACGATTACCTTCGGCACGTTTGGCCGCGACATCGAGGGTGGTCAACAGCTTGGCAACGGCTCGCTGTTCGGCATCAGCGGCACGCATGCGCGCGCCGTGAACGATCGTTGGGCCTACAAGATCTCCGCCGGCGGCTACACCTCGGATGCCTTCGCGCGTCCGACCGGCGCCATCCCGAACGGTACCGGCACGCAATACCCGAACTTCACCAACCAGGGCACCACGCAGCCGAAGTTCGACACCCGGGTCGATTACGATGCCGAGAAATACAAGGTCGTGTTCGCCGGCGGCTACTCGGGTACCGACGGCATTTTCCACACCGGCATCGGACCGTTTGATGGCACCGGCGTCGGCGTTGGCTACGCCACGATGCGCTACACGCGCGGGGCGCTCAAGTTCAACTTCTTCACCAACCAGTTGAACGGTGACGCGCTCGGCCTGCTGGCAATCGGCACCGACGGCAAGCCGATCCTCTTCAAGTTCAACACCCAGACCTACGACTTCGAGATCGGCAACGTCAACACCATCGGCACGCGCAACGCGCTCAGCTACGGCGGCAACGTCCGCTTCAACACCTTCGATCTGTCGATTGCCCCGGCCGGCGACAAGCGCACCGAGCTTGGCTTCTACGTGCAGGACGAAGTGTTCCTGAACAACTACGTGCGCCTCAATCTCGGCGCCCGCATTGACAAATTCGACAACATCGAAGACCCGGTGTTCTCGCCGCGTGTCGCGCTGATCCTCAAGCCGGCCGCCGATCACGCGGTGCGCCTCTCCTACAACAAGGCGTTCCGCTCGCCGTCGTTGATCAACAACTACCTCGACACCACGATCATCAACCAGCTGAACCTCGGCGCCATCAATCCTGCGCTGAGTGGCGTGGTCTTCAATTTCCCGGTCCGTGCCACCGGCAACGAGAGCCTCACCGAGGAATCGAACGAGTCGATCGAAGTCGGCTACACCGGCGTCCTCGCCAAGCGCGCCACCGTGTCGGCGGCGGTCTACTGGACCACCAACGAGGACGAGATCTTCTTCACGCAGACCGGACGCTATCGCGCTACCTCGCCGCCGCCAGGATTCCCGCTGCCCCCGGTGGTCCTCGAAGTGCTCCCGCCTGCCTGCACCAGCGCAACCTGCACGACGGGCGGCCTGCCGTCTGCGTTCAGCTATCTGAACCTCGGCACGGTGAAGAACAAGGGATTCGAACTGGGCGTTGATGGCGCACTCAGCCAGGCCGTCAACGTGTTCGCGAACTACTCGTACCAGGATGAGCCGGTACCGGACTTCGCGTTGTCGGAGATCAACCTGCCGCCGACCAATCGTTTCAACGTCGGCTTCAACTTCAGCCAGGGCATGTTCCTCGGCAATGCGTCGGTGAGCTATGTTGACGACGCCTACTTCCAGGACGTGCTGGATGCGCGCTTCGCCGGTCCGACCGAGGCCTACACGCAGGTCAACGGCGCGTTCGGCGTGAAGCTGTTGCGCGACAAGGTCACCGCGACCGTGAAGGTGATCAACCTGCTCGACGAGGACATCCAGTCGCACGTCTTCGGCGACATCATGAAGCGCCAGGTGCTCGGCGAGCTGCGGTTCCAGTTCTAGACAGGGATCAGGGATCAGGGATCAGGGATCAGGGATCAGGGATCAGGCACGTTGTAATTTGTGCGTTAGCGGACCCTGAACCGCGTTGCAATTTATGAGACCTGGGTGGTCCGGGGCCGGTGATTATGGCGGAAGAACACGCGGTCCCGAGTGTGCACCACCCAGGTTCATGCCGATTCAGTCCTACCGGGACCTGTTGGTGTGGCAGAAGTCGCTCTGCTTGGCGAAGGACGTGGAACGGCTCGCAGCGCGCCTACCCGCGGAACAGCGATATTGCCTTGCGTCGCAACTGCGACGGGCGTCGAGCTCGATTCCATTCAATATTGCCGAAGGTTGGGCGCAGCCTACAAAGGTGTACATTCACCATCTAGTGATCGCGCTGGGATCGGAAGCCGAGCTACAAACCGAGCTGCGGCACACGGCGACTCTCGGTTGCGCCTCGCAATCGGAAATTCAAGATCTACTTGATCGCACCAGCGAAGTCGGCCGGATGCTTCGCGGATTGGTCCGCAGCTTGAGGAGTCATCTTGCGAACGCCCGACGATGAGGACGTCGAACGGTGATCGCTCCCCTGATCCCTGATCCCCGATCCCTGATCCCCGATCCCCGATCCCTGATCCCTGTGACCGCCATCATCCTTTGCGGCGGCCGTTCCTCCCGCATGGGCCAGGACAAGGCGTCCCTCCGGTTTGGCGACGAGACCATGCTCGAGCGGATCGTGCGCATCGTTCGAGCGGTCGCCGACCACGTGATCGTCGTTGCGCGCCGCGATCAACCGGTGCCGTCCGATGTCACGTTGGCCTACGACGCTGTGGAGGATCTCGGTCCGCTGGCCGGCATCGCCGCGGGGCTGGCGATTAGCAAGAGCGACCTGAATGTCGTCGTCGCCTGTGATATGCCGCTGATCCGTCCACAGGTGCTGGAGCGGCTCGCCTCACTGATTGACGACTACGACGCGTGCGTCGGGGTTGCGGACGGGCACCCCAGCCCATTGTGCGGAATCTATCGGTCGCGTATCGCGCCCGATGCGCAGGCGCTGCTGGATTCAGGCGAGCGGCGCATGATGCGGCTGCTCGAGGTGGTGCGAACGAAACGGGTCGATGCAGCAGTATTCCGCGACATCGACCCGAACCTCGAGACGTTCATCAGCGTTGACACACCCAAAAAATACGCCGACGCTCGATCCCTGATCCCTGATCCCTGATCCCTGATCCCTGATCCCTGATCTCACTTGCGCAACTTCTCGATCGCCGCAAGCAAATCCGTCCCCTTGTGCTTGCGCATCTTCGCCCACAGGTCGCCGGCCTTCTTGAGGCGGGGGTGGATCGTCTCGATGGTGAAGTCCTGCGGCGTCGGGCGCTGACGCACTTCCTTCCACGTCAGCGGCGTCGACACGCCGGCGAACGCGCTGCCGCGCGCGCTGTAGGCGCAGGCGAGGGTCTTGCCCTCGATGTTCTGCAGGTAGTCGACGTAGGTCGTTCCGTCCCTGCGGCGCTTGACCATCCGCTCGACGGTTGCGACCTTCGGATGCTTCGCTGCGATCATCGTCGCGATGATCTGGCAGAACAGCATGCCGGCTTCGTACGGCGTGCCCGGCGGCAGCGGGATAAAGACGTGCAGGCCTTCCGAGCCGGAGGTCTTTGGAAAGCCCTGCACCTTGACGCGATCGAGCTCCTCCTCGACCCACTCGGCGCAATCGAGGATCTGCGAGAAGGTCGCGCCCGGCTGCGGGTCGAGATCGATCGCGACCTGGTTGGCCGAGTGCAGGTCGTCCATCGTCGAGAACCACGGGTCCATCGAGATCGACGCCAGCTGCGCCATGTAGAGGAGGGTCTTGAGCGAGCCGCCGATCAGCCGCGACGGCACATCGTCGTTCGGCAGCGACTCGAACCGGACCCCCGGCGGCGGCGCATCGGGCGCGCGGTGCTGGTAGAAAGACGGCCCATCGACGCCGTTGGGCAGGCGCTTCATCACCAGCGGGCGGTTGTCGATCACGGGAAGGATGAACGGCGAGATCTTCGCGTAGTAGCGAAGCAGATCGCCTTTGGTTTTCTTCACCGCCGGCCAGAACATCTTGTGAAGGTTCGTAACCTCGAGGAAGTCGCCGTCCGGTAACTTCAGCCGCCCGTTCTTGCGTGCCTTCTCGAAAAAGTCCAGTTGCTCGACGATGGCGCCAATGTCGCTGTCCGAGAACTTCTGAACCTTTGGAACCGCCTTTAGAACGCTGCCGTTGGAACCCTCAACTTCTGCCGCGCTCTTGTCATCTCGCAGGCCGAGATAAGCCGGATGGCGCAGCCGGCCGTCGTCGGTGATCTCGGTGTAGCGGACCTGCGCCACGAGCTGCGGCCGCACCCAGTGCGGTGATCCTTTTGCCGACAGGATCTTCGGTTTCGGGTTGAGCGGGCAGGTCGGCGTCTCGAGCTTGCTCAGCATCTTCATGATGCGCTCCAGCTCTGCGCCCTTGAAGCCGGTACCCACCTCACCGGCGTAGCGCAGGCCGTTGGCGTCGTGAGCCCCGAGGATGAGCGATCCGAAATGCGCGCGCGCGCCGCCGGGATCTGTCCAGCCGCAGACCACGAACTCGTCCTGCTTGTTCAGCTTGTACTTCACCCACTCGGGGCTGCGTCTCGCTGTGCGATATGGTGACCGCGCCAGCTTGACCATCAAGCCTTCCCAGTTCTCGGCCTCAGCCTGCTCGAGGAGGGCAGTGCCGTCCCCGACGGATTGGACAGTGATGCGCACCAGCTCGGATGACGGCAGCGTGTGTTTCCTGAACAGCGCCTCGAGCCGCTTGCGCCGCTCGACCAGCGGCAGGTCACGCAGGTCGTCGTTACCATCACGCAGCAGATCGAAGGCAATAAACGCCGCCGGCTGTTCCTGGGGCGGCAGGATCTTCTTCTTCGAATGGAACCCGGGCACCGTCACATGGATGCGGTGCTGCAGCCGCTGGAAGCTGGCGGGCCGCATCTCTTCATCGAGCGCGACGATCTCGCCGTCGAGCACGACCGGCGCCTTGAGCTTCTTCAGCCACGTTCCGATTGCCTCGACGATATCGGGGAACTGCGTGGTCTTTTCGTTGCCGTTGCGCGACCAGAAGCGCACCGCCGGTGTGGAACCCGGGAGTACTTCGACGATGGCGCGAATGCCATCGACCTTTGGCTCGTACACATACGTCTTGTCTCTGAGATTGGGCGGCTGCGACGGCAACGTCGCCAGCATCGGCCGCAGATCTTTTGCCGCGAACATCAGCAACAATCTATTCCGAGTAGCGATCATCGAACCATGGTTCGGCCGTATCCGAGTAGCCGCGTTCTTCCCAGAAGCCGGGCCGATTACCCGCCAGGAATTCGATCTTGCGGATCCACTTGGTGCCTTTCCAGGCGTAGAGCTTCGGCGTGATCATGCGGCACGGTCCGCCGTGTTCCTGCGGCAGCGGCGCGCCCTCCCAGGTGTGCACGAGCAGTACATCGTCCTCAACCGCGCGCGCCAGCGGGAGATTGGTCGTATAGGGAATACGCGTGCCCGGCATGTGGTCGTAGCCGGTGCACAACACGTGCGTCACGTCAGGCGCGGGGACGGCGAGCTCGGCGAGCGTGCGGAAACGCACGCCCGTCCAGTGGTTGTCCATCCGGCTCCACGTGGTGACGCAGTGGAAGTCGCTCACGTCTTCAACCTGCGGAATCTCGAGGAACTGCGCCCACGTCAGCGAGAACGGATTCTCACAACGCCCGCCGACCTCGAGCATCCAGGCCTCACTCGAGATCACAGGGGCGTCGCCGAGATCGAGCACCGGCCAGTTCGGCACCGGGCGCTGGCCCACCGGCAGCTTCGGCATGCCGTGACGGTTCTCCGGACCCGAGCCCTCGGGCGACCGGCCCTCGAACGCCACATTGACGCGCTCCCTATGAAGCTCCCGCTGACGCTCGATGTAGCGAAGGCGCTTGTCGACGAGGGATTCTGGCATGGCAAAAGGGTCTGACCCCTATATTATCTGCCCATGCGCTTCGAGTTCGTGGTGCGATCCGGCAAGGAAATCGGCCGTACCGTGACGGTGACCACCGGGCAGACCGTTGCGCTCGGGCGCCTCACAGGGTGCGACGTGGTGATCGACGACGAAGCCGCGTCGCGCCGGCACTGCACCATTACCGCCCGCGAAGACGGCTGCGCCGTCCTCGACCTCCAATCGGCCAACGGTACGTTCGTCAACGACAAGCGCATCGCCACCGTCGCGCTCGCCAAGGGAGACAAGCTGCGGATCGGCTCGACGGTCATCGAGCTGATCGAAACCGACGCGGCCGGGCCCCCGGTTCGCAACCCCATCACCACCTCGCTCAGCATCGTCGAGTCGCGGAGCAACACGCTCGTGCAGCGCGCCGTCGATCCGAACAAGCTCGAGTTTCTCTCGCAGCTCTACAAGCGCAAGGACGAGTCGCACCTGCTAGAGTCCGCGCAGAAGTACCTGACGACGCTGCATAAGGTGTCGGAGATCCTGTCGCGCGCGGCCAGCGTGGAAGCGCTGTTCGATTCAATCGTGACGGCGATCCTCGAAGTAACGGGCGGCGATCGCGCTGCGATCCTGATGCGCAACAAGGACACCGCCGAGGTCGACATGGTGACGGTGCGAACCAAGGACGGCCAGGCTTCGGGCGCGGTGACGCTGTCGCGCACCGTGGTGCACGACGTGCTCGACAGGGGCATCTCGGCGTTCACCGACGATGCGCTGGTGGACGAGCGCTACGTCGGCGGCGAGAGCATCGTGCAGCAGCGGATTCGCTCGGTGATGTGTGCGCCGCTGCGTACCACCGATGAGATCCTCGGCGTGCTCTACGTCGACAGCATGATGGCGCGGGAATTCAGCGAAGCCGAGCTCGAGCTGCTCGCGGCGATCGGCAATCAAGCCGGCATCGCGATGCATCGCGCGCGGTTGATGGCCGAGGTCGAGCGCCTGTTCCTCGACGTGATGAAGGCGATCGCGTCGATCATCGACGCCAAGGACGGCTACACGCACCAGCACTCGGAGCGGGTCGCCGCATTCGGCGTGCGGCTGGCCCGGCAGCTCGGGTTCGATCCCGACAGCCGCGCCATCGTCGAGCTCTCGGGCCTGTTGCATGACGTCGGCAAGATCGGCGTGCGCGACGCGATCCTCAACAAGCCCGGCAAGCTCACCGATTCGGAATTCAAGGAGATGCGCCTGCATCCACTGCACGGCGCGCGCATCCTGTCGAACATCCAGAGCGACCGCGTGGTCAGCGTCCTGCCGGGCGTGAAGTATCACCACGAGCGTTGGGACGGCAAAGGCTACCCGGAAGGACTGAAGGGCGAGGAGATTCCGCTGCTGGGACGGGTCCTCGGCGTGGCCGACTTCCTCGATGCCTTGACGTCAGATCGTACTTATCGCACGGGCCTGCCGCTCGAAGAGGCGCTGCAGATGGTAAAGGACCTCGAGGGGCAGGCGTTCGATCCGGCGGTGGTCAAGGCCGCCGTGGAGCTGCACGCGAAGGGTGAGCTCGCGTTGCCGTCGACGCCGAATCCGAGCGTGACGCAGCCCGAGTCGCTAGACGAAGAGACTTCGCGCGGTTAGCATGTCGGGCCGCAGGCCCGCGGCCTTGGCCAGCCGCTTGACCGCCGACGGCGGCTCGATGCGGGCTTTCCAGGTATCGGCGCGTCCGCCCATGCGGACGAATTCATCCGCCCACGCGTTCCACCACGGCGAGATGCGCTGCGAGATCGGCTCCACGATTAACACGTGTCGCCGTCCCCCCCCGCCCCCTGTGGTGTCCGGCCTGAGCCGGACCAGCTGCTTGATGTTTTCGAGCAGCGCTGCGCGATCTCCGTCCTTAAGTTCATTCACCACGAACGCCGCGACGACGACCGAGGTGTCGTTCGGGAAACGCGTATTCGCGGCGTGCGCTCGCCGCACGTCGGAGTGAAGGCCGAACGCCTTGTAGGTGAAGCGCGCCTCATCCAGGGTCCACGGATGCATATCGACGCCGAACACGCGCAGCGGTGGCGTGCCCGATGTAGCGACGGCCGCGCCGGCGACGCCGCTACCGCACCCCAGGTCAACGACCACGCCTGGCGCGAACGTGACGCCCAGCTCGCGGACGATGTGCTGAATCAGCAGGAAATGGATCGGACCGTAATACAGGGCGAACGCGGCGCGCTTGCCGGCGCCGTCCAGCGCCTTGTGATCGGCGAGCGCCGACTCGCGCCGCTCGACATAGGTCGACGACAGCGCCCGTAACGCGCGCGTGACTTCACTGAATCGCAGATCCGCCAGCTGTCGCTCTTCAAGAGCGCTCAGCCACGAATGAGCCAATCGGTCGATTGGCAGTCGGTCAATTGTCAATGTGAATGGGGTGAGTGACGGGGATCGAACCCGCGACAGCCGGATCCACAATCCGGAGCTCTACCACTGAGCTACACTCACCATGAGGGCGATAGGAGTAATTTAAATAAGCTTAGCATGATCCCTTTTCTCGGGCCGGCTGACCCGTTTCCGCCGGTCGACCAGGCGCTCGATAATCCGGACGGCTTGCTCGCCGCCGGCGGCTCGCTCTCGACGCGGCGGCTGCTCGATGCCTATCGGCACGGGATCTTTCCCTGGTTCAGCGACGGCGATCCGATTCTGTGGTGGTCGCCGGATCCGCGCACCGTGCTGCACCCCTCGCGGGTGCATGTCTCGCATTCGTTGCGCAAGCGGCTGCGCAAGGAGGCGTTCACGATCACTGTCGATCGCGCGTTCGCGGGCGTGCTCGACGGCTGCGCCGCGCCCCGCGCGGACGACGCCGGCACGTGGCTCAGCCAGGCGATGCGCCGCGCCTACGTCGGGCTGCACGCCGCCGGCTTCGCGCACTCGATCGAAGTATGGATGGACGGCGAGCTGGCCGGCGGGATCTACGGCGTCGCGATTGGCCGGATGTTTTTCGGCGAGTCGATGTTCACGCGGCGCACCGACGCGTCGAAGATCGCGATGGTGCGTCTCGCTGCGCAGCTCGATCGCTGGTCGTGTCCGCTGATCGATTGCCAGCTCGAAACCGAGCACCTGCTGTCGCTCGGCGCCGAACCGATGCCGCGGCGCCGGTTTGTGGCTGAGGTCGCGCAGCTGGTCACGGAACCGGCGCCGGTCTGGGTGTTCGACGCCGACCTGGCCGGCTCCCCGGGCCACGCGCCGCGGACCGTTCGATTCACGGCCGAAGGGTATGATCGCTAGGTGGCCGATCCCAAGATCCGCGAACGGATCCAGACCGAATCCCAGAGCGACGAGCTGGTCGAGCATCCGCACCTGTGGAAGGTGCTGCTGCACAACGACGACTTCACGACGCAGGAGTTCGTCGTGTGGGTGCTGGAATCGATTTTCCATCTGTCACATACGGAAGCCTTTGCAATCATGATGCACGTCCATCAATCAGGTGTCGGCGTCGCCGGCCGGTTCACGCGCGACGTCGCCGAAACGAAAGTCAAGGCCACCCAGCAGATGGCCGAACAACACGAATATCCGCTGCTCGTGACGATCGAGCCTGATGCGGAGCCTGGCAAATGAGCCGCACCCCGGTCCCCTTTGCGCCCGACACGCTGGAGAGCATCCGCCGCGCGTTCCGCGTCGCGTCGGACCGCCGCCACGATCTGGTCAGCCTCGAGCACATGCTGCACGCGCTGATCGAAGATCCGCAGGCCAAGGACATCCTGACGCGGTGCCGGGTCGATCTCGCGACGCTCAAGCGCGATCTCGAGGAAGTGCTCGACCGCGCCTTCACGCCGGTGCCCGGCCGCAAGGCCGTCAAGCCGGAATCGACGCTCGGCTTCGATCGTGTCGTCGAGCGCGCCGTGGTCCATGCGGCGTCGTCGAGCGCGCAGCAGGTTGAAAGCGGCGCGCTGCTGGTGTTCCTGTTGCAGGAAGAAGACAGCCACGCGGCTTACTTCCTGCGCAAGCAGGGTGTCGAACGGCTCGGTTTGCTGCGATCGATCGCCCATGGCGGCAACGACGCGAACGCTTCGGGCAAGGCTCCGGATGGCACCGACACCGGCGCGCCGTCGGCCGACCCGCTCAAGGCCTACGCCGCGGATCTAATCGAGAAGGCCGCGGAAGGCGGCATCGATCCGCTGATTGGCCGCGAGCTCGAGCTCGAGCGGATGGTGCAGGTGCTCGGACGCCGCCGCAAGAACAACCCCTTGCTGGTCGGCGAGCCCGGTGTCGGCAAGACCGCACTGGCCGAAGGCCTGGCGTTGCGGATTCATGCCGGCGATGTGCCGGAGTCGTTGAAGCTGGCGCGCGTTTTCGCATTGGACATGGGTTCACTTGTCGCCGGCACGCGCTACCGCGGCGACTTCGAAGAGCGCGTCAAGCAGGTGCTCGACGCACTCGACAAGCACGCCCACGCGATCCTGTTCATCGACGAAATTCACACGCTGGTCGGCGCCGGATCCGCGTCAGGCGGGACGATGGACGCGGGCAACCTGCTCAAGCCGGCGCTGGCGTCAGGCAAGCTGCGCTGCATCGGCTCGACGACGTTCTCCGATGTGAAGCAGTCGTTCGACAAGGATCGCGCGCTGTCGCGCCGCTTCCAGAAGATTGAAGTGCTCGAGCCGACCGAGGCGGAGACGATCGCAATCCTGAAGGGCCTGAAGGGCGCCTACGAAACGCATCACGGCGTGACCTACCCGGACGAGACGCTCGAGGCCGCGGTCACGCTGTCGGCGAAGCACCTGAAAGATCTGCATCAGCCTGACAAGTCGATCGACGTGATCGATGAGGCCGGCGCGGCGAAGAAATTGACGCCGGCTGCGGATCAGGGATCAGGGATCGGGGATCAGGGATCAGCAGCTCGCGAGGTCACCGTCGCCGATATTGAACGCATCGTCGCGAAGATTGCGCGCGTGCCGGTGCAGGCGGTGTCGAGCGACGACAAGACCGCCCTCCGGAACCTCGATGCCGAGCTGAAGTCGGTGATCTTCGGGCAGGA
>Ga0136611_10003315_pt1 | contig 11275 bp, 8 predicted proteins | sample AntDrymUQ2232306_2_FD_106645 | JGI IMG/M metagenome (GOLD analysis project Ga0136611, IMG submission 106645) | Polar desert sand microbial communities from Dry Valleys, Antarctica - metaG UQ223 (23.06) | ecosystem: Environmental > Terrestrial > Soil > Desert | place: Antarctica: Dry Valley... | reverse complement strand
CTGTGTCTATGAGCGGCCGGGCGTCGCGGCGGTCCTCGCCGACGCGGTGCACCCCAGTCGCAGCGACCCCGTCCCGATGCCCCGCGCCGCCGAGAGCGTCGTCGCCGACCTGCGCGCGCTCCTGTCCGCCGCCGGCGAGCCTGGCCCCTACGTCCTGGTTGGCCACTCGCTCGGCGGGCTCATTGTCCGCCTCTATGCCGCGACCTACCCCGACGAGGTCGCCGGATTGGTGCTCGTCGACGCCTGGTCTGAAGCGCTGGAGACGATCCTGACGCCCGAACAATGGGCGGCCTACGTCGCCCTCAACGCGGCGACTCGGGCTGCACGAGGTCGTCGGTCCAGACGGTGGCGGGAGAGCGATAGCCGGCTTCGAAGACGACCGTCGGGCCGCCAATACCGCGACGTTCCAGGTAAAGCGAGCGGCCGCCAATATCCACCAGTCCCGCGGTGTTAGTGGCAACGGGCGAAACCGCGGGCGTCTGCGCCGCCGCGAGGGGTGGACCTCCGGCAAGGAGCGTCGCACTCATGGCGGCAGTGGCCAGCAGGCGGCGGCGCGAGAGGCGGGAGGGTGAGGCGTCAGACGCGGTCGGCGGGCTCATGACTCCGCTCCTTTCGTTGCGCTTGTCAGGGAGATGGAACGTTCGGCGGACTGACCTAGCTGCCGGCGACCCGCGGGAGCAGCCGGGCGCCAGCGGAGAACCAACCGACACGGCCGGCGTCGTCACGGACGAATGGAAAGCGGAGTCCGCCACCAACTCCCTCGTCCTCCGCGAGGAAGTCAATCGGCGTGGGAATTGGAGCGGTTGGCATTGGCTGGATCGCGGCCTGCACCGTGTCTATCGCCTCAACTGGCTCAGTGTCCAACTCTAGGGCGCCGTTCCGCGGGGCAACGCTGTAGGAGACGCCAGGGGCGGCGTAGCGGCCGACGTATTCGGCCAGTTTTTTGGGAGGGAGGGTCACGGGTTGGGCGTCGGCGGGTGCGAGGAAGGCGTGCAGAATGCCGACCTTGCCCGACAGTGCTTCGAGACCGGGGTAGCTCGCGAGGGCCGCGTCGATGACGTCCATAGCCGTCAGCCCGCCCGCCGAACTATTGGCCAGAACGACCAATGCGAAATCGTGCTCCGGAATCGCGACGAGTTCGGCCCCCTGCCCGAGGGTGGCGCCGTTATGGGTAAACACATTCACCCCGTCAACGTCTTGCAAGAACCAGCTTCGCCCGATACTGAGCGGCAGACCGGGAATGTCCATAGACGGCTCTCGCATCTGGAGCAAACTCTCTGACGAGACGACGCTTGCACTCCGTGAGACCACCCCTGCCGGTGCTGGGGTGGCCCCGGCGGCGAGGTGGAAGCGGGCGTAGCGGAGCACGTCCCGCGTGGTCGACCAGATGCCGCCGGCGGGAACGAGCGATCTGGGTGTCCAGAGGGGAGTTTGGATTGCCACTACGTCGCGGCCATTGATCGGCAGCGCAACGTGCGCGTCCGTGTACGGTCGCTGGCGGACCGCCGTTCGGTCGAGAAGGCTGTCCGTTAGTCCGAGCGGAGCAAAGAGGAGATTCTCCATGGCCACGTTGTAGGGCGCGCCGGTGGCGACCTCGATTAGGCGGCCCTGGAGGATGAAGGCGGAGTTGTTGTAGGAGAAGAAATCGCCCAGCGGGAACAGCCGCGGCATCGTCGGCAGGCGATCGGCGACGTACCGCGCGATCGCGTCGTCGCCGTCGCCGGTGTCGAACACGTCGTCGCCGAACCAACCCGCGGTATGGTCGAGCAGGTTGCCGACCGTGACCTCGGCCGCGACCGAATCGTCCGCCAGCCGGAGGTCTGGGATGTACGTCCGAACCGGAGCGTCCAATGCGAGGGCGCCCTGATCGATCAGGCTCCAGATGGCGGTGGCGGTGTGCGTCTTGCTCAGCGAGCCGATCTGGAAGACGGTGTCGGCGGTGACGGGGCAAGGGACGAGATGCTGGCGATGCCGAACGTCGCGTGCTCTTCGCGGCCGCCGGCGATGATGCCGAGCGCCGCCCCGGGGACGCGATACCGGCGCATCGTCTCCACGAGCGCGTCCGCGACCGCCTGGAATTCGGGCGAAGCGTCGGCGGCGAGGGTGCTCGGCAGCGGGAACTCGACGACGGCCGGGATCGCATCCGGAGTTTGCTGTGCGGCGATGTGCGCCGGGCCGAGCGCGGTGGCCGCGGTCGCGCCCCCGGCGAGAGCCAGCAGGCGCCGCCGAGAGATACGGTCGATCGAGGCGTTCGTGGTGTCGTGCATGGCTGGCTTTCTGGTGCGTAGCGACGTCGGCGCGGGGCCCGATAACCGCCGCGCCTCAGATCAGAAGAAGCCGAACTGATAGCTCTTTTGGACTCAACGGGCGCAAACGGTTCGACAGTGGTTCGACAGGCGGATCGTCGGTCGGCGTTCGTCCGCGATCGGATGACGCTCAGGGCTGGTTGCGCATCGAGTCGTTCCGCCGGCGGTCAGAACAGGTCGTGCGCCGGCCAGGTTCCGACCGCCGCCGCCGCCGCGCGCAGCGCCGTGACCGCATCGGGGAAGAAGCTGCCCGCGTCCTCCGGCTGGGAGTTGAACACGAACGCGATGGTCAGTCCGTCGGCGGTCCGCTCCAGCCAGGAGGCGGTTGAGCCGATGAGGCCGCCGGCATGCGACCAGCCGACCCCGTCGTGGCCCGGCGCCGTGTCCCAACCCAACCCGAAGGTGGGTTTCGCGCCGTCGGAAGACGACGGGCGCGGGGTGCGGAGCATCGCCTCGACGGTCGCCGGCGCGAGCAATGGCGTGCCCCGCTGCCCGTCGACCGCCGTCGCGAAGCGGGCCAGGTCTGCCGCGCTGGCGATCCAACCCCCGTGGGCGTCGAACGCTTCCAGGGAGTAGGCCCCGTAGGCGACCGGGGCGAACCCCTCGCCCGGGAAGACCGAGGGAAGCGGCGATTGCCCCGCCGGTCCGTAGTAGCGGACCTCGCCCGGGGCGCGGTCTTCCCGGCGGGTCCGGGCCAGGCGCATCGACTCGACGCCGGCCGGCGCCAGGACACGGCTCTGGGTGAAGTCCTCGTAGCTCTGGCCGGAGACCTGTTCGATGACGCGGCCGAGGACGTTGAAGCCGAAGTTGGTGTAGACGCTCTTGCTGCCGGGGTCGAAGTCGAGCGGCATCCCGGCCATGAAACGGACGATCGTCTCGGCGGAGGACGGCTGCGGGTCGCCGAGGACAAGTGCGGCCAACCCGCTCCAGGGCGGGTCCTGCGCTTCAAAGCTGGCGCCGCTGTCCCAGCCGCCGGCGTGGACGAGCAGGTGCTCGATCGTGATGTCGGCGAGCCGCGGATCGACGGGGGCGTTCGCCGTCGGCTCCAGGGCGAGGAGCGGGAACGCCTTGTCGTCGAGCGCGAGCAGGCCGTCGTCGACCAGTTCCAGGATCGCGACGGCGGTGATTGCCTTGGAGACGCTGGCGATGCGGAAGAGGGCGTCGGGTTGGACGGGCTCGTCCGCCTCGACGTCGGCCAGCCCGTAGCCGCGGTTGAAGACCAGTCGCCCGTCCTTCGCCACGGCGAGTTGGCCGCCGGGTAGCTCCCAGCGGGCCATCAGCTCCGTCATCGTCCGGTCGAGCCCCGCCAGCTCCGGTACCGGCTCGCCGCTGATGGGGATGGCCCTCTCGTCGATCGCGGCATTCGCCGCCGCCTGGCTGGCGGCGGCCGGCGTGGCCGCCGCCGGGGTCGCCTCCGAGGTCTGCCGCGCGGCGACGCGCCGGGCAGGCGCCGCGGCGGCGAGCGCCGTGGCGCTCGCGGCCAGCGACAGGACCCGACGCCGGGTGTACGGTGCTGATCGGAACGGGCTGACATCCATGTCAACTCCTCATTGGTGACGTTTGCACGTCTTCGGTTGCTCACTGGCTGTCCGGACTCAAGACTCGAACGCGCCTGACCGCGCGGAATCCGTCAACTTATGCCGCCGGCGTCGCCTCCACCCCGACCGGCGCGAACGGGTAGACCAGCTCGCCCTCGCCGAAGTCGCCCGGGGTCGTCAGCGCCATCGGCGACTGGCCGTCGGCGCCCTCCGGGAAGGTGACCGTGAGCGACGGGGTGTAGCGGGCCACCGGTGGGTCGACGAAGCGGTAGCCAGCCACCGTGCCGTCCGCGTCCACCCACGGACGGAGCTCGGAGCGGAAGCCGCTGGCGGCGAAGATCAATTCCCCCTCCCGCAGCGCCAACGTCACCTCGCCCAGGTCGGGGTTGGCGTAGCGCCCCAGGTACGGCGTCACCACCGCCGGGTCGATCGGGCCGAGTTGGGCATGGAGATCGGACCACCCTTGGGCGGCGCCGGCGATGACGGTCGCCATCATGGCGTCGTCGAACGTCGGCGGCAGGTCGAAGAGCAGCTCCAGCAGCCGCAACATCACGGCGTTGTTGAACAGGGACTGCTCCGCCCCGTTCGTCAGCACCACGAGGCCGACCCCCGCCTCCGGCAGGAAGGCGACCTGGGACGTGAAGCCGAGGGTGGCGCCGCTGTGCCAGATCAGCCGCTGCCCGCCAAAGGCGCCGGATACCCAGCCCAGCGCGTAGTATTGCGCCAAGGTCGTGATCGCGGCGGGCGTTCCGGGTGGAGGGGGCGGGAAGGCCACCCCCGGCTGCCAGGTCCGCTCGAGGGTGGCCGCCGACACCACGCGCTCCCCGGCCGGGGAGACGCCGCGGCCGAGCTCGGTCTGGAGGTAGCTGGCCATCTCCCGCGCGCTCGACCACAAGCCGCCGGTCGGCGCGACCGGCGCGATCCAGGTGTCGTCCTGCAGCAGCGGGAGCGGGTGGAACGCTCCGGAGAGGTCTTCGGCGTGGGGCGTGGCGTGGTCGTCGTCGGCCACCACGTCGGCGAGCGCGAGCGTCGAGCGCGGCATGCCGATCGGTTCGAGCACCCGCTCCCGCAGCGCGATCGCATAGGCGCGGCCGAGGTCGTCCGGGGCGCCGCCGGCGGCCACCGCCGCGGCGAAACCGCCGGTGGCCACCATCTGATTGTTGTACTGGTACTGCTCGCCGTAGGGCGTGGTCAGCGGCAACCCCGCCATGCTGGTGACCACGGTCTCGGGGGTGAGCCGATCGGGGTTGAGGATGATCTCCCAGTCCCGCCGCGGGAGGCCGGTGCTGGCTGAGAAGGCGTCCCGGACGGTCAGCCGCGGCGTCATGTCCGCGTCGGCGACGGCGAAGCCCGGCAGGAGGTCGACCAGGGGTGTCTCCCAGTCCAGCCGGCCGGCGTCGACCAGGGTGGCCGTCAGCAGCGAGCTGAACGACTTGGTGACCGAGCCGATCCGCAGCAGCGTGTCGGCGGTGAGCGGCTCGGGCCGATCGATCTCCCGCACGCCGAACCCTTGCAGGAAGGCGACCGCGTCGCCCTGGACGACGGCGACCGCCGCGCCGGGGATGCCCATCCCGGCGAGCATCGTGGCGACGTAGGCCTCGAAGGTGGCCAACCGCGCACCGGTCAGGGGCAGCGGCGCGACCCCGGTCAGATCCCGCATGGTGTCGCTCGATGGGGACGCGGCCGGCGTGGCATCCTGGGCCGCGGTCGATCGCCGTCCAAAGTCGGCGGCGACCAGCGCGGAGGTGGTGAGCCCAGCAACGCCAGCCCGCACTGCGGCGCGGCGGGAAATGCGACGGGCGCCGAGATACGCGCCGTCATGATCGGATCGATAGGTCTCCATCGCGGTCTCCCTTCGTGAGTGATGCGCGTCGTCCAAAATTGCGTCGTCCGGCCCCGGTCAATCCACGCGGGTGAACATCGCAGACGAGTCGGGTCCGACGGTGGGGAGTCCAAACGCCATCGCCGTTGCCGTTCTGGATGGCCCGATCATGAACTGCACGCCGAGTTTGCCGAGCAGCACCTCCCCGCTCGGCGGGAGCGGATACGTGAAGACATCCCGGTCCCAGTGCTCCAATTCGAGCCGGAAGGGCAGCGGCCCGAGGTCCATGACGAGGCCGCCGTTCTCTTCCCGAACGGTGATATCGCCAAGTTGCCCGTTCGTGTACGAACCGGTGTAGGCGTCGAGCGACAGGGGCGGTCCGTCGGTGGGCGCGTCGCCCCGGGGGAATGGCGCCAAGGAGCTCACGGCGGCGAGGGCCGCGGCGGTTTGGGCCTCGAAGACGCCGATCCAGTCCTCGGTCTGTTCGCCCCGCTCGACGATTTCGAAGAATGCCTTGGGTATCCCGTCCGAAAGCGCGTTCGGCCAGGCGTTGGTCAGCACCACAATGCCAAGCCCGGCGGCGGGCAGGATGCTCACCCCTGTTCGGAAGCCGGCGCTGAAATCGCCGATGTGGGACATGAGGAGGCGCCCCCGATCGTCGTACTGCACTCGCCAGCCCAGCCCGTAGAACAACGCCGCCCCATCGGCGGGATTGGGCGGCGATCCTTCGAGGATCTGCGGCCTACGGGTTTCGAGCAGCGGCGCGCTGGCCACCACGTCGGTCCCCTCGAACCGTCCACCGCCCAATTGCAGCCGCACCCAGCGGGTCAGGTCCCGCAGGTTGGTGCTGACGCCACCGGCCGGCGCCGCGGCGTCAGCGTCGGTGACTTCGCCCAAGGCCCAGGCGCCGTCTGACGTTGGGTAGTGTGGGGCGGCCTTGTTTGCCCGGCCAACGTAGTCCGCGAGGCGGTAGCTGGTGGTCGTCATCCCCAGCGGCGCGAACAGCCGCTCATCGGCGAGGTCCTCCCACGTCTGTCCCGAAGCGTGGGCGGCCGCGTAGGCCGCCACCGAAAGGGGCAGGTTTGCGTACGCGAAGGTCGACCGAAGCGGGGTCGCGGGGGGCACAAGGCGCAGGCGATGCACGCTCTCCTCGCGCCCGTACCCGAAGGTCGAGGTCAGGGTGTCCCCGGCATAGGCCGGCAGTCCAGATCGGTGGCTGAAGAGATCGCGCAGGGTGACTTGCGCGGTCAACCACGGATCGGACAGCGAGAACCCGGGGAGGACGTCAGCCGCGACGGTGTCCCAGGTTAGTGCGCCGTCGCCGACCACGGCGGCGACCAGGGTCGACGAGATCGACTTGGACATCGAAGCGAGCTGAAAGACCGTTTCCGGCGTGACCGCGTCGGGTTTGCCCACCTCGCGGACGCCGAAGGCCCGCTCGTAGACAACCGCGTCGTCGTAGACGACGGCGACCGCCGCGCCGGGCACGCCGTTACGCGTCATGGCGTCCTCGATCAGGCCGTCAAGTTTGGCCAGGGCGGATTCAACCTGGGCGGCCGTGATCCCAGATCCTTCCTCCGCTACCGGCGTCGCCTGACGAGCGGCGGCGGTGGCGCGAGGCAGAGCAGCCACGGCGGTGGCGGACATCGCCGCCCGAAGGGCGCGGCGGCGAGAGTATCGTAGGGTCATTCGGTACCTCCTCGTGCGTGGGTATTGCCGTCGACTGGTCGATTTTTTGACACCTTGAGCGTCTCGTTGTGTGGAACCGCGTTTGACGATGGCACGGACTACGCGCCGAATGGGGGTGAATCCTCGGGGCACATGGTCCCGGCGGCGGGCAAGTCACCGTCGATGAAGTAGGCGGCGGTGGCCGCGTCGGCGCAGGTGCTCCGGCCCGCCACGAAGAAGCCGTGCCCCCAGCCGTCGATCGTCAGCAGCCGCGCGTTTGCCAGAGTCTGCTCCGCCGCGATGGCGCCGCCATGGGGCGTGGCCGGATCGAGCACGCGGCTGATGAGCAGGATCGTCGCGCTGGTCTCGGCGTCCCACGGTCCCTGATATCGGTCCTCGTCCCGCGCCGGCCAGAACGCGCACGGCAGTCCTTGATAGGTCCAGAGCGCGCCGAAGTAGGGGCTACGTTCCTCTGCGCTCCGCGCCATCTCCAGGTACCGAGCCGGGTCGCTCGGGTTGTCCGTGTCGACACAGTTGATGGCCCACTGGGCTTCGTTTGTGTTCATGTATTGGACTGGCAACGGTCCTCCAAGGATCTTCATTGCCGTGAGGAAGCCAGCGGCATCGCCATCGTGCAGGTGCTGAAGCCCTTGGGCGATGTCCGCCCAGGCCGGCGCGGAGTAGAGCGCGTTCCAGACTACATAGTCGACCAGGGAGTACGTGACCGTCAGCGTGCCGGCTACCCCTACCGCCATAGCGGGGTCCGTCCGTAGTCGTTCCATGAGGGCGTCGAACTTCGCGCCCGTTTCCTCGGTGGTCGGGGCGGCGAACGCGCATCGCTCCGCGCCGGCCACGGCGCATTCGGCGAAGAACGCCGTCAGCGCCTCGGTCGATCCTTGGTCGCTGAGGATGCGCATGAACGACGTCGTGTCGGGACCGACGACGTCGCCGTCGCCGTGGTCGAAGCTGGTGTACGAGGCAGGGTTGATGACGCCGTCGAGCGCCATCGCCCGGATGCGGTCGGGGAAGAGGTTTGCGTAGGTCTCCCCGAGGTAGGTGCCGTACGAGGTTCCGAGGTAATTCAGTTGCTCGTCGCCGACCGCCTGCCGCAGCCGGTCCAGATCCCGCGCCACGTTCGCCGTCGAGACATGGGGCAGGATCTCGGCGTTGAGCTCGCCGCAACGGCGGGCGACGTCCTCGTAGGCGGCAAGCATCGCCGTTTCCCCAGCCGGACCGGCCGGAGCGACGTGCTCCATCAGGTATTCCGTGGTGAACGTGACCAAATCGGTGATGTTGGCGAAGCAGCGGACGGGCGCGCTCTCGCCGACGCCGCGCGGGTCGAACCCGACGACGTCGAACCGCTCGCGAAGTGCCTGCGGCAGGGGTCCATACTGGATCGGCAACGCGAAGACCCCAGGGCCGCCGGGGCCACCCGGATTGAGAAACAATGATCCGATTCGCTCGGACTGGTAGGTCGCCGGCACCCGAGCGACGGCTAGGGAGATGGTCGCGCCGTCCGGCTCGTCATAGTCCAGCGGCACCGCGAGGTCGCCGCACTCTTGGGTGGGAAGTTCCGGCGTCGCACAGGCGCGCCAGGCGATCTCGGTTTCGGATTCGGGTTGGGTCGCGGTCGAGCCCAACGAGGCCGGCGCACCGGCGGCCAACAGCAGCAAGGCAATCACGACGGCGACGGGGAATGCATGTCGACGCACTGGGAGTCTCCTGTTCGGGACGCAACGAGCAGGTCCGGCCGGATTAGACGGTGGGCTCCTCCGCTCACATAGGCCAGGTGCTCGGGTCACGCACCGCTTCGACCACCTGGCGGACCGCCTCGATCACCATCTCCGGCTCGTCGATCTGGATGTAGTGCCCACTCCGCTCGGCGACCACCAGGCGGGCGTCGGGGACGAGCGAAACCAACTCGTCCTGCCGCGGCCGCCAGGCCGCCTCCAGGGCATCCGCGGGAAATCCCGCGGGGAACTCCAACGGGCGGCTGCGGGTGAGGACGACCAGCGGCATCGGTCGGAGCGGGGATGCCGTGGCTGCCTCCCGCATCTGCTCGGAGCTGGCGGTGACGTCGTTCCGCTCCGAGGCGGCGTCGTCCGCAAACTCCGGCGGCGCCGCAAGCCACGCCGCCCACTGGTCCGGCGTCATGAGCGAACGGGCCGCCGCGTAGTAGTCCTCGTGCGCGGCGTCCACCAGGACCAGCCCGGCGACCTCGTCCGGGTGGGTGCTAGCGAAGAGGCGCGCGACCAGTCCTCCGTAGGAGTGGCCGACGAGGACGTAGGGGCCGGGGACGTCCGCCGCCGCCAGCAGCGCGTGCAGGTCGGCGACCACATCTGCCGCGGTGCGAGGCTGCGGCACGGGGTCGCTGCGGCTGGCGTACTCGGGGCCGGGACCAACCCTCGTTCCCGGGCGGTCGTAAGCGCAGACGCGGGTGAACGCGGCGACGCCGGGCAGCACCGCCGTCTCGTCGGAATTGGGTCCGAGGGCGATCGTGTCCCAGATCTGGCCGTTGTTCCCGGCGCCGGCCTCGAGGATGACGGTCGGGCTTCCGGAGCCTCGACACTCCAGGTAGAGCGAACGGCCGCCGATGTCGACCAGGCCTGCGACGTCTCCGACGGCGGGAGCCGGGGTTGCCGCCTGCGCAGCGATCAACCGCGGCGATCCCATCAGGGGGGGTAGAGCCAGCCCCACTAATCCTGCTCGCAATGCCCGGCGGCGGCTAAGGATTGTATCCATGGATAGGATCCTTTCTCACTGACGAAGTTGGCGAGAGCCGCACCGCCTCGACCACCTGGCGGATCGCCTCGATCACCAGATCCGGCTGGTCAATCTGGATGTGGTGCTGGCTCTGTTCGGCGACCACCAGGCGGGCGTCGGGGACGAGCGCGACCAGTTCGTCCTGCAGCGGCGTCCAGACCGCCTCGATGGCGTCCACCGGAAATCCTGGGGGCCAGTCCCACGGAACGCCGTGGGTCAGGACGACCAGTGGCAGCGGTTGCAGCGGGGATGTCGCGGAAGCCTCCCGCATCTGATCGGCGCTGGCGGCGGTGTCGATCCGCTCCAGTCCGGGGAACTCGGCGGGTTCCGCGTAGAGTGCTTCTCTCTGCGCGGGCGTCAATGCGCTGTCTAGGGACTCCCACCAGTCCTCGTGCGCGGCGTCCACCAGGACCAGCCCGGCAACCTCATCCGGGTGCAGCACGGCGAAGAGGCGCACGATGAAACCGCCGTAGGAGTGGCCGACCAGCACGTAGGGGCCGGGGACGTCCGCCGCCGTCAGCAGCGCGTGCAGGTCGGCGACCATGTCGGCCGCGGAACGTGGGTCGGGAACTCGATCGCTTCGGCTCGGGTGATCAGGGTCGAGGAACGTGTTCGGGCGGTCGTAGGCGCAGACGCGGGCGAACGCGGCGACGCCCGGCAGCACCGCGGTGCTCGCCGTGTCGGGTGGGAGGGCGATCGCGTCCCAGATCTGGCCGTTGTTCCCGGCGCCGGCCTCGAGGACGACCGTCGGGCCGCCGGCGCCGCGGCACTCCCGCCAGAGCGAGCGGCCGCCGATGTCCACAAGGCCTGAGACGTCGCCGCTCGTCGCGATGGGGGTGGACGCGGCCCAACTGCTCGGGTCGCGCACGGAATGGACCACCTCGCGGACGGCCTCGATCACCAGCTCCGGCTGGTCCTGGTGGATGTTGTGGCCGCTTTCGTGGGCAATGACGTGGTGGGCGTTGGGGACGAGGTGGGCAAGATCCTCCTGGAGCGCGAGCATGATTTGCTCCATCTCGTCGGAGGGCCACTCCAGAAACGGGGCGGCGAATGGGATCCCGTGGGAGAGGACGGCCAGCGGCATCGGTCGCAACGGGGCATCGGACTGCGCCTGGCGCACCTGGGACGTGGTGGGGGTATCGGCCAGCGGGGCGGGGGCGAGTTGCTCGGCCTCGGGG
>Ga0136611_10003314_pt1 | contig 11277 bp, 8 predicted proteins | sample AntDrymUQ2232306_2_FD_106645 | JGI IMG/M metagenome (GOLD analysis project Ga0136611, IMG submission 106645) | Polar desert sand microbial communities from Dry Valleys, Antarctica - metaG UQ223 (23.06) | ecosystem: Environmental > Terrestrial > Soil > Desert | place: Antarctica: Dry Valley... | reverse complement strand
GTCGTTTAGGATAACGATAAGATCGGGTTGCACGATATCGAATTCGGAAAGCTGGACGTCCATCGGGGCGGCGAAAAACAAGCCAAGACCGGCCAATTCAATTTTTGTATAGAGCTGATACTGCAACCGCTTGGAAACGTGCTGATGTTGCGTGCTTGGCGAGGGATTCACAAAGAGACCTCCATCAATGATTTCGTGACGCAGCCCATCTTCGGGCAAGTTCACGTAATCTTCGTATGTCCACTTAAGCCCTTTGGGGGCAATGGTACTCATGATTTTGCGTGTTCTCCAATAAACTCAAACAAAAACGAGGCGTATTTCGCTTGACGTTCATTCTCGTTCACGTGCACCTCAATCGCAAGACCCTTGCTTACGCGTCGGATTATAAATAATCTGGTCGCTCGCTTACCCTCTTACGCTTCGGGTTATGAATGTTCTCGTTCCCTGGCTCCGCCTGGGAACGTACTGCTCCCGAGGCTCTGCCGGCTCTGCCTCGCATCGGCACGAGGGCCGAGAGCGAATAATCGTAGGCTCGGCAGGCAGAGCCGGCAATTCAGTGGGTTCCAAGGCGGAGCCTTGGAACCAGTTGGTGGCGATCGGCGAGAAGTGTCCTAAATATAGTTGAATAGACTTAGTTGAGAAGCGTTTCCAAGCAGTTTCAAGCTTGCTTCGTAGGATGCTTGTCTGGCCTGTAGCTCTGAAATAGTTTGAGCCAAGTCAGCCTCGAAATTGCGAGACTCGTCAGCCTTTAGTTCAATTTTATTGTCCTCTTGTAAGCTCTTTAAGTCATCGATTCGTTGCTGCTGAACGCCCAACGAGGTTCGACTGAGCGAAAGGCGCGATAGATCGCCATCGACCAATTCGACCGCCCTAGCAATCCCAGCTGTGTCTTGTGCAGTGATCGCTTCTCGGAGGCGAATCAACGAGTTGAAGATCCCTTTAACCTCTTGCGGATTCGGATCCTTGCCCTTGATTGAATAGGTTGTCCCGGCGAGAGTTGCTTGTGCCTCAGTGCTTCCTAACGGGATCAGACCCAATCCCCATGCAGCTTGGCTTCCACCCGAATTTCGAATTTTGATCGGACCTGGAGTGGTTGTGAGTGGTGGCCCCAAGGGGTTGGGAACATATTCAGGTGAACTGAGTGTTATCCCATTTCCTGCGGTATTCAAGCTGGCGGTAATTTTTGTTGCGGGATCTTGGTTGATAACGTGGTTATTGATACGGTCGAGCACATCTTGAACGGATGTCGTACCGACCAAATCAATGGAGAACTCGCTTCCATCGTTTCTTTGGAAAGTCAGGTCGGGCCCCTCTGCTTGATTGACCCCTTGGCCGAAATTCAATTGGTCTAAACGCAATTGACCATGGAAAGTCCGAAGCCCCAGTCGTTCCGCCAGGTTTCCGGTGCTTTCGCCGATCGAAAAATCTGTACCACTTTGCGTCGAGCGTATCCGAAGATTTCTACCGTCAGGAGTGATGTCTGCACGAACAGCGGCTCCCGAGGCATTGATGGTGTTTGTAATATCCTCCAGTGTTACTGCCGTGCCGATTAGAATATTGTAGGTCTTACCATTCTGCTCAATGTGAATGCCGTCGTTGGCGTTGAAGCCTGTGCCGCCGTTCAGTTGGGAGAGTCGCGTTGTGGGTCTGAGGATTGGATCTAACGACGAGCCAGTAATGGGCAAAGGAGTGGAAGGCGTTTCGGCGAGAATTCCTAGATCTGCGGCGGTTCGTCCGGTGCCCGATTCCAAAATGCGCAGTAGTCCAGGAGCTCCGTCTTGGTAAGCTGCGACGAGTGCGCCATTGGCTACACTGAATTGAACCTTGCGAAAGCTCAAGGGTGCTGCTGCGTTCACTCGTTCCACCACATCGCCGAGTGTTTCAGCACCTGCTAAATCGATCGTCACCCGTTCGTTCCCATCGGATATTTGGATCGCCCCTGGCGCAATTCCTTGACCGCCATTCAGATCAGCCAACCGAGTGCTATCGATGGCTGCTGGATCTAAGTCGACGCGCGAGACGACACCGTCTGAGATGAGGCCGAGGGCTTTCTGGCCTGTTACGTTGTGCGCGACATATTCGCCAGTATCCGCGATCGTCAATAGAGTTGAATCATTGCCAGTGAACTGAATCGCATTCATGACGCTAGCAACGGTGGGAGTGCCGACCTTGCCCCCAGTAAACAGATAGCGATCTTGATAGCGGGTGTTGGCAGCGGCTGTGAGTCGTTCGATCGTTGCGTTTATTTGCGAGATCCAGCCAGTGCGTTCCTCCTCGCTATTGACGTTTCCGGCCGCTTCGAGACCGAGTCCTTGAATCTCGGTCAAGGAGTTCTGTATATTGCCGAGGGTCGATTCCGTAATGTTGAGGTACCCCTGCGAGGAGTCAAGATTACGAAGCGTTTGATCACGAAACTCGAGGTCTCGTTGAATTCCGATGACGCGGATAGCAGCGGTTGGGTCCTGGCTTGGCCGGTCAAAGCGTTGGCCGGAACTGAGTTGGTCTTGGAGTTGTTGAATCCCCAGCTTGCTGATCTGGACTTGGTAAAGCGATCGGTACCTGGAAAGGGAATCGCTCGTGCGCCCAGCAACAACAGGGTAAAAGGAACTAAGTGCCATGAGGTGGTTTTCGTGCTAGATGATTTTTACAAGCGTATCCAGCATTTCAGCCGCAACGGAAACAAGTTTCGAAGTCGCTTGAAAAGCCCGTTGGTAGAGCAACATCTTTACGGCTTCTTCGTCCAAATTGACACCTGAAATTCCGAGATGTTGTGCTTCGAGTGTTTGTTGGAAGTTTCTAAGACCGTCGGTAACCCCTTTTTGGGAATTGATATCCCGGGTCGTGCCGGAGATCAATTCATCATAGAGTGCATTGATACTTCGACCCCCGAGCAATTCCGTTGGCTTGGTAAAGGCTTCTGCGATTTTGATGGCGTTGTCAGCGCCGTTTCCAATGCCTTTGACGCTGGCGGCGAGCAGCGCGGGGTCATCGATGATTGCTTGCCGGACCTCGATAGTAGCAGCGGAGTTGCCTCGAAAGAACGTATTGATTCCCAGGGCTGCGAGTGCACCGCTCGTGTCGTTCGAAAAACTGAACTTCACAGCTACTGAATCGGATTTGATTTCAAATCGACCATCGTTGGTAATTCTCGAGCTGATCCCATCGATAGCGTCGATCGAAGCAGCTAGTTGTTGTGCGGTCGTATCGCTTGGCAGTCCTTGCTGACGAACAAGGATATCGACGGTTTTTGTCTTACCTGACTTGGCATCTTTGACTTCGATAGTGAATGAGCCGTTGTCGATATCCAGAGAAGCACTAGCTTGTTCGAGCGGGACATTGGTGCTTTTGAGCACGGTCTCCCCGGTTGTGATTCCAAACCCTTTCAAACCTTGGCCTTGGGAATGGAGTCGGTTGACAACACGGATCACATCGGAGGCCAGTGTGTTCAGTTTCCCCTTGAAACCGGACGAAGTAGCCGCTTTGGCGGATTCGTAGAGTCCCTTAACTTTGCCACCAGAGACGTTGAGGGCTACGTCGGTATCGACGAGTCTGATCTCTAGTCTATGATTTTGCTCATCGGAACTAAGACTGGCTTTGACAGGTCGCGGGATACCGTTGCTGACAAGGTAATCGCCACCAACAAAAACGGTAACGGAGCCTGTTGGCTCCTCGGCAACTGTGATATCCACAAAGGAGGAGAGTTCATCCAACGCTTTAAGTCGTTCGTCGCGAAGACCAACGGCGTCCGAGTTGGATAGCGCTCCTCCCTCAACCTCGACGATGCGTTGATTCAGTTTCGCAATACTCTGAACAATACGATTAATATCCGTGGCTGCAGCGGAAATCTCGGTTTGGTTTCGCTTTGCGATATCGTCGACGCTCGACGATACGCTTCTCAGCTGTGTTGCCAGTTCCTGCCCACGCGAAATGGCGAGCGTGCGGATAGAGTCGCTACCTGGTTGGTTTGCAACATCCTGGAATGAGTTCGCAAAGCGACTCAGATTGGATGAAAAATCCTTGTCCGTAAGTTCGTTGATCAAACTCTCAATTTGAGTGTTCGTGCTTTCAACTTGTTCCTGATACGACAGTTGGCTTTGATTTTGTCGAAGCCTTTCGATTACGAAGTTGTCGATTTTTTGTTGAATACCGACTGCTTGGACACCCTGGCCAATGATCAGTGGCCCGGCTTTATAACCCACCGCAGGAGCTTGAACCAACTCTTGACGTAGGTAGCCGGGCGTATTGACGTTGGCAATATTGTTGCCGACGACTTGCAAGCCGAGTTGATTCACCCGGAGTGCATTAGACGACCCTTGGATTGCACTAAATAGGCTCATTCGAGAATTCCTGCCAAGAGGGTCACTGGTTCATCATCTAACTCTACGCCGCTTCGTTGATTAGGAATCCACCCTCGAGTGAATGCGACTCGTTTGGCGCATAAGTTGCTCGGTCGATGGAGCCCGTTGACAGGATCAAGAGTAACTCACTAACGCACGACTTAGACTGAAAAGCCGTTACCCATAGACTCATGCTCAATTGCTGAATTCGATTGACTTGGTGCTCCAAGTTTGAAATTCGATGTGACCAAAGAGCAGGCCACTTGGAATCCATCTGAACTGAAAGCTCTCTCAAACTATGAGCAAAGTAGCCGAGGCTCTTTGCACTTACGAGCAATTGTTCACGTTCGTCCTTGCAGATTTGGATTTCGGCATGGATGCCTTCACCGATTGGACTGAGTCGTTGAATGTTGGAGTAGTCGCCCACCAGGAAGTCCGCTTGCACCTGATCTAGGAGTGTCTCCCATCGTTCTAAAACTTCACTGAACCTATCCAACCATCGACCAGTATCGCTTATTAGATTTGGAATCATAGTGAGGTCTTGTACTCGAGTAGAGAAGCGTTCATCCCCGTTTGAGGAGATGAACGCATTTGAAATTTTTCGAAAGTTAAGCAAAATCTCTAGAACTTGAAAGTCATTCCTAGATCGAGACCATGCAGGAAGAACGTGTCCGAGACGATCCTAGATGCAGGTGCATTCGGGAGGGCTGGATTTGCAGGATTGAATTCCACGTTGCGATCTACTTGGCTGCCAGCCATCGCGACGCTTGGGAATAAAAGCATCGTATAGCCAATTCCCAACTCGGCACGCCTAAGCTGGTACTTCATCTTGGCTCCTGCTTCAGGAATGAACGTAAACTGATCGCGTGTGCTCGTTCGGATATTGCTGTTCTGAGCGAAAAGCCCAGTCGCTTGACTGAAAACCGGTTGGCCAGGTGTGGCTTCTGTAAAAGAACCACTTACCGAACTGGTTTGACGCACATTGCCGATAGCAACTTTTCCCAATGCCGAGAACGTAAAGCGACCTTTTGAAACTTCGTTCAGCAAACCGATGTGTCCGCCATGAAATTCGTTCTTGGTGCTGAACGTGTCCTGCGTTGTCGTTACAGTGCCGTTCAAAATCGGGTTGGTTATCCCGTCCGTAACCTGGCTTCGAATTCCAAGTTCGCTGTCAAGTCGAGTAAAAGTGTAACCCCCGAGCAAGTCCACGCGGCTCCTGCCGTCGCGGATTAGCAAGGCTCGACCATACAATTCACCTGCGATCAAGTCCAAATCGTTTTTGATTTGGATCGTGCCCGTATTGGCACCGTTGTTTCCCGCAGCGCGAACGTTCACGAGTAACACGTCTTGGCCTGGTGTACCAGGTCCAATCGACGTATTGAAGAAAGGAATGCCGGTGGAGTTGCCACCGTTGGTGTAAGTCTTGGTGTCGCCATCGGAGACGATTCCCCATCCTCGAGCTCCGATGCCGAAGTTTTGATTGCAGTCTGTCCAAACACCCATGTTCAGCCGCATTCCAAGAAGCAATTCATTGCCGATCGGTCTGTCAGGGCCACCAGCCAAAGGAATGTTGGGTTGGACGGTTTGGTTGGCTCCGCCCACCACGAGTGGACCACCAGCCACACTCTTGGGCCACCACAAAATCGTTTCGTTTTCGAACCAGCCATTCGAGCTGCTCGAGCTGCTTGACCTGAAACCTGAGGTTCTACGAGGTGCGGCACCGTAGGACCCAACGTATTCCGAGGTCCTCATCGACGATCTGCCATGGGAGGCGAATTGCATCGTGTTGTCAGAATGGGATTCACCCATTCCGGTATCTGCGACCACATTGGAACGAAACGCTGCAGGGCGCGCGTCTTGTTCAATGGAAGCCTCAGTTTCATCCGTTTGTACGCCGCCGTCACCGATGCGACCAACGCTCGAGATGGGGCCTGAACTAGAGTATTCTTGCCCAAACGTGTTAACGGAACTACAAGTTCCACACAGAGAGGCAATAATCAGGGTCAACTTAATTCGGTTTTTTTTCATAATTTCTTTCTCGCTAAGCGATGGCTTGCGTACCGTTCGCATAATTGAATCGACAGGATCCGTAAGAATCTGAGGATAAACAGGAGCATGCGGAATATTCGCCGCAAACTACCCAACTTGCCTCTTCCGGATTTTGCGTGCAAAAAGATGCAACCGAACGACTTTGGAGCGAATGCCAAAATGAAACCAGAGACGGTTTCAAAGCCGATGCGTACAATAGTTTGATTCGCGAAGCGTCCGACAACCCTTTAAACAATTATGTCCAGTTTGCTTGACCCCGCACCCGACAAACCCAGCAATTCATCGATCGCACATTCGCGAGTGGACCGCAAACTACACTTGCCAAGTCGTCCGCATGTGTCTGCAGGATGGTCTGTTCCAGGTGTTGCCCAAATCAAAATCAATCAGTGGCTCGATCAAACGCGAGCCGTCAACGCTTGGGAAAGTCATCGCCGAGAATTGACAGAGCCCCAACTTCGAAAAGAAGCGCTCTCGCTGGTCTACCGATCCAAGAGCGGCGAACCTCTTGTGACCTTGCTTCCCGAAGCGTACTCGCTCATACGCGAGGCTGGACGACGATCATTGAACATGCGCCATTATGACGCCCAGATACTCGGGGGTATCTGTTTGTTTCACGGGTGCATTGCAGAAATGCAGACCGGTGAAGGAAAAACGTTGACCGCAACTCTACCTCTGGCCTTGCACTCGCTGCTGGGGAAAGGTGCGCACTTAGCTACGGTGAATGATTACTTGGCCGAGCGAGATGCCAATTGGATGAAGCCGCTTTACGATCTCCTAGGAATGCGCGTGGGGACGGTATTGACACAAGATGATCAAGACCAACGCCGGAAGGCATATGGCGCTGACATAACCTATGGCACAGCCAAAGAGTTCGGCTTCGACTTTTTGCGAGATCGCTTGCTGATGCGAGCCCAAGGTCGCGCCGTCGATGATTTTCTCGGCAGTGGATCGCAGGAGCGATGGACCTCGGCTGGTGAGCAACCTGTTCAGCGCGGCATGCACTTCTGTCTGGTCGATGAAGCCGACAGTATTTTGATCGATGAAGCGAGAACTCCCTTGATTATTGGGTCGCTGGGCGATGAATCGCGAGAGGTCGTGATCGCGACGTTTAAGTGGGCCTCCGAACATGCTCCGTCGTTTGTCTTGAAAGAACACTTTACGATCGAAGAAGACACTCGCAAAATTGAGTTGACCTCCAAAGGACGCCAATACGTGCGGTCCATTCCTCGAAGCGAAGAAATCCGCTTAGCAGCCCTCGTCGATTTGTATGAGTATATCGAGCGCGCAATCAAGGTTCACCGGGACTTTCACTTGGAGAGGCAATACGTCGTTGTCGATGGCGAGATTGTGATCGTCGATGAATTCACCGGACGGCTTGCCGAAGGGAGAAAGTGGCGAGACGGAATCCACCAATCGATCGAAGCGAAAGAGCAAGTCGAAGTGACCGTGCCGACTGGACAAGCGGCACGGATCACTGTTCAAGATTTATTTTTGCGTTATCGGTACTTGGCCGGAATGACGGGTACAGCAGCCACCAGCGCAAGCGAGCTTCGTCGTATCTACAAAACACCTGTTGTACAGGTACCAACCAACCGACCGCCGAAACGGCAGCGATTGCCGGACATCGTGTGCCACGACATGACCGAAAAATTCAAAGCGATTGTCCAAGAAGTGCTTAAGGTCCATGAGCTGGGGCGCCCAGTTTTGATCGGGACGCGATCCATCGACAAGTCCTCAATCCTGGCCGATATGTTCCGCAGGGAGAGCGTTCAAGTTCAGGTGCTGAATGCCCACGAAATCGAACGCGAGGCCGAGATCGTGGCCAATGCGGGACGTCGCGGCCAGATCACCGTTGCGACCAATATGGCTGGTCGTGGGACCGATATCAAACTGGAAGATGATGTTCGGGCTATTGGAGGGATGATGGTCATCTGTACGGAATTACACGATGCCGCCCGGATCGATAGGCAGTTGATTGGCCGTTGCGGCAGGCAAGGTGACCCCGGTACGTATCGACAGTACCTTTCCATGGACGACGATATCTTGCGAAACGGCTTTGGCACAAAACCAGCAGAAAAGCTCAAATCCAAGGGTAAATCCGGCGGTTCGCTCAACGGGAAGGCGTCGCTATTCAAATCTGCGCAGCGAAAAGTTGAGAAGAAACACTTCCGAGATCGAATGGCATTGCTGCATCACGAGAAGGAACGAACTAAGATTCAACGGGAAATGGGACAGGACCCTTATTTGGATACGGCAGAATGACGTATTCTGCGTAGACGTTTTTCAACCGCGGCACCGATGACTTTGCTCAGTAATTCAGTAAAAGTAATTACGCTACAGCAGCCTCGAATGCGCAAGGGGTCGTTTGCGAGTCTCATTGGAGCATCACCACTGCTCGACGTATTCGTGGCAGGTCCAGAAAATCAACTGGCGGCAGAATGCCTCTCCCCATATGGAATCGAACAGCTCATATCGCGATCGCCCCTTTATCTTTATGGGCCAAGCGGTACCGGGAAGACTGCGTTAGCGTTGACGCTCGCTGCTCGGTGGACAAACGAATCCAACGATCGAACGGTCACGATCACAAGTGGGTCTGATTTTGCGAAAGCCTTCACGCGAGCGATCGAAGCCGACGATATGGAACGCTTCAGAAAACTTCATCGCCAGTGCAGTTGCTTGGTCGTCGACAACGTTCATGAACTTGCAACTAAGCCGGCGGCTCAAGAAGAAATGGTAGCAACTCTAGAACGCTTAGCGAATGACCATCGCACGATCATTGTGACAGCCCCAGAACTTGCCAACCTGGTGTCCAAGTTGAGACCAGCATTGTCGAGTCGCCTAAACGGCGGACACAGTTTGCAGCTTTGCAACCCCTCGAGCGTTACACGGATCGAGATTCTACGACTCCTGGCGGCAAACATGCAAATTGAAATCGGAGATTCGGATTTGGACGCAATTGGATCGCAATTGCATGACGGAATGTCCCCTTTGCAAATGAGAGGGATTTTGGTGCGATGGTCACACCAAGACCGGGTGGCCCCCGACCGCACCAAGAAAGAATCAAAGCGACTGATCGATAAGCTTGTGGACTCACAAGCGGCCAAATCGCCATCCACATCCGATATTGCGAAAGCGGTTGCCAAAGAGATGCAAATCACTATGGAGTTGTTGCGTGGGCCTGGCAGAAAATCAAGCGTTGTTCGCGCGCGTGGCCTTGCGATGCTCTTGATGCGTCAGTGGACAGATGTCTCGTTCCAAAATATTGGCGAGTATTTTGGAGGCCGAGATCACACAACCGTCATGCACGCGTGCAAAAAAACGGAGGAGGATTTGACTAATGACATGGATCTCGAACGCATGGCAGAACGCATTCGCCTGAAGCTAAAGAGCTGACAGCGGCTGGGCGCGAGCCGGCTTGCGCCCAGCCGCTAACAAAGGAACTTCTGGCTTCGCTACTAGTCCCTAGTCGACCAGGGCCAATCGATTCCGAGCGAGTCCTGTTGGATTTGGCTAAGCTGTTTGATCCCTTGCTTGGCCAACTTTAAGAGGGCAGCAAGTTCATCGTCGTCGAATGTGGCTTCCTCACCGGTCCCTTGAATCTCTATGAATTTTCCAGCACCAGTCATGACCACGTTCATGTCGACGTCGGCTCGCACATCGCGAGCGTAGTCGAGATCGAGCGTTGGTGACCCGTCAACGATACCGACACTCACCGCGGCCACACTACCACGAAGCGGATACATGTCGGCTGGAACTCCTCGAAAGACGGAATTCACTGCATCCACCAATGCGATCAAGCCTCCCGTGATCGCAGCGGTTCTAGTACCACCGTCCGCCTGCAACACATCGCAGTCAATGGTGAGGGATCGTTCTCCCAGCTTATCGAGATCTGCAACGGCGCGAAAGGACCTGCCTATCAACCGCTGAATCTCTGTCGTGCGTCCGTCAACTTTACCGGCCCGTTCGCGAGCTTTGCGAGGGGCGGTACTACCGGGCAACATGTTGTATTCTGCAGTGATCCAACCCTTGCCTCGACCAGCCATCCAGTCAGGGACCTTTTTCTCGAGACTCGCGGTGCACAGTACAACCGTGTTTCCACATCGATAGAGAACACTCCCCGGTGTTTGTTCCGTGAAGTGTCGTTGCACTGTAACGCGTCTCAGTTCTTGCATTAGCTCATGTTGCTTGGTTTGCGTGGCATCCTGCGTGGATACGGTGGCGATTCCGACTCAGGTGGCTCCGCTCCGTTTTCTTCACGCCATTGATCGCGTTCGATCTCGGTTGCGTAGTACTTGAGCCAACCTTCCATATCGTTGTCTTGCAGACAATGCCAATGAAGAAAGTTGCGTTGCTCAGCAATCCGCTTTTCGTAAGCTGGCAGAATATCCCGAACAATTAGACAATACAACTGCCGATCGCTCAAATGATCCGTGAGGGCGAGAACAATTCGCTGGCTATAGAGTTGCTGAATGGTTTGCCACAAAAGTGCCGTGAGTTCGGCGTCACCTAAAATTTCAGGTTTCGGCAACTTGAGTTCTGGCTCGAACCACTGACTAATAGGCAGGGTGGGCGCGCGCTCCCAAGCTAAAATTGAAGCCAGGAACTCGTTTTCTTCGACAAGCGACATATGTCGAATCGAAACAAGATCGACGGCTTCATCCAAATAGGGTTCGAGTTCGTCGCGAAGCTGAGCGTTGCGCAAAAGCAACTCCACTTCACTTTCCATCGGCATTGGCAATTGCGACATGGACCGCTCTTACATGGTTGAGAATCAAAAATAGTTAACAGAATTAATTTATCCAGAGCCGACTCCGGAATGAAGAATCAACTTGAACGATTTCGCAAATGTCAAAGAGAAAGTAAAAAGTAAATGCCGAGAAGCGTTAAAATC
>Ga0136611_10003313_pt1 | contig 11278 bp, 12 predicted proteins | sample AntDrymUQ2232306_2_FD_106645 | JGI IMG/M metagenome (GOLD analysis project Ga0136611, IMG submission 106645) | Polar desert sand microbial communities from Dry Valleys, Antarctica - metaG UQ223 (23.06) | ecosystem: Environmental > Terrestrial > Soil > Desert | place: Antarctica: Dry Valley... | reverse complement strand
TCAAAGGGCCGCCGCACCGTCCACGGCTGACACCGGATGACGCAGAACATCGCGAACGTACGCTGATTGGCCGCGATCAAAGATATACATCGAAAGTTCGCAAAGTGCATAACACCCTCTAGCGCGTCAAACAGCGGAAGTGTCGATCCTTCAAGTGCTCGAGTTTAATGCTGGGGCTGGCCCGGCACCGATCGGAGGGGGGATCTCAATCTATGTTCGATGAACGGTCGATTATTTGTTGCGGATAATTACTCTTGTACGCAAAATCAGAAACAAGATCCCCTCACGAGAGATTGACGTAATCCACCGTACGATGGAGACTTCGAAAGATGTCAGCCAGAGTCTGACGGCCAGAATGTAAATGTAATGGAGAAATGGACGGTATGGATGTCGACGTCAGCGATTCCTCCCGCGAAAGCGATCATTCAACTTCAACGTGATCTCCAGATGTTGCAGTGTAATATTGCGGACGCATTGAATACATCTCCTCAAACAATCGAGCTCTGGCGGACGAAAAGGAATCATCGTCACTGGTTGTCGTTAGGGGCCGTGAGCTGCGGTCGTACGTCTATCGCTCGTAGCTCATCACGCCGTTCACACAATCGCCACATTTCAGCTACGGCCTGTCCATACCCTGCCGCTACACTTGATTATGTAACGAATATGGGAAGGGACGCTCAATGCAGATATCAGAGATGAATCAGAACGCAACGTCGACGCGAACCAGTCGAACTCAGGAGCCTATTGTCCAGGCTACGGGCCTGACCAAGCGCTACGGCAGCGCCGAGGTCGTCAAGGATGTCTCGTTCGAGGTGCGGCGCGGCGACGTATTCGGGTTCCTGGGGCCGAATGGGTCCGGCAAGAGCACGACGATCGGCATGCTATTGGGCCTTGTCCAGCCGACAGCGGGCACCATCAGCCTGTTCGGCGGGACACCGGAACAGCGTGCGGACGGCCTGGCGCGGATCGGCGCGATTATTGAAAGTCCGGCCTTTTATCCATACCTGTCCGGACGCGACAATCTGAAGGCGCTGGCCTACCTACGGCCCGGTGTCACGGCCGAGCGCATCGACGAGGTCCTGGAGATTGTTGGTCTGCGCGATGCCGCGACGAAGCGCTATGGTAACTATTCACTGGGCATGAAGCAACGGCTCGGTATCGGCTGGACCCTGTTACACGACCCAGAGCTGCTCGTGCTCGACGAGCCAACCAACGGGCTCGATCCGGCCGGCATGCAGGAAATCCGTCACCTGATTCTGCGTTTGGCTGAACAGGGTAAGACGATCTTCATCTCCAGCCACCTGCTGAACGAGATCGAGCAGGTCTGCGACAGCGTGGCGATCATTCAGCGCGGCCGGATCATCGCCGCCGGGTCAGTTGCGGACCTGGTTGGACGCGAGCAGCGCCTGATTGTGCGGACACCGCATCCTGATGATGCCGCGAACGTGCTGCGCCAGATCGAAGGGATTGAGCGCGTCGAGCAGCGCGCGACGGAGATCATCATCACCGCGCCGACCGTCCGTCCGTCGCTCATCAACGCCCTGCTCGTCGGCGCGGGCGTCGAGGTCGACGAGCAGCGTCAGAGTCAGAATACGCTCGAACAGGCATTCCTGGAACTGACCGGCAATTCACAACTGCAACCGGATTTGCAGCCCCAGCCGGACGTGGTACCTTCCTGACAATCATACTGTAACGTACGATAGGAACTGTATGATGAATACGACGACCGCAGCGACAACACGCCCACGTTCGGGTACATCCGACGATTCCCGCCGGCAACCGTCACTCGGCACGCTCGTCTAGATGGAGATTTACAAGCTCCGCAAGCGGCCGATGACGTGGGTCGTCGCGGCGATCCTGCTGGCAGCCTTAACCGTGTTCGTCGGCCTGGGCTACGTCATCTCCAGGCTCGACGACCCGAACGCTGGTGTCGACGGCTTCCTGCTGCCCGGTATCATCCCGAACGCCTTCGATGTCATCAGTGGGCTGGGTTCGATTCTCCTGGTTGTCACGGCGGCCTCGCTGGTCGGATCCGAATACGGTTGGGGAACCGTACGCGCCAAGATTGGCTCGGGCGTCTCCCGCACGAAGCTGCTTGCAGCGAAGCTGTTGGCGATTGTTGCGCTGATCGTCATGTTCGTCATCGGCGGCGTTCTCGCGGCCATCGTTACGTCAACCGTCATTGCGATTGGTGGTGGACACGACGTGACGCTCGGCTGGCTTGATGGTGCAACGCTGGCCGACATCGGCAAAATGTTTCTCGGAACCGCGTTCCTGTTGTTCGTGTCGGCCGTCATCGGGTTCGCGGTGGCAGCCGTGACACGATCGCTTGCCGCAGGTATCGCTATTGGCATCGGCTACTCGATCGCGGAGAGCATTCTAGGCGCGATTCTGTCATCGCTCGGAGGAGCTGGAGAGACGATTTCAAAAGCGCTGATCTCGACAAACTCGAACGCGATCGTCAGGCTCAACACGTTCGATGACCTGCAGATTACGGACGGCACGCCTCCGCTGGCACGGGCAGTGCTGATTCTGAGCCTATACTGCATTGTCTTCCTGACCGGCGCCTTCGTTGCCTTTCGCAAGCACGATATTCCCTCCGGCTCGTAAAAGGCGTGTCATGCAAGCGCCCCACGTAGGGTCGCCGCTTGCCGCGACCGGTGTCGCTGGTCGCATGTTCGGACCGTGACGATCCTATCGGGTGACGCCGTGGCTTCCTCGATGGTTGGGTCAGGTGCGGTGGCGTCTTCCCACGGAGACGTAACTGTTCAGACGCACAACCACCGACCCCGGTCGCGGCCAGCGGCGACCCTACGAACGGGCACGTCACACATTCGTCACATCTTCGACAACACCACGTCGCATCCCTCCCCTATTCTTAGCTCAGAACAGTACGCACACTGGTGTGCGTGCCATCGGCAATGCAACTGGACGGAACTGACCATGGCGCACCTGATTCCTGTGACAAATGGTTCGAACACCCGTACGTCATCTACTCGTGGGACTAAGCCTTGCGACCCTGAATCGACAGGTCTGAGCGCCACGCGCGTCGCTGGCAGCTTCGAGAGCGTCGCTGAGATCGGCGGCTGGCTGCGTGTCGCCATGCTCGGGGTGTTCGCACCCGAACTGCTGCTGGCCGACCTGGACGATGTGCGGCGAAGCACTGATGCGAGGCTATAATGAACGTTCAGTGTCACCCACCGAACGCGTTCACGTCGCCCGTACCGCCGCTGGGACTGGAGCCGATGGCCAACATCATCGTTGTTGAAGACGAGCGCGAGATTCAAACCCTGATCGTCGATGCGTTGCGTGAAGAGGGCCATGCGGTCGAGAGTTTCGCCGACGGTCGTCTGGCGCTCGAACGACTGCTCGCGCCGGGGCATCCCGATCCGGACCTGATCGTGCTCGACCTGATGCTGCCGGGCGTCGATGGACTGGAGATCACCCGCCGCGTACGCCAGAACCGCTTCACGCCCATCCTGATGCTGACCGCTAAATCGACCGAGCTGGATCGCGTCCTCGGCCTCGAACTCGGCGCTGACGACTACCTGACAAAGCCATTCTCCATCCGCGAGCTTCAGGCGCGTGTCGGCGCGATTCTGCGCCGTGTCGAGATGATTCGGGGACAGTCACGGATCGATGCTGCGCCGGACCAACCCATCGAGCACGGTGACCTGCGCATCGATCTACTGGCACGGGATGTCACAGTTGAGGGCCGATCGGTGGCCCTGACGGCGCGTGAGTTCGATCTTCTCTACCTGCTTGCGTCGAACCCTGGTCGGGCTTTCTCCCGCGATTACCTGCTCGACCGCCTCTGGAGCGACGATTTCGAGGGCTACGACCGCACGGTCGACACCCATATCCTGCGGCTGCGTCGCAAGCTTGGCGCGGCTGGCTCCGGCGATGTCGCGGAGCGGATTGTCACCTTGTGGGGCGTCGGCTACAAGTACGAGCGGCCGTAGCAGCGTGCTGCGTGTCCTTGGCTGGCTGCTGTATCGCTTGTGGCGTATTGTCACCTTCCCTCCTCGGCTCGCCTGGCGCATCTTCATGCTCCCGTGGCGCTTGCAACGACGCAAGATCAGTGTGCAACTGATCTACTCCCAGGTGCTGGTCGTTATCCTCACCATCCTGCTGTTGGAAACCGTGGCGATTGCGATCGCCGTTGGTCTCTACACGATCGGGATCATCGACGATGAGGCGTTGGACTTCAGCGTCGGTCAACGCACACAGGCCGTGGCGGTCGCCTTCAGCGTGCAGGACATCGGCGACGCATTAGCCGACGACGCGCCAATCCCGGAAGATACGCGCGACGAGGCCCGCCAGCAGCTCCAGGCACTGATCGCTGGCAGCTTCCCGCCGGGTGAACCGCCCGTCGAACCCGGCAATCTCGTCGAAGACGAACCGAACATCGCCTACGGGCTCGTCACCGATCGCGATGGCACGGTCGTCGTGTCGACTGATGCGAGCTGGGCGGCGGTCGGCACAACGGTGGATTCGATTGCGTTTCCTGAGACAGCGCGAATCACGCGCCGCGCGATATCCCGCGATGACGAGCCGATCGCGTTTGGCAATCGGTACGTGCAGGATGTCGAGGATCGGACGACGGTCGCCTCCCACCCGATTCTGCGCGATGGCGACGTTGTCGGCGCGGTGACATTACAGGGCGTCCGCGCTCCTAAAGCCAGCCTCGGCGATATCATCGAACCCAGTACCGTCTCAGGTTTCGCCATCACGAACGGTATCGTGCTAGCCATCCTCTCGGTCCCGGCGCTGCTCGTCTCGATTCCCGTCGGTGTCTGGCGTGCGCGTAAAATCTCGCGTCGTGTCACCGACCTGGCGGACGCCGCCGACGCGATGGCGGCCGGCGACCTGAGCAAGCGCATCGATGTGCGCGGCGAGGATGAGATCAGCCGCGTCTCGATCCGCTTCAATGACATGATCGAACGCTTGCAGGAGACGGATAGCGCCCGCAAGTCGTTCGTCGCCAACGTTTCCCACGAGCTGCGCACGCCGGTTGCGATCATCCAGGGTAACCTCGAACAGATGCTCGATGTGGACGAGGGCGATGAAGATCGCGTCGCCATGGAACAGCATCGCAAGCTCGACATGCTCTATCAGGAGACGCTGACGCTGTCGCGCCTGATCGACGACCTGTTCACATTGGCACGCATCGAAGAGGCGCAGCTACCACTGGAGGCGCTGCCGTTTCGATTGGACGATATCGTCGGGCAAGTCCTCGAAGGCATTAAGGGCGTCGCCTGGGAGCAGCGTCGCGTGTCGGTCGAATCGCTGGTGGCGGCGAACCTGCCGCCGGTTGCCGGCGACGAGACGCGCGTGCGCCAGATCCTCGGCAACCTGCTCTACAACGCGCTGCGCCATACGCAGGAAGGTGGCCTGATCATCGTCAACGCTCAGGCAAACGCGATTCCCGGCATGGTCGAAGTGTCCGTCTCCGACACTGGCATCGGCATGACGGAAGAACAGCTCACGCGCGTCTTCGAGCGCTTCTACCAGGCCGAACGGACGGGTCGCAACGCTGGCGGCTCCGGTCTCGGGCTGACCATCGTCAAGCAGCTCGTCGAAGCCCAGCACGGCACCGTCTCCGTCGAAAGCACCCTTGGCCAGGGCACAACCTTCCGCTTCACCCTGCCGATCGCGCCGTAACCCGCGCTCTCCGCGAGGAGCCACCCGGCATGAAGTTCACAAAATCGGAGCGAGGAACGTTCAAATGAGTTCAGGAAGCGCACGAGTGCGACTCGATTCGGTCTACCTGGATTTGATTCACGAGTTTCCGCTTCGTCCCTTGCGCGACGACAACGACCTCGATCGGGCAATATCTGTTATCGATAGCCTGCTCGATCGGCGCGAACTTTCGGCTGGCGACGATGATTACATCGCGATTCTGGAGCGTCTTGTCGAGGATTACGAAACGGAGCATGTGTTCCTGCCTGACGTCAGCGCTATGGCTGTCGTTCGGCATCTCATGGACGCTAACGAACTGCGGCAGATCGACCTGCTGCCGGTCTTCGGTGCTAGATCCGTTGCCTCAGAGGTGTTGAGCGGGAAGCGCAAGCTGACGCTGACGCACATCCAGCGGCTCAGCGCGTTCTTCAAGCTGCCCGCCGATGTGTTCATCGACGCGCCCGCAGACCCAACGATCATCTAGCGATATGTGGCAATGCAATTCCACGTTCATCCAGTGAACGTGTCGTGTGGGAAGCGGGGCTGGTCAAGCAGCGTGCCGAGCACGAACGCCTGACCGTAGCCATTGTCGCCCTCGAAACCGAGCTGAACGCGCGTGTCTACGAGCTGTTCGACTTGTCGCCAGACGAAACCGCGACGATCGAGGAGATCACGAAGTATCGGTATGGCGAGGTGTAGGTGGGACTGTGGGGCGTGGGACGTGGGACGTGGGACGTTCGAAATAGGTCGCGCGGGGCGGGGCAGTCGGCTTTTGTCATTCTGAAGTGTGAACCGAAGAATCTCTACGTTGGATAGCGACGGCGTGTCGGCGCGCGGAGTATTCACAGGTCGCTTCCTGGCCTGCCGTGCTGGACAATCAAAGAAGAGATTCTTCGTTTCACACCTCAGAATGACAAAAGCCGACTGCCCCGCCCCGCGCGACCTATTTCGAACGTCCCACGTCCCACGTCCCACGCCCCACGTCGAACTACCCCAGCACCGCCGCAACTTCCTCCGCGGTCGCCCGTGCACTCCTGCCGACGCCGACGATGGTGGCGGAGGCGAAGCCGGTCCATTCGCCGTAGCCGACGAGCCAGAGGCGCGGCTCGTCGATCGATCGGGTGCCGGTCATCGCGATTCGATTGTCGGCGGCAACGATGCCGAGCGGGCGGAGGTGGTCGAGGGCCGTGCCGAAGCCGGTACACCAGATGATGGCGTCGACTCCTTCTTCGCGGCCATCGGGCCAGACGACGCCGGTGGGGGTCAGGCACTCGAACATACGGGTACTGACGATCATGCCGCGATCGCGGGCGGCGCGTACGGGCGCAACGAGCACGATGTCGCCGAGACCGCCTGACGGAATGCTGCTCGGGTCGCGACCTTCGCGTGCGGCGAGAAAGCGTTCGGTGGCCCACTCGAACAGCACGCGGCCATCGACATCGTCCGGCAGAAAAGTCGGCTCGTAGCGCGTCACCCAGGTGACATCGGCCAGATCGAGTAGATCGGCGAAGATCTGCGCGCCGGAGTTGCCGCCGCCGACGACCAGCACGCGTTGCCCAGCGAACGGCAGCGGCGACGTGTACTCAGCGGAATGCAGCTGTTCGCCGCGAAACGTGTCCAGGCCGGGAATGTGCGGCACGTACGGCGCGCCCAACGTGCCGGTCGCGCTGATAACTGCACGCGCCAGCCACGTTCCATAGTCTGTCTCGACCGCCAATCGCTCGCCAACGTTGCAAACGGCGGAGACACGCACCGGACGCTCGATTGGCAGAGCGTAACGGGATTCGTATTCCGTGAGATACGCCAGAAACTCGTCGCGACTGGGATAGTAGTCCGGCCCTCCAGTCATCAGGAAGCCGGGCAGCGACGACCAGCGCGTCGGTGAAAACAGCCGCAGCGACTCCCAGCCATGCCGCCAGGCACCGCCCGGACCGGTCTCAGCGTCCAGCAACACGAAGTCCAGCTTCGCGCGACGCAGGTAGTACGCCGTCGCCAGACCGGCCTGCCCAGCCCCGATCACAACGACGTCCCGTTCTCGTGCGCTCACCTGTGGTCCTCCGTGGGACTTGTTGCGGTCGTTCCGCGCCCGACGTTGATTGCAACGACGAGTCGGCGCGGATCGCGGAGATCCGTCCATGCCCGCGCGCCATGAGCATTGCATACAGCGAGACAGCGAGACAGCGAGACAGCGAGACAGTACGACCAGTCTTTGACGAGCAATGGGGCGGCTGGTATCGTGCCGGAGCGGAATACTGCTGGCAAATGTCGATGACATCGTCGCCCGGATGTGACGTGAGGTCTGATGTGTGTCTCGCGGGTGGTTCGTGAACATGTCGCGGAGAACGGCGCGTCAGGGTGAGGTGGTTCCAGGTGGATGCTCGCGACATCAAACAGCCTGAAGCGCCGCGAACGCGGTGGCGGCGCGATGGTCTGGGTCTTGGGCGCGATGTCGGGCTACTCTTCTGGGCGCACCTGTTTTCCGGTGCCGCCTTCGCGGTGCAGGCGACGCTCTGGACATTGTTCATCCGTAGCCTGGGGGCGAATCCGCAGCAGATCGGTGCCGTTGTGGGCGGCGCGGCCATCGTCCGGACCGTGCTGGCGGTTCCGGCGGGATCGTTGGTCGACCGCCTCTCCCCGAAGCCGATCATCGTTGCCGCCAGTATCCTGCCCGTGGTTGGCACCGTCATTTTCATCGCGGCGACTGAATGGTGGCACGCGCTGGCCGGGGCATTACTTCTGGAGACATCCGGACTGGCGATCCCGGCAATGTCCGCCTACATCGCCGCCGCCACGAGTGAAGAGGGGCGCATGCGTGCCTACACCTACGTCTACACCCTCTCAACTCATGTCGGGCTGACAATTATGCCGGTCTTCGGCGGGCTGCTGGCAGAGTGGATCGGATTCCGGGCCGTCTACGTCGTCTCCGGGTTATTGTTTGCCGTGGCGATTGGCTTCTTCGGGCGCATTACCAATCATCGCCCGGTCGGGCATCGCGATAACGATGACGACGACGGCATCGAACGGCCCGGCTATCGCCAGTTGTTGCAGTTGCCAGGCGTCTGGGTCGTCGTGACGTTTCACCTGCTGGTTCCACTGTTGCCGTTCATCGCGATCGCGCTGCTGCCGAACTTCCTGAACGAGGAGCGCGGTCTGTCGTACGCGACGCTCGGGCTGCTCGGGTCGATTGGCTCAGCAGTCGGGCTGGGTATGTCGCTGCTCGTCAGCCACTGGCGACCGCTCGGACGACCGTTCTTCGGGATGGGTGTCTGTCTGGGGTTGATCGCGACCGGGCTGGGTCTGTTCCTGTCGAGTGGCGTGTTCGTCGTCATCGTCATCGCCTACATTCTGCGCTGCTCGATGGGATCGGTCTGGTCCCTGCTCGCGGCAGCGGTAGCCGATGTCACACCAGAGCGGCTGCGCGGCCGCGCCTTTGGATTGTGCGAGCTCGGCGCGGGTGCCGGAGACATCGGAGCGCCACTCGTGGCCGGATCGTTGTACGATGCAGACCCACGCCTGCCACTCTGGGTCGGCCTGCTAACAACCGCGCCGCTCGCCATGAGTGCGCTGATTGTCCACCACCTGCGTGCGCGGCTCATCCCCTCGGCGATCCGCGCGGACACGACAACCGAGGGAGGGGCAGCAGCCTGACGCCTGGCGAAGGAGACGCAGCAATGTCCGAAACTACGACCGGAGATACGCCGCAGCGCGTACGCATGACCGCGCCGCTGGTCAGGCGTCCGGCGGGCGTCGGCCTGCCAGTCCGAACCGTCGAGCCGAGCGATCTGCCCGACCTCGCCTACCTGATGCACGATGCCTACGCTGGGACGATTGACGTGACCGGCGACGAGACGCTGGAGGGCGCTCGGAGCGAACTGGCGGCGTATCTCGGCGGCTCTCACGGCCCACCGCTGCTCGATTGCAGCTACCTGGCCGAGGAGAACAACCTCCCGGTCTGCGCATCGCTTATCTGTCTCTATCAGGACGCGCCGCTGCTGGCCTTCGTCTTCACCGAGCCGTCCTGGAAAGGGCGTGGCCTCGCGACCAACCTGATCCAGCTCTCGATGAACACCCTCTCAGCACGCGGCTTCGCGCAGCTGCATCTGTCCGTCACCCTCGGCAACGACCCAGCGATCCACATTTACGAGAAGCTTGGTTTCTGGGAGGCAGTCGGTGCGTAATCAGATGTCGATGTTGCGGTAGACGTCATCCAGCGTCAGCGTCATGTCAGGGCATTTCAATGGAATATCCCCGGTCTGAACAACTTCCGCGTTAGCCCACCGATCGTCTGTATTTCTGAAATGGAACTGGACGCGCCGTTGATCCTGCCAAACGATGAGGTACGTTTCCAGGCTTGGTAATTGCCGATAGGCGAAAAGCTTTTCCCGCAGATCAGTGGATTGGGTACTCGGGGACAGTACCTCGATGAGGAGACACGGATGTTCGCGATAAAGCGGATTGTTGTCATTGGGGTCGCACACGACCATCAGATCAGGGTAGTAAACGAACGTCTCCCCAATCTTCACTTTGAGGTTACTGAAGAATAGTTCGCATGACGTGTCGTTGGTTGCTGAGAGAAGTTGCCGAACAATATTTCGCACGATTCGCTCGTGGCGGTCCGTGGTTCCTGCAAACGCGTAGAGCTGTCCGTCAACGTATTCATGGCGTACAGGCGCTGCTTCCTCAACCTTGAGGTAGTCATCAACGCTCAAATACGGATATGCCGATGCTTGCTGTGCCATGACACGAGTATAGCGGCTGGTCAATGTATGGCAAGTCGTTTATCGCTGTATCAGTCAGACACGAGCACTCGTAACACACTGGGGCAGAAACAAGCTGCCCGCTACAGATCGATGGCGTCGTAAATGTCGTCCAGCGTCAGGGTGATCTCGGGACACATGAGCGGGACGTTCCCAGACCCGGCGACTTCCGCATTGGCCCAATCACCGTTCGCGTCGCGGTAATGACGTTGGACACGACGCTGGTCCTGCCAGACGATCAGATAGGCTTGCAACGTGGTGATCTGCCGGTACGCGAACAGTTTCTCACGGCGATCAGTTGACTCCGTGCTGGGCGACAGTACTTCAATCACGAGGCACGGCGCTGCCTGAAAGGTTTGCTGCTCCTCGTCGGGATTACAAACGACCATGAGATCAGGATAGTAGAACAGATTGTCGCCGATCCTCAACTTCAGGTCATTGAAGAAGACTTCGCACGCCGATCCACGTGTTGCAGCCAGGAGATGGTCGACGAAATTCCGGATGACGCGATTGTGCTTCATGCTCGCGCCCGCAAAAGCGTAGAGTTGCCCGCCGACGTATTCGTGGCGCACAGACGCGGATTCCTCGAATTCGAGGTACTGCTCAACCGTGAAATATGGATAGGGTGATGCTCTCTGTGCCATGGTCTGAGTATATCCGTTCGATCGCATCAGGTGAGTGGCACCATTCTCTTAAATAGGGGGATTCAGCACCACGCTGCCGTGTTGCACGCCAGGATTGATCAAAACTCGACGCCTTCGTAAATGTCATCGAGTGTCAGCTCAATCTCCGGGCATGGAAATGGCACACGTCCCACGTCACTCAACTCGGCGTTCTCC
>Ga0136611_10003312_pt1 | contig 11278 bp, 8 predicted proteins | sample AntDrymUQ2232306_2_FD_106645 | JGI IMG/M metagenome (GOLD analysis project Ga0136611, IMG submission 106645) | Polar desert sand microbial communities from Dry Valleys, Antarctica - metaG UQ223 (23.06) | ecosystem: Environmental > Terrestrial > Soil > Desert | place: Antarctica: Dry Valley... | reverse complement strand
TCGCGACATGGTCATTCAGGATGTGTATCCGTGGGGCACCGCCTGGCCGCCGCCGGCAGGCGCGGGCAATTACACCGGAGAAGAGACCGGCTCGGACGTGGCGATTCGCGGTTACAGCGATGGATTCCCGTGGACCGCGCCGGTGGGCAGTTTCGCGTCAAACAAATTCGGGTTGTTCGATATGGGCGGGAACGTTTGGCAATGGTGCCTCGATTCCTGGAACAACGAGTCGAAGGCAAAGGTCTTGCGCGGCGCCTCTTGGTATAACGGCGCGCTCAAGCTCAGCCTGCTTTCATCCTGCCGGATCAAGGCGGCGCCTGATGGGACCACCGACAATTATGGCTTCCGCGTGGTGATCGCGGGCATTGCAACGGAAAAAAGCGCGCGCCGGTAAGGGTTCGTCGCGTTTTGTGATTGCATTTGTGGCAATTCACGTCTCATTCCGCGCTCGTGCAAACCAACTGCTCATTCGCCTTCACCCGCCACCGCGTCTGCATCCCGCTTTTGGCGGCGATTGCGGCGACTTGTAGCCCGCTCTACGGGCAGGATTTCTTCCGGGATCTGGGAACGTCGCGCTCTTCGGGCGGGATCGGGCCAGTTTCGGCGACCGAATACACCTACCAGGACACGAGGCCCAGCGCGCTGCGCCCCGTCGATACAGCCGCCGCCGCGGAGGAGCAGGATCAATACAACTTTGCGCTCGGCCCAGTCCGTTTCGGCATCGCCTTGGGCTTTGGTGCGGAGTTCAACGACAACATCACCCTGGCGCATGACGACCGCCAGTCGGACATCATTCTGCGCCCGCTGCTGAACGTCGATTTGATGTGGCCTGTGACGGAAGCGGTTACCCTGAAACTCCAACTCGGCGCGAGTTATGCCAAATACATGGAGCACAGTGAGTTCGACACGGGTGGACTCCTGGTGTCTCCTACTTCAGCGCTTGCGCTCACCGCGCAAATCGGCGCCGTTAAACTCACCGTGCGGGACCGTTTCAGCTATCAGGAGGAACCATATAACGTCGCTCCACTCAGCAACGTGGGGGTGTTCCGCCGGTTCGAAAATCAGGGGGGCTTTGATCTCGAGTTGCCACTGAATGAGGCGGTGACACTCGCCGGCGGCTACGATCACTATAATCTTTGGACCTTCGACGAGGAATTTGCGAGTGAGACGCGCGCGATCGACACCCTCTTTATTCGCCCGACATATCAGCTCACGCCTGGGATCAAGCTTGGGCTGTTTGGCTCATTGAGCTACGTGAACTTCGAGGATGAGGACCGCAAGGACGCGACAGGAACGCTGGTCGGGCCATTCGTCGACATTCAGTTTTCACCAGTTCTCGCGCTCTATGTCGAAGCTGGTTATCAAGCTCTCAATTTTGACGGCGAATCAACGTTTGACGACGAGTTCTACAAGAATCTGACGGAAGACGAGCGCTCGTTGCTTCGGGACGATAGCGACTTCAGCGGCTTTTACTTCAAAATGGAGTTGAGTCACAAGCCGATCGACAACGTTTTCGAACACGCCATCTCCGCCTCGCGGACCGCGGAGATCGGGTTTGGATCGGACTTCTACGAGATCTACCACTTCGAATACAACGCCTCTTTCAAAGGCATCGCGAAGACGGAGATCGGGCCAAGTGTCTTCTACGAGCACTACGAAACGTCAGGCGAGTTTGGCGAAGAGGCCGATCGCTGGGGTGCTGCGATTGGGATTCGTCATCATCTGACAAATTCCCTCACGCTTGGGCTCGATTATCGCTTTCTCTACAAAGACTCAAACATCCCGCAAGCCGACTACTACCAGAACATCGCCTTCTTAAGCGTCCACTACCGATTTTGACCGCTATGCCTCACCCTCTTCGCCTCGCCAGTTTCCTTTTTGCAACTTTGGCCGCGGTGATGACGGGAGAGGCCCAGCGGCCTGCGCCGCGCGCTGAACCGGTCGCGCCGGCAGCGACCACTGGGAACGGGGCCCCCGGAGCACCTAGTCAGCAACCCTATTCTGCGGTGGATCGGGCCGACCGGTCCTTCATGCCGGTCGATCCGAACAAGAAGCTGAACGTCGGCGATGCAGTTTCGGTGGAAATCCTCGAGGACCAGGATGGAGCGGTGCCCCGCCAGGTGAGCCCTACCGGTGAGATCGATGTATTCCCGCTGGGTCGGGTGAAAGTTGCAGGAAAGACGACCACAGAGGCCGAAGCGGAGGTGAAGCGGAAGCTGGAGGCCAACTACTATCACACCGCCTCGGTGCGCATTTCGCTCGATCGAGTGAATCCTACCGCGGCCCTCCGCAAAGTGCAGGTGACCGGTGAGGTGCGCAGCCCGGGTCCAATTGAGTCGCCGATCAGCGAACCCCTCTACCTGACCGAAGCGATTGCGCGCGTCGGAGGGTTTACCCAGTGGTCGGTCCGCGACCAAGTCAGGATCTTCCGCGCGAAGGGGAGTTCTTCGGTGCACAACGTGAAGGACATCATCAATGAGGGCAAAGTTTCCGAAGATCCGCTCCTTGAGGATGGCGACCGCGTTCTCGTGAAGAAGAAGTGGTTCAACGTTACAACGAATTAAGCAGTCATGGACAATCCTAACCCAACTCCTCCCGGAGGCAGCCTGAGCGCTGCATTCGGGGTCAAGTTCTACCGGTTTCGCACGCTCGTGCAGCGACGTTGGTGGATTCTTCTCCTCACGGTCGCGGCGGGCCTCGCCTTTCAGGCATGGCGCGTCTACACCAAGCCGGATCTCTACGAATCGATGAGCGAACTGATGGTTCGCCCCGAGATCAAGCAAGGCCAGAAGGTCATCGATGAATCGTGGGAGACGCTTTACGGCGACACGATCAAAATGCTGCAAAGCGGCGAGATCCGCGCGAACGCGGTGCGTCGCCTCGAACTCGAAGCACCGCAGCTTACGGGAGGCGCCGATATCTCAGCCTCGATCACGCCTCGCACGTCGATCTTTACGGTGGTCGGCAAAGGCAGCAATCCAGAATACACGCGCCGCTTCGTTGATGCGATCGTTGCGTCATTCATGGAGAAGTCGCGAGGTTTCAAGGGAGACGCACTGACTGAGACGAGCACCGGGATTTCGGCGCAGCTCGACAAGATCCGCCAGGACTTGAAACAGGAGAAAGAAAAACTCGATGAGTTTGTCCGTCTCAACGATATGCAGTTTTGGACGATACAGATGGAAGAGTCCGTCAACTTCCTATCCGGTTTGAAGACGCGCCAGGCAGAGCTCCTCACCGAGAAGCAGCGCCTGGAGAGTCTCACCGCTGACCAACTGCTCGCCGCCCCGTCTAAAGCCGCGCAGGTCGGAAAGTCGCAACCGATTGGAGGCGACAGCCAAACGGACGGTCTCTTCAGCGGCGATCTTGTGCAGTTCTACCTGCAAACGACGCGGGAACTCCAGGAGCAGCAAGCCCGCATCGAGGAGCGGAGCCGTGTCTGGAAGCCCTTGCACCCAAAGATGAAGGCTCTTGAAAGCGCAGCCACGCAAATGCGCAGCAAACTCGACTGGATCAAGAAGCAGGCCGGCGAAATGATGGGGTCGCGCCGCGCCTCGATCGACTCGGAATTGAAGAGCCTCGAGGTAAGCCTCGCTTCGTGGACGGAAAAGGTGCGCGAAGCTGCCCATAAAGACGGTAACTTCAAGATTCTCGAGGAGAGCGTGAAGCGTTTGCAGGGGCAGGAAGACAAGCTGCTCGAATCATTGCGCACCATCGAAACGGGCGCCGGAACGGGCGACGTGTTGAAAGTCACGCAACGAGCGACCCCTCCGCGCCTGGTGGAAAAAGGCACGGTCAAGAATCTCCTGATCGGACTCTTCGGAGGACTCCTGGTGGGCGGACTCGCTCTCTTCCTCATCGATCGCTCAGACGACCGGCTGAACTCTTCGACCGAAATCCTCGAGCATTTCTCGGAGTCGATCCTCGGGCAAATCCCGAATGTCTCCGACAGTCGGGTGGAGTCAGGGCTGCCGCTCATCCAGCCTGAAGACGAGCGTTACAGCTACGCCGAGGCTTTCCGGAGTCTCCGTTCTTCGCTCATCTTTATGCCGAATCAGGCCGAGCTGAAGACGCTGCTCATCACCAGTGCGATCCCGAACGAGGGCAAGTCGACGGTGGCGAGCAATCTCGCCGTAACGATGGCCGCCGCCGGGGCGCGCGTAATCCTGATCGATGCCGATCTGCGTCGCGGAGACATTGCGGACATCTTTGACATCCAGGCGGAACGCGGCCTCTCGACGATTCTGCGAGGGGAGATGAACTGGAAGTCCGCGGTGCTGTCGACCGCATATCCGACACTCTGGGTGATCCCGCGGGGGCCGGTGACGAACCAATCCGCGGAGCTGCTGCTGCGCCCCACGCTCGAATCGATGCTCGACGAGATGAAGACGGAATTCGATCTCGTGATCGTGAATACCGCGCCGATTCTGGCGACGGACGACACGCCAACGATGGCGCCACATTTCGACGGAGTGCTGATGGTCATGCGAGCGCAGTTCACGAGCGCACGACTTACCCAGAATGCGCTCGAAGCGCTCTATCAGCGGCAGGTGAATGTGCTCGGGCTGATCCTCAACTGCGTGGATACGGACATGCCGGATTACTATTACTACCGGTATCCGAAGTATTACGCCGCGTAGGCGGCCGCTGATGCTAGCGGTCGCTGCGGCGTGTCTGCAGGGCGCTGCGGTAGAGTGAGAGATAGCGCGGAGTCAGGGCCTTCCAGGAAAACTGCCCGTGCGCCCATCCGGACAGCCGGTCGCGAGCTTCGAGGGTAACTGGGCCTCCCGAGAAATAGCTCGCCAACGCCTGCTGCACGCTCGGGACCGTCGGATCGCAAATGAAGCCGCGCTCCTCGCCCAACCAACCGCCCCACGGCGTTGCCCGAGTCGTGAGCGCGGGAGTTCCAACCTGGCATGCTTCCAGAACGGCGAGACCGAAGTTTTCGGAATGAGTCGGGAGACAAAAAAGGTCGGCGCCTTGGAAGTATTTCCATCGTTCCTCCCCCCAAACCTCCCCAATCCAATCAACTCGCGGCAGGCGCGGCGCGAGGTTTTCCGCGAGCGCCCGGATTTTCTCCACAAATGGAGCATCCCCACCTCCCACGATCACGAGACGCGTATTGCGCGGTGCGGAATTCTCCGCCAGCGCGTGCAGGAGGAGATCCACGCCTTTTTTCTCGTGCAGACGTGAAAGGAAAAGGAGCACGCGCTCGTCCGGCCGCCAGCCGAGCTTTTCCCTGGCGTGCTCGAAATTCGGGCGCGCGTCGCTGGTCAGCCCGAGCGGCAGCGGTTCCACTCGAGTTCCTGGGAGCATCGTCCGCAATCGTTGCGCTTCCATCTCAGACGTCGCCAGAATCGCGGCTGCTCCCTGAAGGTGGCGCTTCTCGACGAGGTGGAAATATGGCCACTTCTTCCACCGCTTCTGTCTCCAGGCCCACGGTTCGAGCATGCCGTGCGGCGAGACGACATACGGCAAATTTCGTTTGAGGCAGATCCTGCTCAGACGTGCGTGATCTGGCTCCCAGAGCGCGTGGAAATGGACTACATCCTCGCTCCTGGTCGCGTTCGGCAGCACCTCGTCCACGGCGGTCCCAGCGGTCCGCAGGGCGGCTCTCAGCGCGTCAATCGCGGCATCCAACCCGCCCGTGCGCTCCACGGGAGGAGGCGTGATGAAGTGCACGTTCATCCTGTCGAACGGACGGCTTCCTCGTAGAGCGATTCGTAAGCGGCACCCATCGTTCCATAGGAGAAGCGTTGCTCCGCCAACTGACGGCCGGCAGCGCCGAGGGCAGCAAGCGCTTCGGGATCGCATGTCGCGCGAATCCACCGCGGATCCTCGCGCACCGCGATCGAGTTCGTGTCCGTCAGAAAAGGCATCTCGCCGCGGAGATTCTCGGTGATCGCACACGCCACTCCTGCGGAGAGCGCCTCGAGCACCGCCAGCGGCAGCCCTTCGAATTCAGCGACGTGCAGAAAGAGATCCGCGGCGAACAGGAACCGCGCGACATCCGTTTGCCATGGCAACCGCTGAACCACGCTGCCGAGTCCCCGCTCTGCCACCGAGCGGTCCCATTCGGATGCGAGCGGTCCGTCGCCGATCCAAACGAAGCGCGCGTTTCGCCGCTCCGCAGAAAGCCGCGCGGCGAGGTCGAGAAAGAGCAAGGGGCGTTTCTGCGGCACCATTCGCCCAACCGCGATGACGAGGAAAGCCGGCTCCGGGAGAGCCAGTTCAGCACGGGTTTGACGGCGCGCTTCCTCCTTCCGACCGAGATCGAAGAGCGGGACGCCGTTCACGACGGTGCGCAGCCGCTCGGCTCGGGCGAGGAACTTCTCGAGATCGCGTCGGCGATCCTCGAGCACCGTGACGAAGATACCGGGAAACGCCTGCAGAGCCCTTCGCGCAACGAAGTCCCGAGCTCCGGCAAAGTGAGCGCGGAGATATCTCGCGCTTTGGGTCAGGTGGATCGTGGCAATGCCTGGGAGCCCCGTCAACGCGGTGGCGTGCACCAGATCGAGGCCGTCTTCGAGATTCTGCTTATTCAGGTGAACGACGTCCGGAGCGATTCGCGTCCACTCGGCCGCAACGCGGCGGGCGCTCGCGGCATCGAGCCAGCTTGCAAGCGATCGCGCGGCACGATCGTAGGTGTTCGAGTAAGGCGAGCGATGCACTTCCCCAATCGCCCCGAAACTTGCGACCAGCTCGTCCATCCGCGGGTGCTGTGAGGCCCACAGCGCGACGCGATGGCCGCGGTCCGCAAGGGCGCGTCCCAGATACAGCAGGTAAAGCTCACCCCCGCCGCGCGAGCCGGAACTGCTGCTTGCGAGAAGAATCTTCACTCCAGGACCTCCGAAATCGCACTGATCCACTTCGCGGCTCCGGCTTCCGGGGACCATTTCTCCGCGCGGCGCCGGGAGGCCGCTCCCCATCGCACGATCAACTCCGGATCCTCGCTCATTTTCCGCAGGGCCGCAGTCAATCCATCGAGATCGCCTGAGGCAAAGAGTTCCCCATTTACGCCTTCTTCGACCAGATCGTGCGCGGCGCCCACCGCATCGGAGCAGAGGATCGGCAATCCTGCGCCGAGTGCCTGATTAACGACGACGCCCCACCCATCGTAGCGGCTGGGCAGGACAAAAACGTCTGCTCTCGCGAAAAGCGCAGGCAGCGCTTCCGGCGGCTGGAACCCCGCATATTCAATGCGTGCGCGCACGTGTTCCGGAACGTCGCGCATGAGCAGCGGTAGTTCGGCTTCCCGTCCGACGAGCAGCAGACGTCCGTGGTCGAGGCGGCTGAAGGCGTTCAGCAGAAGATCCACGCCCTTGCGAGCAATCATCTGACCGCACATCAAAAAGACGACTTCATCACTGCTCCGGGGCGCGCGCGGTTGCTCAAGAAAACGGTCCAGCGCGCAATGATAGGGAATGTTGAACGTTCGCGGCTTTGGGAAACGCTGCCGATAGTCCGTCTGTGCCTGCGAGCCGATCGCGGCAATCCCCGCCGCCTGATTGAGCGGCGCGCAAATCTTTCGGTGCCAGCTTCCGCGATCACCGAGCCGCTCGCCCCAAAACATCCACCGCCTCTTGCGAAGAGCTCCGCGCATCATCCGCTGCGCGGTGACCGACATCAGCGTGTTCAACACGACGAGATCGAACTCACGCGGATCCGGCAGCGCCCGGTTGAGATGCACTCGGGCCCCTCCCACGGGAAACCAGAATCCCGGCAGGATTTTCTCGAACGCTGCGAGTGGCTTCTCCGGCCAAGGCGAATCTGGCGAGGAGGCCTCGAGGTAAAAAACGCTCAATGCAACCTCCGGGCGTTCCGCGAGCGCGGCAAAAAGGTCGCGCTGATATGGAGACGGAACAACTGAGACGAACGCCACGCGCCACTTCATCGCTTCGAGCGAGGCGCAGGGCGATCACGGCCGGCAAACCGTTGCGGCCGCATCAGCATGCGCTTTGCCTGAGCTCCGAGCTTGCGCACCGCGAATGTGCCGATGATCAGCGCCGCGACCGTCGGCAGGAGCGCCGTCGTGAAGACGAACAAGCTGCGCATCGTGATCACCGCCGCAAAAAATCCGGATGCGTAGATCAGTATTCCGAGCTCCGAATTCCGCGGCGACGACAGCCGATTCCACCAACCCGTGAGCGCGCCGAAAAACAACCCGGCCACGAGGACCGCCCATCGCCCGCCGGCCATGTAGGCTTCTCCGGCGAAACTTGCCGCAATCGTCAACCCTTCGACCCCGAGCGAGTCCTCGATGGATTCCGTGAGGCCTTCCGGCTTGTCCGGCCACAAAGCTCTCGGAATGGGACGGATCAGAGCCAGATATGGCACCTCCCATCCGAGGTGAGGGGTGCGTGCCGGGAAGACCTCCGAGAGCATCGCAATCGCGTAAAGGTTGTAGTCCACAAAGAGTGATTCCTCACCCATCTCCTTGCGCTGATCGTCACGTCCCTCAATCCAATTGGTGAGCCCGATGGTGCGGAACCGCAGCATCACGACCGTCGAAGCGAGCAAGCCGAACGCGCCGAGGACCGAGATGATGATCACCTGCCGCCTCAGGTGCGCAGGTGCCGCGAAGGCGAAGCCGATGACGAAAGTCACCAGATGCGCGGCGAAGAGGTTCCGCGTGCCACTGGTGAAACTGTAGAAAAACGTGAAGGCGAGCATCAGCAGCATGCTGACCAGCTGCGCTTTGTTGAAACGGTCGCGCCGTGCGAGGACGATGCCAGCGAGCGGCGGAAGGAGAAAGAGGAACATGCCCAGCTCGATGAGCAGCGCCTTCCAATCGCCGAGGCGGCCGCGCATCCAGGGCTGCGAGAAGCGCGGCCCCATCATCTCTTCCACCATCTCGACGAGGTTGAAGTTCACCGCGATCAGGATGTGGGCGTAGCCGATCAATGCTGCCGACCAAAAGATCACCACGAGCCAACCGCCGGGAATGGCACGCTGAAATAAGTTTGGGAAAGGATGTGCTTTCGGCCGGAGCAGATGGCGACCGATCAACAATCCAGCAAAGCCGATGAGCACGATCTCAAGCGCGTTGCGCGTGCTCCCAATGGTGATGATTGCGTCGAACGTCTCCTGCGGGAAAAAGAATTCAACGAGGGTAAGAAAGTAGAAGGCCGCGAGCGCCATCACATCTGCACGGATCAGGTTGCGGACGCCGGCGCGCAGATCCATGAGCACCGTCGCGGCGAGGCTAATCCCGACGCCAATACCGGCGTAAGCGGCGAGGCGCGAAGGCGTTGGGCCCTGCATGGTGTAGGCCGTCGCCGCAAGGCCGAGCACCGCGAAGAACGTGCCGAGCGGGTTCGCCTTGAGCGGCGCAGGCTTCTCCGCGTCCTCGACGCCGCCTGCAGGTGGCGCCTTGGACCTCGGCGCGGGGCGGGGGTAGGTTTTTTTGGGGCGCAGGAAAGCCATCAGGAAAGGGCGGCGCGGCTGAGTGCGATCAGCCGTTGAGCGGGTTGTGTCCAGCTAAAGCTCTCCGGCACACGGCGTCGATGGTCCGCCCACCAGCGGAGTTCCGCCGCCAGCGCGTCGGCATCGCCGCACGGAAAAATGGAACCGTTCTCGCGATGCCGGATGAGATCTTTCCCACCGACGCGATCGCTGACGACGCAAGGCAATCCACACTGCAGCGCCTGCGGAATGACGAGTCCGAACCCTTCCTCGAGGGACGGCAGCACCAGCACCGACCCTTCCCGAAATGCGTGCGCGAGACGTTCCTGCGAGACCGCGCCGTGAAACTCGAGTGGCGGCGAGCCGCGATACGCCGCGAGATCCTGCTGCGCCTCGGGAAGCACTGCGCCGAACAGATCGACCCGCCAGTTTGGGTTGCCTCCGAGCGTGAGTGCCGCGAGCAGCGTTTTCAGCCCTTTCCGCAGCCCCACCTGCCCGGCAAAGACGATCCGGAAGTCGGAAGCCGACCCGGAATGCTCCGCGTGAAAGATGCGCGGGTCCGCGCCGTAAGGCACTACCCAGATGCGTTGTGAGTCGATGCCTTCGGCTAGAAGCTGGTCCCGGACCACGCTCGAGGCCGCGCAATGCCAGTCCGCGAGCGCGTATTCCTCCGCCTCACGCGCGAAGTAGTCCGCGTCGTAAGGACAAATGTCGCTTAGCCGCAAACCGACCCGCGCATATTCCGGCTCCATGATCCGCACCCATTCCCGCACCGGGCCAGTGGCGTGATTCATGACCGTCCGCACGCCGAGACGCCGCGCTGCGCGGAACGTCGCGAGGCATTGACCCGGCATTGCGTGGATGAACTCGCAGCGGTCCAGATGAGCGCCGACCCAGCGGTCAAAGCCGTGATCCTGCCAGAGAAAAAGCGACCGCGAACTCGGGCGGAGCCTATGCGGCGCAAACTTCAGCAGCCCGTAGACGATGTTCGTGCGCAGGCTGTGCGCGCGCACCTTTACCTCGGGTGAATCGGGCAGCTTCCATGTGGGATAACCCGAGTAGTAACAGCCGAGTGCGTCGAGCCGCGCCGTTTCCAGCGCAAGCGGGTAGACGTGGCAGGGGTTCGTCGCGGAGAACGAGATCTTCATTTCCGCCGCTCCTCCAAAGCATCGCCGCCGCCGAAGCGCGCGTGCCATTCGTCGTCGGAGGCGATCGGCTGGCGCACCAGACGCATCCATTCCACATAGCTGCGCCACGGCAGCGGCGCGCGCTCGCGCAGACAGCGCGGCAGGCCACGGCAAAACGCCAGCCACCATTGCGGTTCGCGCACCGTCCACGACAGGCCGCGCTCCCAGGCATAGCCGAGCTGCCGCGCCGCGCGAAAAAGCGCGACGGCGAAAAGCTGCGGCGCGGGGCAGCGCATCAGCACGCTCCAAAGTTCGTTCCGCGCGTGCATCTGGTGCACGCGCAGCTCGTTGCGGTTCACGCCCGAGTAGTGGTGGCGGATCGTGATCCCCGGTTCGAAGCGCACCTGCCACCCCGCACTCGCACATCGCACCGAAAAGTCCGCCTCATCGTAGGCGTTCCAGAACGCCCCGAAGTGCCCGCCCAATCCGACCAGCACCTGCCGGCGAAAAGCGCACGCGCAGTTCACATAAGAGCCCGCGAAATGGCCGCTCCCGAAGTCGGTCGCCGTGAGCGTTTCGGGAAATTCATCGCTGCGTTGCGGGAACGATGCGACCGCCAGCCGCGGGCGTTGGGAGAAAATCTCCCGCAACCGCGCAATCGCATCGGGCTCCAGCGGATAGCTGTCGTCGTCGATGCTGAGCAGGAGATCGCTTCTGGCCTCGCGTGCCATGGCGTCGCGCGACGC
>Ga0136611_10003311_pt1 | contig 11280 bp, 9 predicted proteins | sample AntDrymUQ2232306_2_FD_106645 | JGI IMG/M metagenome (GOLD analysis project Ga0136611, IMG submission 106645) | Polar desert sand microbial communities from Dry Valleys, Antarctica - metaG UQ223 (23.06) | ecosystem: Environmental > Terrestrial > Soil > Desert | place: Antarctica: Dry Valley... | reverse complement strand
GAGAACGGGAGACGGGAGTCGCCGAAGGCGGCCCCGACGACGACGGAGCCGCACCTCGGTCGCGCTGGCTCCCGTCACACCGCGGTCCCGCATCAGGGCGGCGCGGGTCGAATCGGAGCCGACCCGCGCCGCCGTCGCTCCCGTACTCCTGACTCCTGACTCCCGACTAACGTACTCCCCTCTCGTCACCCGAATCATACTGGCCCCCGCGCTATCATGCCGGGCAGCCGACCGGACGCCGATCATCGTGATGTTGAGGCCTCGTTGCCATGCCGATGTACCCCCAGGCGGTCCATCGATCGCACTTGACGCCGCTGCGGTTCTTGCAGCGCAGCGCCGCCGTGTTCCGACAAAAGCCGGCCGTGGTCTACGGCGATCGGACCTGGACCTACCCGGAGTTGGAGGCGCGCGTCCACCGCCTGGCCTCCGCGCTGCGCGCCGTGGGCGTCGTGCCCGGCGATCGCGTCGCCTTCCTGATGCCGAACACGCCGCCGCTGCTTGAAGCCCACTTCGGGGTGCCACTCGCGGGCGGCATCCTAGTCGCGATCAACACCCGCCTCAGCGCGCCCGAGGTCGCCTATATCCTCGGGCATGCCGGGGCCAAGGTGCTGGTCGTCGACACCGAGTTGGCCGCGGGCCTGGCGCCCCACCTGGCAGACCTGCCCGCGTTGGCGACGATCGTCAGCGTCGAGGATGTGCCGGGCGGCACGCGGCTGCCGGGGCCGGACTACGAGGCGTTCCTCGCCGAGGGAAGTCCCGACCCGCTCGACTGGCCGCTGACCGACGAGGACGAGACGATCGCCATCGACTACACCAGCGGCACGACCGGGCGGCCGAAGGGGGTGATGTACACCCACCGCGGCGCCTACCTGAACGCGCTCGGCGAACTGCTCGAAACCAGGATGACCAGCGACAGCGTCTACCTCTGGACGCTGCCGATGTTCCACTGCAACGGCTGGTGCTACCCGTGGGCCGTGACCGCGATCGGCGGCACCCACGTTTGCCTGCGCAAGCTCGACCCCGGCGTTGTCTGGGGGCTGGTCCACGGGGCGGGCGTCACCCACTTCTGCGCCGCGCCAACGGTGCTGATCGCGCTCGTGAACCACCCGGAGGCGCCGCGCGAACCGCTGGCCCGGCCCCTGATCGTCAGCACCGCCGCCGCGCCGCCCTCACCGACGATCATCGCCCAGATGGAGGCGCTCGGGGCCGAGATCGTCCACGTCTACGGCCTGACCGAGGTCTACGGCCCCTACACCGTTAACGAGTGGCAGCCCCACTGGCGGGCGCTGCCGACCGCCGAGCGTGCCCGCTTGAAGGCGCGGCAGGGGGTCGGGTATCTGGTCGCCGACGACGCCCGGGTGGTGGACGCCGAGGGCCGCGACGTGCCCGCCGACGGCCAGACGCTGGGCGAGGTCGTGATGCGCGGCAACAACACGATGAAGGGGTACTACAACGACCCGGCGGCGACCGCGACCGCCTTCCGCGGCGGCTGGTTCCACTCCGGCGACCTGGCGGTGATGCACCCGGACGGCTATCTGGAACTGCGCGACCGGCAGAAGGACATCATTGTCGCCGGCGGCGAAAACATCTCCACGATCGAGGTCGAACTCGCCCTCGCCGCCCACCCGGCCGTGCTGGAGGTCGCCGTCGTCGGTGTGCCCGACGAGTACTGGGGGGAGGTGCCCAAGGCGTTCGTCACGCTCAAGCCGGGGCAGCCGGCGACCTCGGCCGAACTGACCGCCTTCTGCCGCGAGCGTCTCGCCGGGTTCAAGTGCCCAAAGGTGTTCGCGTTCGGCGAGCTCCCGAAGACCTCGACCGGGAAGATCCAGAAGTTCGTGCTGCGGGAGCGCGGGTGGGCCGGGCAGGAGAAGCGGATCAACTGACGGCGTGGGAGACGTGTAGGGGTGCTGCTTGCCGCGCCCGTGGCCCCGCAGGGCCACGACGAGGTATCCGGTTCGGGTTGTCGGCCTCCGGCCGACGGGCGCGGCAAGCAGCGCCCCTACGAGCGTCGGTTGTCACAAGTGGTGCCCCGTCGGGAAACGGTCGCGGCACGCCATGGTGACGCCAGCGCAGACCATCACCGTGGCAGCCGAACGCGACGAGGGGATGGCCGGTTGGCCACCCCCTCGGGTCGAAACCTGTACCGATGGACCGCCGCAGCGCCTAGTAGGAGCTGCCGCCGTAGCTGGGCGCGGAGGCCCGCTTGTCCTGGAAGCAGTCCCGGCAGTAGACCGGTTTGTCAGTCCGCGGCTGGAAGGGCACCTCGGTGTCCTTGCCGCACTGCGAGCAGACCGCCGGGTACATCTGGCGGGGACCCGACGAGTACCCCCCGCTGCCGCCACCGCCGCCGGAGGAGTAGCCCCCGCTGCCGCCGCCGTACGAGGAACCGCCGCCGCTGGAGTAGCTGCCGCCGCCCCCGTAGGAGCCGCCGCCGCCGCCGGCCTCGTAGCCGCCGGTGGTCCGCTGCGCCTTGCGCGCCGCCCGGCAGGTCGGGCACCGCTGCGGCTCGCTGAAGCCCCGCTCGGTGTAGAACGCCTGCTCGCCCGCCGTGAACGTGAACTCCTGCCCGCAGTCGCGGCAGGTGAGCGTCCGATCGCTCATATCTCGTGAAACCCTCCGCCGCGGCCGAACCGCGGCATGACCAAAAAGTTACATCGGACGGTTCCGGCGGAGACGAGACACGTGGAGATACCCGATGACGGGGTTCCGACGAGCGCGTACGCGGTATTGGAATCGTCGCGAGGGCCACATTATACCATGCGTCCCCCAATGTCAACGCCCGTACGGACACCTTGGGGCTAGGCCGCCGAAGGCGCTCGACAATGGCCCCGCCGCCGGTTGCCGCCCTTTGCACGTTGTCCCTTGCGCCGCCCACCCCATCGCGCCGGCCGCGCCACCGCCACGCGGGAACCACGACCGGTCCACCGTCCCGTTACAACGTCTGCCCGCCGGTCCGCCCCGACCCACAGCCCCGTTCCGAGGCGTCGTTGGGTCAGCGCGGGGTCTTTTAGCCCCCGGCCGTCGGGTCCGCAATCTGCCCGTGCAACCCTCCGCGGCCGAGGCCAGGGCCGGCCCACGAATCGCCTCGCCGATCGGACGCGACGGCGCGGGCGGGCGCCGGACGATATGCTAGGATGCGGCGGCGGTTGGCCCCCCGGACGGACACGTTCGGGGCGGCGCGAGGCGGTGGGAGCAGCGATGAACGTCCACGAGTATCAGGCGGCCGAACTCCTGGCGAGCCACGGGGTGCCGGTCAACCCGGGGCGGGTCGCCACCACCCCGGAGGAGGCTGAGGCGGCGGCGCGCGACATCGGCGGCACCGTCGCCATCAAGGCCCAGGTCCACATCGGCGGCCGGGGCAAGGCCGGCGGTATCAAGCTCGCCCACACGCCGGCCGAAGCGCGGGCGGCGGCCGACGCGATCCTGGGGATGGACATTCGCGGCCACACCGTTGCCAAGGTGCTGGTCGCCCAGGGCGCCGACATCGCGCAGGAGTTCTACCTCGGCGTGGTGCTGGATCGGCCGCGGCGGCGCACCGTGGTGATGGCGAGCGCGGAGGGCGGGGTCGACATCGAGGAGGTCGCGCGGGAGCGACCCGACCGCATCGCGCGGGCGCTCGTCGACCCGTTCCTCGGTCTGCACGCCTACCAGGCGCGCCAGCTCGGCTTCGCGCTCGGGCTGCCGGCCCCCAAGGTGGCGGGTTTTGCCGCAATCGCCCAGCACCTCGTCGCCGCCTACGCCGCCACCGACGCGACGCTGGCCGAGATCAACCCGCTGGTGCTGACGGGCGGCGGCGACTGGCTCGCGCTCGACAGCAAGATGAGCTTCGACGACAACGCGCTGTTCCGCCACCCCGACCTGGAAGCCCTTCGCGACGCGGCCGAGGAGAACGCCACCGAGCTGGACGCGCGCCGCTCCGGCATCTCCTTCGTCAAGCTGGACGGCACCATCGGCTGCATCGTGAACGGCGCCGGGTTGGCAATGGCGACGATGGACGCGGTGAAGCTGCACGGCGGCGAGCCGGCCAACTTCCTGGACGTCGGCGGCGGCGCCAGCGCCGACCAGGTCGCCAAGGCGTTCCGCCTGGTGACCGCCGACCCGGCCGTGCGCGCGATCCTGATCAACATCTTCGGCGGCATCACCCGCGGCGACGTGGTCGCCCAAGGGATCCGGGAGGCGCTCGGCCAAGTCGCGGTGCAGGCGCCGATCGTGGTCCGCCTGGCCGGCACCAACGCCGACGAGGGCCGCCGCCTGCTGGCCGAGGCCGGGATGACGGCGGTCGACACGATGGACGCGGCGGCGGCGGCGGTGGTCGCCGCCGCCGCCGCGTAGCGGTCGGCGGCAGGGAACGGACGGGCGCGGGCCGATCTCGCCCCGCGCGTCATCAGTAGCACAAGCACAAGGAGCGTGCCCCGGTGAGCATCCTGGTCGACGCGCACACCCGCCTCCTGGTCCAGGGGATCACGGGGCGCGAGGGGTCGTTCCACACCGAGCAGATGGTCGAGTACGGCACCCCGGTGGTGGCCGGGGTGACGCCCGGCGGGGCCGGCAAGGCGGTCGCCGGGGTACCGGTCTTCGACACGGTGGCGGACGCGGTGGCCCAGACCGGGGCCAACGTCTCGATCATCTACGTGCCGGCGCGGTTCGCCCCGGACGCCGTCTACGAGGCCGTCGACGCCGGGGTGGCGCTGGTGGTCTGCATCACGGAAGGCATCCCGGTGCTCGACATGGTGCCGGTCTACGCCCACGTCCGGCGGGCCGGGGCGCGGCTGCTGGGGCCGAACTGCCCGGGGCTGATCACCCCCGGCCAGGCCAAGGTCGGGATCATGCCCGGCTTCATCCACGCGCCGGGGCCGGTCGGCCTCGTGTCCCGCTCCGGCACGCTCACCTACGAGGTGGTGGACGCGCTGACGCGAGCCGGGCTGGGGCAGAGCACGGCGGTCGGGATCGGCGGCGACCCGATCATCGGCACCTCGTTCGTCGACGCGCTGGCCCTGTTCCAGGAAGACCCGGCGACGGAGGCGATCGTCCTGATCGGGGAGATCGGCGGCAGCGACGAAGAGGACGCCGCCCGCTTCATCGCCGAGCGGGTCACCAAGCCGGTCGTCGGGTTCATCGCCGGTCGCACCGCGCCGCCGGGCAAGCGGATGGGCCACGCCGGGGCAATCATCTCCGGCGGCACCGGCACCGCGGCCGAGAAGATCGCGGCGCTCGAAGCGGCCGGAGTCCGGGTCGCCGACCGGCCCTCGGCGGTGCCGGCCCTGGTCCGCGCCGCGCTGGGCCGCGGGTAGGGCGGTGGAATCCGGGTGGGGGCGGAAACACGTGTTTGCAAACCGAGTAGCCAACATCGCCGGGCCGCGATGTGGAGCGGCGGACTGCTGACGCACGACGTCGGGCAGCACCGGGACCTAGAGCGAACTGGCGGACAGCGCCTTTAGAGCAGCACCAGGGAACGTCGTGGGAGACCAGTCCACGATATGATCCAGTGATCGAGGAGCGGGCCTCGGGCATCCTGAACAGACGGTCGGTGCTATACCTATTCTTCCGATTCTTCCGAGCGTTCGAAGGCGTGCTCATCATTGACTATCCTCGTCGTTGTTACGGTGGGCATCGTGTGTTCTCTTCCTGTGAGATACTTGTTCCATCCCGGTCATGTAACTGTTGCCCCGCGCCCTTTAACCACCGCCGCACGAGGCGAGGAGAGCATGGACGTGGGGAAGAAGAAGCGGAACTCGATGCCGAATCTGAACGAGCGAAAAAAACGAGCCGTAGAGCACCCTACTGCTCGTCTCCTCCAAGACCCGGGCCTCACAGTTCGTCAAAATGCGAGGATCCGGCCACGCGATGGAAAGGGCGATCTGCGAGAAATTGATGTCCTTATAACGAGTAGTGGTCCAGAATTTATGCACCGTTCCGTCGTAGAATGTAAGAACGAAGGAAAACGGACTGGTATTGGAAGGCTAGACGAATTCATCGGCAAGCTCGGGCACCTTGGCATTGGGACCGACCGCGGCGTCTACGTCTCAGCGAGCGGTTACACACGGGGTGCCGTGAAGCGTGCGGTCATGGATCAGGTACTGCCACTGGTACTTACCGGGCTAGCCCCAGACCGCCTCGGTGGGCAACGGCACGAAGCGCGCCAGACCAAAGTGTACCTCCTGCTTGACCTACAAGGCATGCGAATACGGGGCGAGAGCCGGGTAGACGCGAAGACGTGGGAGGTCTACTCCTTTCGAGACCGGGACGGGCGAATCTGGACATGTGCTGACCTCGTTTGGCGCAAGTGGATAACCGGCGAGCCGCCTGACATCTTGGGAGGGTATGAGTTGACGCTCGACAACATCCCAGATGATTGGCGCTGGCTTGCCGCTGAAGATCGCCTGCCTAAGCTAACGACGGCAAACGTGCGGGTCGTTGGCCTGTTGATGACGATCGCGGGCAGCGCCGAGCAATACGGACTGATCAACGCCGCGACGAATAATGTTGAACGGTTTCAGGTCGAGGCGTCGTTCGACCCCATAGGCCAGATGCACCCGATCACACCGGTGTTTTCAGAGGCAGAGCTTAGGGCGGTACTCGACCGCCCGGGGTTCTTGCACGTCAGCACAGGCCGAGAACGACTCCCTCGCATCAAATTTAACATGGCGTACTGGCCGATGAGCGACCGCGTTCGACGGCTCTTCGAACAAGAGGAAGCCGAACTTCGGGCCACGGGAACGTTCGACCCGAATGTCATAATGGACACGACCTTCGAAGAATTGGAAGATTTGGACCTTCGCATGATCTTTAACCCGATCCGTCCTCCGCTTCCGCCATTTTCCCTCGGTTAGCACAGGGTTTGCGCTCAACCCGACACGCGCAACTGACGTTCGCCACTCTCAAAGTTCAACCACACGCGCCAATCGTGCGGATGAACCGAGTCGGAGATTACTCTAATCATTTCATTGTCCAATTGCCGGCATCGATTATCGTCTAGGCAAGGACGGAGTAGTTCGGCAGCAGCGTGAGGCGTAGGAGCCGCGAGCAATCGCCACGGACGTAGTGCTGATCGACGGGACTTTGTCTGGCAGCCAACGTCGGAGTGGCGTTGACGCCGGCGGCGCCTGCGGGGCGGCGAGGGCCGCGCGTCGGCAGGATGCTCTAGGCCGTTCGGGTCATCATTGCCTAGTCCATACGGGTCCTTCGCTCGGGTGATCCGTCGTGGCTTAATGGGGATCAGACAGGACGGGTGGGCGCTGCGCCGCTCGTGTCCCCTATCCCTCCCCGCGGTGCCACAGAACGGACCCCGACCATGTACGAACAGGCGCCGGCCCCGCTGCCGGGAATGCCGTGGGTCAACAACCCCACGGTCGGGCCGCGATTGGCTCGGGGGATCGGTCTGGGGGCGCTCGTGGTGGCGGCCACGGCCGGTTTCCTGCTCTGGCGGCTCGGTCTCGGCGAGACCGCCGGGGCGGCGCGGTCGGGCGGACTCGTGGTGGCGGGCGCGGCCCTGCTGGCAACGGCGGGGACGCTCGCGGCCGGCCGTGGGGGATCGGCTACGGTTCGGTGGCCGTGGCTGATGGTCGCGGTCGGGGGCGCCGTCTGGGCGGCGGCGCGAACGCTCGCCGCGCTGGAACCGGCGGCGCCGGGCGACGATGGGCTGGCCGTGGTGGCGGCGGGGGTCGGGAACGCGGCGTTCGTTCTGCTACTCGGAGCGGCCCTGCTGTTGCTGGCGCCGCCCACCCCGCGCGGCGACCGGGCGACGCTCGCGCTCGACCTCGCGATTGGGGTGGCCACGCTGCTCACCGTGGTCTGGGGTCTGGCGCTCGGGCCGCTGTGGCATGCCGCCGCCGCCCCGGACGCCGTTCTGGCCATCGCGACCTTGCACGGACTGGCCACCGTCGCGCTGCTGGTGGCGGGGCTGGCGGTCGCGCTCCAGCTTGGCCACCGCGCGCCGGAAACGTCGCTGGTGGCGCTGGGGGTGGGTGCCGTCGGGGTCGCCGTGGGCGGCGACTTGATGATCGCGCGGTCGCTGACCGAGCAAATCGTCGCTGGTCCTGCCGCGGAGACGGTCTGGATCGGCGGTCTGCTGGCCGTGGCGGCCGCGGGGCTGCTAGCGTACGCCGCCGACCCTGCCCCGGCGCCGGCCGCGTGGTTCGACGCCGACCCGACCGATCAGGACCCGGACTGGCGGGTGCTGCTGCCCTATCCCCTGATCGCGGCGCTGCTCGGGCTCACGGCGTGGCAGGCCCTGGGCGCTGGCGCCGACCGCTTCGCGGGGGCGTGGGCGTGGGGGCTGGTCGGCACGCTGGCGACCGTGGCGCTGGTGGTGGCGCGGCAGGGGCTGGCGGTGCGCGCTGCGCGGCGCCTCAGCCACACCCTGGGGCGGGAGGTCGGGCACGACCCCCTGACCGGTCTCCTGAACCGGCGCCGGGTGCTCGAGCTCATTGAGCGCGAGCGCGCGCTCGGTCGCGCCGGGGGTCGGCCGCTGGCGGTCGCGATAATCGACGTCGACAACTTCAAGATGGTGAACGACACGCTCGGGCACGCCGCGGGCGACCGCCTGTTGCAGGACCTGGCACGGGTGCTCGCCGACGGTTGCCGAGGCGTCGGCGCGGCAGCGCGCTACGCCGGCGACGAGTTCGTGCTGCTGCTGCCGGGGTTGGACGCGGCCGAGGCCCGCGCGGTCTGCGTGCGGGCGGTGCGGCAGTCGGCGGCGGCCGGCACGGGCACCGCCTGGGCGGCGATCGGGGTCGGACTCTCGGCCGGCGTCGCGATCACCCGCCGCTACGGCCGCCCAACGCGGCACCTGCTGGCGATCGCCGACGCCGCGATGTACGACGCCAAGGAGGCCGGCAAGGGGCGGGTGGTGGTGGTCGACGCCGACACCCTGACCGCCGCCCCCGCCCCCCGCGACCTGGCCACCTACAACCGATCGCGGCGCCGAACCGACCCCGGGTTCATCGGGTAAGGGGATGACCGCGCCGCGCCGACCCTTCCCCCAACCGTGCCCCCGATCTCACCGCCCAATGGAAAGGGCCTCGCTGGAACGCCGCGTGGCCGCGTGCCCCCGACCTCAGGGTCATTCCGAGCTCGTCGAGGAATCCGTCGGTCTCTCCGGCGACGGGATCATACGGAATTCGGGTCAACCGTGGTGGTCCTGGGCGCCGCGCCGGCCCCCCAGCCCGGAACTCGGGGATGAACGCGGGGATGAACGCGGGGATGAACGCGGGGACCCGACGACGGGGGGAGCACGCCGCACCCCGAAACGCGGGTGATCAGCCGGATTCCGTATCACCAGGTCAGTCGAGGGAGCGCCGCCCGGCGGCTCGGTGGCCATGAGCCGGTCTCTGCATCGCGTCTGGTTTTCTCCGTCGGCCGCCCCTAAGGGAGTGGACTACGACGTCCGCCGCATCCCGCGGGCGATCGCTCCCGGGTCGCATGAGGAGCGCGTGTCGATCCCGTTCCCGCGCTGCCCCCGGGCGGGGCTGACGTCCCCGCGCTGCCCCCCGACGCCCCGCCGGGACTGCTCGCGTCCACCCGCGGCCGGGTGCGGAACCGAACGCTACGGCAGGTTTCCAATCCCCGCAACGCGACTCCCCGACACGACCGAGAACGCGGCGACCTCCTCCGGCGTCGGCGGCTCGAACACCCGCGCGTAGGCAGACAAGTCGGCGTCGGTCACGCGGTAGGTGGCGGGCGGGAGCGCGGCGTTGCGCGCCGCGAGGCGCCGCGATAGCTCGGCGAGGGGCACGTCGAGGAACACCAGCTCGGCGCGCACGCCCAGCGCGGCCGCCCGCGCCCGGAAATCGTCCCGCTCGCTCAGCGCCCACAACCCCCAGTCCAGCACGACATCAACGCCGAGCCGCAGCGCGCGAACGGCGGTCTCCCATTGGACCTCCTTGATCGCTTCGCGCATCGCATCGTCGTGGACGTCCCCGTCGCCGAACAGGCCGGCCACCCACTCGTCCTCGGTGAGGCGCAGGGCGGGCCGCTCCCGCTCGATCCGTTTGGCCAGGGTCGTCTTGCCCGCGCCGGGCAGACCGCAAATCAGCAGCACGGTGGACATCGGGGACCCGATCGTCTCTGCGCCACCACCGGCGCGCGTCCGGGGGCGCCGCCCGCCGCCACGCCGCGCGGGGACCGGCCCTAATTCAGCAGGTAGACCAGCAACGCGCCGAGCCCGCCGACCAGGGCCACCACCGCGAAGGGCAGCACCACCCCCATCACCGAGTCGGAGGCGAACCCGCTGCCGTAGACGCCGGTCAACGCCCTCACCCGCTTGATCAGCCCATGCACGACCGTGCCCCCGCTCTCGTCGCTCGCCGCCCCGCGCGGCCCGGTGCCGCCGTTGGCGCGATGATAGCGCACCCGCGACGGTAGTCGAAGAACGGCGAGGCGTGGCAGCATCCCTGGACGCCGAGTTCACGCCTCCAACGTCGATTGACGTTCCATCCTGACGCGCCTACCATCAGTCGGGAAAGGTGAGCGCTGTGCAGATCGTTCAAGAGGTGCTGATCTCGCCCGCCCAAGAGGAACACATTTAGGTCAAGCATCGGGTGACTCCTGGCGAAGTCGAAGACGTGTGCTTCGGCCATCCGTGGATTCTGCGAGGACAGAACGGTGGCTACGGCGCATATGCTCGAACCGTCGCCGGCCAGTATCTCGTCGTCTTCCTCTATCCGCGTGCATCCGGCATCTATAGCATGGCGACCGCGCGGGAAATGACGTTGGCCGAACGTCGCCGATACGAGCGAGCGCATCGTGATTGAGTCCAGGAGCGGGCCGATGAGTCACACCACGGAGACCGCGGCGAGCCGCGTGCCGGCATTCGCCAATGAAGCCGAAGCGGCGGCGTTCTGGGACAGTCACAGCCCGCTCGACTACCCCGACGAGTTCGAGGAGGTCGAGGTGCGCTTTGTCCGCGCGTCAGTCGGAGACGAACTGACGATCGGGCTCGACGCGGCCGAGATGGAGCAACTCCACCGGTTGGCCGATGAACGGGGAACGCGGCCGTCGGACTTGGCGCGCGCCTGGGTGGTCGCCGCGCTGCGCGACGAGACCATCGGAGCCGCCGCGCCGTCCTGATTCAGGGACCGCGGTTAGCTCGACGCGGTGTCCTGGGCGGCGGCGGCGGGCGCGTCGGCGGCGGGCGGCGGGTCGGCCGGTTGCAGGGTACGCATCGCGGGGAAGAGGATCACGTCGCGCACGCTCGGCTGGTCGGCGAGCAGCATCACCAGGCGGTCGACGCCGATGCCGATGCCGCCGGTCGGCGGGATGCCGTACAGCAGCGCGTTGATG
>Ga0136611_10003310_pt1 | contig 11281 bp, 8 predicted proteins | sample AntDrymUQ2232306_2_FD_106645 | JGI IMG/M metagenome (GOLD analysis project Ga0136611, IMG submission 106645) | Polar desert sand microbial communities from Dry Valleys, Antarctica - metaG UQ223 (23.06) | ecosystem: Environmental > Terrestrial > Soil > Desert | place: Antarctica: Dry Valley... | reverse complement strand
GCCGAGTAGGAGCCGGCGGTGGTGCCTGCGGGCGGGTCGACCGCGCCGACGGCGACGAGTGCCGGGTTGCGCGAGTCGACCACCGACTTCGCCGCGCTGTGCTCCACCTGTGAGCGGCCGGTCGCGACACGGCGGACGCGCAGCGCGAGCTGCCCCGAGCCGACACAGATCTCTTCGTCCGCCAGCTCGAGCGGCGGGGCACCCCGGGCCTGGTCCGCTTGCGGTGGTGTCATCGCGCCCCGGGCCGGGTCGAACAGCTCGACTCGGTAGTCGGTCATGGCGCTCGCCGGCTTGCCCCAGTCGTTCCAGCGGATCCCGTCGAACTGGATGCACGACCCGCTGATCGTGAGCGTCGTGTCGACTCCGGGGCCGTTGTCGAAGTCGACGTACCCGTCGCCGGTGACGCCGTTCGTGTACCGCCCGTACCTTCCGGCCCCGTCGTTCCCCGCGGAGTTGAACCACGTGATGCCGAGCGCGGCCGCGTGATCGACGACCGCCGCGAGCGGACCGGTTCCGTCGCCGGGCCCGTCGTAGGGGGCACCCAACGATCGGTTGACGATGAACACGCCGTTGGCGGCGAACCAGTCGATGGCGGCGCGAAGGTCGGACGTGGTCGCGACAGTGGCGAGGTAGAGCTCGGCGTCGGGTGCGATGTCCTTGAGCACCTCGACGACGGCGACGCCGTGCTCGGCACCGTCGCCGAGGTTGAGCCCGTCCTCTGCCATCGGGCAGTAGTTCGGCATGTGGCCGGAGGTGTCTCGGCAGAAGACGTGGGCCGCGTCCGGCCGCGCGCCGTGCTCCGCGGGGTCCCAGAGCCCGAGGTCGAAGAAGTCGATGACGCCGACCTTGACCGCGCCACGCAGGCCGGCGGCGTGCCACCCAGCCGCGTTCGTGACGGCGACCGCCTGTCCGGTCACGGGACCGAGCTCGATCCGCAGCGGCAGTTCCGCCGGACGGTTCACACGCCTCGGCAGACGGAGGAACGCACCGTCGGGTGTCGCGACATCGTCGACGCGACCGGCCGGCAGCGTCGCCTGGACGATCTCACCCGGCACGGTTCCCGTGACGGACCCGCCGAGGATGCGCACCTCGCGCGCGGCCGCGGTCGTGTCGCCGGTGACGACTTCGACAGCGATGCGAGTGGTCGGGGCGGGCGCCGACTCGACGGCGTCCGCGAGTGCTTCGTCGACGGAGCCCGACGTTCCGTCAGCATGCACGTGGATCGCGCCTGCGCGATCCACGTGGGCAGGAGGATGCCGACCGCACCCGCCCATGCACGCCGCCGGCGGGCGCGGCGGGAGCGGGTCACGCGCCGCGGGCGCGACGACGAGCGGCCGACGACTTCGCCGACGGGAGCGGCGCAGAACGCGGGAGTGCGGGCGCAGCGACCGCGACCTCGCCGCCGCCCGCATCCGCGACGCGGACCTCGATGCCGTCGCTGTCGATATCGACAGGCTCGCCGTTCGCGTCGACGACGATCGGCGCCTCCTCGCGCGGCTTGCGCCCGAGCGCCTCGTCGAGGCCGAGCATTCCCGCCGCGATCAGCGCGGCGACGCCCTTGTGCTGCGTGCGCCGGATCGGCTGGATCGGCTCTTCTCGATGGTCGGGACTGGACTCCGCTTCGCTTCGCCCGCTCCCTCCTGCGGCTCCGTTGCTGGCGCTCCGTTCGCCGGGTCGTGGGTTGTCCCGGTGCGCTCGGTCGGAGCTTCCGCGCTCGTCGGCGTCCGTCATGGACCCGGACGCTATCCGGGCATCGCCGCGGTGGTTCTGCGGGTGGGCGTAGTGTGACCTCGTGCCTGAGGGGGACACGATCCAGCGGGCGGCCGCTGCGTTGCGGATCGCGCTGGTGGGCAAGCCGACCGTCGCGTTCGAGGCGCCTCGCCTGGTCGGCCCGCATCCCGCACATGGCCGCGTCATCGAGCGCGTCGAGAGCCACGGCAAGCACATGGAGATCGTGTGGGACGACGGCCTCACGCTGCACACGCACATGCGCATGACCGGGTCCTGGCACCTCTACCGGATCGGCGAGCCGTGGCGCCGCCCTGTGCGCCAGATGCGCGTGATGATCGAGGCTCCCGACTGGCTCGCGGTGTGCTTCAACGCGCCGGTCGTGGAGACGTATCGCCACTTCGACCGGCACCGCCACCCCGGGTTCGGCCCGCTCGGTCCCGACCTCTGCAAGCCGGATGCCGACCTCGACGAGTGCATCAACCGCCTGTACCACTACGAGGACCAGACGACGCCGATCGGTGAGGCATTGCTCGATCAGCACGTGGTGTGCGGTGTCGGCAACGTGTATCGCTGCGAGACGCTGTGGGCCTGCGAGACGTACCCGTTCGCGCCGGTGGCGTTCGTCGACGCCGATCACTGCGCGCAGCTCGTGACGACGGCGGCTCGCCTCCTGCGGGCGAACCTCACCGTCGGCCCGAACGCCGAGCTGGGGTCGCGCAGGACGATGGAGGCGGCCGTCGGCGACAGTGGTTTCGGCGTGCGCGGACTCGCGGTGTACGGGCGCAACGGGCAGCGCTGCCGGCGGTGCGGTGACACGATCGAGGTCCGCCGGACGGGCGAGCACGCGCGGTTGCTCTACTGGTGCCCCGGCTGCCAGACGCACTGCACGCCGGCGCGCCAGCAGCGTGGCGGGTCGGCGGAGTCCGCTGTCGTGGACGAGCCCGTCATGGACCCGCACCCGGCGGCGAAGAAGTACCTCGCCGACCTGCCGTGGAGGCGCGACCGGCTGACCGGCTGACGCCGTGCCGGCAGCCCGTCAGCGCCGACGCGCTGCGTCACGCGGACGACGGAGTTCCTTGCGCTGCACGAAGCGCAACCCGCTCCAGGTCCCATCGATCGCGGCGACCTTGTTGTCCACCCACCCGGTGGGGAGCAGGAGCTCGCGCAACACGTTCTCGGTGAGGTCGGTCGCGACACCGCTCGTCTTCTTCGGCCACGCGACCCACACCGCCCCGTCCGGCGCCACTGCGTCGGTGAGCGCAGGCCACTCCGCGAGCAGCGTGTCGCGCATCAGGTGGAACGAGACGACGACGTCGAGCGGCGCGAGCAGCGACTTCTGCCAGACCGCGTCGCCGATGTCGCCGAGCGTCTCGGCGAACCCGCGAAGCGCGTGGCGGATGGTGAAGACGGAGTCGTCGCCGATGCCGAGCTTCTTCGGCAGCGGTGTCCCCGAGTACCCGGCTGTCTGCGGCGGCACGCCAGGAGTTCTAGCCGACGCCGCGTCAGCCGTCGGCGGCGATGGCCTGCAGGATGTCGAAGCGGGTCGCGCGCCGCGCCGGGATGACCGCAGCGAGCACACCGACGACGAACGCGACGGCGACGATCACGGCGATCGCCGAGACGGGCACGGTGTAGTTGTCGAGCCCGCGGTCGCGCAGGGCGACGATCACGACGTAGCCGAGGACGAGCCCGAGGACGACGCCGACGACGGCTCCGTACAGCGACGTCAGCACGGACTCCCAGCGCACGGTCGTCCGCACCTGCGCCCGCGTCATCCCGACTGCCCGGAGCAGCCCGGTCTCCCGCCGGCGCTCGTACACCGCCAGCAGCATCGTGAGGACGATCCCGAAGATCGCGATGATCACGGACAGCCCGAGCAGGCCGTAGATGAACGACAGTGTCTGGTCGATGATGTCGCTGCGCCCATCGATGAACTCCTCCCGGTCCTGGAGCTCACCGATCCCGTAGGCCTCGATCTCGGCGTCGACCGCGACCCGGAAGTCCTCGTCGGAGACGCCCTCGGCACGGGTCATGAACACGAACGGCGCAGGGTTCGACAGCGACGAGTCGGCGAGCAGGTCGCGGTGGACGACGCGCGCCTGGGCGAGCTCGTCCGATGAGTAGATCCCCTGCACCGTGAGTGTGCGCAACTCTCCGCCGACGTCGAAGTCGACCGTCGAGCCGACGCCCAGCTCCTCCCGCTCCGCCTCACCGCTGCTGATCAGCAGTCCGTCCGGTGTCAACGATGCGAACGAGCCCTCGACGAAGTCGTAGTCGAGGATGCCCTCTGCCGTTGACGGATCGACCGTCGTGGAGATCGCGGAGCGGTTCGTCCCAGCGTGCTTGAGCTGCGCGAACCCGAGCCCGGTCGCGTCACCGACCTCGGGGAGCTCGTTCAGGTTGTCGACGAACTCCTGGCTGAAGCTCAACGGGCCGCCGTTGGAGGAGTTGATGACGTACTCGCCGATGAAGACGCTGCCGATCGTCTCGCGCAGCTGCGTCTTGATCGAGGACGCGAACACGGTCGCGCCGGTGACGAGCGCGACGCCGATCAGCACCGGCGCCGCGGTGCGTGCGGTCCGCTTCGGGTTGCGTTGGACGTTGCTGCGCGCCATCGTCCCGGTCACGCCGCGGAAGCGCTGCACCGGTGCGCCGAGCACGGTCGCGATGGGGTTCGCCATCACCGGCCCGAGCAGGAGCACGCCGACGAAGATCGCAACGACCGCGACGCCGAGCAGTGCGCCGTCCGCTCCACCGACGACCGCGCCGATCGCGGAGATGCCGACGACGATGAACAGCATCGCGACGATCGATCGGGCCCGCGTGCGCTGCGGCTGCTCGAACGCCGTCTCGCTCATCGCCGCGACGGGGGCGACGCGACCCGATGCGATCGCTGGGACGATGGCGGCGACGAGCGTGGTCACGATCCCGGCGATCATCGTGATGGCGATCGTGCCGGTCTCGAGCGCCAGACCGCGTGCAGGGATCCCGAATCCGAGCGCGTCGAGCACCGAGCGGATCCCGATGGCGAGCCCGATGCCGCCGGCGAGCCCGAGGAGCGAGCCGAGGATGCCGACGGCAAGTGCTTCGAGCAGCATCATCCGGGTCACCTGCCGGCGGCTAGCACCGACCGCGCGGAGCAGCGCGTTCTCTCGGCGCCGCTGTGCGGCACTGATCGAGAAGACGTTGTAGATCACGAAGCAGCCGACGCCGAGCGCGATGAAGCTGAAGATCGAGAGGAAGATCGTGAAGAACGAGAGCCCCTTCTCGATCTCCGTCTGCGTCTGTTCGGTGATCTCGAGTCCCGTGAGCGCTTCCTGCTCGCCGTCGGGGTTGCGGTCGAGCACCGCCTGGATGCGGTCGGCGAGCTGATCGTCGGTGATCGAACCGTCGCCCTGCACGAGCACGGCGTCGACGAAGCCCTCCTTCACGACGAACTCGCTCGCCGTCGGCGCGTCGAACAGCGCCCACGTCGCGTTCGCCGGCGACGACAGCTCGTCGTACTGCGCGATGCCGACCACCGCGAACGTCCGCGAACCGCCCTCGGCGTTGACCTTCACGTCGTCTCCGATGACGAAGCCGTGCTCCTCGGCGGTCTGCTCGTCGAGCGCGACCTCCGTGGGGCCGGACGGCGCTCGGCCGTCGACGATCCTCCACACCGAGAGCTCGCCGCTGTTGATCGTGCTCCCGTACGACGGCGCTGTCCGCTGCGAGATCGGTTCGCCCTCTTTGTCGATGACGATCGCATCGCCCTGCACGAACGCCTGCGCGTCGACCACGCCGTCGACGCCTGCGACGACGTCCACTGCGCCGAGCGGCAGCTTGTCGCGCGACTCGAAACCGAACGCCGTCTCGACCGTGCTCGACGACTGCACGTACGCGTCGACGTCTTCGAACGCATCTGCGAACAGCGCATCGAACGTCCGCTCGATGGTGTCACGGAAGATGAACGTCCCCGACAGGAACGCGGTGCTGGCGATGATCGCGAGGCTCGTGAGGATGATCCTCCCGAACCTCGCGATCACGTTGCGCAACGAGATCCGCAACATCAGGCGCTACTGCTTCCCATGGTCACTGCGGTCACGTCGTCGCGATCGCAGCGAGGATGTCGGCCTTCGCCGCCCGCCGCGCAGGGATCCACGCAGCGACCACCGCCGTGAGCACCGACATGACGACGAACACCACGATCGAGCTGCTCGAGATGCTGAACGTGTTCAGCCCCTCGTCTCGCAGCGCGCGCACCACGATCCAACCGAGCGCGACGCCGAGAGCGGTTCCCATGATGCAGCCGATGATCGCGGTGATCACCGCCTCCCACCGCACGCTGCCACGAACTTGTGGCCGCGTCATGCCCACGGCGCGGACGAGGCCGAGCTCGCGGCGGCGCTCGTACACGGCGAGCAGCAGGGTGATGACGATGCCGAGGATCGCGATGAAGATCGACATCCCGAGCAGTGCGTAGATGAAGTTGAGGAACGTGTCGACCTCCGACGACTGCTCGTCGATGAACTCGCTCTTCGTCCTCAACTCGCTGGTCGGGTACTCGTCCGTGACCACCTGGAGCGCAGCCTGTGCATCGCCGCCACTCACGCCCGCCGTCACCTTCACGAGGATCTGGAGGTCGAACAAGTTTGTGATCTGGCCCTCGAACAGGCGCCGGTCGGCGATCAGGTTGCCGAACACGTCGGAGTCGTAGATCCCCCCGACGGTCAGCGTCTTCTCCGTCCCGTCGAGCAGGACCACGTCGACCGGTCCGCCGAGGGCGAAGCCGTCACGGGTCGCCTTGTCCTCCGACACGAAGATCGTGTCGGGACTGAGACCCTGCCATCCGCCGGCGACGAACTCGAGGTCGAAGATCGCCCGCGCGTACTCGGGCTCGACCGTCAGGACGCCGCGGTCGGTCGGCTCGCCGTCCTCGACGACCTGGAGCTGTCCGCCGCCGAACCCGACAGCGGCCTCGACCTCGGGCAGCTCGTTGAGCTCGTCGGTGATCGCATGCGGGAGCCCTCCGAAGCCGTCGCCACCGCCTTCGGAGCTGACGGCGAAGTCGCCGCGGAACTGGTCGCCGATGGTGGTCCGGATCGACTCCTTGAGCGACGAGCCGAGCGTGGAGACGGCGACGAGCAGTGCCAGGCCGATCCCGAGCGCAGCGGCGGTGAGCGCGGTGCGCTTCGGGCTGTTCGATGCGTTGCGCCCGGCGATCTCGCCGGTCACCCCACGCACCTTCGACAGCGGCGCAGTGAGTGCTCGTGCCACAGGCGCCGCGAGCAGCGGGCCGAGGACGACGAGCGCGACGAACAGCGCGACGACGCCCGGCCCGAGCCAGATCGCGTCGCCGGTGACGCCGAGCGCCACACCCGCCGCTGCGATCACAAGGAAGACGATGCCGATGACGAGGCGAGCCCGCGAGACGCTGGACCGGTCCACAGCCACGTCGCGCATCGCCGCGAGCGGAGGAACCCGGCCGGCGCGCAGTGCCGGCACGATGGCGCACACGAGCGTCACGACGATCCCGACGATCATCGTGATCACGAGCACCGACGGGTTCACCACGAGCGAGGTGTCGGTGGGTCCGACGCCGGCCGCCTCAAGCAGCTTGTTGATCAGCGCGGCGAGGCCGACGCCGCCCGCGAAGCCGAGGAGACCGCCGAGCGCGCCGACGAGCAACGCCTCGACGAACAGCGTCCACGTGACCTGACGGCGGCTCGCACCGATCGCCCGTAGGAGCGCGTTCTCCTTCTGGCGCTGGGCGGCGCTGATGCTGAAGACGTTGTAGATGATGAAGCTGCCGACGAACAGCGAGATGGCGGCGAAGATCGTCAGGAAGATCGTGAAGAAGCTGAGCCCCTCCTCGATGTCGGACTGGTTCTCCTCGGTGATCTCGGCTCCGGTGAGCACCTCGACGTCGTCGTCGACGAACAGCTGCGACAACCGTGCCTTCAGCTCTTCGTCGCTGATCGAGCCGTCGCTCCGGACGACGATCGCATCGATCTTCCCCGGCTGGCCGAGGACGAACTCCTGCGCCGTCGGGAGGTCGAACAGCGCCCACGTGGCTCCGCCGGACGTGTCCGAGCCGGCGAACGTCGCGATCCCGACGACGTTGGCACGGCGGGTTCCGGCGACGGTCGTGACATCGACCTCGTCCCCGACCGAGATGTCACCAGTCTTCGATGACGTGCGGTCGATGACCACCTCGTTGCGACCCGCCGGGGCCTTGCCCTCGACGAGATCCCACGGCGAGGCCGTCGAGCCGGAGAACACGCCACCGAACTTCGGCGGGCCGTCCTGGCCGATCTCGTCGCCGTCGAGCGTGGAGACGCGAGCGAAGCTCTGGACGTCGCCCACTGCCTCGCTGACGCCGGGCGTCGCTGCGACGGTCGCGATGAGCGAGTCGTCGAGCCGGTCGCGGCTCTCCTCGCCGAAGTCGGCCTCGATCACGTTCGACGAACGGACGAACGCGTCGGTGTTCTCGTAGGCGTTGGCGAACAGCTTGTCGAAGGTGCCGCGGATCGTGTCGCTGAACACGAAGACGCCGCTGAGGAAGGCGCAGCCGGCGATGACGGCGAGCGAGGTCAGCAGGAGCCGGCCCTTGCGGGCGAGCGCGCTCTTGAGCGAGATCTTGAACACGGTGCGGTCGCCGCTCAGTCGCCGAAGCGCTTCAGCCGGTCGAGCACGCGCTCGGACGTCGGCTCGTGCATCTCGTCGACGACTTTGCCGTCGGCGAGGAAGATGACGCGGTCGGCGTAGCTCGCCGCGACCGGGTCGTGCGTGACCATCACGATCGTCTGGCCGAGCTCACGAACCGCGAGGCGCATGAAGTCGAGGATCTCGGCGCCGGTGCGGCTGTCGAGGTTGCCGGTCGGCTCGTCGGCGAAGATGATCGTCGGCCGGCTGGCGAGTGCACGGGCGACGGCGACACGCTGCTGCTGGCCGCCCGACAGCTCGCTCGGGCGATGCTTCAGCCGGTCGCGGAGCCCGACGGTGTCGATGACACGGTTGATCCACGCCTCGTCACCCTTCTGGCCGCCGAGGAGGAGCGGGAGCGTGATGTTCTCCTGCGCGTCGAGCGTCGGCACGAGGTTGTAGGCCTGGAAGATGAAGCCGACCTGTGTGCGCCGGAGCTCCGTGAGCTGCTTGTCGTTCAGCGACGCGAGGTAGGTCTCGCCGATGTAGACGGATCCGCTCGTCAGCGAGTCGAGGCCGGCGAGGCAGTGCATCAAGGTGCTCTTGCCGGAGCCCGACGGCCCCATGATCGCGGTGAACCTGCCGGCGTCGAACGAGACGGTCACGCCGTCGAGCGCGCGCACCTCGCTGTCACCCTTGCCGTAGATCTTCGTGGCGTCGACCGCGCCTGCGGCGGCGATCGACACGGGTGTCCCTGAACCTGGTGTGGCCGCTGCAACTGTCATGCGACCGTTGTACCGCGGTCGGGTGACGACGGCGTCCGCCGCGAGGGTGACGTTCGTCCGCCGCGAGAGTGATCGTGCGCGAGTCGTCAGGCGCCGGGGGTGACGAGGCCGGACTCGTACGCGATGACGACCGCCTGCACGCGGTCGCGCAGGCCGAGCTTCGTGAGGATCCGGCCGACGTGCGTCTTCACGGTCGCCTCACCGAGGTACAGCTCGTCCGCGATCTCTGCGTTCGAGAGGCCGCGCGCGATCAACCGCATGACCGCGAGCTCGCGTTCGGTCAGCGTGGCGATCCCGGGAGCGGCGACGAGCGGGTCCATCGCCGGCCGGCGTGCCACCTCGTCGATCAGCAGACGCGTGACCGACGGTGCGAGCAGCGCGTCGCCGCGGGCGATGACGCCGATCGCGTCGATCAGCTGCTCGGCCGGCGCATCCTTCAGCAGGAACCCGCTCGCGCCGGCGCGCAGCGCCGCGTACACGTGGTCGTCGAGGTCGAACGTCGTCAGGATCAGCACCCGCGGCGGCGTCACTGACCCGGACGTCGACTGCGTGATCCGCGCCGTCGCCTCGATGCCGTCCATGCGCGGCATGCGCACGTCCATCAGCACGACGTCAGGCCGCGAACGCTCGACCAGCTCCACCGCCTCGACTCCGTCGGCCGCCTCGCCCACCACCGTGATGTGCGGCTCCGTCTCGAGGATCATGCGGAACCCCGCACGCACCATCGCCTGGTCGTCGACGACCAGCACGCGGATGGAGCGGTCGTCGCTCACGACGTCGAGGCGGTGGCGTCGACCGGCTCTGCCGGTGGGAGCTGGTCGGCGCGCTCACCCGCCGTCAGCGGGAACAGCGCGTGCACACGCCAGCCGCCGCCCTGTCGCGGACCTGCGGTGAGGCGTCCGCCGGCAGCGGTCACGCGTTCGCGCATCCCGACGAGCCCGTGCCCGCCGTCGCCGCGCTTCGACATCAGCGTGCTCGCGCCGCGACCGTCGTCGGTCACCTCCACCTCCAGGGACCCGTCGCGCCGGGCGACGCACACCGTCACCTGACGGACCGGACCAGCGTGGCGGCGGACGTTCGTCAGCGCCTCCTGCACGACCCGGTACGCATGGAGCTCCACACCGGACGGCACCTGATCGAGGTCGACGTCCATCTGCAGCGTGACGGGCAGGCTCTGGTCCGCCTCGAGCAGCGCGGGCAGCAGACGCAGTGACGGCGCCGGCGCTCGCTCCTCGGCGCCGACCTCCTGGCGGAGCACGCCGAGGATGCGGCGCATCTCGTCCATCGCCGCGCGGCCGGTGGTCTCGATCGCCTCGAGCGCCTCGGTCGCCTGCGCCGGGTTTGTCGACAGCTGCCTCCGTGCCGCGGCTGCCTGGATCACCATCACGCTCACGGAGTGGGCGACGACGTCGTGGAGCTCGCGGGCGATGCGCGTCCGCTCGTCCTGCACCTGCTGGCGCGCGAGCAGCTCGCGCTCGCGTTCCGCGTGCTCCTCCCGTTGAGCGGCCTCGATGAGCCGCTCGCGACGGCGACGCATGCCGTCGCCGAAGATGACCGCAGCGGGGAACAGCACGATCGTCGACACGAGCGCGCCGACAGGCGCCTGGCCGACGACGATGCCGGCAACGATGAACGTGGTCGCCACGGCCGAGAAGATCCCACCGATCCACACGGTGTGCTCGCCGGTCCGGTGCGCGCCGAGCGAGTAGCACGCGATCAGGACCGCCAGCCAGCCGGGTCCGTCCGCGTCCATCGCCGCCAGCGCGAACTGCGGGACCGCCACCGACGCGAGCACGGCGACGGGCCACCGACGGCGCCACGCGAGCGGAACGGTCCCGGCCAGGCACAGCGCGACGCCGAAGGCGGACGGGTCCGTGACCTCGCCGTCGTGCGCGACGTCGCCGAACAGGTGGACCAGCACGGACATCACCGCAACGACCCCTGCGAGGACTGCGTCGGCCCGGTACGGGTGAGCGCGCTCCCACCGGAGCGCCGTGCGCAGGAGATCGGTCACCGCGGGCAACGCTACCGATGGTGCTCCGCCACGTCGTCCGACCTGAGGTGGATGCCTCTACGCTCAATTGGTGATGACGCCGGCTGGGGTACCGGGGATGATGCCGGGGTGACCTGTCCCTCCTGCG
>Ga0136611_10003309_pt1 | contig 11283 bp, 11 predicted proteins | sample AntDrymUQ2232306_2_FD_106645 | JGI IMG/M metagenome (GOLD analysis project Ga0136611, IMG submission 106645) | Polar desert sand microbial communities from Dry Valleys, Antarctica - metaG UQ223 (23.06) | ecosystem: Environmental > Terrestrial > Soil > Desert | place: Antarctica: Dry Valley... | reverse complement strand
GCCGCCTTTTTGAGAGGCAATGGAGAGAATCATGAACAGTCAATCGACCGAAAGCCCAGGTGGGGTTTTCCAGTCTGATTCCTTTATGAAGTGATACCTCTAGACTAAACCGACGTCGATAGGTATGTCAATATCATAATCTGCTTGCTTTCGAAGAAATGCGACGTACGGAGTGTACGTCCCGTACGGGTTCGTCGTATCGCATTGATGCTGAGATGTTTTGCCTTGTAGGACAGCGATGTGTGATCGAGCATCCCTGAGTCGCTTGCCTCTTGCATCCCCATGCGAGACCCGGTTTAGAATCACTAGACCTAAACGAATCTCGAACGCACCGACCCTCCTGAGGTTCCTGGTGCCGCGACCTTTTCGCGGTAGCAGGTTCGACAGGAGAAAACATCAGTGGATGACGACGAACTGTGCCCAGCATGCGACGCGCATCGGGAATCAGCGTTCGAGGACCGCATCAGCGAGATCGGGATCGTAGACCCCACCAAAGAGGGGAGAGAGACCGACCCTGATCTCGAGGACTGGTTCGCCGCGCGGCAAGACGATTTAGAGGAGCAGCGGTTTGCGCTCGCCGATCTCGAAACGGAGCGATGGTCATGCTGACCGAGGTGATCACCGCAGAAGCGAGAGCGAAGCACCTCACCGAGACGATTGACACCGCGATCGACCAACTGGTGGCGGAGCTGGCCCAGGGGCACACGCGGGACTACCTGCGCCTGTTGTCCTTCTGGTCCCGGTTCCATCGGTACAGTCACGGCAATGTGCTGTTGATCATGAGTCAGCGGCCGGACGCGACCCAGGTTGCGGGGTATCACACCTGGCGGCGTTTGGGTCGCCAAGTCGGCAAAGGGGCCAAGGCGGTCATCATCTGGTGCCCGATCATTCGGTGCCTCACCGATCCGCAGACTGGCCTGCCAGTCGACTACTGCGCGGGATTTAGTCCCTGTCCGGTGTTCGCGGCCCAGGATTTGGTCGATATCGCGACCAACCCGCTGCCGACACTCTGGAAACCGCTACCAGACGATTCCGACGCGCTCTTTCGCTACCTCAAAACCAAGGTGGTGGAAGCGGGGTACCAGGTGGTCGAGCAACGCATGCCACCAGGGCGCCAGGGGAGTACCGGCCCCGATGGCGTGATCTCGCTGGCGCGCGACCTCGACTCCCGCAACCGGATTATGGTCCTGCTGCACGAGGTGGCGCATGCGCTTGAGCATTTCCGCGACGAACGCAAGGAGTCTGGTCGCGAGCAAAAGGAGCTGGAAGCCGAATCGGCCTCGGCCGTGGTCTGCGCAATGCTCGGGATCGAGCACCCCACCGCCCGCGACTACATCCTGATGTACCACGGCGATGCGGAGGGGCTCAAGACCTCGCTGGTCGCCATCCGTCGCATCGTCACGCAACTGGTGGCGGTATTAGCGCTCACTGGCACCTCAAAGGAAAGCGCGGTCGCGCTCGCCGCTGATTAACACCGGTTTCCGCGACGCAACCTTCGGACGTAACGACCACATGGTTATGGCTGCGGCGAGCAAACGAGCGATCGCCGAGATGCCAGGGTGCGTGTGGCTGCGTCCGATTCCCTTCGCCAGCGAACGGGGAGTGCACCTGTCCGATGCCGGTCTCTGGCCAGTCGGCTGCACAGCGCGCTGCCCTGCTGGGAGATGTTGGAGGTGTCTCGTGCGTTCACGCCGCCTTCGATGTCGACCTCACTCTGCCTTCGGCGCGGCATCAACAAACAGATAGGCGAACTGATTCGCTAACCACGGGGAGGACACGTCCTCCCCGTTTTTCTTATGTGACGAAAGGAGGAACGAATATGACAACCAAACCTATGAGCGCCGTGCAGGAAACTGCCTCGCATCTCCTTGATACCCTCTTGAGCGGGCGCGTCATCACCATTGACGTCACCGCCGTCGATCTCGAGCGTCGAGTGGTGGAATCTTTGATTATGACGATTGATGATGAAGCGCGACGCCGTGGGGTCGCGGTCGATATCGAATCGAAGGAGGGCAACACATTGTGTTTATCGCTCCACCGCCCCTAATGGTGCGACCGGTTCGGCGGACCCTGTTGCAACGGCTCCTTCGCCGACGAACCAGCACCGCACCCACGGGCAATTCCCATGTCGTCGCCTGTGGGAGTCCGGACGGACTGATCACGCTGACGTTGACGCGAGTTCGGGACTCTCGACGCCCTCCGCGACCGGCTCACCGACGCACGTATGACCGCCGGTAAGACCGGCAAATGACACGACTGCTGACACGAGCAGTTTGCCCATCTCCCGGCCGCAAACATGCCTGGAAGACCCCTAACAGCGCGCCACAAGTCACTGGGTCGCTCGACGGTTACATCGAAGCCGACCCAATGGAGCGAAGAAAGACCCATCCGCCGAATGATTGTGGCGGTGAGCAGACGTCACAGCGGATGGGATTCGTCCTTCCACCGACGATGGTCCCAAGCGTGGGTGAGCATCTGAGCTGGGGCTAACGACCACGCTTATCAACACGAGGAAAGGACAGACAACGATGAGCGCTCATCGTTGCCCGTCTCGATCGGACCACTGCGGCCCTAAGTACGAACGATCGTAACGAGAACCACGAGAAGGAGCACCGCAGCAGTGATTCGGAACCGCACTGGTGTCGACATAATGGTCCTCCGCTGAGTTGCGAGACACGAATGGAGTGGTCGGTGGCAGGTCCTCATGTCGTTTGCCGGGAGGGACGCTCCTATTCTCAAGGTCGAAACCACCTTTCGCATCGGCAGGATTGCGGAGAATGGACGCTCGAAGCCAGAAATCGATGTATATGTGATTTTCAATTGCTGCCTCAAGCACCTTGGCAAAAATCTGACAGCAGCTTTGGACACGCCTGGTGAACGCCGATCGGTGGACGAAGGCATGATTCCGTGGTTGACCTGTACACGCTTGACGATCCTCACTGAGTGTGTGTGCTCACTGCGGTAACGATTCGTTCTCCGGTTTGGGCTGCTCTGGCGTGGATGGTTCATGATAGTGGCCGACCGTTGGGACCAATCGTGGCGGTCTACGCTCAGTCCTTGCCTGGGATGATCGTGCCGCGCCCGCTCACAATCGGACATCCGGTACGCCGAGCAGCAGCATAATTGGTCGGAGACGTATCCCGTCACGGTCTTTGCATTCTCGGTGACGCGCGACTCCTGCGCGGAGTCCGACGGTCGCGTGCGACGGGAGCGGTAGGGCGCAGGACGGCGCGCTGGAGGTGACTGCGGTTCTGACATTGGCGACTGTATGTGGAACGAGGGCTGGCAGGGAAACGATCCGCCGTCTGGATCTACGGGGAATGCTGACTGTCGAATTTGAGACCGAGACGCTCGTGCAGTACTGCGGAGCCAGTGCTGCGATCGCCACGATGTCCAGATTGGCGACCGTGACCTAGATGTCGATCACGTTCTTCGCCGGCAGACTGGGGACGGAGGTCGAGCCGATGTGGTCGAACCATGACGCCCCTTTTCCCGACGATCCGTGGATCCAACTGCGAGGGGCGGTTGAGGTGGTGTTTCGATCCTGGAATACCGTACGCGCTGTCGCTTACCGCCGCCAGTTTCAGAGCTAAGATGCGATGAGATCCGAACGGGGTAATCGCCTGGCATGAGCGAGACCATAGCCATCCAGAGGCACTCATCGACAGAGCTCCGGTATTGCATGATATCTTGCAATACTTAAGATCAGGGCTTAGACTTGCAGAGTATACCCTCCATTCGTGAGACAGGCGTGTGATGACTCCACTCCAGCATCTGCTCAATCTTCACTATCCGCGTCTCAGCAAGAAGCGGCAACGTGTTGCGCAGTTCGTCGTCCAAAACCCCCAGTTCGCGTCGTTTGCCTCAGCAACCCAACTCGCTGAACGCGCGGGTGTTGATCCCGCGACCGTGACGCGACTTGCCCAAGCGCTTGGCTTTGCGACCTTCCCCCTTTTTCAAGAGGAGGTCCGTCAGTCGTACCTTGGTACGCTCAAGCCCTTCGAGATGATGCACGAGCGTCGCGGCCAACTCGATGGTCGAGGCTTAGTCCCGGCAACCTTGCTCCAAGACATCGCCAACGTCACTGCCGCACTTGATCATGTGGACGAGCAGGCATTAGCTCTTCTGGCCGACCGCATCGCCGGGGGAGCGCAGGTGCTGGCTGTCGGGACTGGCGCTTCGGCTGGTTTGGCCACGATTGTCGGGTACCTGCTGCAGTTTCTCGGGGTGTCCGCCCGAGCCGAAGTGAGAGGAGGTTTGTTCCTCGCCACCGAACTCGCGCTCCTCCGCGCCGGGGATGTCGTCCTCGGTATCAGTTTCTGGCGCGGTGCCCGCGAGACCGTCCAGTCGCTGGAGTGGGCACGCCGTCAGGGGATCCATACCGTGGCATTGACCGACAGCGGGTTATCGCCCCTTGCCGGGGCAGCCGACCAGGTTGTGCTGGCACCCTCGGAGGGAACGTCATTCTTTCAATCCATGACCGCCGCGCTCTCGCTCGTCTACTGCCTCGTTGCCCTCGTGGCCGATCGCATGCCAGATGAGCGCCGCGCACATCACGACCGCATTGAGGAGGTCGTGCACGACCTTGATACGTTGTACGTGGCATCTGGGCCGCCGCGCGGCGCGCAGCCTGATCACGAAACGGGAGATGATAATGCACCAGACTGATCCGCAGATACCGTTGACCCACCCGCTCGACCGACGAATCCTGCTCCAGCTTACGGCCGCTGGAGTCGGCTCTCTGGGCCTCGCTACCCTTGCCCGCAGAGGTGTTGGCGCGACGCCCTCGGGCGCCCAGACCGATGAAACGCCGAAGCCGGGCGGCACCCTCAAGATTGGCCTCAACACCGACCCCGATACCCTCGACCCGCAACTTTCTGGGACCCTCTCGGCGTGGTTTGTCTGGGACCAGGTCTATAGCACTCTGATTGGCTACAGTCCCGACTATCAGATCGTTCCCGACCTTGCCAGCTCCTGGCAGCAAGTCGACGACCTCACCTACACCTTCACGCTGCGTGAAGGCGTCACCTGGCACGATGGCAGCCCGTTTACTGCCGAGGACGTCAAAGCCACGGTTGAGCGGATCGCAGACCCGGCGACCGGCTCACCTGGGCAGAGCAGATGGGCGTTGGTGGAGCACATCGACACCTCGCAACCTAATACAGTGACGTTCACGCTGGAGTCACCCTACGCGCCATTTCTGCACAATCTGACGGGGCTGGCGATCCTCCCCAAGGCGATGAATCCGGACTCGCTCAAGAACACGGCAATGGGCACCGGTCCCTTCAAGTTCGTCGAGTGGATTCCGGGCCGCTCAGTCACACTCGAGCGCAACAACGCCTACTATGTCGAGGGCCAGCCATACCTCGATACGCTCGACTTCCGCATCACCCCCGACAACACCGCGCGCACGACCGGTCTGCGGACCGGCGAGTTGGATTGGATCGAATATGTTCCCTTCAAGGATGTTGATCTCCTTCAGGGGGACAGCTCGCTTCAGGTCGTCGGCGGTCCCAGCTCGTGGTACGACTATATGCGGATCAACGGGCACACGCGACCGGAGCTGCAAGACGTCCGCGTCCGTCAGGCGATGGCCTGGGCGATGGACCGCGATGAGTATGTTGACAGCGCGCTCTTTGGACATGGCACTGCGATGAAGGGTGGTCCACTTCCGCCATGGAGCTGGGCGTACACCGGTCAGGAGATTTACCCCGCTCAGGATTACGACAAGGCCACTGCGCTGCTGCAGGAAGCAGGGTACGGGGACGGCTTCGACGTCAAGGTGATCGCTCCGACCAACTACGAGGAGATGGTCTCCAACGCCCAAATCTTTGCCGAGCAGATGAAGCCGTTGAAGATCAAGGTCTCGGTCGAAAGCCTGGAGTGGAGCACCTTTCTGGCTACGACTGACTATGACCTGATGAGCATCGCGTGGTCGTCGTTTGTCGACCCGGACGAATACACCTATCTCACATTCCACAGCGGTCAAGGATGGGAAGTAACGGGGATCACGGACCCAGAACTTGATCAACTCATGGACCAGGGACGGACGACGCTCGACCAGGAACAACGCAAGGAAATCTACGTCCAGGTCGAACGCAAGATCGCCGAACTCGCGCCCTACCTCTTCATCGACTTTCACGACGCCTACGAGGCCTACCTCCCATCAGTGAAGGGCTACGCCCACTACGCGAGCGGCATCCGCGCCATGGAAGTGGTCTGGCTCGATTCCTAGCCGTCATCGTCATTAGGGGACTGGCTGGGGTCGCCCCGGCCAGTCCGTCCTAGGTGCATCACTATGCTCGCTTACATTCTGAGACGTCTGGTCCTCATGATCCCAGTGCTCTTTGGCGTTTCGACCGCACTCTTCGTGCTGATGCGCGTGGTGCCGGGAGACGTAGCGAGAACAATCCTTGGCCAAAACGCGACGCCGGAGGCGATCAGCGCGCTTCGTCACCAGATGGGCTTGGACAAGTCCATTGGGGCTCAATACACCGACTGGCTCTGGGGACTCGTGCGAGGTGATCTTGGTCAATCGCTCCGCTCCGGGTATCCCGTGAGTACCCTGATCGGTCAGCGGTTTCCGGCGACGCTGGAACTCACCGTGGCAGCAATGGTCATCTCGCTGATGACCGCAATCCCGCTCGGAATTCTGGCAGCGGTGAAGCGTGGAAGCTGGATTGACCACCTTACAGCGGTGATCGGCTTAGCCGGACTGTCGATCCCGAGCTTCTGGCTTGGGACCTTGCTCATTCTGTTCGTTGCCCTGAAGCTGCGCTGGCTTCCTCCCTTCGGGTACACGCCGTTCTTTGATGATCCTCTACAGAGCCTCCGGCATCTTGCCCTTCCCGCACTCACACTTGGATTCTCAATGACGGCCGTCGTGATGCGCATGACGCGTTCCTCTATGGTCGAAGTCCTTGGTGAGGAGTTCGTGAAAACAGCACGGGCGAAGGGACTCATCGAGCGCCGTGTCCTCTATGGCCACGCATTGAAGAACGCTCTCATTCCAGTGCTGACCATTATCGGACTGCAGACCGGATTCCTCTTTGGCGGAGCGGTGATCATCGAAAATCTCTTCGCCTGGCCGGGCATTGGTCGATTAACGTTGGATGGGGTGTTTCAGCGCGATTACCCCGTCGTGCAGGGCTCGGTGCTCTTTGTCGCGGTGCTCTTCGTCCTCATCAATCTCGTGGTCGACGTGCTCTATAGCTACCTTGACCCGCGCATCCATTATCGGTAGGAGTCCGATGGCAACTGTAGGGCAATCGGCAGTCCTCGCTGAATCAACCTGGGCCGGGCGACGGCGCGAAGGGGTACGCTGGCGCCTCTGGTTTGGGTTACGCCGCAATGGGCTGGCCTGGGTCGCGATCACGTTTCTGGTCGTCGCTGCTGGAGCTGCGATCCTGGCGTCAACCATCGCACCCCATGAACCAACCGCAATGCACCGGCAAGCGAAGTTCGCATCGCCGGATACGACCTATCCGTTCGGCACGGACGAATTCGGCCGCGATACGCTGAGTCGCCTTATCCACGGAGGACGTATTTCGCTCTCCGTCGGGTTCAGTTCGGTGTGCGCGGCGTTGCTCTTCGGCATCCCGCTCGGGTTGGCAGGAGGGTTCTTTCACCGGCTTGACAACCCGATTATGCGAGTGATGGATGTCTTTCTGACGTTCCCAGACATTCTGCTGGCAATCGCCATCATGGCCGCATTGGGACCGACCGTGCGCAATGTCATGATCGCGATTGCCATTATCAACGTGCCGATTTTCGCCCGCATCACGCGCTCCCTGGTCTTGGGAGTCAAGGAGCTGGCGTACGTCGAAGCAGCGCGGACGCTCGGGCGCAACGATGTTGGCATCATTGCGCGTCACATCCTGCCGAATATTCTCTCGCCACTCATCGTCCAGGCGACACTCAGCCTCGGCTTTGCGATTCTGACGGAGGCGGCGCTTTCCTTCCTCGGTCTGGGGACACAGCCACCGACACCGTCCTGGGGACTGATGTTGAACACGGCGCGGAACTACATGGAGTACTCGCCTTGGGTCGCCATCTTTCCCGGTGTGGCCATTTTCTTGACGGTCTTCAGCTTCAACATCCTCGGCGATTTTTTTCGCGATGTCCTCGATCCGCGCGTCAAGTAAGTCAGGAGCAAACGGTGTACCTACGAATCACCAGCAACACAATTGAACGGGGGAAGGCGGAGGAACTGCGAGCCGTGATCCAGGAGATGGACCGGCATCGGGCGAAGACGGGCTACGCAGCGGTCGAATGGCTCACGAGTCTCACCGGGCGTCCCGATGAACTCATCTCCGTGCAGCGCTATGAACGTCTCACGGATTATGAGACGGCGCTGGAGCAAGTGGGAAACGATCCGGCATACCTGGCACTTCTCGGACGGCTGAAAGCCTGTACGGTCGCTGGTGTCGGCCACATTCAGCTGCTACGCACGTTCCATCAGGAGTCATGACTGGCCCGGCTGACGAGCCGTTTTCCGAGACCTGATCGAGAAGCGGTGACTTTCTCGCACAACCAATGATCGGGGAGCACGGATTGATGGGCGGGTTGAAGTGAGAACCTTGACGAGGAAGGCAAGATGCGTAGAGTCGCAGAAATTACCGGTTACCCAAGTCATTGAGCCACGAGTGGGTCTCGAAGGGAGCGAAACATGATCTAGGTGGCAAGGTGTCGATCTACGAGTGGGACGGCGAAATTGACTTTGCACGACAGGCAAGCACGTTGGGGGGATCGGCAAGGTCCGGTTCCTGTCGTGCATGAGCGAGGAGGCAGAATAGTCTCAAGGTGGCTGTTGAACACGCCAGACTCGTTTGGTGGCTAAGAGAAGACCGCCTGGCGATGGAGGACGTGGGGACGCCTCAGGTTGTTGGTGAGGAGACACAAACCCTCATTCCGCACTTCGGTGAGCAAAGAGTTGTGGAGGACAACGTCGATGGAACGTGACACGCAGCTTCAGCGGTCTTTGCAGAAGCTTAACTCGACAGGAATGACTCGGCGTCAGCTCTTTCAGCGGGCAGGACGACTTGGGCTCTCAGTTCCCGCCGGAGCCGTCCTCCTGTCCGTGGGAATGGGCGCGGACTCGATCGCGGCTCAGGAGTCCAACTCGTTGTCGATCGGACTCACCTATGATGTGACGACCCTCGACGCGACCATGCAGTATGACGCGCAGACGATCAATGTCTACGGCAACATCTATGACACGCTATTACGCAAGGATTGGGTGAACGGCGACTTCAGCATCCAGCCCCATCTCGCGGAGTCGATTACGACGATCGACGACACCACCTGGGAACTCAAACTGCGTCAGGGCGTCACCTGGCACAACGGCGACGCGTTTACGGGCGACGATGTGAAGTTCACCGTTGAGCGCGTGCTTGATCCCAACGTTGCCTCCCCGCAATTCAGCAATATCTCCGGCTATGATCACGTCGAGGTGGTGGACCCGTACACGGTCCGCATCATCACCAAGCAGCCATTCCCCTTGGTGCCGATTACGCTCTGTAACCTGCGAATCGTCCCCGCAACGTATTTCCAGGCGACCGGTGCCGAACAGGTCGCGGTCAGTCCGATTGGCACCGGCCCCTATAAGTTTGTGGAGTGGGTCAAGGGCGATCACGTCACGCTGGAAGCCAATCCCGACTACTGGAACGGCGCGCCGAGCATCCAGCAGGTCACCTTCCTCATCATCCCCGAAGATGCCACGCGGATCGCCGGCCTGCAGACTGGGAATGCTGATCTCATCCTGGCGGTGCCGTCGATCAACGAACCCAACCTCGCAAACTCGCCGGACCTGACGATCGCAAAGACCGAGATTGAGCGGATCTCCTGGATCGAATTGCAGGCCCTGGCTGACAGCGGTCGCCCAACCGCCAAAGTCGAGGTTCGCCAGGCGATCGCCTATGCGATTGATCGCGATGCGCTCATTCAGGGGTTGCTCCTTGGCAACGGGACAAAAATTAATACGATGCTGACGCCGAAGCACCTGGGGTACAGCGCGGACATTCCCGGCTATGAGTTCGACCTGGAGAAGGCGAAGAGCCTGCTGGCGACGGCCGGGTATCCGGATGGTGTCGATCTCGAATTCATGGTCGGAACCGGTGGGCAGAGCAAGGAGCAGGCGGAGGCGATTGCGGGCCAGCTGGCCGAGGCCGGTTTCAACGTCAACATCAATCTCGTCGAGAGTTCGGTCCTCCTGAGCGGTTGGCAGAAGCACGACTTCGGCGACATGATTCTCGCCACCTGGACCAGCAACACGTTCGATGCCGATGGCACGTTGTACCCGTTGTTCCACTCGGACACCGTCTGGTCGAACTACGCCAATCCACAAATGGACACATTGCTCGACGAGGCGCGGTCGACGATCGATCCCGCGGCACGCGAGCCACTCTACAAGCAGGCGCTCCAGATTCTGCACGACGACATGCCCGGTGTGCCGCTGTGGGAACAGGTCGCGCTGTACGGCATGACCAAGCGCGTGCAATGGCAACCGCGACCCGACCAGGAGCTGTTCCTGGTTGAGATGACGTTGACAGCGTAGCGAGCGCACCATGGGACAGTACATCATCGGCCGTCTGTATCAGACCGTGCTCGTGCTGTTTGGCGTCTCCGCAGTGGTCTTTCTGCTGCTCCACCTCAGCGGCGATCCAGCCGTTCTTCTCCTGCCGCAAGATGCGACGAAGGAGGCAATCGCGCAATTCCGGCATACGCACGGGTTTGACCGGCCGTTGTATGTGCAGTTCTACCGATTTCTCATCGGGGCGGTGCAGGGGGACCTTGGGACGTCACTGAAGTTCAACCAGCCCGCGCTGGGGCTTGTCCTAGAACGGTTTCCGGCGACCATCGAGTTGGCGGTCGCCGCGCTGTTCATCTCAATCGTCATCGGCATCCCGCTTGGAATCATTTCGGCGATCAAACGGAACTCGCCGTTGGACACCTCAGCGATGGTGATCAGCATGCTCGGTCAGAGCGTCCCCGCGTTCTGGCTTGGCATCATGATGATCCTCCTGCTTTCGGTGAAATGGCAGATCTTCCCGCCGTTTGGCCGCGGCGGGTTGAGCCACCTCATCCTACCGGCGATCTCATTGAGTACCTGGTCAGCCGCTCGCGTGGCGCGGCTGACCAGATCGGGCATGATTGACGTGCTCGGTCAGGAGTACATTCGCACGGCCCGAGCAAAGGGGCTGGCGAACCTGTTGGTGGTTCAGCGCCACGCCCTCAAGAATGCCATGCTGCCCATCATCACGGTGCTTGGACTCGATCTGGGAG